>ENA-OOXJ01001922-OOXJ01001922.1-human-gut-metagenome-genome-assembly--contig:-NODE-1922-length-11760-cov-2.354635_pt1 | contig 11760 bp, 8 predicted proteins | sample MGYA00241587_ERZ501343 | MGnify/ENA primary metagenome ERZ501343 (study PRJEB25962, sample SAMEA2042918) | human gut metagenome | biome: human gut; feature: human-associated habitat; material: faeces... | reverse complement strand
TGCCACACCGGATTGTGCTTCAAGGTTCTTCAGCTGATCCACCAAAGCCTTTTCTGCAATATCCTGCATATTGACATCGATTGTCGTAATGATGTCATAGCCATCCACTGCCGGCTTGTCGACGATATTCAGGTATTTGTTCATCACCTTCTGGCGATGCGTGATTCCGTTTTCTCCTTTTAACAGAGAATCATACGCCAGCTCCAGACCATTCTTGGCTCCTTGTGCCATGTCCGGATACATGTCTCCCAGTGTACGCATGGCCAGCGAACCGAAAGGTTTCTTCCGCTGGTTGAAGCTGAGTTCATGGAAGCCGCTCTGATACTTGCCGAGGCAGAATACCGGAAGTTTCTTTACTTCCTTGTATTCGATGTAAGAGATGCGTTTGGGATACAGCAGATAGTTGCGGCTCTTTTGTTTTCTTCCCTTGAGAATGTGCCGTCTGAACTCCTGGGCGCTTTTATCCGGGAATATCTGGTGAAGCCCGTCGTGGTTGATGAATTGATTGGTGCGGTACGCCGCGCGCAGGAAATCGTTCAGCGGCAAAATCAGACTCGTCATGGTCTGCGCACCCGAACGGAAATGCTGGCTGGAGCGCTTTATGCCGACGAGGCTTTTTCTGATCAGGCACGGGAATACGCCCGGGAAAACCTTGAGCTTTCTCCTCAAACGTCTTTCGCGCTGCTGCTTTTGCGCCCCATTTCCTCCCTTGAACGTTTTGACGCAGCAAAGGCGCAAAAGCTGACAGGTGAGTCATGCGTTACGCTTGCTCCCACCGCGCAAGGCGACGTTCCCTTTGTATGGGTAAATCACGAGCAACCAGACGAATTGCTGTATATAATCGAAAAAAAACTGCTTCCGCAATGGCGGGAGCAGGGCTGTTTTGTTGCAATCATGGGAAACTGTACCGGCTTGGATAATTTGCACCCGTTGTACCAATCACTGCTGGAATATATTGCATATGGCCTGATCGGCGCAAATGGCCGGTTGCTACGCTATCCGCAGCTCACTGAACGCCCGTTGGAATTGTTCAGCTATCCCATTGAGCTGGAAAATGCCGCTCGTCAGTCGTTAGCCCGGCACGATGGACAGGCGGTTGCCGCGCGCATTATGGATTTTAGCCGGTTATTTCAAACAGGAATTCCTCATTCGCCTCGGGATATCAAGGAGGCCTATGTGCGCTTTACCTGGGCCCTTCTCTCCACTGCCCGCGAACTGGGGACTGCCAGGGTGGAAAGCCTTTCAAGGCAGGCTCTGCTTGAGAAAATCATGTCTGCCGTACATCCCATGCAGTTGGAAACGCTTTGTAGGGAACTTATACAGCTCCTGGCGCGTGAAGAACCAGCACGCAGGAAAACGGGCCCACTTGTGCGGCGGGCGGAAGCATTGATGAAGGCGCACTTTTCACAGGGCATCACACTGGATGAGATTGCTCAAAAGCTCTCTGTCACGCCAGAGTATCTGGGCACTCAAATTCATCGGGAGCTTGGCGTCACCTTTGGCACTTTGATGAAAAAGCTACGCGTGGAAAAAGCCAAGGAACTCTTCCTGTCCACTGATAAGAAACTCTACGAGATTGCTGAAATGGTGGGCTATTCTGATGCCAAGTATTTTAGCCGGGTGTTTCAGAGCATCACAAACATGACACCAGCCGAATATCGCCGTCTGAACAAATAATCTTAGTTTTATCCCCCTTTTCTTAGAAATGCCTCATTTAGCTTTTTGCTTTCTTTCATTATGATAATATCAACAAGAGGAACATCCTGTTCCTATAATACAAGGAGGATGGACTTTATGAAGAAACTGTTCGCTGTTCTTTTGGCTGCTGCAATGCTGCTGGGCCTTGGCAATGTGGCTTTGGCCGAAAAAACCGAAGTAACCATGTGGTACTACTGGGAAACCGTAAAGCATCAGGAAACCCTGAACGCTATGCTGGAAACCTATAATGCTTCTCAGGAGAATGTTGAGGTAAAAGCCGAGTATGTACCTTTTGCCGATTTCAAGAAGCAGGTTTCCATTGGCGCGACTGCCGATGTGCTCCCCGACATTGTGATTATCGACAATCCCGACCACGCCAACTACTCCGCTATGGGAATCTTTGCCGACATCACCGACAAGATTGATGTTTCCGCCTACTACGATGGTCCCGTTGCCAGCTGCATGCTGGACGGCAGGCTCTATGGCGTGCCCTGCGGAAGCAACTGCCTGGCGCTTTACTACAATGAGGATATGCTGAAAGCTGCCGGCTGCGAAGTTCCCACCACATGGGAAGAGCTCAAGACCGTTGCCGCCGCCTGCACTAAGGATAATGTGTACGGCATCGCTTTTTGCTCCCTTCAGAACGAAGAAGGCACCTTCAACTTCATGCCTTGGATTTGGTCTACCGGCTCGACCTCCTTTGAGATCGACAATGAAAACACCATCCGTGCCATTAACATGGTCAAGGGACTTGTCGATTCCGGCGTGATGCCCAAGGAAGCCATCAACTGGACGCAGGGTGATGTGATGAACCAGTTCATCAGTGGCAACTTGGCCATGATGATCAACGGGCCCTGGCAGGTTCCCACCATGCGCGAGCAGGCTGCCGACCTCAACTGGAACGTCGCTCTCATTCCGATGGACACGCAGTATGCCTCTGCTCTGGGCGGTGAAAACTTCGCCGTAATTGACAACGAAAACGTCGACGCCTCTGTTGATTTCCTCACCTGGATGACCGCTCCTGAGCAGGTCGCCACGCTCAATATCGGTCTGGGCAACATCGCTCCCCGCAGTGATGTGGCTGAGACCCAGTTCGTTGGTGATGCTATCATGGAGAAGTTTGTCGAACAGATGCAGTATGCACAGGCTCGCGGACCTCATGCCCGCTGGCCCGAAATCTCCGACGCGATCTCTCTTGCCTTCAATCAGGCGATTATCGGCACCGAAACCCCCGAAGCTGCCGCGGCTGCCGCGCAGGCCACCATTGACAGCATCATCGAATAAAGGCTGAATTTCTTCTAAACGCATCCACGTCGGAGCACACGAGCGTTTCGCGTGCTCCGACTTTCTCTATGAAAGGGAGTGTGTTCCGTGAAAGCGGTCAAACGCTTTTTTCGCTACGACAACCTCGGCTGGCTGTACGTGCTGCCTGCGCTGATTTATATGCTGGTGCTGGCGGGTTATCCGATCATTTCAAATTTTATTCTCAGCTTTCAAGATGTAACGGTCAAAACAATGCGCTTGGCAAACAAGCCTTTTGCGGGGCTGAAAAACTATATCACCCTCTTTGAAGGCGGGCTTCTCACGGCAGCAACCTGGAATACGCTCCTGTTTACGGTATGCTGTCTTGTGTTTCAGTTTATCATCGGATTTTTACTGGCGCTGTTTTTCAATCAGAAATTTACCACGTCTAAATTTGTGCGCGGGTTGCTGATGATGCCGTGGATGATTCCCATTACGGTTACGGCACTGATGTTCAAATTCATGTTTGGTACAAGCGTTGGCATTTTGAATCAAGCATGTGTTGCCCTGGGTCTCATTGATCAGCCCATCGAATGGCTGACTCAACCGCATACCGCCATGTTTGCGCTCATTGTAGCAAATGTATGGATCGGCATTCCGTTCAATATGATTCTGCTTTCTGTGGGACTGACGACCGTGCCGCAGGAGCTATATGAAAGCGCCGCCATTGACGGGGCCAACGGCTGGCAAAGCTTCTGGCTGATTACATTGCCCATGATCAAGCCCAGCATAGAATCCGTGCTAATCCTTGGCTTTATCTACACCTTTAAAGTGTTTGATCTCGTGTTTGTTATGACGGGCGGCGGGCCTGTAAATTCCACCCAGATGCTGTCTACTTACTCTTACAAACAAAGCTTTTCCATGTTCAAATACAGCGAAGGGGCTGCCATCGCCAATATTCTGTTCGTAATCTTGATGGTAGCTGCGGTCATCTACCTAAAATTTGCCTATGCTGATGAACAGGAGGTTGCCTGATGAATACCGCTGTTTCTGAAAAGCCTTTGCGGATAAAGGCCTCGGTGCGCAAGGATGCGATGCTCAGCGTTGTTTCACTGCTTTTGCTGGTTGTCCTGCTGTTTCCATTATACTGGATTGTTGCTACATCGCTAAAAACGGAGCAGGAGATCTTCCGCGTTCCCACGACGCTTTGGCCGGAAGTTATCAATACCGCTTCCTACGCGGCCCAGTTGGAGATGGGTGACTTTAATATGTTTCGCTCATTTGGTAACAGCCTGACCGTTTCGCTGGCAGCAATGGCGATAAGCGTTCTTCTGGCGGTACCCGGAAGTTACGGCATTGCCCGTTATCACTTCAAGGGAAAAAAAGCGGTTGTTCTCGCGTTCCTTGTTACGCAGATGCTGCCTGTGAGCGTGCTGCTTACGCCCATGTTTATCATGTTCCGTGATTTCAAGCTTCTTAACACGCAGTTTGCGCCCATTCTGGCGGATGCCACCATTGGTATTCCCTTCTCCATTCTGATCCTGAAAAATTACTTTGGCTCCATTCCAGGCGAACTGGAAAATGCCGCGGCCATTGACGGCTGCAACCGATTTACGTCCTTTCTGCTAATTTTCCTGCCCATTGCCCTGCCGGGTGTGGTTGTGTGCGCCATTTTTTCTTTCCTCTACGCGTGGGGGGATCTGGCTTATGGCATGACCTTTATCACGGATCAGACCATGCGTCCCATCACGGCTGGCATTTTCAACTTTTTGGGGCAATACGGCACCAAATGGAGCTATTTGACCGCATTTGCCGTTGTTACAATCATCCCTGTAGCTTTGATCTTCCTGTTTATGCAGAAGTACATCATCAGCGGTCTGACCAGTGGCGCCGTGAAAGGATGAATTCGATGTTTTTGAATGAGAATAATTATCGCCTGATTCGTAAAATGGGCGGCGAAATACTTTGTGTAGAAGCGTGGGGCGAGAACAGCCTGCGTGTGCGTGCCGTACAATATGGCTGCAAATTGGAAGGGCGCGATGGCGCGCTGATTGACAAACCCGTTCAGTGCAAGGCTAAAGTTTCCATCGACGGTGATACGGCCGCCATTGTCAATGGGCGTATCACTGCACAAATCACCAAAGGCGGCAAGTTGGTGTTTTACAACCATAAGGGGCAGCTTCTGCTGGAGGAATTTGCCCGTAACCGCCGTGATCTAACCAGCAAGGACTGTTCCGCGTTGGAAGTGTCCGGTCGGGAGTTCAAAGGTCATGCGGGCGGGGATTATCAGGTGATCGCCCGCTTTGAGGCCTACAAAGATGAAAAGTTGTTTGGAATGGGTCAATACCAGCAGGACGATCTGGATGTCAAGGGATGCACACTGGAGCTGGCGCATCGCAACAGTCAGGCAAGCGTTCCCTTTGTGGTTTCAAGTCGTGGCTATGGTTTCCTATGGAACAATCCCGCCATCGGCGAGGTGACCTTCGGCAAAAACGTAACGGTCTGGAAAGCCCTCAGCACCAAAGGGTTGGATTACTGGATTACCGCTGGCGATACGCCCGCACAGATTCACAGGGCTTATATGGATGTTGCGGGTAAGCCTCCCATGATGCCGGAATATGGCATGGGCTTTTGGCAGTGTAAACTGCGTTATCAGACGCAGGACGAGTTGCTCAAGGTGGCGCGCGAGTACAAGCGGCGTGGACTTCCCATCGACGTCATTGTGGTGGACTTCTTTCATTGGCCTCTTCAGGGGGATTGGAAGTTCGATCCGCAATACTGGCCCGATCCTGAGGCGATGATCCAGGAACTGGAGCAAATGGGCATCGCCCTGATGGTGAGCATATGGCCCACGGTGGACCAGCTGTCGGAAAATTACCAACCCATGTGGGACCGTGGCCTCTTGGTACACAGTGAGCGCGGCGTCAAAACCACGATGGAGTTTCTTGGCTCCTGCACCTTTTTTGATGCTACCAATCCCGAAAGCCGGGAATATGTTTGGCAAAAGGCCAAAGCAAACTACTTTGACAAGGGCGTGAGACTGTTTTGGCTGGATGAGGCCGAACCAGAATACACAGTATATGACTTTGACAACTACCGCTACTCTCTGGGCAGCAACCTGCAGGTCGGCAATCTTTATCCCGTCATGTACGCCAAGGCTTTCTTTGATGGCATGCGTGCCGAAGGGCAAGAGCGCATCGTCAATCTGCTGCGCTGCGCCTGGGCTGGCAGCCAACGTTACGGTGCGTTGGTATGGAGCGGTGATATCGCTTCCAGCTTTCAGAGCTTCCGCAATCAACTGGCGGCGGGACTGAACATGGGTATGGCGGGGATTCCCTGGTGGACTACGGACATTGGCGGCTTCCATGGCGGCAATCCCAATGATCCCGCATTCCGGGAACTGTTTGCCCGATGGTTTGCCTGGGGTTGTTTTTGCCCCGTCATGCGTCTGCATGGAGACCGCGAACCACATGACCAGCCCCCCATGAGCGACCATGGCGGCGGTATGTGTGCATCCGGCGCGGACAATGAGGTGTGGAGTTATGGTGAGGAAGTCTACGCCATTTGTAAAAAGTACCTGACGCTGCGAGAGAAACTTCGTCCCTATGTGCGCCAGCTGATGCAGCGCACCGGCGAACCCATCATGCGTCCCATGTTCTTTGATTTTCCGGAGGATGATATCTGCTGGAGGCTTGAGCGGCAGTACATGTTTGGTCCAGATTATCTGGTGGTTCCCGTCCTGGAAGCCGGTTTGCGCAAGGTAAATGCCTATCTGCCCAAGGGACGCTGGCAAAACATCGATACGCAGGAAGTGTTTCAGGGTGAAAGCTGGGTGGAAATGGATGCACCTCTGGATATAATTCCGGTATTAAAGCGGGAAAAGGGCTGAGCACCTGAAGATCGAGCTCCTTCGTTGGTTGCCGCTGTGATTCAACGCCAGCGATTGGGTCCTCGTTTCTTTTCTGTCGAAGATGTACTGCTTGCTATAGCATTACAGGGGCAATCTCAAAAGATGAACTATTGCAAATAATACAATCAATGCAAAGGAGCGTTGATTCATGAAAAACAGGATGGCGTGTGTCTCTCTCGCTTTATGTCTCATCTGTAGAATAAAGGCTGTTTTTGATGCGGAAGGAGTAACCGCCACAGCATATTCTGTTTCCCGGGTTAAGATATAAAACTGCTTGAACAAAACTTCAATAAAAAAGCCGCGCGACGGTAAAAGAAAAAAACGTCGTCGTGCGGTAGAATGCCTTTGGTTATTCATACTTTTCGTTTAATATACTCATTGTTACGCACGGCGTCATTTGGAGGCATGCCGTGCGTAGTTTTATATTTTTGTTCTCTAAGACAAACTTTTTGCAAAGCAGCTGCTGCTGGCCTGACGGGTGATTTTTTGTACTCGAATTGGCCGCTGTCGCTCTCCACCATATCCTTCCGTTTCTTCGTTCTTTGATGATGATGATACGGAGGTATGGATATGGTACGAATCAATCTTCGGGATTTTTATCCCTATAGCAATGAAGAATCCTCTATTGATGTCAACGCCGAGGTAGCCGACTTGCTATTCGCTTGTAAACGAGCAGAGGCCAGCTATGAACGTAAGATCCGCCGCCATAAGGCGTATTACTCCCTTGACCATAAGACAGGCATTGAGCGCAGCATTTTGTTCACTTCTCATTCTCCTGAAGAACTGTATGAGAGAAAGCTGACCAGAGAAGATCTTCATGCAGCCATTGCTCAGCTTCCGGACAAGCAAGCCAAACGTATCTATGCTCATTACCTTCTGGGAATGAGCAAAGAGGAAATTGCCAAGGCTGAAGGCGTTAGCTGGCGTGCAATTCATCAAAGTATTCTACAAGGACTTGGCCGAATGGAGAAAATTTTGAAAAAGCTTTGATGCCACATGCAATTTTCCCCTCAAAAATGTCCCTGATATTGAAGGAATACATTTCCTGCTCTGAATCTTGACAACTGAATATCGGGTGTCACAGGTACGAAACCATGCGGTGGAGCGGCTTGTGGTGCGGCGCGACGATGGCGCAGCCGGAGCGATCAACGTGAACCACAGACCCTGCGGTGGCATGCAGGGCGCGATTATGCCGCATGGGGACAATGAGACTTCCACTACGGCCTCCCACTGACTTGAGGGGGAGTCCCTGCGGTATGCGCCAGCCCTCCACGGGCAGCGGTACTGTGGGGCTATGCAGCCGAAGCCATCGGCGGTCTGGAACATCCCCAGGGCCAGCGGGAAGCCTGCCGGGGCGCAGGGCAAATACGGCGAATTCCCGCCTCCGATTCATTTGTCATGATTCTGTTTTTGAGAAAAGAGGGATGCTTATGGCCCGAATGCCAGACGGCCGTACCCTTCGACGCTGCCCGGATGTTATGGATATCACGGAGATGTGCCGTGTCCTGGACATCAGCACCAAGACCGGCTATCGGTTGCTGAAAAACGGAGACATTTCGTCATTGAAGATCGGCAGGGCCTATCGGATCCCCAAAGCCCATCTCCTGGCGTATCTCAAGATTAGAAAAGTAAGCGGGCTATGGTAGCCCCTCCATAACCTTGCCGCCCGCATGCACCGGTGCTATGCTTGGTCTGTCAACGGCAGGAATCCAGGCTGCAAAAAGGAGGGACAACCATGATCGCAGGACACCTGCAAGAAAAAAAGGGATTGTACTACATGGTCCTGAGCTATAAGGACAAAAGCGGGAAACGGGTATCAAAATGGATGCCGACTGGACTGCCAGTGAAGGGGAACAAAAAACGCGCCGAAGACATGCTGATGGCCGCCCGCGCCGAATTTGTGGCGGGAGAAGCCGCTATTGACCGTGATATGCCGTTTTCCAGCTATCTTGTCCAATGGATGGAGATCGCGCGGAGCACCTTAAAGCCCAACACGGCTGCCGGATATGCGAGCATGATTCAGAATCCGATTGCACCGTACTTTCAGCAGCGGGGCATCACGCTGGGCGGATTGCAGGCGGTAGACATTCAGATGTTCTACACCAGTCAGCTCAAACGCGTATCCGCCAATACCGTCATCCACTACCACGCGATCATCCACAGGGCGCTCAAATACGCTGTTAAGACGGACCTCATTGACGTCAATCCGGCGGACAAGGTGGAGCGGCCCAGGAAGGACCGGTTTACCGCCTCGTTTTATGACGGCAACGAGGTGAACCGGCTCTTTCAGGCGGCGCGGGGAACACCGCTGGAACTGCCGGTCATGCTGGCGGCATTCTACGGACTGCGCCGCAGCGAGGTGGTGGGGCTCAAATGGGATGCGATTGATTTTGAGAACAAAACCATCGCCATCCGGCACACGGTGACGGTCTGCGCTGAAAAGGGCAGGCGCATCGAAGTGGCGGCCGATACGACCAAGACGGCCTCCAGCCGGCGGACCCTCCCGTTGGTGCCGGCTTTTCAAACGAAGCTGGCCGCGTTAAAGGAGCAGCAGGAGAAGAACCGCATACTGTGCGGCCGCTCCTATTGCACGGATTACCTGGGCTACGTTCTGGTGGATGCAATGGGAAACCGCCTGAAGCTGAGCTACATCAGCACGGCCTTTCCCGTACTGCTCAAACGCAACGGGCTTCGCCCCATCCGCTTCCACGACCTGCGCCACAGCTGCGCCAGCCTGCTGCTGAAAAACGGCGTCCCCATGAAGCAGATTCAGGAGTGGCTGGGGCACAGCGACTTCAGCACGACCGCCAACATCTACGCCCACCTGGACGCCGGGTCCAAGCTCACCTCTGCACAGGCAATGGAAAAGGGATTGGGGATGAGCTCCGAAGTCCTTATAGAATAAGGGTATCGGAGCATGGCGGGAGACCTTTGGAGCGAGACGCCGGAGCAAATGAAAAAAGGCTTTCCCCGCTGTGGGGGAAAGCCTGATGGCGGAGAAGGTGGGATTCGAACCCACGGACCGGTTATTAGCCGGTTTACCCGATTTCGAGTCGGGGCCGTTATGACCGCTTCGATACTTCTCCAAAATCTATCTCAACATCGTCTCTCGGAAAAAGGAGAGAACTGATGGAGAGAACTGCTCATGATCCCATTCCGGGGGCACCTTGCAAACCTAGTAAAATCAAGGCTTTGCGTCGATTCGATTCCACCTTTCGGATTAGATTTCGAGTCAAGCTCGTTACGACCACTTCGATACCGCTCCACGTATAAGTGGGCGAAGTTGATTATACCATGCCAAGTGTAAGTTGGCAAGCCTATGTTTCCGTTCCCTGATTGAACCGTTGCCGCGCCACAATACCGATTGAAGCATGACGAAAAGGGATGAAACCCGGGCGCCCATGCGGCCTCGTTGAATGAGCTCAATCAACGAGACCCCACGGGCGCTCAGGTCTCTTTCTTTCCCCCGGTTGGGGCGTCTGCCGCAACGGCTTGTTTTATGCCATGGTACTAGCGCATTTTCCCTGTCACAAAAAGCATGGGAAGCCTTTTCCTGTTTTCGAATTCCCTTTTGCTCCCTTACCTTGACTTCTTTAGCGCGTCTTGCCCCTCGCCTCGTCGCCCGGATGGTTAAGACAAAAGACATCCTCTTGCGTAAAGACCGAAACCGTTCCCCCGGATATCAGCCGCACGCGGTATTCTCCGCCCTCCATCTCGAAACGCAGTCTGCTTCCCCGGAACTGGAAGGAAAACTTGAGCCCCGTCCATCCTTCTGGCAGAAAGGGAGCGACCCTCACGCCATCCGCGCATAGCTGCAGGCCCGCAAAACCGTTGACCACGGCCATGTAGCAACCGCCCATGTTGGCGGTATGGATGCCGTCCTTGCTGTTGCCATGCGTATTGAGCAGGTCGGTCTTCACGCTGTCGCCAAAATAGGCGCGTGCCTCCCGGCGCAGACCCAAGCGGCAGGCATCAATGCAAAAGATGCAGTTGGACAGAGAAGAGTCGTGCGTGGTGATCTTCTCATAGTACCGGAAGGACCGTTCCCGTACCCCCGCATCGGCCAGGCTTTCAAAAAGCACATGTGCCAGCACGGTATCCGCCTGTTTGCATACCTGATACCGATACAGCTGCAGGGGATGATAATGGAGCAGCAGCGGGAAATTTTCACGCGGCGTCGCAGCCAGGTCCCATATCGGCTTTTGCAGAAAGCTGTCATCCTGCGGATTGATGCCCAGCGTTTCGTCATAAGGCAGATACATGATTTCCGCGGCATGGGCAAACGCATCCAACTCCTCATGGGTAACGCCCAGGCGGGCTGCCCACTCGCCATATGCGCCCCACTCTTCCAGCAGATGCGCCGCGCGCACCGCCAGCTCCAGGTTGTTTTTGGCGCATGCGTTGGTGTAGTAGTTGTTGTTGACCAGACAGGTGTACTCATCAGGACCTGTCACGCAGTTGATGCGGAAGGTGCCCTCCGCCACATGTCCCACATCCATCCACAGGCGCGCCGTTTCCAGCAGCAGCTCCGCGCCCTCGCTGATCAGGTATTCGCGGTCGCCGGTCGCATTGTAGTACATGCCCACCGCATAGGCGATGTCCCCTACAATGTGGTATTGCGCCGTACCTGCCAGAAAGTACCCGCTGCACTCCCGTCCGGCGATCGTGCGCCAGGGGTACAGCGCGCCCTTCCGATGGCCCAGCAGGCGGGCGTTTTCGCGTGCCGCGTCCAACGTGCGGTAGCGGTACCCCAGAAGCTTGCGCGCGAGCTGTGGCATGGTGAGGGTGAAGAACGGCATCATGTACATTTCCGTATCCCAGAAATAGTGCCCCTCATACCCTTCCCCCGAAAGGCCCTTGGCCGCGATGCTGCACAACCCGTCGCGCCCGGCGGACTGAAAGAGCTGGTA
>ENA-OOXJ01001921-OOXJ01001921.1-human-gut-metagenome-genome-assembly--contig:-NODE-1921-length-11765-cov-5.399573_pt1 | contig 11765 bp, 7 predicted proteins | sample MGYA00241587_ERZ501343 | MGnify/ENA primary metagenome ERZ501343 (study PRJEB25962, sample SAMEA2042918) | human gut metagenome | biome: human gut; feature: human-associated habitat; material: faeces... | reverse complement strand
TACACCCAATATTTGGAATAGCAAAAGATATTCAGAAAGATTTAGATTTACTATGCACTCCAAATAATATATGATTATCAGTAATTTGCAATTTTATGATATTTCTTGAATATATAGGTTCGAGAGCCTGTCTCTCCGCAATACACATTGAGTGTCAAAGGCTTACGGAAAGCGTACACGAAAATGTACACGAAACGCCCTGAATTTTCACAATTCGGGGCGTTTTTGTGTCTAAAATGCCGTGTACATTCGTGTACACCCGTGTACATGAAAAAGCCCCGACACAAAGCCGGGGCGCATTGTTCCCCAATGCAACTTTGGGGCTTCGCAACAATGTGGTGCAAAAGTAGTGAAGATTTCACAGAATCTTTCTTATCCCTGCAAGAATCTTCTTTATCCAATTGATTATTGGCGTTCTTTTCAAGTAAAGCAAGACCGCAACGGCAATCAACGATATGTAAAAGATGTATCGCCATCGGTACGGGTCGGGGGTTGGTTCTTGGCTTTTCCAGGTGCATCAAATACATTGCAATTTGATACACCCTCGTTGGTTGATGTGTCCCGTCACCGTTGTTTGGCGGCGGTGCGCTCTTCTGTCGCTGCGGCATTTTGACGCGCTCACCGGCTTTTCGCCGTTTGTCGTCTCTTTAGTCGGTTTGCCGTCCTGTTATTTTACGGCAAACTTTCTGACGCATGTGCCGCTCTTCGTGGTTACCTTTACCATGTAAACGCCAGGAGTGAACGATGACAGGTCATGGCTGTAATCATGTCCGTTGACTTCGGCTGTTGCCATGTTTGCGCCTGATGCGGAGTAAATCGATACGCTGCTTATCTCGCTTGCATCGCCTGTAACGTAAAGCTTGTTGCCGTTTACGTTCACGCTTGCGCCGGCCTGGTTGTCACTGGTTGTGACGGTGTTGATACTTGCCGGAACATCGCTGACGTACATGCGTATTGCGGCTGTGCCGAAGCCGTAGCTCGACCAGTCGCTGGCACGGTAGCCGTCGGTTTCGGCGAACACGTTGTACATCTGTCCGGGTGTAATCTGGTCAACGGTAATGCCATAGCCATAGAAGGATATTCCTAACATATAGTCGCCGCTTGCAAGGTATATCGGCTCTTCCAGCTTATAATAGTGCATGCCGCGTTGTAAGCCCTGGTTGTGTGTGCCGAAGTATATTTGCTCGTCCAAGTTATAGTAACCGTTTTCGTTAGGTGCTGACTGGGCGTCCCATTTCCAGATGTATATGCCTATTTTGTCGCCTTCAATTCGTCCCCATGCGGCTGACACTGAGTCGAGCACTACGGGACTGGAGATGTGGAAGGTGTTGGCAACGAGTATTGACCCAAAGTCGGGTAAACCGAGAGCGTTTTCGTCTACGTACATCGAAGGTGTGGTGTGGTCGTAGGCAAATTCGTTTTCTGATATTGTGATTGTTGTAGATGCGGAGTTGTTGTCAGGGTTCTCGTCCTCCTTGCCTGTTATTTCAGCTGTAGCCGTGAGCGTCTGCTTTTTCGCCGGAGCGTCAATTTCTGTGCTTATCTCGATTGTGAGGTTGGCGTTAGCGCCTGAAGCAAGGTCTGCAAAATCGGCGATTCCTATCGTGGCGTCGCCAATGCTCAGTGTGACGGTTCCCGAAACGGTTTCGCTTCCCAAGTTGGTTACCTGCGTTTCAATCGGCATGCCGTTGATGAGGTTTAACGGAAGGAAGGTAGGTACTGGTTTGGGGAATGTCACTTCAACGTCGCAGTTGGCCTCTCCGGCTTTTGCCGCGTTGAGGCTTGGCAGGATGGTTGACATTGGTGTTTTGTCAGAAGCAAATATTCTTGCCTTTTGCGGCTGAACGCTTGCCTGTGAATAGGCTGCCACGCATAAAGCCGCGCCTATGAATGAACAGATAAATCTCTTCATGATAATGTTGTTAAATGCTTGAAAATATGGTTTGTAAATGGGGTCAACAAGTAAGCTGTTGACGTTTTTTAGCGAAAATCGACTGGCGCACACATTGGCGATGCGCCAGTCGATTCTTTAAGGATAGGTGTTTTTTGCCTTTTTATTTTACTTGACAACAAACTTCAGAACTTCAGTCTTGCCATTAGCTGTAACCTTGGCGAGGTAGATGCCCGGTGTGTAGCTTGAAACGTTGCAAGAGAAGCTGTTGCCCTGAACCTTCGAAGAGCACATTACAGAGCCTGACGTTGAGTATATAGCAACGCTTGTGATTTCTCCTTCACCGGCTGTGATTGTAAGTGTCTCGCTTGCAGGATTCGGATACAAGCTGAGCGATGTGCCGCCTTCTTCCGTGCTGATTGACGCGCCGCCGCCTTCACCCAATATGGCGCGGATAGCCATTGTTCCAAGGTTCGAGTACCTCTGGTCTACTGCAACGAAGCCTTCATCATAATATGTGCCGATGGTGTAGAGCTGGCCGGGAGCCTTCCTGTCTACTGCCAGAGGCCATCCGGTAGAAACACGTGCCGAGATGAGGTAGTCGCCTGCCGGGAGATTTACGTCGTCGTCAATTGCATATTCGAACTGGCCTGTGCCGTATTCCTTGTCAACTGTTGTTGTGTAAACAAGGTCGCTTTCGCTCAACGGGTGGAATCCACTTGCTGTCGGTTCCTTTTCATACCACTTGTAGACATTCAGTACTACAGCAGACATTTCGTCTTCCTGGCCGAAACCTACGGATATGCCGTTAAGTCTTGCGTCATTGTTGAGGTGGAATACAACTCCGGCTTCCATCAATCCACCGTTTCCAATTGAACCGACTTCGAGGTTGTTGGGCTGGTTGCCGTAGTAAGTGTTGTCGGCAATCTTGTCATATCCGAATACATCGTCGGTTATGGCCACGTTAACGGTGTCGGTATTGTTGTACATGTTGCTTTCAGGTTCGCCTTCAACGTTGGCAGATACCTTAATAGTAGTTGTCGTTCCGATTTCTCCGTCCAAAGTAACGTATACCGGGGTGTAAATCGTATCGCCAACAGCTATGTCGGTAAAGTTACCTACGCCAACTACTTCATCGTTTACAGTCATCGTAACGGTACCTGATGCAGGTGTCGTACCTGCGTTGGTTATGGCTACAGATGCCTCGAACTCGCCGGCCTGTAACTTTGGAACCCTTGTCGGCAGATAGCCTGTAGCGCCAGCTATTGCTACGTCTTTTTCAGCAACTTCGATTATAGTCACGTCACGCAGATAGAAGGTGTAGCCTTGGTTGATTGCGTTCATCTGGAATGCCAACTGGTAAAGTCCGTCAGCGTCAACAGAGAATTCGAAGGTCTTGTTGCCGAAGATTTCTTCCGAGTAATCGTCATTGATTTCGTAAACCTTTTCCCATTCTGCCGGGTCGGTGCCGTTGAGTCCGCAAAGAACCTTGTAGTTGTCATACAGGAACATGAAGCCATAGTAGTCCATTCCGGCCCTGCGGTTGTAGGTCAAGCGGTATGTCTTGCCGGCCTTAAGCTCTATGCCGCGTGAGATGAGCGGAGTATTGTTGAGTGCCTGGTAAGCTTCGATGGTGCTGTTGTAAATCCAGCCTTCCGGTCCGTACCAGTAGTAGCGTCCGTCTTCAGACGAAGTGAAGTCTGAGATGAACGGTAATTCGGCTTGCTCGAAGTTGACGAACGATGCGGAGTTAGAGTTGTTCTCCGTGTTTTCTTCAGCTACCTCATTCGGTGAGAATACGGCCGAAGCGGTTACTGTTACCGAGTAAAGTGTACCCGAGTTGTTGAAGTAGCCTTCCGGAACATTGATTGAAACGGTTGCGGTGCCGTTGATGTCGATTTCTTCCTCAAAGTTCTGCGCCTTGAACTCATCGCCTGCATAAGATGCCGTGAGGATGAAGCTCTTGATAGGAGCAAGACCTACGTTCTGCACTTCTACGTCGATGGTCTTGATGTCCATGTTGCAGCTTGAGTTGGGAACGATTACCTTGTTGACCTTAATGTCGGGCACGCCCTGGCTTGAGCCTTCGTATATCTTGATATTCGTGATGCTGGGGCATAATGTGTATGTGTAGTCTGGTACGTCCGGGCATGCGTGGAATGCGAAGAAATATTCGCCGTCAGCCGGTACTTCAAACTCGATGTTGTCGTTAGTCCAGCTGCTACCGTTGATGTTCTCATACGTTTTCAGCACTGTCATGCTTTCCACGTCGTTGCTTGTTCCGAAAAGGACTTCGAACTTGTCAGCGGTGTCTTGGATGTATGAAATGTAACTGAGTTCCATTGTGGCCTGGCCTTTCTTAAGGGCTATGGGGACTGCAGTCACCAGATAGTCGTCCAGGCTGTTGAAAGCATACGCCCTATAACTGTTGCCTGGGGCATATTGTTCGATTTGCCATGTATAGTTGTCTCCGTCGGCGTCGATGATGTTCCACTCCGCTACGTCTTCCGGTTCGGTGAAGTCGCATTCGTAAGGAGGCTCAATCGATGTCTTTGTACACATTACGAACTTTTCGATCCTGTTGTCTTCAAGAACCAACGCCTCGCCTTCGCCTTGTACCGTTATTACCACATTGTGGTTGCCGCCGGCTGAAAGGTCGGCCTTTTGGTTGAAAGTATAGGTGGCAGTGCCGCCGGCGGGTATGCTCAGGTCGGCCATTTCAGTCACTGTCTCGCCTCCGTCGATGGTATATGTAGCCACGATGTGCTCGCAGTTTTCAGTGCCGATGTTCTTTATCGTCATCGATACTGTCTCGGCTTCCGAGAGGTCGCCGCTTGTAGGCTGCAGTGAAGCTGTAATCAGGAGGTCAACGTTGGCGTTGGCGGTAAGTACGCTTGAGTCATGCTCTGACGGGAAGTTGCTTACCTCTACGGTGAAGGTGTACTCGTATCCGCCCACGAAGGTGATGTTGTCGCCGTGCGAGTCAGTGTCGTCCCTTACGAGGTAAGTCGTACCCTCTGAAGGCGAGGGGTTGACAACGAGGAAGTCGTAAACACCGGCAGGGATTTCGATTGATGCCGATTGGCCGGATGTGAGGAAGCCCTCGTCGGGTGTTGAACCTTCGGGAAGCACATAGTCGCTCTTCTCGAACACGGTATAGGCGTCAACACCGTTGTCGCAGAAGTCGTTTTCTATTTCGCATTCCTTGTCAATCCAAACTTCAAAACCGTCGCCCTTGCCCCAGTCGCTCTTCACGTCCAGCGTGATGCGTGCGTTCTCGCTGTCGATGCGTTTCACGCTTGTTAGCTTCATTTTCGGGGTGTTTGCCTTTGCGGCTTTCAGCATGGCGTCCTGTTTCGGCATCAGGAAGTTGCCCGGCCTTAGAAAGGCGGCGTGGTTGTTTACAATGGTTGTGCCGTTTTCTTTTGCACCAACCGTGTTTTCAACTGAAGCAGGTATGCTGGTCCCGCCTAATTTATAAATAGGTGGAGCGGAAACCTCGGTCTGGGCGAACGATGTCAAGCCCAAAGACGCGCATAAGAGTAAAAATAAATGCTTCATAATAAATAGGTTTAATTTAGTTAGTAATAAAGCAATTGCAAATATACGAAATAATCAAAACCATCCAAACTTAACCGGGGAAAAGTTGTTAAAAACTTTTCGCTTATAAATGTTTTTTATAAATTTAATGTGTATATGGCGCAGCGCATCTTGTGTGCGGCCGTTTATCCGGGTGTCTTGCCCTGCTTTGTAAAAGGCCACCTTTTATATATTAAAAGACGGTCTTTTGCACGTTAAAAGGCCGTCTTTTACAATGCAAAAGGCCACTTTTGCAAGGGCGTATGCCGCGGCCGGCGCAAAGCCTTGGCGCTCAGCGCTTTGGCGTCATGCGCCGTTTGCGCCGCGGCGTGGCGCAGTCGTAGCAGACGGCAGCCGCGTGCGGCCGTGCCTGTAATGCCGGTTGTGCCGTAGGATGGAATGATTTTTTTAATTTAATTATTTTGAACAAATTGTGTAGTGGTGATTTAAAAAACGTATCTTTGCAAAAAACGGTACGCCGCGGGCCAATGTGCGGCGTATTCCGGGTCGGCGGTCGTGAGGCACGTGTCCCGGCATGCTTTTAACAACCAAGGCTATTTGTGGGTGAGAAACGCCGGCAAAAGCTGCCGGCAGGCAGCCCCGGCAATGTATAACAATATAAAAAGGTAATACTATGAGATTAAAAGGTAATACTATGAGATTAAAACGACTTTTTGCGGCGTGTATCGCGGTCGTTTATTTTCCGCTTGCGGCATCGGCAATACCTGCCGACCCCAAACCGAAACAAGTGCGCCAGCCTGACGGCACTGTTCTGACCATCCTGATAAGGGGCGACGAGCACGGGCACATGCTGTTCACCGACGACGGGGTTCCATTGTTCCGCAACTCTGCCACGGGCGTGCTTGAGTACGCGCGGCTTGACGGCGGCGCGCTTGCCGGCAGCGGCATAGCCGCCACTGATGCCGGCCAGAGGGACGCCAAGGCGCGTGCCTACATCGACGGCATGGACATACCGGCCATGAAACAGGCCTTGGCAAAGGCTCCGGTAGCGAAAAGGATAAGCTCGAAGCCCAGCAGGATACGCACGAGCAACTTCCCCACCATGGGCAGGCAGCGTTGCCTCGTGATACTGATGGACTTCCAGAACACCCAGTTCACCGTAAGCAATCCCCAGCAGTTCTTCACCGACATGCTCAACGAGGAAGGCTTCACTTACGACAACGGCGCCAACGGCAGCGTGCGCGACTTCTACCTCGCGTCGTCTTTCGGCAAGTTCGACCCGCAGTTTGACGTGGCCGGGCCGGTAACGCTGTCACAGCCTTATTCATATTACGGGCAGAACGCGAACAGCATCGACATCGACATTAACTTTGCACAGGCCATAACCGAGGCGTGCAACGCCCTTGACGACGAGGTGGACTTCTCGCAGTATGACGCCGACGGCGACGGATATGTGGACAACATTTACTTCTACTATGCCGGATACGGCGAGGCCGACACCGGCAACGCCGACTGTATATGGCCGCATACGTACTACCTCTACACCGGTTATGGCGTAAGCCTTACGCTTGACAACGTAAGGATTGACCGCTACTCGTGCGGCAACGAGCTGCGCGGAGGCACCTCCATGCCTACCGGCATCGGCACGTTCGTTCACGAGTTCGGCCATGTGCTCGGCCTTGCCGACCACTATCCCACGAGCGAATACGGAGAAATGTTCGCCCTCGACCCGGGAGAGTGGGACACGATGGCGTCAGGCTCGTACAACGACGACATGAACACGCCGCCGCTCTTTTCCGGTTTCGAGCGCGCAGAGCTGGGCTGGCTCGACTATACCGACCTTGATCTTGCCACCGACACGATAAGCGTGCTGCCTAACCTTGGCGACAGCAACGTGGCTTACAGGGTGAAAGTGCCCGGCTTCGACAATGAATATTTCATAATGGAGAACCGCCAGCAAAAGGGGGGGGACGAGTATCTGCCCGGACACGGCATGCTGCTGTGGCACATCGACATGGATGAAGATGCCTGGATTGGCAACTCCGTGAACAATGACCCTTTGCACCAGAGGGTTGACATAGTAGAGGCCGATGGCAACGGAGGCACGTCGTCGTATAGCGGCGACCCGTTCCCCGGCACGCAGAACATAATGAGTGTAGACCTGAAACCTTGGAGCGGGGGCACCTTGGCGAGCCTTGGCTACATAAACGAGGTTGACGGCATGATACGCATTTTGCTGAAGGATGTAAACTACACGCTGCCTTCGCCGGAAAATCTGCAGGCGGTAGACGTGACGGCCGACGGCTTCAGGCTGGAATGGACAGACGCTGTTGACCCGAGGTCGTACAGGATTAGCGTGCTCAAGGACAACGGACAGGGCGGCTTCACGGTTCTGCCCGGGTTCGATGATATCACAATTGAAAAGTCAGGCTCGTATGAAATTACCGGACTTGAGCCGTCAACCACTTACCGGGTGGAGCTGTGCTCTTACCTTGTAGGCTACATTTCTGCCCCTGCGACGCTAAGCGTCACCACGTTGTCGCCCGACTTTGACAATGCGTCGCCTACCGGGCTCTCTGCGGTTGACGTCACTCCTACAGGCTTCACCGCAACATGGAACGAGATGGAACAGGCCGACGACTACATGATAAGCCTTACGAAGCATGAATACAGCGGGCAGAACGTCAGTCGCGGCTACGACTTCAGCGAGCGCGGCGACGGCATGCCCGACCAGTGGGAGACGAACAGCACGCAGTACAACAGCTCCTATGGATGGTACGGCGAGGCTGCACCGGCGCTTCGCATGCCGTCGGAAGGCGTCTACCTTATCGTCTCTTATCCCGAAACAAGGATTGACAACCTGTCGCTGTGGTGCCGTTCGAGCGTAGAGGGCAACAAGCTCAGGGTTGAAATAGACAACGGCACGGGATGGAACACGCTGACAACGCTTGACGTGCCCACTACCGGAAGCGTGCTCGACGTGCCCGTAGGGCAGGCCGGAACGTTGAGGCTTGTCTTCGAGCGTACTTCAGGCTACATTGTAATTGATGATGTTTACGCCGACTGCTGCGACATTACGCGCACCCCGGTAAGCGGTTATCAGGACGTGTCAACCGGCGGAAAGGCAGCGTTTACGTTCGAGTCGCTCGAAGAGAACGGCATATACGGCTTCACGGTGAGGGGCGTCAACGGCGATGAGCTGTCGGCAGTGTCGGCTGAATACATCGTTGACCTTGGAGAGCCTTCAGGCATCACGGCTCCCGACGCTTCGGCAGAAGAAGGCCCGACGGCTGTATATGACTTGCAGGGACGGCGCATGGCCGAGGGCAGTCTGCCGCAGGGCATCTACATCGTAAAGAAAGCCGGACAGCCGGCAAGGAAGATATTGGTGCCTTAAGGGCTTCCGGGCGTGCATCGGCTGCAGGCCGGTTAAAGTAAAAGAGGGTGTATCAAAATTCCGGCACACCCTTTTTTCATATCCAAGCAGTAAAGGATGTATAGCATGAAACAAAGCCTCGACTTTCCCAAGCCAAGGCTTTGCCCTGTCACAAAAGTTTTGTATCTTTATGACATAAAAGTTCATTATGTCAGCAAAGATACACTTTCGGGATTACAATCCCAAACAAACGCTTCTTTTTCCCCAGCGTCTGGACAAGGACATTGCGGGAAATGACCCTGTGCGCGTGGTTGACACGGTAATTGACAACCTTAAGTTGGAGACTTCCACAAACTTTATAAGGAGCGTGGCCGCAGTCCATACCATCCGAAGATGATGCTCAAGGCCGTGATATATGGCTACATGAACAACCTTTATTCCTGTCGTAAGATAGAATCCGCCCTTAAACGGGATATCCATTTTATCTGGCTCGCCGGTTATGAGCAGCCGGACTTCAACACTATCAACCGCTTCCGCAACCGGGTGAAAGAGGAGATCAACCATGTATTCACACAGTTGGTGATCATGCTGGCTGAGAAAGGGTTCATTACCCTTGACGTGGAATATATCGACGGTACAAAGATCGAATCGAAGGCCAACAGATACACTTTCGTATGGCGCAAAAGCACCGAGAAGAACCGTGCCAAGCTGACGGCCAAGATTAAAGCCCTCCTTGAACAGATAGACGAAGCGTAGCGCAGGAAAACGCCCAAGGTGACAACGTGCAGGATTTCACGTCGGCAGACCTTATGTCCATGGCCGATGAGCTCAACCGGTCTTTGCAGGAAGCGCCGAAGCCCGTGACGAAAGAGGAGAAGCGGCATCGGAAAGAAAAAGAGAAGCAGATAAGGCAGCTCAAGGAACACGCCGGCAAGCTTAATGAATATAATGAAAAGCTGCGCATCCTTGACGGCCGCAACTCCTATTCGAAAACCGACCATGACGCCACGTTCATGCGCATGAAGGAGGACGCCATGAACAACGGGCAGACCAAGCCGGGCTATAACCTGCAGTTGGGGACGGAGAACCAGTTCATCCTTGACTTCGGCCTGTTCCAGTCTCCCGGAGACCCTCTTACCATGATCACGTTCTTCAACTCGTTTGCCGGACGTTACCATAGACTGCCGGACAAGGCGGTTGCCGATTCCGGCTATGGCTCGGAAGAGAATTACCGGTTCATGGAAGAGGCCGGCATTGCCGCTTATGTGAAATACAACTGGTTCCACCGTGAACAGCGCATGCACTATGAACCCAATCCGTTCAGTCCGCAGTCTTTATACTATAATGCCGAAGGTGACTATTACGTCTGCCCGATGGGGCAGCACATGGAGCGTATCGGCACTGTACGGTCAAAGACGGAAAGCGGATATGTCGCCGAAAGTGCACGCTACAAGGCGCGACGCTGTGAGGGATGCCCACTCCGGGGATGTTGTTTCAAGGCCAAAGGAGACAGGATCATCGAAGTCAACCACCGTCTGGACGAATACCGGCGGAAAGCCAGAGAGAGGCTCACATCAGAAGAGGGAATCAAACACCGGGGACGGCGGTGTATAGAACCGGAAGCCGTCTTCGGACAGATGAAATACAACATGGCATACAAACGGTTCCGCCATTTTGGTATGGACAAGGTTAAAATGGACTTTGCCTTCTTTGCCATTGCCTTCAATATAAAGAAAATGTGCTCAACTATGGCAAAAAGAGCCATTGATGGAGGGATTTGTCCCAAACAAAACCTAATTACGGGTATTGCTCCAATTTTATATGTGAAAAATCAAAAATTTGAGGGAAACTCTCAAAACATGGCGGCTTGAAGAATTTCCATACCTCACAAAATGAAAAGGAGGGTGCATCAAATACATTGCAATTTGATACACCCTCTTTTACCGTATGTGGCTGCGGGCTGGCTCAGGGGGCCGTCGAGCCGTCTGGCCAGGGCACGGGCTGCCCTGTGGCGGCGTCGCGGGGGCGTTGGGCACCTTGTGCGCGCAGGCTGTCGGTGAGCTGGCGGGCCAGCCTTTTCGCGAGGTCGGGGTGTGCGGGAGCCATGTCGGCCTGTTCGCCTATGTCGGTCTCGACGTTGTAGAGGCGCAGCTCGCGCGGTTCCCAGAAGTAGAGCAGGTGGTAGGGTCCGTCGAGGAGGGCCGAGAAGGCGCCGTATCCTTCGTCCGTGTCGGTGCTGCCGTCCCAGCGGTTGGGGAAGTGCCACACGATGGGGCGGGGGCGGAGGAGCGACGGGTCGCGCATGAGGGGCACGATGCTGCGGCCGTCAACGTGTTGCAGGGTGCGCACGCCGGTGGCGCCGGCCATGTCGAGCAGGGTGGGGAAGAGGTCCTCAATCATCACGCGGCTGCGGCTCTCCGTCCCGCCGCGCACCACGCCGGGCCAGGCTGCCATCAAGGGCACGCGCACGCCGCCCAGGTGGGCCGAGCCTTTGCCGCCGCGTGCGGGGGCGTTGGGGTCGCGGTCGTGGCGGCCCTGTCGGGGGCTGACGGATTGAGAGGCTTTTTCTCCACCATCTCCCGCAAAGTGGCGTCGCTGAACACCATAAAGGCAGGCACATTCTGCTTGCCGGCCAGCCGTTTGCGCTGGGCATACAGGGCGTTCAGCAGCTTTTCGTCGGCCTCGCTGAGCGGGGCGTCGAGCTGCGCGTCGTAGAGGCCGTCTCCGTCGGGCGTGTGGTAGCCGGGCGAGAAGCGGCGGTCGTCGTCGTAGGGCACGTGGATGGCGTAGTGGGACAGGTAGAGGAAGAATGGCTTGCCCGTGGCCAGGGGCTCGTCGAGGGCGGCCAGTGCCTCGCGTGTGAGGGCTTCGGTGAGGAACGTGCCGGATGCCTCGTATTTTTCGAGTTCCGGCACGTGAAAGGTGCCCGTGCCGTAGCGGCGGCTGCCCAGATAGCTG
>ENA-OOXJ01001918-OOXJ01001918.1-human-gut-metagenome-genome-assembly--contig:-NODE-1918-length-11778-cov-2.643948_pt1 | contig 11778 bp, 12 predicted proteins | sample MGYA00241587_ERZ501343 | MGnify/ENA primary metagenome ERZ501343 (study PRJEB25962, sample SAMEA2042918) | human gut metagenome | biome: human gut; feature: human-associated habitat; material: faeces... | reverse complement strand
TACTTTTATATAAAATTATCATTATTTGCCATATAACCTGGGAAATCAATATTTCATTGCACAGTTAAAATGGCATTCTCAAAACTTTTATAAAACAAAAATAATAAACTTTTTTAATAAGTAAAAATTTTATTCAATAGGTGAATGCTTTATGTTAAATTTTTTAAAAAACAGTTTTAAGCGGTCAAAACAACATCATTACGTTGGAGAAATTGACTTGGAAGTTTCATATTGTAATTGGGATATAAAAATACCTTTTAATAATGTGTTGGAATTAATTAAATATTTTTTACATTTGGCCTATACCTCTGACATGGAAGAATTAACTTATTTTTTAATAGCAGATGACGAAAAAGATCTTCAAAAGAAAATTTACAGTTGCTTGCCTCTTTATCAATGTTTAATTCAAAATTCTGGATGAAATTCAATAAGAAGGAACTTGACAATCTTTTAAAAGACCCATTTTTTGATGATTATCATGCATTACTAAAAAGAGATAAAAATATGGACAAATGTTCCAGAAAATATCCGTTATTAGAACTTTATGCATTTGTCAAACTTCAGTCCATAGCTGCACATAAGTTACCTGCTGAGTTAACTTTGGACATGCAATGGATTTGGAAAAATTTGGATCTTATTAGGGAATTGGATCATTTCGGATTTTATGAAGTCATTGCTGATGTTTATAAAACATTGGGCATGGAATGGTTTACAGACAGGGGTAAAAATGACCCTATCATGTATGAGTGGACATGCATGGCCATTAATGCATGTATAATTACAAAAAATATCCCTTATGATGAGTTAAAAAAGGATTTGAATAACCTATATTCTGAATTGCTAATTATATTCACTATCAATGACACTATTGAAAAAAATCAGGATATTATTGATATGGTTCTTGATAGTTTGGCAGATATTGAAAATAGTTCTCTTGATGTTTTGGCTCAAAAAATTCAATCATTAGAAAAAGAAAATGCACATCTCAAAGTTGAGAATTATAAATTAAAAGAAGGATATGAGCTGCTTAAAGATCAGGTAAAACTATTGCAATCTGATTCTGAGCAATCTGATGATGCCAAAGTCGAAGCCATCTCACGCAGAATCAATTCTCTGTTTCCTAAATCAGTCGAGACAAATGCGGATATTGTACAATTCTCATCTATTTTCAACTCTTTGAAGCCATCAACCCAACATGATTTGAAAAGTGCTATTTCGTTGATAGATAATTTCCAGGGATATGATTTGGCATTGCTCCAATTGACTAGAAGTGTTGAGAGAGAATTCATAGTAAACTTCATTGTACCATTTCAAGAAAGTAGTTTTTATTATGATATTAAAGATCCATATTGTAATAAAAAGAGATACTGCATAACCCATAAAATATTGATGGTTGGAAACAAGCCTACGATGGGTAACATTCCGTTTATAGGAAGGGCTGTTTTAGACTCCAAGGCAATGAAAGCTAGCAATGTCATTGAAGTTTTCAGTATTTTTCTAGAAGATAACAGAGAACCGTTTGCAAAAATATGTAAAGATTTAGGCAACTATGAAATAGGTATAAAAAACTTCAAACTTGTTGATATACGAAATGGGATTGCTCATGGTGATGATAATGTTACTGGAGACATTGACCAAGATACTTATGAACAAGTAAATAAAATGCTATTTGAGCCGCCTATGCAAATATTGTCTAACATAATTAAATATTCCATGAAAAAAATGTAACCTTTGATTTTGTTTGAGTTAGTTCCTTAAACATACATTTACAAAACAAATTAATTCTATCAAATCAAAATTGAGGGATTAGTATTGAAATTATATTTTATTAGTAGGTGCATTCATGAATACAATAATTTTAAATCGTATGTATGCCGGCAGTTACTTGGATGAAGATGAAAATATTGGACATGAAGTTATTAATCTATTCAGGGATGATAATGGGTCCAATTATATTTATATAAATCCTTATGGTGATATAAATGCAAAATCTAATGATTCAGTTGAAGCCATTCTCTTAGTCAAACATGTTGAAAAGGGAGTTTTAGAAGTGGTTGCTAAGGCAGAAGACCTTCAACAAGTTTATTATAAGAAAAATAATTTTGATGAAGAGATTAAAGACCAAATTGAATATATTAAAGAGCATCATATTACTTACGGAAATGTTTTATTATCTGATATTTACCAAAAGGGGAATACTGAACTTCTAATAACATTTAAAACAAATAAGTTGAGAACAGTCAAAAAACCAGTATTTCTCATTGAAGATGAATCTAAAAGATATAAATATGAAAATCATTATTTTTTACCTGAAAAACATTTTTCAACACAAAGTTTGAAAATGTATTATTTTGAAAATGAATTTCCACAGGATTATGATGTGTTTAGAAAATTGTTAAATGATTCAACAATGTGGAATAAAGAAAATACAACTAGAAAAATAGATTTAGATGAGATTTACACATATGAGTCACATGAAGGATTTTTATCTGTAATTAAAAAGGAAGATGATGAATTAGTTATTTCCAATCTTTTTTCATATATTTTCAATCATAAAAAAGATGTTTTTAGAGATTTTGTAAAAGAAGTTTTAGGCATTAACGATTTTAAAATTAATTATAACATTGCCCGTGAAAAAGATAATATTGATTTATTGATAGAAAATGAAGATTCAGTAATAATTATTGAAAACAAGATTAAGTCAAAGATTAATGGTGTTAAATCTGAATCTTCCGGAAAAATAGAAAGTCAATTAAGTAAATATGTTGAAAAAGCATATGAAGAGTATAGGCATAAAAAATTGAATTTTTATATTTTTGCACCTGATTATAATCAAATAAATCTTGATATTTATGAATGTGGAGATGAATATAAAATTATTAACTATAGCAAAATATATGATTTCTATTTTAAAAATGCCGGTAGGATGTTAAATATTAAATATTTCAAAGAATTTTTAGATGCTATTTATATTCATACAATGACTACAGACAATACCAATTTTGAAAAGATGAAAAAACAATTCATTAACAACATACTTGAATTAAAAAAAGAAGAAATATAAAAAGGTTTCAAAATAAGTTTTGAATAGTTAATATCTTTGATTAATATTAAATATCTTCTAAAAATTTCACTGAATTTAGTATTCTATTAAAATCTTCCTTATCAATGGATTCATCTAAATTTTTATAAGATCTGGAAAAAAGATCCCAATATTTACCTTCAAAATTTAAAGATTTCAAAATACTTCTATTTAACAATAATCTATAAGACATGGTCCTTAATGTAAATTTTCTTATCATCTTTAATTTCATTACTTTACCATGAGCTGGAGCATGCCTGTATTGTATTGCAGATTTTTCTATTTTCCCCAAGTTAATATTTAGCTCGTCAAAAAATAAATCTAATTTTTTTGAGCCTTGCTTTTTATATGCTCCCATAATATTTTCCATTATATCATCAATTTTTTCGACACCATATTGTTCAAATTTTTGATAAATGCTACTTAATTCATCAGAAATTAAACTTTCAAATTCTTCTTGAGGCATGTGCTCATGTTTACCTGTAGAGTTATTCTTCAACCAATTTTCAGCTAAAAATTCTAATGCTCCTGCAATTAAAACAATTTCAGACATTGAGGATAAATTAAAAGATTCTCTTAAATAGTTGAATACATTAAGATAATTTACATTACTTTGTTCACATTGATCAATTAGGAAAGCTAAATCTTTTTCATGATGCATTTCAAATAATGGATAAACTATTGGGCAATTAGCTCCCCTTTCACAAATATGTCTTAAATTAATTGTACGGGAAATTCTTGGAGAATATGCCTTAAAATAAATTAAATTACCATTTTTATCATAATGACTTTCTCCAATATCAAATAATGACCTTCCAAACACGAATGATAAAACTTTTTCAATTAAATTAATTTGTTCTTTATTGTGAAATCCCCATTCCCTGAAAAAATCAATACTCATCTTTCCAGACCAATTAGGGTTGAATTTATTTGAAATTTTTGATACCATAAAAGGATTTAAAGTTTCAGGTTTAACCAGAAAATAACTAGAAACAAAATGATTAAATTCCCAATCTGTATTAATAATTAACTCACCTTCATCGTTTAATCTTTTATAATTAGAACCCTTTTCTAAAGTATATGTTGGATCTCTTAGTAAAATCAAATCAGATCCATTAATATACCATCTAGATATCCATTCTAAATTTTCTTCATCAATTTCACCCATATTTAAATATAAAATATCTAATTTTATTGTATAATAAACTTGATTATACCTATAATTTTTTATATTATATCGAAATACAATATCCATATTCCCGTATAATGATTTAATAACAATTTTGTTATTTTTAATAGATTTAAAAAAATTATCAATTTTATTTCCATTGATTTCATCTATAAAACCATTTAATATTCCAATTAACCCATAATCCTCATTTCTTTTAAAAGTTATATTAAATAAATTAATGTTATTTTCTAAAATATATTCTCCATTTAATAAACATATGTTCATTGGATTTTCCAACATTTCCCATTCAATAAAATTCATATTCATAATGTTATATTGTCTCCATAAATTAGTTATAGCTATTTAGCGATTATTAATTATTTGTTTTGATGATATTTAAATTTAAAATCTTTTTTAAATTATAATTCTCCCATCACATTCTCTTCAAACCTATCTAAAAAGTTTTCAGTTCTTGTATCTAAAAATTTTTTAAATAAAACATAATTCTCATAAAATTCATTATACAACTTTTTAATTTCATCATCTTCCAACTCATGAAATCTATAAATTACGCTGAGAATAAATAATTTAGAGTAATATACAAAAAATTTATTTCTATGATGTGTAATATTGTAAGACCAGTCAAAATCCAAGTTTCTAAGTTTAATAAATAAATTTTTCATCGAATCTAATAATTTTTCATCATCATATTTGCGGAGATAATAGGATACAATAAAATTACAAAAATCTGTACAGAGAATATTCAAAGCTCTTTCTTTCTCATTAAAAGAATTTAAAAGATGATTATTCCACTTGTTATAAACCAACTCAAGTATATTGTTAGATTTTTCAGAATTTCTACATTTATCTAACATTTTTGTCCTAACATTAATCCAATGAATATTATCACTCAATGGAATTGATTCGATTAAAATGTTGATATCTTCTTCAGACAATTCGCAAAGCATTAATCCCATTACTTCATTGAAAAATTCATTATACATGAACATATCCATTAGTTCTACAAATAGAGTTTTATTCAATTGATACAGTTGAATACTCATATTTACAATAATATCCTGATAATTTTTTCTATCTTCTGAAGAAATTCTTAAAAATTTCATTATAAAACAAAGTAATGTTTTTTCTTTAATTTCATCATGGTTTATAAAAAATGAATTTATTTGTTTAAAAGACATGCATTTTATAATTAAAACCAAAGTAAATACATTATCTACTGTTAATAACTTTTCAAATAATTCTAAATTATATTCTTGTAATACTTCAATCATTTGATAAAAATGATCAGGTAGGAAAAATTTATTATTTTTTAGTAATGGATTATATTTTTCAAAATCTGCTTGCCTTAAAGAAGTAACTAAAGTTTTTTCCTCATTAAGAACATTTTGTTTATTAAAATAAATAGATAATGCGTCATCATCAACTTGAATTTTAATACTGTCTAAAATCTCAAATATTTTTATAAGAATTTCATTGAATTTTTCATTTAGATCATATTTATCAACTAAGTCACCAATATTCAATTTTATTCGACTGTTTGCATATAAAAATATGAAAAAATAAACTAAATTAATCTCATTAAGTCCCTTTTGAAATATTGAGATTAGTGATTTGACGATAGCTACCTTTTTTTCAATGGATTCTTCATTAATTTCAGCATCAATTTTATCAATTAATTTTCTAAATAATTCTCGTATATCTAAACTTTTACTATTGTCCACATAATCAATATAAATAAAATCTTCAAAAGGAAATTTAGATAAATCCCTAATTATTAAATCTAATTCATTATCTGATGAAATTTGATTATAATATTCAAAATTTTTAATTAATTCGGATACTTCCATATTGAATTCTCCTCTGATTCATTCCAAATTTTATCAAATTCCCTGACAACTGCTTGAGGGTGTAAAACTTCTTGTAATATATGATATCTTCTTCCAAATGAATTTACTGATGTTCCAAGAGAATAAACCTTAGGTTGTTTATAAGTTTTTGAATTGCCTGGAAAAATCAAAAATCTATCATGTGCTCCATTACCTTTCTGTACTCTAAATTCTAAATTCAAACCTTTAAAATTAGTATTTAAATTTGAAAATAAACTTTTTTGTTGGTCCAACAAATCTTTATCCAATTTTTCGGATCCTAAAGCTTTCAGAATAACTCCTTCAAAAGGGCAGTGAAATAATGTATCAATAATTTCATTAAAACTTAAATAGGGATCCCATAAATATGCTCCATCCATACCATTCTCCTGAATTAACCTTCTTAAATCATTTAATCCCTCTAATCTATCATGTTCTGGAGTATATTGCTTGAATGATAATGTTTTTTCTAGCTCTTTTTTTTCATTAATCCCAATTGAATTTTCAATATATTGATAATATTCTTGTTTTTGAATTATTGAAGAATAATCATTTGATTTTAAACTTATAATTTCTTCCTTATCATTATTAATAAAATATCTTTTCTTTTGAACATCCATAAATGTGAATAATCCGAAATTCTTGACATAATGCCCGGAATCAGAATACAATAATAATTTTGGATTTTTTCTCAAAATTTTAACACTAACAACAGAATCAACATTTCCTGTAAAAACAACTTGTGAATCTTTTTTATTATACTCCTCGAAAGAATTACCAATATAATTATTGTCCAATAAAGAATTAACTTCTAAAATGCAATCGGGACAATTTTCATTAATTAAATGGTGCCAATTTATATTAAAATTAAGTGAATCCCAGGAATCTGATGCAACTTTAGTTTTAACATTTAATATATTGACTGGAAATTGAAAAATAAAGTTCCCTAATCTGTCTCTAATTTTAAATAAATCAATTGGAAGACGTTTGTTAATTTTATTAGATATTTTTTCAAAATTTTCCTCATCATCTGTGAGATATTCAAACTTCTTTTTTTCATCAAAAAATTCTAGAATATATGAACCTGAATAAAAATTATTTTTTAAAATATAATTTAACCTATTTTCATTAGATGGTATGAATTGTTTATTAAGTCTTCTTAAATCAGCGTAATTAATGGAAGATTCATCTTTATGATTAGAAATCCATTTATATTCTCCAATAAGTTTTTCAAAATTCTCTTTAATTTCTGTTAACATTAATTCATATTGAAAAATCCCAATTGAATGATTTTCATCAATTTCAATTCTATTACATAATCCCCTATTATATTTATGCTTTTCAGGACTGACATTTTTTTCTTGGAAAACACAGAGAGTATATAAATTATAAATAATTTCATTTGGTTCCATTATAACTAATTCAGTTATTTCACAACTATTATAAATTCCAATGTTTCCATTTTTAACTAATAACTCATATTCGTCCATAATATTACTCTAATAGATTTTATTTAAATATATATGATGATTTTAACTTTGTAAAAACCTTTTAAATATGTATTATGATAAATAAATATGGATGTAAATGTAAAAAAAAGAAAAAAAGATTTAATATTAACATTAACTACTGTACAAGTCTGTAAAAATCCATGATGGGTCATAAGCTATTAAATATCCATCATCACACCAGATGGATCTAACATTACCGTCAGTGGTATCTGCCACAGCAGCCGGGTCTCTGTTAATCCAGTTTCCTGAAGTATGCTTTTTATGCTTTAATCTTATTGAATATGGCCTGTTCCGGATACTCTGCATTTAACATGGACAAATTGCACATCATAACCTAAAGATTTAGCTATTCTGTAATACACCTGTCCCCAGTCTACACAATTGGAACCTTTTCCCGCTTTAGCATCATTGATTGTCTTCTTGTCTGTTTTCTGTGAATCAAAGTATTTGCTGTATAATTTCTTCTTTGCTATAATAGCTAAAGCTTCATCAATAGTGTTTCCTTTGTAGTTGAATGTCTTGATAAACAGCTTCATTGTTGAGTCACTATAATCGGGAAGCTTTGACATTCTGTAAACGATTGCAGGAAGCCTTCCATTTGATCTTATGTATGCTTCAGTTCTTATGGTCATGTCCACATATTCGACCTTGTCGATTTTGGTTGAGTTCTTTAATATTACATAGTTTGGAAGAAAATCCAAAGAGCTGTTATCCTTTATCACGGCCATTGTATACATTGCCACATCTTGTCTGAACCTAATTTCTTGGCTTTCTTTTCAACATCACTGCAGCTGCCTTTCAATGTCAATATCTGGTAGTAGTCACGCTTCTTGTACTTCTTTTTGTTCTGGATTAACCAGAATGCTATTGAGTTCATTGCCTGACAAAAACTTGTCCAGCTAATATTATCTTCTGTCATATATTATAATTTGTATTATCTTATTTATTATATTTTTTATATATTTTGGATAATAAAAATAATATCCAATCCAAGTGTTGAAAATACCCTATGTTTCCAACAAGAGGGAGTTGATAAAATCAATAGCTGAATTTTTGATTTGATTTAATTGGCCGTCATTGACATTAACGGCAAGGGTTGTCAATACTAGATTGGTTTTTAAACTCTGATATATATCAAAGCATTTTAAAAACAAGTTTTCAGTTGGTAATGGTGGTCGTTAATGTTTGATGTTTCGGTTATGAATCCATTCACGGTGTTTTCCGATAGCTACACGAACAATAACATCAATCAAATCAGTTTCATCCTCTTTTTTGAAGTAATAATAAGCCGGTCCTTCAAGCATCTGCCTTAAATCATAGAATGGTCTTGGTTTGATTGCTTCAGGATGCATCAGTCCGTAATTCTTGAGTAGCTTAACGTTTTCAGTTTCATACTTTTCCAGTTTGGATTTCTGGACTTTGGTAGCTACTGTCTTTTCCTTTTTATCAAAAATTTTGGCTATTTGTGTTGAATCAATCAGTATGCTTGATTCGATTAAAAGTAGTTTTATTTCTTTTCCTTTGACTGTTATTGTTGTTGGATGTGAATTTTCACTGTCTAGGATTAGTTTCATTTTTATAGCCTCTATTATATAATATAGCTATTTTTACATATTAACTGTTTAGGAGTTAACAATAGCAGAAGAAGTTAGTGAAGAAAAAGCAATTGAAACTTCACTAACATTTTTTCTTTAGGAGATTAAATATGGTTTTATGCTCTGAATTTACCTTTGATGACTCTGTTAGGCGCATTCATTAACACACCTACGGAGGTAAGTATGAATAGCTTTGTATACATTGGCAACTCATCACGGATGTCCTTTCTCATGAATTCGATTAAAGGATAAAAATCATATACGTCCCCGTCAGGTCCTAAAGGAGCGACGGTAGTACCGCTTATTCTTGAGTATAATAATTTCATTCCGGGATTTTGATAGTCCATACCAATGTATGTTTTTTCAGCTATTTCAGATCCGCCGTCACAGACTGCGGTTCCTAAAAGATCAATATTGTCAACACCATAATATGATTTAATGGATTCAACAGGTTCAACCTGTCTGTTGTTAGCGAACATATCTGATTTTAATGTGGTCAATGACTTGTAATTGACTGCCATGCTGTTGAGGTTACAGAAGCTTCCAGCTGATTCCTTGAATTTTTCCTGGGCTTTTAAAATGGTAACTCCACTGTCATCACCTGCAGTATAGTTGTATGTTGCCACTTTGGAGTTGTTTAAAATCATGTTAATGGCTGCTTGCTCAATACTTCTTCCGATAAGTATTCCAACGTCCTGAAGCATATCATGAATGCTGATTAAGTTGGAATCAAGCATCTGTGCTGAGACGTTTAGAACTCCTCCAATGGTGTCAATGGATACAGTGTCACTGACAGGTTTTCTCACGTTTAATTCCTGTAAGGTAGCACCAGGGGCGATGTCTTTAGCTTCACCCAATTGTCCTTTGTCAATTATCTCATCAATATTGACTCTTTGAGACATGTAGGTATAATATTGGGAGTTTTCCTTGATTTCCTGCTTTGGAATTAGTCTTGTGAATTTCATCCATTTGGCTGAAGTGTCTGCAACAATCTGCGCCATCACTTCATCTTGAACTTTAGCATCATTTCCTTTTGTCAACATTAATATCACCTTATGGCCTGCATTTTCCTGTTAGGGCAAGATGCGGTTTGTTTAATAAAACACCAACCTTGGATTGTATGAATAATTTTGTATACTGTTGCAATTCATCATAGATGTCCTTTCTCATGATTTCAATGATTGGATAAAAGTCAGCGATGTTTTCATCACTGGTAATTGGTGCTACAGTTGTTCCTGAAGATTTGGAATACAATACTGTTAATGGAGCGTTTCTGATATCGAATGCAATATAATCCTTTTCACCAAGCATTGATCCGCCGTCTGCATGGGTTGTTCCTAAAAAGTCAATGTTGTCAACACCATAATAAGCCTGAATCTCTTCTATAGGCTGCACTGACTTATTTGAGACGTAAGTCAATTGTTTGATGTAACTTAATGTCCTATAGGATTCAACCATTATTGTTAAATCTGCACCAGCACCGGAACTTCCTTTGAATGCTTCCTGTGCTTTGATAACAAACTGTCCGAAAGCATCCATTGTATCTTCGGTTTGTGTGGTATTGTATTTTGGAACCTTTGCTGAGCTGACAATTGTATCGTAGATATTATATTCGATTTTATTTGCGATGAGTGTTGCCACATCTGCCAGTAAGTCTTCAAAAGAGATTCTGTCACTGTCAAAGATATCCTTATTAACGTTTAATACTCCTCCGACTGTGTCGATGCTGATGGTGTCGGTTACAGGTTTTCTGATATTGAGTTCCTGCAGGGATGCTCCAGGCGCTAAGTCTTTTGCTTCACCGAGAAGGCCACGTTTTATAGCCTCATCCAATTGATGTTTTGTCTGAAGTAAGTATAATAATCAGAGTTCTCTTTAATTTCCTGTTTTGGAAAGAGTCTGGCTAGCCTTAATCTTTTAGCTGATTCATCAGTAATTGTTTGAGTTATTACCTCATTTTGAACTTTGGTATCGTTTCCTTTGGTTATCATTTAAGCCTCACCTATGTCATATGGTCTGAATACTTCAATGTAGTTGTAATCGTCTGAGCTGGCTACTGGGTGCATTGCAATATATTCTCCATCATCGGATTTGATAGCTCCAGTGCTTGTTAAAGCAATTCTATCTTTAACATTAATGTTTGATAATCCACTAGCTAATTTTAATCTGAATAAATGACCTAATACTAAGATTGCTGTTTTTCTTTTTCCTCCAGTCATTGTTATTGGATCGTTAACTGCAATGCCCAAGATGATTTCACCTTCTGCTGCGGTGTATTTTTTAACTGTAGGTTTTCCTATATCTGAGTTAGCTGATAAAGTTACGGCGTCATCAACTTTGATTTTGTCTCCTTCATATTCATAACCTGGAGTTTCCCCTGTAGGGGTTGTTACTGTGGTTGCAGTGATTTCACCTTCATCCAGAAGGAAAGTTGTGACTTCTTTTCTTTCTTCCAATAATATAATAGAATCTGCCATTAAATATGTCCTCCACTTAAATCTTTATTATCTAATTTATTACTTATAATATATAA
>ENA-OOXJ01001915-OOXJ01001915.1-human-gut-metagenome-genome-assembly--contig:-NODE-1915-length-11789-cov-2.055395_pt1 | contig 11789 bp, 10 predicted proteins | sample MGYA00241587_ERZ501343 | MGnify/ENA primary metagenome ERZ501343 (study PRJEB25962, sample SAMEA2042918) | human gut metagenome | biome: human gut; feature: human-associated habitat; material: faeces... | reverse complement strand
TGCACGCACGCAGACCTATGCCGCCGCAGACCGCCTCCGGCCGGAGGGAGCAGACGAAAATGTCGCGCAAGACTCCGGGGAGCCTCCCGGCGTTTGCAGCAATAACGGCCAGGCAGGAGAGAACGTATATAAGTCCCATGAGCGGCACAAGCGCTTCGCAGACCCGGGCCAGCCTGCCCATGCCGCCTGAGAGGACATAGAGCGCAAACAGCGCCACCAGCGCCCCTGCGGCCAGAGCAAATATGCGCCGCTCGGCGGGCAGACCGGGCAGCAGCTCCATCGCAAGGGTGCGGGCGGCGCCGGATATCTCTGCGCCCTGTACGGCACTGCCCATTCCGAAGGCCGCCAGCGTGCCGAAGAGGGCAAAGGCCCGGGCCAGAGGCAGAAACCGCTCGCCGAGGCCGTTCTTGATGGTGTACATCGGTCCGCCGAGCCACTGTCCGTCCTTGCCGCGCTCGCGGAAGCGGACGGCGAGTGTGACCTCGGCAAACTTGGTGGCCATGCCGAGTACTGCCGTCAGCCAGAGCCAGAAGAGCGTGCCCGGACCGCCCAGGGATATCGCCAGCGCCACACCCGCGATGTTTCCGGTGCCGACCGTGCCCGCCAGGGCTGCGCATACGGCCTGCACAGGGGTGACCGCGCCCTTTGCGGCGACCTTGCGCGAGAATATGCCGCCCAGAGTCCGGCGCATCGCCTCAGGGAAATGCCGGAGCTGTACAAAGCCGCAGCGGACGCTCAAGAATATGCCCGTGCCGGCGAGCAGAGCCGCCATGGGTGCGCCCCAGAGCGCCGACGACGCGGCGGATATTACAGTCTGCAAAAGCCTCGCCTCCCGTAAAGCCTACGCCCGCCTCCGGCACGGCATGACTTCGGGGCGGGGGAGAGGAGCAAACAGCTTGGAAAACGAACTGGAACTGACAAAAAAGCGCCTTGCCGAGCTCTCACGCCGTGCCTATGAGCGCGGGGTGCGGACCTTTTCGGAGTTCCTCACGCCCGGAGAGCAGACGGAGCTTGGCCGCATGCGGCTCGCAGAGCCCTGCGTGCTCGACGGCGGCTACTCCGAGGCGGAGCGCCGTGTGGCCGTGTTCGGCGGTGAGAGTGCGCCGATATGCTGCCTCGAGATAGCGCCGGTCTCACCGAAATTCGCAGAGGAGCTGACGCACCGGGACTATCTCGGCTCGCTCATGGGCCTGGGCCTGCGCCGGAGCGTGCTGGGAGACATCGTGCTCGCCGGGGGCGGGGCTTATGTGTTCTGCCTCGAGAGCGTGGCGGGGCATATTGCGGACGGCTTGACCCAGGTCAGGCGCACCAATGTTCACGTGACCCCGGTCGAGAGCCTGCCGGAGAGCGTGACCGCCCCGCCGGAGGAGACCACGCTGACAGCCGCATCAGAGCGGCTGGACGCCCTGGTCTCGGCGGCGTTCAACCTCTCCCGCTCGGAGAGCGCGAGGCTGTTCGAGGCTGAACGCGTGTTTGTGAACGGCCTGAGCGCGCACTCGCCCTCCTCACGGCCTGAGGCGGGCGACATGGTCTCCGTGCGTGGACTGGGGCGCTTCCGCTTCGAGGGCACGCAGGGAGAGACCAGAAAGGGCCGCCTGAGGGTGTGCCTGCGCATATACGGGAAATAAGGGGGACGCACATGAGCTGCGATCTGCACACACATTCCACCTTCTCGGACGGCACCTGCACGCCGGAGGAGATAGTCTCCGCCGCCGAAGCCCTTGGCCTTGCAGCCGTGGCACTCTGCGACCACAACGACGTGGACGGTCTGCCGCGCTTTCTGCATGCTGCGGAGGGCATGCGCACGTCCGCGGTGCCGGGGACGGAGATCTCCACGGACTATGAGGGCACGGAATTGCACATCGTGGGCCTGTTCGTGCCGGAGAGCGGCTACGGCGCAGTCCGCTCCCTGACGGAGAGAATGCGCCGCAGCAAGGCGGAGAGCAACCTGACCCTTGAGCGGCGGCTGAGGGCGGCGGGGTACATGGTGGATTACGCAGCAATGCAGGCGTCTCACCCGGGGACGGCGATAAATCGTGCGCACTTTGCCTCGGAGCTGATGCGCCTGGGGTATGTGAAGTCGGTCAGCGAGGCCTTTGAGACGCTGCTGGCGCCGGGCGAGGGCTTTTACGAGCCGCCCGAGTTCACGGACGTGTTCGAGGCCATATCCCTTCTGCGCGGGATAGGCGCCGTGCCGGTGCTGGCGCACCCGCTGCTGAAGCTGAACGCCTCGGGGCTGGAGCGGTTCCTGCCTCGTGCGGTGAAAAGCGGCCTGCTGGCCATTGAAACTCGCTATCCGCTGTTCGACGCCGCGGATGAGCGCACGGCGGACGAGGCGGCCTGCTGCCGAGCGGCGGCAGTGACTTCCACGGCGACAACAAGCCGGACATCAGCCTCGGCAAGGGCAGGGGTGCGCTCGACGTGCCGGACGAGTGGTACGAGGCGCTGCGTGAGGCGGCGGAAAAAGCCTGACGGGGTCTCCCAAAATGGAGGCCCCGCCCTTTTTCATATGCCCTTGTATTTCTTGCGCGTTGCCATCCCGCCCCGTATGTGCCGCTCTGACTTGTTCTGGTCGAGCAGCTTGCGGACATCATTGTAGAGATCTACGCTGATGCCCTCAAGCCGTTCGGTTATGTCCTTATGTACGGTTGACTTTGAGACGCCGAACGCTTTGGCGGCGGCTCGGACGGTGGCGCGGTTTTCGGTAATGTACTCCGCGAGCTTGACTGCCCGCTCCTCGATGTCAGTCTTCATTTTCACCACTCCCGGCTTGTCGTGGTGAATTATATGATTAGAGAGAGGCAGTATATGCGTAGTGAGCGGTTGTCCGGAAGTTGACAGAGTCCGCCGTTCATGGTAGAGTGCCAGTTGATCGACGTGCGAGGCTGTGCCCGAGTACAAGCTCCGCAGAGGGAGGTATGCCCATGAATATGTATCAGCTCAAGTGCTACATCACGGTCTGCCGTTACATGAGCTTTACCAAGGCTGCAAACCAGCTGCTGATCACTCAGCAGGGCATAAGCAAGATAATAAGCCGCATGGAGGAGGAACTGGACGTGCCCCTCTTCGTGAGGCAGAACATGAAGCTGGAGCTCACGGACTACGGCAAGCTCTTTCTCAACAGCGCGCTCGGCATCCTGCGTGAGTACAACAGCGTCACGGAGCAGCTGGCCCAGATGCGGGAGCAGAACGTCGCCTCGCTCAATATCTATCTCCCCACCGGCATGATGCACGTCTTTCCCATCGACGCCTTCAGCCGCTTCCGGGACAGCTATCCGGAGATAAACCTGAATCTCCAGCAGGTGTCCGACATCGAGTGCGAAAACGCCCTGGTCAGCGGCAAGGCGGACGTGGCCTTTTGCGCCATGCCTGTGGACACGAACGTCTTTACCGTCCACGCCACCAAGAGCCAGCCGGTATATTTCCTCGTCTCGCGCAAAAATCCGCTCTCGCGCTGCAGGACCATCAACGTTTCCCAGCTGAGGGACGAGCAGTTCATAACAATTGACGCGGACAACAAGTGCGGCGACGGCTTTGTCTCGCGCTGCGAGCAGGCGGGCTTCACGCCCAAGGTCTACATGCGCACCGCGGACACACACCTTATCGGCGAGCTCTGCCGAGAGAACGCCGGCATCAGCTTCTACATCGGCGAGCCCGTGGACATTCCGGAGGGCGTCGCCGTGATCCCGGAGGACCCGATGAACACCTGGGACGTCGGCATCGTCACGCTGGCTTACCGCAAGCCCTCAAAGCTGGCGGAGGAGTTCATCAGCTTCTTCAAAAACTGGTGATGAAAAAACAAATCGCCCGTTCCGTTTTATGCGGAACGGGCGATTTTTCGTGCCGCGGCGGATATTCAGGCCGCAGCGGTGTTTTTGCTGAGCTTCACGCTCACCAGACCCATGATGACGAGAATGATGGGGGAGATGAGCAGCGCGGTGGAGGCCTCGCCGCCGAAGAGCTCGATGAGGCCGATGTACGGCGTGCCGAGGAAGGCGCCGATGTTCAGGCCCGCAAGGGTGATGCTCGAGGCGAGGAAGGAGCGGGAGGGCGGCACCTGCTGATAGTAGTTGTTGTTGCAGGCGGGCAGTATCAGCGTGGAGGTTATGCCGCCGACGGCCAGGAACAGGCAGGCCATGCCGTAGGACGTGGCGAGGTAGATGCCGAGGGAGCTGACGGCGACGCCGATGAGCGCCAGGCAGCAGGTCCAGTGCTTGAGATACTTGGCGATGACGCCGAAGAACAGGCCGCCGAGCAGGGAGGAGACGCTGTAAAAGGTCATGGCGTAGCCGACGCTGACGGAGGTGCCGAAGTTGCGGCCGATGATTATCTGGCCTATGGTCAGGAACATCGGATAGTAGCAGAACATGTAGGCGCCGACGATGACGGAGAATATCCAGACGGACTTGGGCATGGCCTTGAGCGACTGCCAGAGCGTCTCGCTCTGACCGAGGCTGCTGCCCTCGCCGCCGAGAGCGGTGCGGTCGTCCTTGTCGAGCTTGAACTTGGGGCAGAGGAAGAGCACGACGAGGAAGGGGATGATGCTCCAGGCGTAGATGAGGAAGCTGTAGTTCCAGCCGCGCTCGCAGAGATAGCCGACGACCACCTGGGCGACCATGTTGGTGGCGTACTGGGCGGTGAGCGCCCAGCCCATGGCGGCGGCACGGAGCTTTTCGTTGGTGACCAGCTTGAAGCTCATGGAGATGCAGATGCCCTGCATGATGCCGTAGCCTATGCCGAAGGCGAAGCGGCCGAGCATCAGCAGCGCAAAGCTGCTGCCGGTGAAGGCGGGCATGATGCCGCCGACGCAGTGCAGGCCGGTGCCGATGAGTATCATGTTCTTGAGGGTGACTTTCCTGTTCACCAGGGCGCCGGCGACGAGGGTGAAGATGACGGCGCAGAGGTTGGGGATGTTGTTCACGAGGGTGATGAGGCTGTACGGGACGTCGGAGAAGCTGGCGGAGATGTTCACCAGGGCGGAGGTGCACCAGTCGGCGCCGGCGGCGGAGGTGTTGGCGATCAGGAGCACTATCAGGCCGATAATGGAAGCCCTTCTGTCTGTCTTTTCCACGATACAACGATCCTTTCGTTATTTTGTTGACAACTGTTCCCTTAAGCATTCCCCTCAGGCTGAGCCGGAGGGGAATGCCGTGTTTTTTGGGTCTTGCTTAGTTGACCTTGGCCTTGGCCTTGGAGCGCATCGCCTTGATGATGATCGCCTCGACAACGGCGAGGACGGCGCACACGACGGCGGTGAACACATAGCGGAAGGTCGTGGACGAGGAGAAGAGGCCGGTGATGGAGGTCATCACGAGGGAGGAGCAGAAGGTGCCTATCTGGCCGCCGATGTGGCCGACGGAGCAGGCCATGGTGGTGGCCTCGACCTCGTTGCTGTTCGTGAGCGAGAGCATGGTCTGCGGGATGGTCCAGCTGATGGACATGCCCACGATGACCGCGCCTATGAGCACCATCACAAGGCTGTTGGCCGCGATGGTCAGCACGAAGCCCAGAATGAGCAGGACGTAGGAGACGCTGAAGGTGTAGGTGTCAAAGACCTTGTTGACGTACTTGAAGGTGGCGCCGCCGGCCATGCCGCCGATGGTGCACAGGGCCATGATGGTGCCGACCGTGGCGGCGGTGCCGAGGTTCTTCTCGGTCACAAAGAAGGCGATGTTGGCGGAGTGTACGCCGTAGCAGATCATGAAGAGGAAGGTGAACGCACCGTAGACCCAGGTGGCGCGGGAGAGATCGCCCACGCGGACCTTTTTCGTCTCGCCGGCGGCGGACTGAGCGCCGGAGACGCCGCGGTCGGCCGGGATGAAGAGGATGCCCATGACGAGGGGCAGCAGCGCGATGAGGTAGACGAGGTAGTTGAGGTTCCACTTGATGACGGCCAGGGCGCCGCCGACATAGGTTAGGTACATGGCGCCTATGTTGGTGAACACGGACTGGATGCCCATGATGCCGCCGCGCTCGCGCTCGTCATAGTTCTCGGCGAGTATGCCGCTGCAGGTGGGCAGGATGGTGCCGAAGCCGATGCCCAGCAGGGCGGCCCAGATGTAGAGCTCGACGATGCTGCTGTGCAGCAGATAGCCGAGGATGCCAGCGGCCAGGATGGACACCTCGCCGAAGAGCAGCACGCGCTTCTTGCCGAACTTCTCGGAGAGCTTTATCGCGGCGATGCAGACAAAGATCATGACAAAAGAGGGGAACGAGGTGATAGTCTGCACGATGGATACCGGGACCTCGGGCATGTCGGCGGAGATGGCCGCCAGGGAGGGCGACAGTCCCATGCCGCCCATCTGGAGCAGCGCTATGGCCAGAATGGTCCATTTAAGCGCGGTTTTGTTGAGTTTCTTCATAATCCCCATCCCTTTCCCGTCAGCACTCGACGGCGTAAATGAAGGCGGACTGGTTTGCGTGCCTGATGTTGTTCACCTGAGCGGCGTCGCCCACGACATAGACCTCGGGGATGAGGCCCGCGAACCTGGCGACGACGTCGGAGTCGGACTTCATGCCCAGGGCGTTGACGGCGGTGTCGGCCTCGAGCAGGGTGCGGTTCCAGTTCCTGTCCTCGACCTCGACGCCCTTGTCGGTGAAGCGGAGCACCTTGCTCTCGCCGATGAGGTGGACGTTGTACTTCTTGAGCAGGGCCATGAGCATGGTGCGCGGGGAGGGGGAGGCGTCCTTCGCAAAGGCGTCCACAGGGAGCATGTCCACGACGGTGACGTCGTGACCCTCCATGGCGAGCTGCAGGGCGCACTCGGTGCCGCTCAGACCGCCGCCGCAGACGACGACCTTGTGGCCGACCTCGACGCGCTTGTTGTCCACGTCAAGGATGTGCCTGGCCTTCTCGATGCCCTCGATGGGCGGGACGATGAGGGAGGAGCCGGTGGCGATGAAGATGACGTCCGGGTTCTCGGCCATGACCAGCTCGGGCGTGGCCTCGGTGCCGAGGACTATCTTGGCGCCGCTGTTCATGGTGGTCTTGACGTCCCAGTCCCAGTAACGGCGCATGTCGCCCTTGAAGGAGAGGCTGCTTATCTCATAGAGCTTCTTGCCGAGGGTGTCCTCCTTCTCAAAGAGCGTTACCTCGTGTCCGCGCTTGAGCAGGGTCTGGACGGCCATCATGCCGGAGACGCCGCCGCCGATGACAACGGCCTTCTTGCGCTCGTCGGCCTTCTGGATGACGCGGTACTGGGTCTCACGGCCGCAGACCGGGTTGACGGCGCAGTGCAGGTGCTGCATGACGTTGGGGGCGCACTCGTAGCAGCGCAGGCAGGGGCGGCTGGCCTCGGGCTTGCCCGCGTAGGCGTTCTTGAGCAGGTTGGGCTCGGCCATGAGGGGCCTGGCCATGGCGACCATGTCGGCCTTGCCGGCGGCGAGTATCTCCTCGGCCTCGGCGATGGTGGTGATGCTGCCGACGGTGGTGACCGGGATGTGGATGTCAGGGCACTTCTTGAAGGCCTCGGCGTACTTCACGTTGTGGCAGTGCGGATGATAGTAGGGGGGCATGCTGTAATAGAAGTAGTCGGACTCTATTATCATGCCGACGGAGACGTGGACGGAGTCCACATACTCCTGCGCGAGCTTGACGAACTCTATCATCTCCTCGGTGGTCAGACCGCCGGGGATGAGCTCCTCGCCGCTGATGCGCATGTCGATGTTGATGCGGTGGCCGACGCGGCGGCGGATCTCCTTCATTATCTGCAGCGGGAAACGCATGCGGTTCTCAAAGCTGCCGCCGTACCAGTCGGTCCTGTGGTTGAAGCGCGGGGACATGAACTGGGCGATGAGGTTGCCGTGAGCGGCATGGAGCATGATGGCGTCGAACTCGCAGCGGGCCAGACGCTCGGCTATCTCGGCGTAGCGGTTGATGATGTGCTCGATGTCTGCGTAGGTCATCTCGCGGATGTGGGTGTTGCCCACGCCCTCAGGGCCGCCGGTGGCGGGGAAAACGCTCGGGGCGATGGCCACGCCGTCCTTGAGCAGGCGGGGCATGGCGCCACGACCGGCGTGGACAAGCTCTATGGAGAGCTTGGCGCCGCGGTAGTGGGCCTCGTCGGCCATGCGCTTGAGGCCGATGACGTTCTTGTCGGTGGTGACGTCTATCTCGCCCTCGAAGTCATCGCCGGTATCGTGGTCGATGGAGGTGCCGCCGATGGTGATGAGGGAGGCGCCGGTGCGCGCCTGCTGTGCTATCCACTCGATGTACTCGCTGGTGACCTCACCGCTCGGGGTCTCGAGGCAGCAGATCATGGGCGAGAACTGGATGCGGTTCTTGAGCGTCATAGTCCCGACCTTGATCGGGGAAAAGACGTGCGGATACTTGTTGAAGCTGCTTTCCAAGGTTGTTCCCTCCATTAAAGGACCATGGCCGCGTCAAACGCGCTGGTGACGGAGTTCCAGAGGTTGCCGAGCTCGCCGTTGCAGTCGCCGACGACGTAGGTCTCGGGGATGGTCTGCTCAAAGCTGCGGATGAGGTCGGTGTTGGCCTTGCCGCCCATGGCGATGATGACGCTGTCGGCCTCGAGGCGCTCCTCCTTGCCGTCGTGGCTGACGATGACGGCGTCGTCGGTGACGTCCACGAGCTTGGTCTCGCAGCGGAGGTCCCAGTCGTAGTTCTCGAGCAGGTTGAAGAGGGCGTAGGCGTTGATGGGGGCGTTGGTCTGGGCTATCTGGTCGCGGGGCAGCATATCGACCACAGTGACCTTGCGGCCGAGCTGCACAAAGCGATAGGCGGTCTCGAGGCCGGTGATGCCGGCGCCGACGATGACTATGTTGTTGCCGACCTGGGCGGCGCCGCTGTCGACGTCGTTGACGAGGACAACACGGCCTTCATCCTTGCAGGTGAGCCACTTGGGGAAGAAGGGGACGTTGCCGATGGCGATGATGGCGGCGTCGAAGCCCTCGGCGTCGAGCAGCTCGGGGGTCGCCTCGGTGCACATGCGGATGGTCAGGTTCTCCTGCTCGTGGGCCTTGCGGATGACGTAGCTCAGGTAGCGCTTCAGGTCGTCCTTGAAGGGGGCGGCAGCGGCGCCGCGGAACACGCCGCCGAGGAGGTTGCTCTTCTCAAAGAGGGTGACGTCGTGACCGCGCTGGGCAGCGACGCGGGCGGCCTCTATGCCGGCAGGGCCGCCGCCGATGACGACAATGTCATATTTCATTTGTCCTGCACCTCCTCAAGCTTGTCCTTGTTTGTGCCGACGATCAGCCGGGACGCGCCGCCGCATTTGGTGATCTCACTCTGATCAACGTGCAGCTCACGTGCCAGAATTTCCATCACGCGCGGGCTGCAGAAGCCCGCCTGGCAGCGGCCCATGCCCGCACGGGTGCGGCGCTTGACCGCGTCGATGGTCCGCGCACCCACCGGGCGGCGGATCGCCGCGCGGATCTCGGCTTCGGTGACCTCCTCACAGCGGCACACCAGCGTGCCGTAGCTGGGGTCCTTTTGCACGATGGCCACGCGCTCCTCCAGCGTCATGGCGTAGAAGGGCTTCTCACGCCTGGGCGCGGGCTTCCATTCCGCTTTTTCCGAAAGGCCGTTTTCCTCTGCGATCTGCTTCACCAGCATCTCGGCGATGGCCGGAGCGGATGTGAGTCCGGGGCTTTCAATGCCCACCGTCTCATAGGCGCCTGGCGCGCCTTCCACAGCGCCGATGACAAAGTCGCCATTTTTCTCATGCGCGCGGATACCCGCAAAGGTGGTAATCACCCCGCGCAGGCTCTCGCCCGGCCAGGTCTTGCGCGCCGCATCCGCCACCAGCTTCAGCGCCTGAGCGGTGGTCTCCACGGCGGTGCCGTCCTCCACATCGATGGCCGAGGGACCCAGCAGAAGGTTTCCATGCACGGTGGGGCTGACCAGCACGCCCTTACCCATCTTGGTGGGCGTCTGGAACAGGGTCATAGAGAAGGCAAGGGGCTTGGTATGATCCAGCAGGTAGTATTCGCCCTTGCGCGGGATGATGGTAAGCGGCTTTTGGGGGCAGAGCTGGTTATGCAGCCGAGCCGAGTCCACGCCCGCGCAGTTAATCACAATCCGGGCCTCCATGGGGCCACGGGTCGTTTCCAGCAGGTAGCCCGCCCCGCCGGGGCACACCGACTCCACAAAGGTATCCAGCAGGAAGTCCACCCCGTTGACCGCCGCATGGTCCGCCAGGGCGCAGGTCAGCTCATAGGGGCTGGTGATGCCGCTGGTGGGCGCCAGCAGGGCGCACACCACGCCGGGGTTGACATTGGGCTCCAGCGAGAGGACCTCCTCCCGCTCGATCACACGCAGGCCCTCCACGCCGTTGGCCACGCCCTGCTCATACAGCGTTTGGATGTTGGCGCGCTCCTCCTCCGTAAAGGCCAGCACCATCGCGCCGGGCTGACCATAGGGCGCGTCCACCTCGGCGCACAGCGCCGGGTACATCCGCGCTCCCTCTACATTGAGCTTTGCCTTGAGCGTCCCTGGTTTGGCATCGAAGCCCGCGTGCACGATGCCGCTGTTGGCTTTGCTGGCGCCCTCGGACACGTCGCTGGCGCCCTCCAGCAGGGCGACGTCCGCTTCATAGCGCGACAGCAGTCTCGCCACGGCACAGCCCACTACGCCTCCGCCGATGATAATGATGTCCCTTTTCAATATGAACCCTCCAAGCGTTGCGGCGCTCTATGCGCCATCTGTGTGCTATTTTACCATGGAATGCGAAAAAACGCCACACCTGTGCCGAACTTTCTCACCCTTCTCCGGCAATAAGGCGAATGGCCTCCGCTGCCAGATAGATGCCCGCCACCGAAGGCACGAAGCTGACCGAGCCGGGCGCAGGATGCCCGCCCTTTTGTTCAGCCCCCTCCCCCCCCTGCGGATGGCGGGCCGGCTCCAGCGAATACACACAGCGCAGGGACGGAACGCCCAGCTTGCGCAGGCCCTGTCGCATCACGCGGCACAGGGGGCAGCCGGAGGTTTCAAAAATGTCGCCCACGCGAATTTGCGCGGGGTCCAGCCGGTTCCCCATCCCCATGCAGCTGATCAGCGGCACGCCGCGTTCCCGGCATACCCGTGCCAGATGGAGCTTGGCTGACACCGTATCGATGGCGTCCACCACCACGGTTGCGTCCTCCGGGATCGGCACGGGGCTGTCCGGCAGGTAAAAGGCGTCAATGGCGGTCAGGTCCAGGTCCGGAGCCGCATCCTTGAGGCGGCGGTACATCACCTGCGTTTTGGGCAGGCCGATGGTGCTTTCCAGCGCCACGAGCTGGCGGTTGAGATTGGAGGGCGAAACCGTGTCGTGGTCCACGATGGTCATCTTGCCCACGCCGCCGCGTGCCAGCGCCTCCGCCGCATGGCCGCCTACGCCGCCCAGGCCCAAAAGCATCACATGCGCGTGTGCAAGCCGCTCCATCTGTGCGGGGGACATCAAAAGAGCGGTACGGGCCAGGCGTTGTTCACGGGTCATGGAAACTCTCCTTTCGCGGCGCTTTGTCAGGTGTGCCGGCAGCGTACCTCGATGATAGCACAAACCCCGCGGCCGCACAAGCGCGCTGTTCTTTTGCTGTACCGCGTATTGCTATTCCTGTATAAACCCGCTACAATAGCCAAGGACCCCTCCGTGCGGTCGAATACAATGGCAAAAGGGACGGGATTGTTTTGGACAAGATTTTGATGAAAACGCCGCTGGTGGAGATGGACGGCGACGAGATGACCCGCATCCTGTGGCAGAAGATCAAGGACAAGCTGATTTTGCCCTATGTGGACCTGAAGACCGAATACTATGACCTGGGCCTGAAGCACCGCGATGAGACGGATG
>ENA-OOXJ01001912-OOXJ01001912.1-human-gut-metagenome-genome-assembly--contig:-NODE-1912-length-11795-cov-4.382112_pt1 | contig 11795 bp, 10 predicted proteins | sample MGYA00241587_ERZ501343 | MGnify/ENA primary metagenome ERZ501343 (study PRJEB25962, sample SAMEA2042918) | human gut metagenome | biome: human gut; feature: human-associated habitat; material: faeces... | reverse complement strand
GGCAGTACCCACGTACAGCACCCGCTCGCAAAATACGAAATTTATCTCACTTTCTTGAAGTCTTACAGCGTGTAGAAAAAAATCAGCCTTCGTATTCGTCCTCATTCTCCCAGTTATGCCAAATGTTTTGAACGTCATCGTTTTCCTCAAACATATCAATCATTCTTGCCATATTTTTCATATCTTCTTCAGATTCAAGCCTTGTATAAGTTTGAGGAATATAAGCGGCCTCACTTGAAATAATGTGATATCCCTTGCCCTCAAGCTCATCACGGATAGCGCCGACGTCATTCGGCTCTGTTCTAATCTCGAAAATATCTTCTTCATCTGTAAGGAAGTCGGAAGCGCCTGCCTCAAGTGCGTCCTCCATAAGCTGGTCCTCATCAACATCCTCTTTTTCAATAACAATGACGCCCTGCCTGTCAAACATAAATGTAACAGAACCCGGTGTGCCCATATTTCCGCCTGCTTTGTCAAAGTAATGCCTTACTTCAGATGCAGTTCTGTTTCTGTTATCTGTAAGTGCTTCAACTACAACTGCGATACCGCTTGGGCCGTAACCCTCGTAAACGATTTCTTCAAAATTAGTGCTGTCGCTTTCGCCTGCAGCTTTTTTTAACATTCTGTCAATGTTATCGTTAGGAACGTTGTTTTGCTTTGCCTTTGCAATAACATCACGAAGCTTAGCGTTGTTGTTAGGGTCAGGACCGCCGTTTTTAACTGCTACGGCAAGCTCTCTGCCTATTTTTGTGAAAACCTTTGCTCTTGCTGCGTCATTTGCACCTTTTTTTCTCTTAATGGTGCTCCATTTGTTATGACCGCTCATTTTCTCAACTCCTATATGTGAAATTCATTAATTTTTAACTTAAATATATTACCACATTATTATATATATATCAAGTATAATATTTTTACACTTTTTTAATTTGTTGTTGTATATTTACTTGTTATATGATATTATATATATGTATAATTATATAAATTTGCATAATCATTCAGGAGGATTATATATGTATTCAGATTATTATGATTCAATTGGCAAAGTTGCCGAAACGGATAAGGAAGTTGCAGACGCAATGGCTTTAGAACTTAAACGTCAGCGTGACAACATTGAACTTATTGCTTCCGAAAACCTTGTGTCACCTCAGGTTATGGCTGCAATGGGCAGTGTGCTTACAAATAAGTATGCCGAGGGATTACCGGGCAAACGTTACTACGGCGGCTGTCAGTATGTTGATATTGTTGAAAATATCGCTATTAAAAGAGCTTGTGAACTTTTCAAATGCAACTATGCTAATGTTCAGCCTCATTCGGGCGCTCAGGCTAATACTGCAGTTTATCTCGCTCTTCTTAAGCCGGGTGATACCGTTATGGGTATGAGCCTTGATAACGGCGGTCATCTTACTCACGGCTCACCTGCCAACATCAGCGGTAAATATTTTAACTTTGTTCCTTACGGTGTTGATGAAAACGGCTTTATTGATTATAAGGAATTTGCTAAGCAGGTTAATAAGGTTAAGCCTAAGCTTGTTGTCGCAGGCGCTTCTGCTTATCCGAGAGAAATTGATTTTAAGACTATGGCTGATATTGCACATGCAAACGGTGCTATGTTTATGGTTGATATGGCTCATATTGCAGGTCTTGTTGCAGCAGGTCTTCATCAATCTCCTGTTCCTTATGCCGATGTTGTAACAACTACCACTCATAAAACTTTAAGAGGTCCACGTGGCGGTCTTATTCTTTGCAATAATGAATACCTTATTAAAAAGCTTAATTCTGCCGTATTTCCTGGTACTCAGGGCGGCCCTCTTATGCACGTTATCGCAGGTAAGGCAGTTTGCTTCGGCGAGGCTCTTAAGCCTGAATTTAACGAATATCAAAAGAGAGTAGTTGAAAATGCAAAGGCTCTTGCAAACGGACTTATCAAGAGAGGTATGAAGCTTGTTTCAGGCGGTACAGATAACCACCTTTGCCTTCTTGACCTTCGTGGAACTAATGTAACCGGCAAGGAACTTGAAAACAGACTTGACGAGGTTCATATTACTCTTAACAAGAATACCGTTCCTAATGAGCCTCTTTCACCGTTTGTTACCTCAGGTGTTCGTATCGGTACTCCTGCCGCTACAACAAGAGGTCTTAATACAGACGATATGGACAAGATTGCAGAATATATCACTCTTGCAGTTATTGATTTTGATAATAATAAGGATTATATCACAAACGGCGTTGCCGAGATTTGCGCTAAATATCCTCTTTACGAGTAATTTAAAGAAGTGATATATATGAAAGTATTGTTAATTGAAATACTGAAATTTTTTCTTCGCATTATCTATGCGCCGATTAAGCTTTTTAAAACTAAGGACAGAATAGTTTATCTTTCAAGGCAAAGCAACGATAAAAGTCTTGATATGAGACTTCTTGAAAAAGAAATTGATAAGCAATGTCCTAATACCGAGCAGGTTTTCAGGCTCAAAATGATACCTGAAAGCCTTGGCGGTAAAATATCGTATTGCTTTTCCGTTATCGGCGATATGTATTATCTTGCTACCTCTAAGGTCGCAATCCTTGATACTTATTCAATTACAGTTTCTTGCTTAAAGCATAAGAAAAGCTTAAAGGTTATTCAAATGTGGCACGCTTTAGGGGCACTTAAAAAATTCGGTCTTCAAAGTGTCGGCACTAAAGAGGGCAGGGACGAGAAAATCAGCCGTGCAATGTGTATGCATAAAAATTACGACTATGTTCTCTCTCCAAGTAAAAAAACAGCTAAGTTTTATATGGAAGCTTTTGGTTGCGATAATTCTAAAATAAAAATTTGTTCGCTTCCGAGAGTTGACGATATATTGACTGATAATAATGCCGCTTCAAGATTTTTTACCGAAAATCCGGAATTGAGCCACGATAAGATTGTTCTTTATCTTCCTACTTTCAGAGAAAGAGATGCTTATATTGCCGAGCAGCTTAAGGTAGAATTTCGTGATGTTGACGGCTATCGTTTAATTATAAGCGCTCATCCTCTTTTTTCCAAAATTAAAATTGAGAATGAGTTTTCATACAGCGGCGATTTCTCGACTTATGATTTAATGAAAATTGCCGATGTTATTATTACCGATTATTCGGCTTGTGCGTTTGAGGCAAGCGTTCTTATGAAACCGCTTTATTTCTTCGTTCCTGATTATGATGAATATTCAAGCGAACGTGGAATTAATGTTGACCTCAAAAAGGAAATGACGAGTGCTACATTTGAAAATGCAGAAGAACTTGTAAATGCCATTAAATTAAATAATTATGATTTTGATATGCTTTACAAATTCAAATGCGAATATGTTGAAAATACTAAGGCTAACAATGCAGAAATACTTGCTAAGTTTGTTTCTATGTTGCTCAAAGCTTAGAATTTATATTAAAGAAGGCAAAAACAATGGAATATACGTTTTCTGACAAAATATCTTCTCTTCAGCCGAGCGCTATAAGAGAGATACTTAAGGCAACGGCCGACCCTAAAATTATTCCTCTTGCAGCAGGTAATCCGGCACCCGATGCTTTTCCTGTAGAAGAGGTTAGGGCTATTGCTGCTCAAATTCTTGACTCTCGCCCTATCGATGCACTTCAATACGGTGTGTCTGAGGGATATCAGCCACTTCGTGATACTGTCAAAAAGTGGATGAGTAATCACGAAAATATCGGCAGAGATTTTGACGATATTATTATCGTATCGGGCGCTACTCAGGTTATGGATTTAACTACAAAGGTGCTTTGCAACGAAGGCGATACCGTTATTTGCGAAGAACCGTCGTTTATCGGCTCGCTTAATTGCTTTCGCTCATACGGCTGCAAGCTTAAAGGTGTTCCTGTCGAGGCTGACGGAATGAATGTTGAGCTTCTCGAGCAAGCACTTAAAACAACGCCTAACGCTAAATTTATTTATACCATTCCTAATTTTCAAAATCCGTCGGGTGCTACAATGTCACTTGAAAAGAGAAAAAAACTTTATGCACTTGCTAAGCAGTACGGCGTTATGATTTTGGAGGACAATCCATACGGCGATTTGAGAGTTTGCGGCGAAGCACTTCCTACAATTAAGTCTATGGATGAGGACGGAATTGTTATTTATGCCGGCTCATTTTCAAAAATACTTTCACCGGGCTTGCGTGTGGCATATTGTATTGCTCCTCAAAAGGTTATCGCTAAAATGACAGTCGGCAAGCAGGCTTCGGATGTTCATACTCCTTGCCTTAATCAAATGATTGTTGACGAATGGTTTAAGCAGTATGACGTTGATGCTCATATTAAGCATATTCAGGATATTTACAGAAATAAGCTTAATCTTATGTGCGACTGTATTGATGAACACCTCGGCGATTTTGTGGAGTACGTTAAGCCGCAGGGCGGTCTTTTCGTATGGTGCAAGCTTCCTGACGATGTCGATATGCTCGACTTTGTCAAAAAAGCAGTTGAAAAAAATGTTGCTGTCGTTCCCGGCAATGCGTTTTTAATGGACGATACGCAAGAATCACATTTCATTCGCCTTAATTTTTCAGCCCCAAGTGATGACGGAATTATCAATGGAGTTAAGGCTTTGGGCGAAGTAGCTAAATCATATAGATAATCGGAGAATAACTATGGCAGAAGAAATTAAAAAAGAACGTAAAAAAAGAAGTCTTTCACTTATTCAGCCGACCTCTGTTCCGACTTTGGGCAACTATCTCGGCGCTATGCGTGGCTGGAAAGATTTTCAGGATGATTTTGATACAGTTTTCGGCATTGCTGATTTACACTCAATTACAGTAAGGCAGGACCCGCAAAAGCTCAGAACTCAAACTACTCAGCTTTATGCGCTTCTTATGGCTACGGGTCTTGACCCTGATAAGAGTATCCTCTTTATTCAGTCACACGTGCCTCAGCATTCTCAACTTGCTTGGATTCTTAATTGCTACACTCAATTCGGTGAGCTCAACAGAATGACGCAGTTTAAGGATAAATCTCAGCAGCACGCAGACAACGTTAATGCAGGTCTTTTCACTTATCCGTCGCTTATGGCTGCCGATATTCTTCTTTATCAGGCAGATGTTGTGCCTGTCGGTGTTGACCAAAAGCAGCATCTTGAAATCACAAGGGATATTGCAGAACGCTTTAACGGAATTTACGGCAATGTGTTTACCATTCCTGAACCGTATATTACTAAGACTGCTGCTAAGGTTATGAGCCTTGCTGACCCAACAAGAAAGATGAGTAAGTCCGACCCTAACCCTAAGGGCACTGTTTATCTTACAGATGAGCCTAATGTAATTATGAAGAAGTTTAAGAGCGCAGTAACAGACAGCGAAATGAGTGTTCGTTATGCCGAGGGTAAAGACGGAATCAATAATCTTATGTCAATTTATTCCGCTGTCACAGGTAAGGATTTTGATGCTATTGAATCGGAATTTGCAGGAAAGGGCTATGGCGATTTCAAGACAGCGGTAGGCGAAGCTGTTGTTGCCGAGCTTGAACCTGTGCAAAAGCGCTATAATGAGTTTATGAAAGATAAAGCATATCTTCAGGAAAAATGGACTCAGGGCGCAGACCTTGCTCAACGTGTATCTCAGCGCACACTTGACAAGGTAATGAAAAAGGTAGGCTTTGTGCTTAAATAATTTAATGTTTCTAAATATGATAAAAGCCCGTAAATCCTTGTGTTTACGGGCTTTTTTGTATACTTTTTTGGTTTGCCTGAAAATGAATATAAAAATTTTTCAAAAAAATACTAAAAACCTATTGACAAAATAGGTAATGTAGTGTATAGTGTAGACATCGCAGAAAAACCTACAAACCACGTAGGTAATAAGGTGAATGTTAAAGGAGAGATTGTTATGATAAAAATCTATAGCAAATTAACAGTCGCAAATATTAAAAATCAACGAATGTGCTTTCGATGTTATATGTGATTATTCACGAAAAAATATTATAGCTTTAAATTTTAACTACTAAACATAAAAACTAATTTTTAACATCGAAAGGAAATAACATTATGTCAGATTATAAATATCATTTTGAAACACTTCAGCTTCACGTAGGACAGGAAGAGCCGGATCCGGCTACAGATTCAAGAGCAGTTCCGATTTATCAGACTACTTCTTATGTATTCAAAAACAGCGACCACGCACAAGCAAGATTCGGTCTTGCAGATGCGGGTAACATTTACGGCAGACTTACAAATTCAACTCAGGACGTTTTTGAAAAGAGAGTTGCGGCTCTTGAAGGCGGTGTAGCTGCTCTTGCAACAGCTTCCGGTGCAGCGGCACTTGCTTATACATTTCAGGCTCTTGCTCAAGCAGGCGACCACATTGTATCGGCTAAGACAATCTACGGCGGCACATATAACTACCTTGAGCACACATTTTCACAGTTTGGTGTAAACACAACATTTGTTGACCCTGACGACCTTTCAAATTTTGAAAATGCTATTCAGGATAACACAAAGGCAATCTTTATCGAAACACTCGGTAATCCTAATTCAAATCTTGTTGATATTCAAAAGCTTGCAGATATTGCTCATTCACACAATATTCCGCTTGTTATAGATTCAACCTTTGCAACACCTTATCTTTTAAGACCTATTGAATACGGCGCAGATATCGTTGTGCACAGTGCAACTAAATTTATCGGCGGTCACGGCACAACACTCGGCGGTGTAATTGTTGACAGCGGCAACTTTGATTGGAAAGCAAGCGGAAAATATCCGCAGATTGCAGATCCTAACCCAAGCTATCACGGTGTATCATTCCAAGAGGCAGCAGGTCCTGCGGCATTTGTAACATATATTCGTGCTATCATTCTTCGTGATACAGGTGCTACAATTTCACCGTTTAACGCATTCCTTCTTCTTCAGGGACTTGAAACTCTTTCGCTTCGTGTTGAGCGTCACGTTGAGAACACAAAGAAGGTTATTGAATATCTTGTTAATAACCCAAAGGTTGAAAAGGTTAATCACCCAAGCGTAGATTCAAGATATAAGGACCTTTACAATAAATACTTCCCTAACGGAGCAGGTTCTATCTTTACATTTGAAATTAAAGGCGGAGAGGCTGAAGCTAAGAAGTTTATCGACAGCTTAAAAATTTTCTCAATCCTTGCAAATGTAGCAGACGTTAAATCACTCGTTATTCACCCTGCAACCACAACACACAGCCAGCTTAGTCCCGAAGAGCTTGCTGAGCAGGATATTAAGCCTAATACAATCAGACTTTCTATCGGTACAGAGCATATTGACGATATTATTCACGATCTCGACGAAGCTTTCGCCGCAATCGACTAATTTAAATTATTTGATTAATTATTAAGGAGATTATTTATTATGGCTATCTATAAATCAGCACTCGACCTTGTAGGCAATACACCTCTTCTTGAGGTTACACATTTTGAAAAAGACAACAATCTTGAAGCAACAGTTCTTGTTAAGCTTGAATACTTTAATCCGGCAGGCTCTGTTAAAGACAGAATTGCTAAGGCAATTATCGAAGATGCAGAAAAGACAGGCAAGCTTAAGCCTGACTCGGTAATTATTGAGCCTACAAGCGGTAACACGGGTATCGGTCTTGCATCTGTTGCAGCGGCAAAGGGTTACAGACTTATTATCACAATGCCTGAAACCATGAGCGTTGAAAGACGCAATCTTATGAAAGCATACGGCGCAGAACTTGTTCTTACAGACGGTGCAAAGGGTATGAAGGGTGCTATTGCTAAGGCAAATGAGCTTGCTGAGGAAATTCCTAACAGCTTTATCGCAGGTCAGTTTACAAACCCTGTAAACCCTGCTACTCATAAGGCAACAACAGGTCCTGAAATTTGGAACGATACCGAAGGTAAGGTTGATATCTTTATTGCAGGCGTCGGCACCGGCGGTACTCTTTCAGGCGTAGGTGAATACCTTAAGAGCAAAAATCCGGACGTTAAGATTGTTGCAGTTGAGCCTGCTACTTCTCCTGTTCTTTCAAAGGGCACGGCAGGTCCTCATAAAATTCAGGGTATCGGCGCAGGCTTTGTTCCAGATACTCTTAACACAAAGATTTATGACGAAATTATCACGGTTGAAAATGAGGATGCATTCGCAACAGGTAAGGCATTTCCTAAGCAGGAGGGTGTACTTGTAGGTATTTCAAGCGGTGCGGCTCTTTGGGCAGCTAAGGAGCTTGCTAAAAGGCCTGAAAATAAAGGTAAGACAATTGTTGCTCTTTTGCCTGATACAGGTGACAGATATCTTTCAACTCCGCTTTTCAGCGAGTAATAAACACGGATATATTATTTCCCTTATATCATAAAATCGAGGCTCGGACTTAACGGTCCGGGTCTTGATTTTTTCCTTTATGCTCAAATGACACCGCTATATTTAAAAAAATTTTGATAAAATCAGCGAAATATAATAAAATTTATAATTTATTATTGATATTAATTTGACAAAGTGTTAAAATCTATAATAGGCAAATTTGGAACATTTTAAATTTTCATATATGCTCTGTCACATTTTCAAGGAGGAAAAAACAGTGAACGACTCAAAAGCACTTAAAAGACTTGAAGCACTTTTTGATGACGGCTCATTTACCGAGATTGATGCTTACGCTAAATCGGCTGACGGTTCGGTTGAGGTTGTTGCCGGCTTCGGAACAGTAAACGAGTGCGCAGTATATGCGTTTTCACAGGATATTACTGTTGACGGCGGTGCTGTAAGTGTTGCACAGTGTGCTAAAATTAAAAAGATTTACGATCTTGCATTAAAAACCGGTTGTCCGGTTATCGGTGTGTATGATTCAAACGGTGTTAAGCTTACCGAGGGATTTGAGGTTATGAATGCCTATGGCGAGCTTGTTAAAGCATCAACATCAATGAGTGGCGTATGCCCTCAAATTTCTATTATCGCAGGCTCTTGCCTCGGTACATCTGCTCTTATTGCTAATATGGCTGATGTAGTTATAGCAGTTAAGGATGCTGATTTTTATGTAACTGCTCCGAGCGAGGTTACAGCCGAGGAAAGCTATGAAGCAGGAACAGTCGATGTTCTTTGTGATACTTTTGAAGAGGCAGTTGATGCTGCTAAGAATATTGCATCTCTTCTTCCGTCTAACAATATTTCTCCTGCTCCTCTTTTTGAGTTTGCAGCACCGAGCACTTTTGCTAATGACGGCGATGATGCTATGACTGTTATTAACAGTATTGCAGATGCAAATTCAGTTGTTGAACTTAAGGGCGGATATTCAGAAAACAAATGCAAAACCGTTCTTGCAACCGTTATGGGAACAACAGTAGGTTTTGTTGCATTTGAGGGCGAGCCTATTTGCCCTTGCTGCTCATATAAGGCTGAGGCTATGGTTAAGCTTTGCGATGCTTATTCAATCCCTGTTGTTACATTGGTTAATGCAAACGGCGCAGTTAATAAGGCAGGCAAGGAAAATCAGTGCCTTACAGCGTTTACCAAGCTTACAAGCGCTTATGCTACCGCTACAACACCTAAGATTTCCGTTATCACCGGAAATGCAGTAGGTATTGCTTATATCGCTCTTGCAGGTAAGGGCGCTAATGCAGACTTTACATTTGCTTGGGATAAGAGCGTTGCATCACCGCTTCCGACTGAATCTGCTGTTCAGTTTTTGTTTAATGAAAGACTTGCAAACGGCGAAAGCAAGGAGGAACTTAAGAAGGAATATACAGAAAAGGTTGCTTCTCCGTTTACTGCCGCTGCTTGTGGTGCAGTTGATGATATTTTTGCTCCTGCCGATACTCGTGCAAAGGTTATTGCCGCACTTGATATTCTTGCAGGAAAAAGAGAAAATACTTTACCGAGAAAACATTCTGTTAAATAATGGAGGATAATAATATGAAAAACTATACAATTACTGTAAACGGTACACCTTATAATGTAACTGTTGAAGAGGGCGCCGGCGCTCCTGTTGCCGCTGCTCCTGTAGCTGCACCGGCTGCCGCACCTGCTCCTGCACCGGCTGCTGCTCCTGCTCCTGCAACTCAGGGAACAGCAGGTTCAGTTAAGGTTGAAGCTCCTATGCCGGGCACAATCCTTGATGTTAAGGTTTCAGTAGGCGATTCTGTTTCAAGCGGCTCTGTTCTTTGCATTCTTGAAGCTATGAAGATGGAAAACGAAATCGTTGCTCCTCAGGACGGCACTGTTGCTTCTGTTAATGTTTCTAAGGGTGACAGCGTTGAAGCAGGCCAGGTTATCATTACATTAAACTAAGAGGTGTCGTAAATGGCTAAAATCGGAATTACTGAAACAGTTCTCCGTGATGCTCATCAGTCTTTGATTGCAACACGTATGAGAACTGACGAATTTGAAGGCATTCTCGAAAAAATGGATAAAATCGGCTATCATTCACTTGAATGTTGGGGCGGTGCAACATTTGACAGTTGCCTTAGATTCCTTGATGAGGACCCGTGGGACAGGCTTCGTCTTATTCGTAAAAAATGTCCTAATACAAAGCTTCAAATGCTTTTCAGAGGTCAGAATATGCTCGGCTATCGCCATTATTCTGATGAGCTTGTAGATTATTTTGTTAAAAAGAGTATTGATAACGGTATCGATATTTTGAGAATTTTCGACGCTCTTAACGACGTTCGTAATCTTCAAACAGCTATTGATGCCGCTAAGAAATACGGCGGTCACGTTCAGGCGGCTATTTCTTATACAACCGGTCCTGTTTTTGATATTGACTACTATTGCAATTATGCAAAGCAGCTTGAAAATGCAGGTGCTGATTCAATTTGTATTAAGGATATGGCAGGTCTTTTGACTCCTTACGGAACTTATGACCTTGTCAAGGCACTTAAGAGTACAGTCGATATTCCTGTTCAACTTCACTCTCACTATACTTCAGGCCTTGCTTCTATGGTACACCTTAAAGGTATTGAGGCAGGTGTTGATGTAATTGATACTGCCATGAGCCCGCTTGCTATGGGTACTTCTCACCCGGCTACAGAGTCTATGGTAGCTGCACTTAAGGGTACTGAATACGATACAGGTCTTGATATTAAGGCTCTTTCTGAAATCAGAGATTTCTTTACACCTCTTCGTGAAAAATATCTTGCTTCAGGTCTTCTTGACCCGAAAATGCTTGGCGTTGACGCTAATACTCTTCTTTATCAGGTGCCGGGCGGTATGCTTTCAAACCTTGTTTCTCAGCTTAAGCAGGCAGGTAAGGCAGACAAGCTTGACGAGGTGCTTGCTGAGGTTCCGAGAGTAAGAAAGGATTCAGGTTATCCTCCACTTGTTACTCCTACCTCTCAAATCGTTGGTACTCAGGCTGTATTCAACGTTATTATGGGCGAGAGATACAAGATGGTTACTAAGGAATTTAAGGATTTGGTTGCAGGTAAGTACGGTAAGACTCCTTGCGATATTGACCCTGATTTCCAAAAGAAGATTGTAGGCGATGAAGAAATTATCACTTGCCGTCCTGCGGATCTTATTCATGATAAGATTGATGATTTCAAGGATGAAATTAAAGAGTATTATGAGCAGGAGGAGGATATCCTTTCGTATGCTCAGTTCGGTCAGGTTGCTATTAAATTCTTCCAAAAGAGAAGAGATAAAAAATACAACCTTGATGGCAAGCATGAGGATTTTGAATCAAAGGTTCACCCTGTTTAATTATTCAATAACTTAATAATAATTATGAAAGGTGTTGCATCAGCAACACCTTTTAGACTGTCGATAAAGTGGCTAAACCGTGCCGAATAAAATTAAATAAGCCCTTTTGCCTCCCTTGCAAAGGGTGCGGGTCTCCGGTGGAGACCTCTGCACTTTAGTG
>ENA-OOXJ01001911-OOXJ01001911.1-human-gut-metagenome-genome-assembly--contig:-NODE-1911-length-11798-cov-2.901644_pt1 | contig 11798 bp, 9 predicted proteins | sample MGYA00241587_ERZ501343 | MGnify/ENA primary metagenome ERZ501343 (study PRJEB25962, sample SAMEA2042918) | human gut metagenome | biome: human gut; feature: human-associated habitat; material: faeces... | reverse complement strand
CATAGTTTTCCAAAATGACAAATTAATAGATTGAAATATAGATATTTATAGTTTGTTTGTGGTGAAAAAGTTTTCCAAAAAGGTGAATTGTATAGTGTTTTTGCTGATAACCTATTGATTAAGTTGGTATAGCTGATATTACTTTTGAGGAGAATAAATTTATGTTATATAATTCTTTTCATATATTTGCCTGAAAAAGGCTATTATGGAGAATCTGAAGTTAAGACGTACCATTCGGAAATACCAACAAAAGGATATTTCGACGGAATTGTTAAATGATTTGCTTGAGTCAGCTTGTCGTGCATCTACGGTAGGCAATATGCAGGCATATAGTGTTGTTGTGACACGGGATGATAAGCATAAGGCAAAATTAGCTCCTGCGCATTTTAATCAACCAATGGTGTTAGAAGCGCCGGTTGTGCTTACTTTCTGTATCGATTTACATCGTTTTAGTGAATGGTGTAAGTTACGTAAAGCACAACCTGGGTATAATAATTTTGAGTGGTTTGTGACGGGGGCGATTGACGCTTTGCTTGTTGCACAGACTTTTTGTGTAGCGGCTGAAAACGAAGGGTTGGGGATTTGTTATTTAGGTACTACTACTTATAATCCTCAGTCGATTATTGATGCATTGGAGTTACCAGAACTAGTGTTTCCTATTACTACCATTACCGTAGGTTGGCCGGCTGAAAATCCGCCTCAGGTTGACCGTCTTCCATTGGAGGCTATTGTACATGATGAAACGTATCATGACTATACTGCTGGAATGATAGATAAACTTTATGCCTATAAAGAATCTTTGCCAGAGAATAGGAGGTTTGTCGAAGAAAACCAAAAAGAAACTTTGGCTCAGGTTTTCACAGATGTCCGATATACCCAAAAAGATAATGAAACTATGTCTGCCAAACTTTGGGAAGCGATGAAGAAACAGGGATTTTGATTGTAGCTTATTTTAATTTAATAGAAAAGGTCTGCCGTTTGAGATTTAAAAAAGGTTTTGCTTTTAAATAGGATCAAACGGCAGGCTTTTTTATTTATCCTTTCTTGAGTTCGGCTTGGATTTCGTCCATTTCTGCGCGGAAACCTTTGTCTACTTCTTTCAGTTCTTCAATGGTTTTGCAGGCGTATAATACTGTTGCATGATGTTTGTTGCCAATCAATTTGCCTATTTTAGTCATTGAATAGTCTGTGTAATTTTTGGCAAGGTACATGGCTATTTGTCTGGCTTGGGCAACTTCACGCTTCCTGGATTTTGTGTGAATTTCCGATGTCTCCAGACCGAAATGTTTACAGACTGCGGCTATGATGTCATCCAGTGTAACGGTTTTGGCCTCATTATGTGTTACTTTCTTAACAATGCGTTGTGCTAATTCTAAATCAATTTCTTTGTTGTAGATTGTAGAATGTGCCATGATGGAGATGACAATGCCTTCTAAATCGCGGACACTATCGCTTACGTTTTCGGCAATGTAGTCGATAACTTCGGGCGGAAATTGAAGGCCGTCACGACGTATTTTATTACGCAAGATATTTTTGCGTAATTCAACGGTAGGCTTTTCTAGCTCGGCAACCATGCCCCATTTGAAACGTGTAATAAGGCGTTCTTCCATTCCTTGGAGTAGTACGGGCGAACGGTCGGAAGTAAGGATTAGCTGTTTGCCGTTTTGGTGCAGATGGTTGAAGATATGGAAAAATGTATTCTGAGTTTTGGTTGCACCTGCAAACTCTTGGATATCATCCATTATCAACACATCGATGGTTTGGTAGAAGTTTATGAAATCGTTTGTGGTGTTGTAACGCACAGAATCGGTGTATTGTACTTGGAACAAATGGGCGGATACGTACAATACGCGCTTTTCAGGATAAAGTTCCTTAATCTTTGTTCCAATAGCATTGGCTAAATGTGTTTTGCCTACTCCCGATGCACCATAGAAAAAAAGAGGATTAAATATGGTTTTGGCGGGGTTAAGTGCTACGGCTTCAGCTACGCTACGAGAAAGTTTGTTGCTATCGCCTTCAATAAATGTGTCGAAGTTATATTCCCGATTTAAATGCGGATCCAAATCGGCTGGAGCCGGCATTTGAGGGATGTCTTTTACTTGTGTCTTTTGTGGAGACGGTGCCGGTGAATGAGGAGGAAGAGGAACATTAGTTTCCGGATTTTTTACCACCATGACATTATACATTAATTTAGCTCCTTCACCAAATACCTTATAAATGGCTTGGCGGAGCAAATCAATGAATTTCTCTTCCAAAAACTCATAGAAGAACTGGCTGGGTACTTGAAGTACCAGCGTCTTGTCCTCATATTTTAATGGTCTGATGGGGAGAAACCAAGTCTTATATGTCTGCTCTGGAACATTGTCTTTAATGATTTCAAGACAGCGGTTCCACAGCTCGACATGATTTTTTTCACTCATAACGGCTACAACTACATTTATTGATTAAGCATAACTTCTACGTTTGCAAAATTGCTAATCTTATTTGAGAAAAACAAATCTCTTTTTTCTTGCTTTTTTCGTAGGAATAATAATTGCTTTAGGTTCAGATACTTATAAATCTTTTGTTTGGTTTGTATTTCCTGTTGCTCTTTTAATGAATATAAGGTGTTGATTTTGTGTGAATTATGTTCTATCTTACATTCTGATAATAGGTAACTGCTTGGTTTGTGTAGATTTATATTTACTCTTTCTACTAACTTGCCAAGCAGTTTTCTTTTATTTCCTCTGCACTTTTATTATTTAGACAAAATCTATATAGCGATTTTGTGTTACTTATCTTTTTTACCGAATAGAGAGAAGTGTACGTAGCGTTTCGGGTGTGATTTTAAGTCTTCCAACAGGCTTGCTGCATTGGCTGCTGTTGAACTTAAGTTGTTATATAGGGCAGGGTCGTTGAGTAGAAGTCCTACCGTGTTATCTTTTTGTGTCAGTTTATCTGTAATCATTTTTACATTAGCCAAAGTAGAATCAACTCTTTGCATGGCTACAGCATAATCTATTTCTTTCAGATTGCTTGAAATAGTAGCAAAGTTGTCTCCAATGGTGTTCAACTTGCTGGTGAGTTGGGGAATGTCGTTGTTCATCACTTTTTCCAGTTGCCGGCTGGTGTTAGCCATGCTTGCAGTCAAGTTTTGTACGTTGTGTAATGTTGCAGGAATGGCCGGATCACCCAATACAGAGTTCAATGAAGTTAAGATGGAGTCCAGTTTGGGTAACATTTTCTCGATCTGAGGCATAAGATTGGATACTTGCTCCAGCATACCATTGTTAAGATTGCCGGGAATGGTATCGCCTATTTCATATTTCTCCCGTGGATTATTAGCCAATAGAAGGTTCATGCGTACACCTCCTAACATCTCGGCTGCCAGTTCGGCTGTACTTCCTTTAGGGATACGCAAGTCGGGATCTACATCTATTTCGGCTACCACATTGCCTGGATGAGTATAGTCGTAATACAAGTTGCGTACGATACCCACGCTGTATCCGTCGGCAAATACGGGACTAGATTTGGTTAGTCCATTTACATTTTCAAATTTTACGTAAAAATAGCTAGTCGGTTTGAACAGATGTATTCCCTTCAGATAATTTATACCATATACCAATATACAGAGAGCGGCTATGCCGGCTATACCTATTCTTACTTCTTTTGTTATATACTTCATGATGTTCCTTTATTTTATTTTCTTCTATTTTGTTTGAATTCTCTGATGGCGGCGTTAACGTCTGTCTTTTTACCGTTTTTAAATGCTATGATGAAAGCATCCTTAAATTTTGTGGTAATGGTGCGTTTGGTGCGTAATACCTGGTTGTAATCTTTCGAGGCACCGCAGGTATATTTATAAAGTCCGCCTTCTTTGTAATATTCTGCATCTTTCACACCTTTCAGCCGTTTGTCGTTGGGAGATAAGGGCTTAGAGGAAGTCAGAATTTGTATCTTAAAGATAATGCCTTCTTCTTTACTTTCTTTGTCAGGACGTGTAGCTGGTTGCTCTTGAGGAGCTGGTTGTGAGTCTACAATTTCTATTTGCTCGGGTAGAGGAGTGTTGCTGCTCCCATTGTGACTCATTTCCTGTTCTCTTTTGTAGGTGAGGAAAGCACGGTAAATGCCATTGGCAAGGTTGGTCGTCCCGTTTTCCGTGTTCAGGTAGCGCTCCTCTTCGGGGGTTGAGATGAATCCCAATTCAACCAGAATACTGGGCATGGCACTAGCCTTAAGTACCAGGAAACCGGCCTGGTGTACGCCGCGGTCTACACGTCGGCAGGTGTTGCGAAACTGGGATTGCACAAGCGAGGCCAGATGTACGCTTTGCGACATGTATTTGTCTTGCATGAATTCGAAGATAATGTACGATTCTGCTGAGTTGGGATTGAAGCCCGCATAGCGTGTCTTGTAGTCATCTTCGTATAGGATTACCGCATTTTCGCGTTTGGCTACCTCCAGATTGGCTTGTGATTTTGCCAGACCTAATGTCCAGGTTGATGCTCCTTTGGCGGTTCTGTTGTTGGCCAGCGAGTTGGTATGTATGGATATAAATAAGTCGGCTTTGGCATTATTGGCTATTTCGGCCCGTCGGTCAAGTGGAATGAATACATCACGTTTTCGGGTGTATACCACTTTTACGTCCGGGCAGTTTTGCTCAATCTGCTTGCCTAGTTTCAGGGCCACTTTCAGATTGATGTTCTTTTCTTTGGAAATACGTCCTACGGCTCCCGGATCGTGACCTCCATGCCCGGCATCAATTACTACGACGAAATCTTTTGCCTCGGCAGTGCAGATGCAGGATGGACAGGCAAGTAATGCCACTCCTATGCAGATAAACCATATGTAGCGTCTGTATAGTATCATAATAATCGGTGCAAAGGTAGTGGATTTTTATAGAAAACTGCTTCTTCCTGTTCAAGTTTTATTGTCCTGATAGGCTGTTTGGAGCACTTTTTCAGCTTTGGATACAATAATTACGTAAATTGGGTGTAACTTTGCATCCGTATAAGCTGGTTGTCAGACAGGTGGTCTGATATATTCTTTTGATTCCCGCATCTGTCTGCGTATTGTCTCCAAAAGGGAACAGGGCGAAGGTGCCGAACTGCTTTTATATGTTGTATGCAGGAAAAAGATGGAAAAATAGAAAAGTGATATGTTGTTGCGTTTTATTAAAAACTGGACATTGCCCTTGGCTATGATTGTGGGGACAGTGGCTTATTTCTTTTTTGCAAAGATTTCTTTTTTGGCTCCGCTCAAGCCCTGTGTGAATGGCCTTGTGGCTGTGCTGACTCCCTTTTTGATTTTTGCGCAATTGTTGCTTACATTTTGTAAAGTGGAGGTGCGGGATCTTAAACCCAAGACGTGGCATGGCTGGTTATTATTGTTTCAGACGTTGTCTGGCATTGGCGGTATTGCTGGTCTATTGCCCGATGGACGAGGTGTACAGGGAGATTTTTGAAGGTGCGATGGTGTGTCTCATATGCCCTACGGCAACTGCGGCGGCTGTTATTACCGGTAAGTTGGGTGGTAGCGCTTCTAGCCTGACTACTTATACCTTGTTATCCAATCTGTTGGCGGCGGTGGCTGTCCCGTTGGTGTTTCCGTGGGTGGAACCACATGCGGACGTTTCTTTTTTTGCTGCTTTTCTTAAAATTTTAAGCAAGGTTTTTCCGTTGCTGCTTTGCCCGTTTTTTCTTGCCTGGTTTTTGCGGGTGTTTGTGCCCAAGGTGCATGGCTGGTTGTTGGGCTTTCGCGATGCAGCTTTCTATCTGTGGGCGGTAGCGTTGGCCATCGTATCGGGACAGACGGTACGCTCGCTTGTCAATAGTGAGGCTCCCGGTTATGTGGAACTATTGATTGCTTTTGCCGGTTTGTTGGCTTGTTGTATCCAGTTTTATTTGGGTAAACGCATTGGCGGATATTATAAAGAACGTATCAGTGGCGGCTAGGCATTGGGGCAGAAAAATACGGTTCTGGCCATCTGGATGGCATATACATATCTCAATCCATTGGCATCGGTAGGTCCGGGTTCGTATGTGTTGTGGCAAAATATTATCAATAGTTGGCAGTTGTGGAAGAAGCGTAAAACCGAGGCTCAGACCGGAGCCTGATACATGGTTTGGAGGTAACCTGTTGGAAGCAAACTTCGGACAGGTTGGAAGCGTGCTTGTAACAGGTTAGAAGCATGCTCGTAACCTGTTACAAGTAAACCGTCCTCAGAAGTACTTGTAGCATGCCTTTTGGGGGGCTTCCAGTTGGGTATGGCATTGGGTTGTATCATGCTGTATTTCATATATAGTAGAATAGTTGAAAAATCTTTTTACCTTTGTGCTTAAAATGCCGCAAGGATGGGGCGTACTGGTAAAGAAAGACGGTATCCATCACGGCATGTATTGGAGGCAATCATTTGGGTAATATCTTATAATATAGCATTACACATGGACCCGATTCTTATCATAGACAAGTACTATCAGGAAAATAACGAGTTGAAACATATCTTAGTGACGCATAGCCGTTCGGTGGCCGAAAAGGCATTGCAAATAGTAGACCGGCATCCAGAACTGTTGCTGGACAGAACATTTGTATACGAAGCGGCGATGTTGCACGACATTGGTATCTTTCTGACCAATGCATCCGGTATCTTCTGTTTCGGCGATAAACCTTATATCTGCCACGGTACTTTGGGAGCCGAACTGATGCGGAATGAAGGTTATCCCCGGCATGCCTTGGTGTGCGAACGACATACGGGAGCCGGGTTGTCATTGCAACAAATAGTGGAAGAACAATTGCCTGTTCCGCATCGGGAAATGATACCTGTCAGTTTGGAAGAACAGGTCATCTGCTTTGCCGACAAGTTCTATTCCAAGACGCATTTGGAACGTGAAAAAAGTGTGGAGAAAGCTCGTAATAGCATTGCCAAGTATGGCGAAGCGGGCCTAAAGCGTTTTGACCATTGGTGTGAACTCTTTTTGTAGCAATCTAAATTTCTTTAAAAAGGGAAATTATCCGTGTAAAATGCGTACTTTTGCCCCTTCAAGCGTAAACTTTTAGTTGATGGCGCCATTGAAAGCAAATATAGTCATATCATTCATATTATTACTTGTTCTGCTCATATTCTCCGGTGAGGCGGTATCGCAACGTCGCGGAAGGAGAATGCTGCCACCTCCCGGTGAACAGCGAGACTCTTTGCAACGGTCTGATACCCTGCTGAATGACTCGCTTGCCAACGATACATTAGGTGTCGCTCCAAAGAAAAAAGAGGGCTTGGATGCTCCGGTCTCTTACGAGGCAAACGATTCGCTGGTGTTTACGCAAGATGGTTATGCCCATCTTTATGGTGACGGAAAGGTGAATTATCCGCACGAAAATATTGAACTTACTGCTGCGGTCATAACCATGAACATGGATAGCAGCACGGTCTATGCCCACGGTGTGGAAGACTCATTGGGAGTGATGCAGGGTACTCCTGTCTTTAAAGACGGTGAGACTCCTTACGAAACCAATACCATCCGCTATAATTTTAAAAGCAAAAAGGGTATTATTAGCAATGTTGTTAGTCAGCAAGGTGAGGGGTATGTAACCGGAAACAATGCCAAGAAGGGTAGTGGTGACGAACTTTATATGAAGAGCGGACGCTATACAACGTGTGACCATCATGAGCATCCGCACTTCTATATGCAGATGACGTATGCTAAAGTGCGTCCAAAGAAAAACGTAGTAACCGGCCCTGCTTATCTGGTTGTAGAGGATGTTCCTTTGCCGTTGGCCGTACCTTTCTTTTTCTTTCCATTTTCAAGTAGTTATTCTTCGGGATTCCTGATGCCTTCTTATATGGACGACTCCAGCCGTGGTTTTGGTTTGACCGATGGTGGATACTACTTTGCAATCAGCGATGAAATGGATTTGAAGTTGCAGGGCGATATCTTTACCAAAGGGTCGTGGGCTTTGAATGCCGAGACCAATTACGTGAAGCGGTATAAATATTCCGGCCTGTTGCAAGCCAGTTACCAGGTGACCAAGACGGGTGATAAGGGACTGCCCGACTATGCGGTTTCTAAGGACTTTAAGATTGTATGGTCGCACCGTCAGGATGCCAAAGCCAATCCGAATTCGACATTCTCGGCCAGTGTAAACTTCTCGACCAGTAGTTACGAGCGTTCAAACATCAACAACCTGTACAATTCGCAGGCAATGACGCAGAACACGAAGACTTCGAGTGTGAGTTATACGCGTACTTTCCCAGACCAGCACCTCAGCATTTCGGCTACGGCCAACATCGCACAGACCATGCGCGACTCCTCTATTGCGGTGACTTTGCCTGACTTGAATATTTCGTTAAGCACTATATTCCCTTTCAAGCGGAAGCACCAGGTCGGTGAGGAACGCTGGTATGAAAAGATATCTTTGAGTTATACCGGACGTATGAAGAACAGTATCAATACGAAAGATAACCTGCTCTTTAAATCGAACCTGATAAAGGATTGGGAGAACGGTATGCAACACGATATACCCATTAGTGCCACATTTACGTTGTTCAATTACTTTAATATTACTCCTTCTGTCAATTACACTGAGCGCTGGTACACTCGGAAAATAAAGCGCGGGTGGGACGAGCAACGCAACCGCGAAGTTAATACCGATACTGTTTACGGTTTTCATCGTGTATATGACTATAATGCCAGTTTGAGTATTAATACCAAAATTTATGGTATGTACAAGCCGATCTTCTTACCGAAGAAGGCATTGCAGATCCGTCACGTCATTACACCCTCGATAAGCTTTAGTGCGGCTCCCGACTTTACATCGTCCCGTTTTGGCTACTACGATACTTATATCAAGGAAACGAATGGTGTGCGAGACACCGTGAAGTATTCTTACTACACGGGGCAGGCTTTTTCTCCTCCCAGTGGTGGCAAACAGGGCAATATAACCTTTAGCATCTCTAATAACTTGGAGATGAAGTATAAAGATAAGAAAGATTCGCTTCGTAAAATTAGTTTGATTGATGAATTGGGTGCCAATATCTCGTATAACATGGCGGCCATCAAGCAACCGTGGAGTAACTTGAATCTTAATCTTCGTCTGAAGTTGACCAAGAGTTATACTTTCAGTATGAGTTCTACGTTCAAAACTTATGGTTATAAGTTTGACGAGCGGGGAAATGTGGTGGACAATGACCGCACGGAGTGGTCGTACGGACGTTTTGGTATTTTCCAGGGCTACGGATCTTCATTCAGCTACACCTTCAACAATGATACGTGGAAAAAGTGGAAGGAGAAGTTCTTTGGAAAGAAGGACAAGGAAGAGGAGAACAAGGAAGAAGAGGCCGGTACGGGTGAAGGCGATGAAAGCACAACCGGTAACAAATCGGGTAAGAAAGTCGAGAAAGCAGCGGTAGACGATGATGGATACCAGGTATTTAAGATGCCCTGGTCACTGAACCTCAATTATAGTTTTAATATTTCTGAGGACCGCTCCAAGCCGATTAATCGTAAGACTATGCGCTATCCTTATCGGTATACACATAACCTGAGTGCTTCGGGCAATGTCAAGATATCCAATAACTGGGCCATCAGCTTTAACTCGGGTTACGACTTCGAGGCAAAGGAAATCGTGCAGACTTCTTTCAATATCACGCGCGATTTGCACTGCTTCAGCATGACGGCCAGTCTTTCGCCCTTCGGTTATTGGAAATACTATAACTTTACCATCCGTGCCAATGCCAGCATCCTGCGCGATTTGAAGTGGGATAAACGAAGCCAGACACAAAGTAACATTCAGTGGTACTAAAGTGCCTGGCGAGGTATGAAAATGCGTTTATAGCGCTTTTATTGTGGAGTCGATTCCCCGTTACCAGTTTATGGGTTGTTGTCCGTGTTGAGTCAGGTAGGCGTTTGTCTGGCTGAAGTGTTTGTTGCCAAAAAATCCGTTGTAGGCCGATAGGGGGGATGGGTGTGCCGAGGTAAGCACCAGATGCCTGCTTCGGTCAATAAAAGCTCCTTTGCGTTGTGCATAGGCTCCCCAAAGGATGAATACCAGATGTTCTTTTTCTTCGGCCAACGTGCGTATGGCGGCATCGGTAAAGGTTTCCCATCCTTGGTTCTGGTGTGAGCCTGCTTGGTGTGCGCGGACAGTTAAAGTAGCGTTGAGTAATAATACACCCTGTTCGGCCCAACGGGTCAGGTTACCGGTTGCCGGAGTTTCTGTCCCGATGTCGTTTTTGATTTCCTTGAATATATTTACCAGTGAAGGGGGAAAAGGCACACCGTCGTTTACCGAAAAGCATAGTCCGTGTGCCTGGCCGGGACCGTGGTAGGGATCTTGGCCGATGATTACTACTTTGACTTTGTCAAAAGGGCATAAGTTGAACGCATTGAATATGAGTTTTCCCGGCGGATATACGGTGTATTTCTGGTATTCTTCTCTGACAAAGTCGGTCAACACGCGGAAATATTCCTTGTCAAATTCGGGCTGAAGGCGCACCTTCCAGCTTTCTTCTATTTGTACGTTCATGTAATTAGGCATTATGATTGTTCCGGGTGCTAAGGTACAAATAAATTGCTTAACACCCGGAACATCCTGTCCTTATTCTTATCGATAATTAAATAAGGTGTATATTGCAGGCCCTGCATTGCTGGCGCATGTCTTCGGGCCAGATGCTGGCTTGTATTTCGCCGATGTGAGCCTTGCGCAGGTAGAACATACAGAGGCGCGATTGTCCGATACCTCCACCGATGGACAATGGCAGGGTATCATCCAATAGGCGTTTGTGGAAATAGAGTTCCAGGCGTTTTTCTTCACCTTCTAGTTTGAGCTGGCGTACGAGGGCTTCCTTGTCCACTCGGATACCCATAGACGAGAGTTCGATACTGCGTTGCAAGATATCGTCCCACAACAGGAGATCGCCGTTGAGGCCTGGTAGTTCGTTGAGGCCCGGGGTTGTGTAGTCGTCATAGTCAGGAGCACGTCCGTCGTGCTTCTTCCCGTCGCCCAGCTTGCATCCGATTCCGATGATGAATACTGCCCCGAACTTCTTGGTAATGGCATTTTCGCGTTCTTTCGGACTCAGGTCGGGATATAGTTGGCGCAACTCTTCGGCGTGTATGAAATGGAGTTTCTCGGGCAGGCAGGGCTTGATTTGCGGATACATTTCGTACACCATGTATTCCGTCCGTATCATGGCGGCATAGATGCGGGTTACAATTTCCTTCAGGAAGTTTATGTTACGGTCGGCAGCGGTAATGACACGTTCCCAATCCCACTGGTCCACGTACAGGGAGTGCAGGTTGCCCAGTTCTTCATCGGCACGGATGGCGTTCATGTCGGTATAGATGCCGTATCCGGGTTCAATGTGATACTCGGCCAAGGTCAGCCGTTTCCATTTGGCAAGTGAATGGACGACTTCCGCCTGTGCATCACCCAGGTCTTTTATGGGAAATGAAACGGGGCGTTCCACACCGTTCAGGTCGTCGTTGATGCCCATGCCTTTCAAAACAAACAGGGGAGCTGTTACGCGGCGCAGGCGTAATTCCGAAGACAGATTCATCTGGAAAAATTCCTTGATTTGCTTAATTCCTAGTTCTGTTTGTTTCAGGTCCAGCAATGGACTATATCCTTTGGGAATAATTAAGTAACTCATAGCTTCAATAGGGTTTGTAGAGGTGTTATTTTGTTTGCAAATATATGTATAATATTGATAGTTGCTACAATTATTTGAAAAAAAATAGCATGGTGAATTGTATTTCTTATGCGATGTGCTCAAAATATCAATCGAGATACTCTTTTCCGGTAAATAGAAAAAACTAACTTGTGCT
>ENA-OOXJ01001909-OOXJ01001909.1-human-gut-metagenome-genome-assembly--contig:-NODE-1909-length-11819-cov-3.022951_pt1 | contig 11819 bp, 8 predicted proteins | sample MGYA00241587_ERZ501343 | MGnify/ENA primary metagenome ERZ501343 (study PRJEB25962, sample SAMEA2042918) | human gut metagenome | biome: human gut; feature: human-associated habitat; material: faeces... | reverse complement strand
TTGCCGCGGGGGACTGCGGAGGTTGACAAGGATGGAAAAGCTGAGGATAATACTTACAGAGCAGTGCGACCTCTCCTGCCGCTATTGCCGCCGCGCTGAGAACGCAGCACAGGCTGAGCGTTCCGCCGTTCTGGACGCCGCCAAAGGTGCAGAGCGTGTGGAGCTCGCGGGGGGCGAGCCCCTGCTCTGGCCGGACGTCTGCGGTCTGGTGCGGGAGCTGAAGGCCCAGCCGGGCACGGAATGGGTCGGCCTCACCACCAACGGCACGAGGCTCGCACCGCTGGTGCCGGAGCTCGCCAAGGCGGGGCTCGACGGCGTGAATCTGCACCTCGACACCTGCAACGCCTTTGATTTCGCCGCGATAACTGGCCGCGAACAGGTCATGAACGACATCCTGAACGGCCTTTGGGCCGCCGTCGCCCACGGCATACCCGTGACCGTGTCGAGCGTCCTGCTGCCGGAGACTCTGCCGCAGATATCCGTCATGGCCGGGTTTGCCAAGCAGTATCTGCTCACCGTCCGCGTTGTCAGCCTCCCGGGCCTGAGCCCGGACCAGGATGAGGCGCTCTCCGTTCTGGGCCGGTACATAAAGCATCTGGAGCCGGACGGCGGGGGTTGGCGCTCGGACGAGCTGCGCGGCCGCATAACCTTCGGCGGCGAAATACCCGGCGCCTTCGGTATGGAGGGAGCCGCGGTCGTGACCTTTGGGGAGGAAAAGTGTGAAGGACATCCCTAACATCCGGATAAAGGTCCCGAGCTTCATCAGCTCGCGCCAGAACGCGTGGTTCTTTCAGCGCCTGGGCGAGCCGGTCGAGTTCCGCGCCGACCAGCTCATCGCCATGCCCGGCATGTACCCGCAGTACTGCTATTTTCTCAAAACCGGCCGGGTCATCGCGGGCATCGTGAGCAGCGCGAACCGCCAGCGGCTGATGCTCTCCTTTGAGGACGGCAGCCTGCTGCTCGAGCAGTACCAGCTCACCGGCAAGCCCTGCGACCTCTATTACCGCGCCGTCTCGCCCTGTACGGCGCAGATGATATCCTACCACGACCTGACGCAGGCGATGAAGGCGGACTTTTCGGTCACGCTGGACGTGCTCAACGCCATCTCCGACCTCGGCGCGATGTCCCTTGCGCAGCGCATGTTTGAGACGAGCGCGGACGCGACGATGAAGATATGCTCGCAGTTTCTGGACTTTGCCCTGGCCTTCGGGGAGGAGAAAGACGGCGAGATAGTCATAACCGAAAAGCTGACGCAGGACAAGATAGGCGCGCTCAGCGGACTGCACCGAGTGACGGTGTCTAAGGAGCTCAAGGCCCTGCGGGAGCGCGGGCTGATACGCATGGTGGACGGCTATTACCGCATAAGCAGCCTCGCCGCGCTGATGGACTACTGCGACGAATATTCAAGGAGAACGGAAAGTGAAAATTGAGGAATACGCGGCCATGCGGGACAAATACCCCATGCCCGCCGACGCCGCCGGTATCGGGACCGCCTCGGACCCGGAGACTGGCGACGTCATCGCCATCGGCATCGTGACCCGGCGGCGGACATACAACAAGACGGGCTACATCTGCCAGAAGGACGCCCCGGCTGAGCTCCACGCCTGCGCCTGCGCGCTGCTGGAGCTGGTGCAGGACATGCCGGTCATCAAGACGGTGCTGCTCCGGCCCGAGGACGTCTGCGCCCGCCTCTGCGGCGACGAAACACCAGTCCCCAGCCTGCTCCGCCGCTCCGCTCTGGCCCTTGCCGCCCTCCGCCAGGCCCTCCAGGGCCTGCTGGCTGAGCGCGGCGACGTTGATTGATGACCGGACCCCGGTTTGCACCGCGGTCCGGTCAATTTTTTAACCTTTTAGGCAGCCAAAGAGACGGCATGTCTGCCAGATTTGGGCTATGTGAAAGTTTCAGCAGGTTTTTTCACCAACTTTGCCAAGAAACAGGCATTTATCCAGTTGCTTTTTGTTAAAATGTATGTTATACTACAAACAATCTGTGTCACCGGTTGAGAAAACGCCATTTCGGCGGCAGTCTGCTGCGGTTTTCAGCCTTCTCCGCAGTGCCGGAAGGGCGGCTTTTACCGGGACAAAGATGCCCGCGGCCTTGCAGCGCGGGGCATCGCTGTAACTCTAAAAAGTGTTCAGGAAAGGATGTATTGCATGGATCAAAAGTACAATGCTCTGTTTACACCCTGGAAGATTGGCAATGTGGAGATCAAAAACCGCATAGTCATGTGCTCCATGGGCGGCACGTCCTTGTTCGGCTGGATGGAGCCCAGCCACTTCGATAAGGAAGCGGCCTATTTCCTGCTTGAGAAGGCAAGAAACGGCGTTGGCCTCGTTCTCCCCGGCATGCAGTGGGTGCGCGACGTCATGGGCAACCGCTGGCTGTACAACAACAAGAGCCTCTACAAGCCCCTGAAGGAGTACATGAAGGAGTTCCACAAGACCGGTTCCAAGCTGTTCATCCAGCTGGCCGCCGGCTGCGGACGTTCCATGGCCGTCACCGACATGATCGGCATGTGCCTTGACCACCCGATCATCGGCAAGCTCGCCAGCCCGATAATGGACGCCGAGTACCTCTGCGCCTCCGCCTCCGACACGCCCAACCGCTGGAAGGAGGACTACAAGTCCAAGCCTCTGACCGTTGCGCAGATCCAGGAGAGCGTCGCCGCCTTCGGCAAGACCGCCAAGCTCCTGCGCGAGGCCGGTGTCGACGGCGTCGAGATCCACGCCGTCCACGAGGGCTACACTCTCGACCAGTTCGCCATCGCGAACTTCAACTACCGTACCGACGAGTACGGCGGATCTTTCGAGAACCGCTTCCGCTTCCCGGTCGAGATCGTTCAGTGCATCAAGAAGTACGCCGGTGATGACTTCCCCGTCTCCCTGCGTTACTCCGTCGTCTCCAAGACGAAGGACTTCTTCAAGGGCGCTGTCCCGGGCGAGGAGTTCAAGGAGTTCGGCCGCGACATGGCAGAGAGCGAGATCGTTGTCAAGAAGCTGCAGGAAGCCGGCTACGACATGCTCAACTGCGACAACGGCACTTACGACGCCTGGTACTGGGCGCATCCGCCTCAGTACATGCCCAACAACTGCAACCTTGCGGAAGTTGAGCACATAAAGAACTACTGCAACATCCCGGTCGTCTGCGCCGGCAAGATGGAGCCCGAGGTCGCCGCGGCTGAGATCGAGGCCGGCAGGCTCGACGCCGTTGCCATCGCGCGCCAGAACCTGGTCGACCCCGAGTGGCTGCGTAAGCTCGAATCCGGCAAGGAAGAGGACATCAAGCCCTGCATCCGCTGCCACAACGGCTGCTTCAACATGGCCAAGTACAAGGGCACGAACAACCTGCAGCCTCTGTGGGATTCCATGCACCTTGCCCGCTGCGCCCTGACCCCGCCGACGATGCAGCACAACAAGTACAAGATCGTCCCGACCACCAAGCCGAAGAAGGTCGCCATCATCGGCGGCGGCATCGGCGGTATGGAATGTGCCCTGGTGCTCAAGCGCCGCGGCCACAAGCCGGTCATCTTCGAGAAGACCGACCGTCTGGGCGGCCTGTTCATCACCGCTTCGTCCATGTCCTTCAAGGAGAACGACAAGCAGCTCATCGAGTGGTACAAGAAGGAGATCGCCCGCAACGGCATCGAGGTCCGCTTCAACACCGAGATCAACGACATCCGCACGCTCGGCGGCTTCGACGAGATCATCGTCGCCACCGGCTCCGTGCCCAGAAAGATGCCCATCCCCGGCTTTGAGAAGACCATGACCCTCACCGAGCTCCTGGCCGAGCAGAAGCCCGTCGGCGACAAGGTCGTCATCTTCGGCGGCGGCCAGTCCGGCTGCGAGGCTGCGCTCGAGCTGGTCCTCCAGGGCAAGCACCCGACGATAGTCGAGTACGCCGTCGACCTGGTCGCGGCCGCGAACGTGCCCCTGCCGAACGCCTCCTACCTCCGCGAGGCTCTGGTGTTCCACAAGGTGCCCATCTACCTCGAGTCCACCATCACCAAGATCGGCGACAAGAGCGTCACCATCAAGGGCAAGGACGGCACCATCACCGAGGTCGAGTGCGACAATGTCGTCAACGCCATCGGCTTCGTCCCCACCCCCGTGGCGAAGAAGGGCAAGAACGTCCACCTCGTGGGCGACTGCATCGCCATCGGCAACCTCCGCACCGTTATCTGGCGCGCGTGGGACGTCTGCATGAAGATCTAAAACCCAAATAACCGCAGCCGGCCGGAGCAAAAGCTCCGGCCGGTTTTTTTAATTTCGATTTAACACAAGCTTGCTTGAAACATGCGCAATCCGGCGCATATAATGCAGTAGAAAGCAAGAGAGAGGAGGCGATAGAATGGACGTCGATATTGATGATCTCATCTTTGGCAGCAGCGAGAGCCATGTGAGCGACAAGTGAGAACACCGTGAGTTACGTGAGCTCGGCAGAGGCCGGGCTTTTTGCTTTATATAGACGCAAAAAAGGAGGCCCGAGGGCCTCCCTTTGGCTTTTGTGTGCTTATTTCGCGGTGTAGCGCATGATTATTGCCGCGGCCTGGGCACGGGTGGCGGTAGCGGTCGGAGTGACAGCGCCGTTCTCGTCGCCCTCGACTAGGCCGAGGTTCATGGCCCAGAGCATCGCGTCCTTAGCCCAGCTGCTGACGCTCGAGGCATCGGGGGCGGTGAGGCTGCCGGTGACGGAGGGCGAGCCCGCAAGACGATAGAGCATGGTCACGAGCTGCTCACGGGTGATTGCGGCGTTGGGGTTCTCGCCGTCGCTGACGCCCTTGGCGACAACCCACTCCTGGGCCTTGGCGTACCAGGTGGAGCCGCCGGTGGTGTCCACGCCCTCGGCGCGGGCCAGGATGGTCCAGACCATGGCGCGGGTCAGCGTGGCGTTGGGAGCGAACTCGTGGGTGTCAACGCCGTCCATGAGGCCCTTGTCGTAGACGTACTTCACGGCGTCGTAGTACCAGGCGCTCGCGGCGACGTCATAGAAGGGGAACTCGGTGACGACAGGCTGGTCAGGCTTGGTGTCGGGCTTCACGTCGGGGAGATTGCCCCAGACGGCGCTGAAGGCCATGTCCGCCGTGACCTTGACGGTCGCGCCGGCGTTGTAGGTGTTCTCACCGCAGCGCCAGCCGAGGAAGATGTAGCCGGACTTGCTCGGGGTGGGGAGGATTATCTCGCTGTCAGCTTCAACAAGCTGTGTGGCGTACTCAGTGCCGCCGTTGGAGTTGAAGGCGACGGTGAAGCTGGAAGCCGCGGCGACGTTGCTGGTGTATTTGACGTCGGACTGGATGCTGACGTTCACAGGGGTCTTGTTGCCCTTGCCCGGCTCGCCGAGAATGACAGGCGTGGTGCCATGGTTGTTCGCGAAGGTGCAGCCGGAGACGGTGGCGCCGTCGAGGCTGGTGGTCTCGCCGTAATTTCCGTCGTCGCGCGCCTTGATGAGCAGGGCGGTGCCGCTGTTGGCGCCGTTGTTGGTGAAGGTGCAGCCGACGAAGCTGATGTTCTTGTAGCTGCCGTTCTTGAGGTTGATGTCCACGCCGCACATCCAGGTGCGGAAGCCGCTTTCCACTTTGGTATCATCGGTGCCGTTATTAAGGAACTTGCAGCTGGTGAAAGTGGAGTCGGTGAGCTTCTCGAAGTAAGCGCCCTTTATGTAGCAGTTCTGGACGGTGAGGTTGTTGGCGGTGACACTGACGGGGTTCTCATTATAGGGACCGTTGCCGCCGGCAGGATTCTTGCCGAAGTAGAGGCCGTAGGAGAAGCCGTCGATGGTGACGTTGGTGAGCTGGAGGTCGCCGACGCCGTAGCAGCCGTTATAGGTGCCGATGCCCATGAAGGAGCCGGTGCCGCCCTCGCCGGCAAGAGAGCCTTCGGGCAGCACGCCCTTGAGCGTGAGGTCGGTTACGGTGAGCTTGCTGAGGTCGGCCTTGATGTAGAGGCCGACGCACTTGTCGGCAGTGACGGTGTTGCCGTTGCCGTCGATGGTGATGTTGTTCTTGATCTCAAGAGCACTGCTGATGGTGGTGCTCTCCAGCACCTCCACCGTCTCGCCGTCCCTAGCCTCGGCGACCGCGTCGTTGAGGGAGGTGTAGTAGAGGGTCTGACCGTTCTTCACAACACTTGCAACAGCGTTGTCAGAAGGCTTGAGGGTGACGACGGTCTTGCCGCTATCGGTGGATATGGCAGCGCTTTTTGAAACATAGGTTGATACATCACTGGAGAAGGTGCCGCCCGTGATAAGAGGATCGCCGGTATTCTTACCAGCGGACAAAGCTTGGCCTTTTACACCGGTGCCGCCAGTGAATGTTCCACCGGAGATGTAAGCAGTAGCCTTGGCGTTGATGCCGCCGTCTCCACCGGGATTGTCATTTCCACACAGAACAGCAACCTGATAGGCAGAAGTATAGGTTCCGCCGGAAATATGGGCTTCAACTTCTCCCTCTTCACCGGCTATGTAAAGCGCATAGTAAGAGGCGGAGCCATTGGGAGTGTGTTCACAGGTGGTGGTTTTGAACGTGCCGCCCTTTACCTCGGCATAACCGTTGTTTATAGCAAGGCCGCCCTGTACGCCGGTAACATTTCCGTCATTGAAATACAGCGTTCCGCTGCTGATGAAGCAGTAAGCCCAGTGCTTCTTGCCGGTGGGGTCCACAGTTTGATTGCAGGAGGTGGTTTCAAAGGTACCGCCATTTACCGTGATGACACCATCGCTGTTGACGGCAGCACAGCCCCAGAAATTGCCGTCATTTATGGTGGCGGTGCCGCCGGCACGGTTATAGAGGGCAGCACCATTGGCATAGATATGACCCTTATATGTGCCGTTCTCAATAGTAAGGGTGCCGTAGTTGTTGATTGCACCAAGTCCTCCATACATTGAGTCGGAGCTGTCTATCGTACCATTACCGGTCATAGTCAGCGTGCCGTTGTTAACAAGCGGTCTGCCGCTGAAATCATCTGCAACAGTGATGGTGTAACCATTCATGTCAAGGACAATGTTTTGCCCCTCCTGGATGGTAATGATATCGTCTGTCTTGAAGTCGGTGATATTTCCGATCAGCTCGACGCGTGTTTCGGCGCCGTTGGTCGGTGCTGCGGCAATATCAGCCTTGAGCTGATCAAGCGGCCCGTCCGCCAGCGCGAAGGACGGGAGCATTGCTAGCACCAATATCAGCACCAAAGCAGCAACGAACAATTTCCGTTTCATGCCTAAACCTCCAATTATTTCTATAATTATTCGCCTTTTGGCTACAAAATACTACTACAATATTCAAAAAATTGCAAGTCAATAATGATCAAGAATATTACACCATTTTTGTAATATCCTTATCAAAAGGGGCGTGACGCTATGAACATCATCGACAGGAGCTTTTACGGTCTCGCGGCGGAGATACGCGCGCTGGGGGAGAAGGAGCTCTATTACCGCATACGCCGCGGCTTTGACGCCGTCCCGGCCGAGACGCAGCGCAGCTGTGCGGACTTCTTCAACCGCTTCGGATACTGGGGCCGCCTAGAGCCCGAGCGCGGCGTCTACGACGAGATAGAGCTCAAGGAGCTGGCGCTTTTCGAGCACCTGGACGAATATGTCTGGCTCTACGAGCAGCTGGCGGACTACCGCTCCAAAAAGACGCTCTACGGCATTCTCAACAACTGGTACGCCTACGACTTCAAGACCACGACGCAGACAAAGGAGACGCTCTACGACGACTACTTCGACCTGGACCTTGTCCAATGCGGTCCGGACGAGGTGGTCGTGGACCTCGGCGCCTACACGGGCGACACGGTGCTCTCCTACATAAAAAACTACGGCGAGGACTGCTACCGGCGCATCTACTGCTACGAGATAGCTCCCGCGAACTTTGCAAAGCTGCAAAAGAACCTCGCCGCATACCGCGACATCGACTGCCGCCTCAAGGGCGTCTCGGACGCCGAGGGCCGGATGCGGCTCGAAGACGGCGTCGCGGACGGCTCGGCAAACCGCCTGGCCGAGGGTGAGGGCGAGGTCGAGGTCACGACGCTGGACGCGGACATCGACGAGCCGGTGACGCTCATCAAGGCGGACATCGAGGGCGCGGAGCAGCGAGCCCTTGCCGGGGCCCGGCGGCACATACTCAATGACCACCCCAAGCTGCTCATCTCCGTCTATCACAGCAACGAGGACCTATGGCAGATACCGCGCATGATACTCGACATCTCCCGCGACTACACGCTCTACCTCCGCCACCACGGCTCGCCCATCTACCCGACGGAGATAACGCTCATCGCCGTGTGAAAAAGGCCGGTCCATTGCGGACCGGCCGATTTTTACTGCCTGCCTTCGCCGTGGTGGAAGATGCGGGAGAGAAAGCTCATCGCCCGGTGCGGTATCGGCGCGGACGGCGCGTTCTCTATCGCCTCGGCCATAAGACGCTCCTGGCAGTCAAAAGGTTCCCCGGGTCGGGGCAGATTGGTGTAGCTGCCGTCGGGCAGGAGCTGGCGCGCCTTGACGTTGTCGGAGAGGCAGGCGTCGAGAATGTCGTGCAGCTTGCGCCGCGCCGCGGCGTCGGTTATCGGACAGGCCACCTCCACGCGGCGGCGGGTGTTGCGTGTCATGAAGTCTGCGGAGGAGATGTACATCACCTCGTCCGCGCCCTCGCCGAAGCAGTAGATGCGCGAGTGCTCCAGATAGCGCCCGACGATGCTTATGACGCGGATGTTCTCCGTCTCACCAGGCACGCCGGGGAGTATGCAGCAGATGCCGCGGACGATGAGGTCTATCTTGACGCCCGCCTGCGAGGCCTCGCGCAGCTTGCGGATGAGGTTGATGTCGGTGAGCGAGTTTATCTTGATGAGCATCCGCCCGGCCTCGCCCTTGGCGATCTCGCGGTCCATCAGCGCCGTGACGCCCGAGCTCAGCCCCGCGGGTGCGACCAGCAGCCGCTCATAGCGCCCCTCGAGGTTCGCGATGCACATGTTCTTGAAAAATTCCGCCGCGTCGCGCCCTATCGCCGGGTCGGCGGTCAGCAGCGCGAGGTCGGTGTATTGCTTGGCGGTCTTTTCGTTGAAGTTGCCGGTGCCGACGTAGGTTATGCAGCGTATCTCGCCGTGCTCGCGCCGGGTGATGAGGCAGAGCTTGGAGTGTATCTTGTAGTCCTCAAAGCCGTAGAGCACCGTGCAGCCCGCGTCCTCAAGGCGCTCGGACCAGTCGATGTTGTTGAGCTCGTCAAAGCGGGCGCGCAGCTCGATTATCGCTGTCACATCCTTGCCGTGCTCGGCGGCCTCGCAGAGATAGTCCACGAGTTTTGCCTTGCTGGCCAGGCGGTAGATTGTTATCTTGATGGAGATGACCGCCGGGTCGTTTGCAGCCTCTCGCAGAAGCCGGAGAAAGGGGGCCATGCTCTCGTATGGGTAGGAGAGCAGCCGGTCGTGGCGCTGTATCTGGCGGGTCATGCTCTCGCTGAGCGAGATGCCGGCCGGCTCCTGCGGCTCAAAGGGCGGATAGCTCAGCGCCGCACGCTTTTCGGCGTCCAGACGCGAGGGCAGGGTGTAGGCGTAGTCCAGGCAGAGCGGCGCACTGGTGACGAATATCTGCTCCGACGTGACCGGCAGCCGTTCCTTGAGATAGCCGGAGAAGTCCTTGCTTATCTCCCGTGAGAGCTCAAGCCGCACGGGGGCCAGCCTCATGCGCTGGCGGATCGCTCGGCGCATGGTCTTGCGGAAGTCGTCGCTGTCGGGGTCGAAGGCCTCGTCGTCGGGATTTATGTCAGCGTTGCGCGTGATGCGAAAGACGACCTTTTCGAGCACGCGGTAGTTTTTGAAGATGTCCTCGACGTGTTCGAGCAGGATGTCCTCGGTGTGGATGTATCTCAGCTCAGGCCCCGGCAGGTAGAGCAGGGGTGCGAGCGCCTCCGGCATGGGCACGACCGCGAGCATCTCGCGGCCCTTGCGCTCGACCCATGCGCCGACGTGCAGGATGTTGTTCTTGAGGTGGGGGAAGGGGTGGAGATTGTCGACTATCTGCGGCGAGATGACCGGCTCCATGCAGGTGTCGAAATAGCGCGCGCAGTAGTCGCGCTCCTCGCCGGAGAGCTTGGAGGGGTCCATTCTCCGCACCCCCTCGGCGCGCAGCCGCTGGCTGAGCAGGGAGCAGATGTGCTCGCGCTTGCGGTAGAGCGGGCGGACGGCCTTGTATATGGCCTCGAGCTGTTCCTTGGGCGTCATGCCGGAGCGGACGTCGTGGGTATCGGGCTTGATGTTCTCGAGGTCGAAGAGGCTGCCGACGCGGATCATGAAGAATTCGTCGAGGTTGCTGGTGAAGATGGCGGCGAACTTGAGCCGCTCGAGCAGCGGAACCGTCTCGTCCATCGCCTCGGAGAGCACCCGGTCATTGAAGGCGAGCCAGGAGAGCTCGCGGTCCTGCGTGTACGGATGATCAGCCATGGAGCAGGCCCTCCTTTTCAAGCATGTTTTCAAGGTAGCCCTCGCGCACGCCGTAGCTGCTGGTGACTATCGTCTTGGCGCCGCAGAGCTCGGCCGCGGTGCTGAGTACGACGATGCCGGGGATCAGCGTGTGCACGCGCTCGGGCGCGAGCTTGAGTATGCGGCGCATGAGCTTGCGGGGATTGGCCTCGGCCTGGGCGAGTACGTCGCGCAGGAAATCCGGAGAATAGCCCTCGGTCCCGCCGCCTGCGGCGAGGTAGAGCTGGTTTGCCGCGCGGGCCGTGCCGCCGACGCCGCAGATGGGCTCGGGCACGAAGTCGCCCTTGGGCGGCATGGCGGCTGAGATGACCTTCATCGCCTCGGCGCGCATGCTGCGCAGCTCCTGCTTGTCGGGGATGACGCCGGAGACGAAACGGTTGAAGAGCGCGAGCGAGCCGAGCGGCAGGCTGCGCGCCGCGATGACCTCGCGGGAGCGGAAAAATACGAGCTCCGTACTGCCGCCGCCGATGTCCACAAGGACGCCGGAGCGCTCCTGCATCCGGCCAACTGCGCCGCGGTAGTCAAGTATGGCCTCCTCGCGGCCGGTGAAGTAGCGGTACTGCGTCCTCCCGTCCTCCTGATACTCGACGGCGACGGAGCCGACCTTCTCGCAGAGGTTCTTGGGGGTGTCCAACGCTATGATCCTCCCGTGGTCGATGATGCCGACCCTGTCGCACAGGGCTTCGGCCTCCTCGATGTAGTGTGTGGTGAGAAGGACGGTGGTCCCGCGGGCGTGGAGGTTCCTGACCACGTCCCAAAGAAGCCTGCGGGCGTTGATGTCCAGGCCGGAGGTGGGTTCGTCGAGGAACAGGACCCTGGGGTTGTGGAGCATGGCGCAGACGATCGCCGCGCGCTTCTTCCACCCGCCGGAGAGGGAGTCCACGGGCTTGTCGAGGTACTCCTCGAGCCCGAAGAAGTCGGAGAGGTCTTGTATCTTGGCTTCGCGCTCCTTCTTGCCCATCATGTGGTACATGGCATGGGCGATCATGTTCTCCCTGATGGTCAGGTCCTTGTCCAGCGAGACCTGCTGCTGGATGACGCCCATCCTCTCCTTCGCCTCTATCGGGTTCTTCTTCAGGTCGAATCCGTCGACCGTTATGGTGCCCGAATCGAAGTTCGTGAGCGTGGCTATGCACCTGACCGTGGTAGTCTTGCCGGCCCCATTCGGGCCCAGGAAGCCGAAGAGCTCCCCATCACGGACCCTGAGGCTGAGATGGTCGACGGCTGTCTTGTCGTCGAATCTCTTGACGAGGTCCTCTATCACGATTATGTCGCTCATTGGAATCATTCCTTTCCGGAGATCAGGGAATCGATCTCCGAGTCGAATGCGTGGACGTATCTGCCGCGGGGGCTGTCTACGA
>ENA-OOXJ01001901-OOXJ01001901.1-human-gut-metagenome-genome-assembly--contig:-NODE-1901-length-11845-cov-3.304919_pt1 | contig 11845 bp, 8 predicted proteins | sample MGYA00241587_ERZ501343 | MGnify/ENA primary metagenome ERZ501343 (study PRJEB25962, sample SAMEA2042918) | human gut metagenome | biome: human gut; feature: human-associated habitat; material: faeces... | reverse complement strand
CCGAGGCTGACTGCATCGTGACCATCGGCGGCGGTTCCTCCATGGATACCGCAAAGGCCATCGGCATCATCATCAATAACCCCGAGTTTGCGGACGTGCGCTCTCTGGAAGGCGTTGCCCCCACCAAGAAGCACGCGGTGTTCACCATCGCAGTGCCCACCACTGCCGGTACTGCTGCTGAGGTCACCATCAACTACGTCATCACCGATGTGGAGAAGAAGCGCAAGTTCGTCTGCGTGGATACCAACGATATCCCCGAAATCGCTGTGGTCGACCCCGATATGATGTCCTCCATGCCCAAGGGTCTGACTGCCGCCACCGGTATGGATGCGCTGACCCACGCCATCGAGGGTTACATCACCAAGGGCCATTGCGTCATTTCCGATATGTTCCATCTGGAAGCCATCAAGCTGATCAGCCAGAGCCTGCGCGGCGCTGTGCAGAACACCCCGGAGGGCCGCGAGGGCATGGCTCTGGGCCAGTACATTGCCGGTATGGGCTTCTCCAACGTGGGTCTGGGCATCGTGCACTCCATGGCACACGGCCTGTCTGCCCTGTATGACACCCCCCACGGTGTGGCCTGCGCCATCCTGCTGCCGGTGGGTCTGGAGTACAACAAGAGCGTTGCCGGCGAACGTTACCGTGCCGTGGGCAAGGCCATGGGCGTTATGGGCATCGACGAGATGAACGACGTGGAAGCCGCTGATGCTACCATCGCCGCCGTCAAGCAGCTGAGCGCAGACGTGGGCATCCCCGCAAACCTGCACGGCATCCTGAAGGAAGAGGACATCCAGTTCCTCGCTGAGTCTGCTTATGCAGATGCCTGCCGTCCCGGCAACCCCCGCGACACCAGCGTGGAGGAGATCGTGGAGCTGTATAAGAGCCAGCTGTAAGCTGTAAAAAATGACCTTGAGAGCCGCTGCACCGTGCTTGTGCAGCGGCTTTTTTAACGGAAAAATGTTTTTAATTGCATTATTCCGGGCAGACTGCGGTCTGCCCGGAATGATGCGTTCGTAAAATGAAAACGCACGCCAATTGTAACATTTTTCTGCCGTCCTCTTGTGCAAACCGGCGCAAGCGAGTACAATCAGAGCATAAAAACAGAAGGCGAGGAAAGCGCGATGACACTGAACTTCTACACGCTGGGCGTGCTGTATCTGGTCTATTCCTTCCTTGGGTGGGTAGGGGAGACCGTGGTGGCTACCTTCCGGGGCAAGCGGTTTGCAAACCGCGGCATGGCGGCGGGGCCGTTCTGCTTTGTGTACGGCACCACGGCCATCCTGATGGCAGTGGGCTTTGCAGATATGCGCACAAAGCCGGTTGTGCTGTTTGTGGCCTGTATGCTCACGGCTACCGTGGTGGAGTGGCTCACGGCAAAGCTGCTGGAGCGGCTGCACAACCGCAAATGGTGGGACTACTCGGATAAAAAATTCAACCTGAACGGCTACGTCTGCCTGCAGTACTCGGTGCTGTGGGGTGCGCTGGGCATGGTGACCGTGCTTTGGGGCAATGGGCTGCTGCTGCGTCTGTGCGCCCTTGTGCCGGACTGGCTGCTGCATCCGCTGGTATGGGTCGCGCTGGGCATCGCGGCGCTGGACCAGCTGGGCTCGGCGGTTCTGGTGGGGCGGTATGCGGCGCAGCACCCGGTGCTGGAGCAGCTGAACCAGAAACTGGAGGAGCGCTCCGATACCTTGCGCCGCCGCATTGCCATGTATGTGGAAAAGCGCATTCAGCGCGCCTATCCGGAAGCCGCCCGGCAGCAGCCCACGGCAGTGCAGAAGGGGAAAGCCGACTTCCTCAGCGCGGCAGACCTGCTGTGGCTGTTTGTCATCGGGGCGTTTCTGGGCGACATGGTGGAGACCGTGTTCTGCCGTCTGACCGCCGGGGTGTGGATGAGCCGTTCCAGTCTGGTATGGGGGCCTTTCAGCGTGGTGTGGGGGCTGGCGCTGGCCATGGCTACTGTGCTGCTGCGGCAGAATCAGGATAAAAGCGACCGCTATCTCTTTGCTTTCGGCACAGTGCTGGGCGGCGTATATGAATATGTGTGCAGCGCTGTTACAGAGCTGCTGTTCGGCACCGTGTTCTGGGATTACAGCAAGTTCAAGTTCAATCTGGGCGGGCGTATCAACCTGCTGTACTGCTTTTTCTGGGGCATTGCGGCGGTGATGTGGATGCGTTACGGCTACCCGCTGGTGCTGAAGCTGATGAAAAAGGTGCGCAGCCATATCCGTCCGTGGATGACAGCAGCGCTGGCGGTGTTCATGGCGGTGAATATGCTTACCAGCGCGCTGGCACTGGCGCGGTACGATGCCCGCACCAGCGGCGAAGCGCCCAACGGACAGCTGGAAGTGTTCCTTGACGAGCATTTCGACGACGCCCGCATGGAGCATATTTACCCCAACGCCAAAAAAGTGACCAAGGCAGAATAAATCCCATATTTCCCCTTGCGTTTTTGCCGGAAAACAGGTATAATATTCTCTGGATAAAAGGGAGTAAGGGGCGTACCTTGGTTGAAAAACGGGTGCGCTGTGCTGCAGCGACACCCCCGGCAGAAATGCCCGATGCAGTACCGGATGCTTGAGACTTTTATCACATTTTCCCGTTTTGGGTAGGATGTGATAAGGGTCTTTTTTTGTGCCTCTGCCGCTATTATTAAAAAGGAGAGATATTATGCTGATCCCTGTTCTGTTATTTATCGTGGGTCTGCTGTGCCTGATCAAGGGCGGCGACTGGTTTGTGGACGGTGCCACCGGCATCGCCCGCCGCTTCCATGTGCCGGAGCTGCTCATCGGTGCCACGGTGGTGTCCATCGGTACCACCCTGCCGGAGGTCATGGTGTCCACCACCTCTGCCCTCACCGGTCACGGCGAGATCGCCTACGGCAACGCCATCGGCTCGGTCATCTGCAATTCTGCACTGATCGCCGCCATCACCATTGCGGTGCGCCCGGGCAAGGTTGACCCCAAGAGCCTGCGCACCCCGGTGGCCTTCTTCTTTGTGGCTGCCGCTTTCTATGCCGGTGTGGCCTACACCACCGGCTCCTTCACCCGCCCGGTAGGTCTGATCCTGCTGGCCATGTTCGTGGCTTACATCGTGTGCAACGTGCTGGCTATGAAAAACGCCACCGCCCCGGAAGAGGAAGAGCAGGCTGAGGAAGGCTCCTTTGCCAAGGAGCTGGGTCTGCTGGCCATCGGCGCAGTGCTCATTGCTGTGGGCGCTGACCTGCTGGTGGACAACGGCACCCTCATCGCACAGGCACTGGGCGTGCCGGAGTCGGTCATTGCGCTGACCTTTGTGGCACTGGGCACCTCGCTGCCGGAGCTGGTCACCGCCATCACCTCGCTGGCAAAGGGTCACGGTGCGCTGTCGCTGGGCAACGTCATCGGTGCAAACGTGTTCAATCTGGTGCTGGTCAGCGGCGTGTCCGTCACGCTGGCACCCTTCAGCATCCCGCAGAACTCCACCATCGCAGGCATGAACGCCTCGCTGGTGATGGATATCCCGGTCATGTTTGCCGTGATGCTGCTGCTCACCCTGCCCGCTCTGATCAAGGGCAAGCTGAGCCGCCCGCAGGGCATTGCACTGCTGTGCATCTATGCCGCTTTCTGCGCCGTGCAGTTCAGCATCTGATCTGTTGTAAACGTAAAATATTTAAGGCTGCTGCACAAAGCACTGTGCAGCAGCCTTATTATGTGGGAAGATTTGGAATGGCCGCCGCGTGCGCTTTGGCCATATTCAGCGGAAAAGATATTTTTGATTTTGGAGTTCTGAAAAACCTGCGGGCTTTTCAGAACTCCTTTTTCACAGGAGGAATATAGAGGTAAAGGACAGCCGCGCGGCGGGGGCGCTGCAGAACGAAAGTCAACTTTTGAAGATCGACCCGGAGCAAGAGCCTTCACCCCTTCCGGGGAAGGGAATGCCTTTTGTGGAAAAGGAGTTTTCCTGTTGACGGGGGATATTGCAAAAGACCGCAAAACCCGGAACTTTTCTGCGGCACTATGGCTCAAAAAGTTCCGGGTTTTATACAATATATATCAGAGTATCATTTTGCGACAGCCCTGCATTCACTTATACAAACTGCACACAGCTTACTTCCACAGGAAGTTCTCAGCGGCGTTTGCAAAGACCAGCTGCCAGCACTCCCAGTCGTGGGCTGCGGGTACCTGCAGGTAGCTGTAATCCAGACCCAGCTTGCTCAGGTTCTCACCGAAGGTCTTGACGGGTGCCAGACCAAAGTCCCAGTTACCTGCGGCCAGCATGATCTTAGGCTTCACGGTCAGAGAGGACAGATGGCTGCGCACGCTCTGGCTGGTGATGCCCTCGACACCGCCGAAAGAGCCATCCACATTTGCATAACTCCAGATGCCGTAATAGCCAAACAGCTCGGTGTGGTGCATCAGCATATTGCTGGTGGTAGAGCCGCCCATGGACAGGCCCGCATATGCGCGGCCCTCGGCGGTGGTGCTGACGTTGTAGTGGCTCTCAACGTAGGGCATGATGTAATCGATCTGGTCGGTCTCGATCTCGGAATACTTCCAGTTGGCGCCGGAGTGACCTGCGCCCTGACCGTACTGCTGATTGTTCATGGTAACAACAATAAACGGCTCGGTCTTGCCTTCTGCGATCAGGTTATCCAGAATGTTGGCCACAGCGCCCTCATTCATCCAGCGCAGCTCATCGCCGTAGATATCACCGGAAGTACCATGGGACAGGTACAGCACCTTATAAGGCTCGGCGCGGTTTGCATCGTAGCCAGCCGGCAGGTACACTGCCAGACCATGCTCGGTGGCGTCTGCACCCGTGTAAGATACGGTCTGCACGGTACCACGCTTGTTTGCATCGGCCTGCGGCAGTTCCACAGAGCGGTCTGCCCAAGTGCTGGTGCCCTGCTTGTCGGCATCATACGGGACATAGACCATGCTGGACAGGCTGCGGATGCCGGTAGCTTCGTTGATCATCGTCGGATTGCTGGGGTCGTCCAGACGGGCGATCTGGTCGCCGTTTTCAGCGGTCACGCGGAAGTTATAAACGAATGCACCACTGGACAGCGGCATCTGCACACCCCAACGGCCATCGGCAAACTTTTCCAGCTCCACATAGTAGGTGGTGTCGCCGTTGCCGCCTGCGGGAGCCAGACCTGCCGTGTAGTTGTACGGCGTAGCAGCCAGCGCGGCATCAATGCTGCCTGCATTGCCGCCGTCCGGGTCAAACAGCATAAAGCAGTCGCTGTACAGTTCCACCTTGGTCAGCGGATTCTCTGCCGTATTGATGGTCAGACCAGCTTTTGAGGTGTAGCTCTTCTGCTCCTTGTAAACAAAAGTAACAGTGTAGCCTGTGGGCGAGTTTTCGTCCTTCTCGACCGTAACACCCGGGGCGTACTTGGCATAGACGCTCTTGTTGAACAGCTTGATTTTGACGTTCTCTGCCCAATCTGCAACAGCAGAAGCCGAGATGCAGTTTTCTTCCGCTGCCGGAGTTGCAGCCACAGCGGCGGTTGCTCCGCTCAGTGCCATGGACAGCACCAGTGCGGAGGCAATGGTGGTTTTGAGGATACGTTTCATGTTTTTTCTCCTTTCCAGATTTAACGATGTTCTTTTAAGCATCTGATATGGTTTGCGGCATTCTCCTCTCTGTCTGAAATGATATCGGTTCAAGATCTTGAATGTTCCGAAATTTTTCTGTTTTTTACCTGCACCCGTTCAAGAGCACAAAAGCACAATGCACAATTCTACTCGTCATTATGAATGTATTTTGTTCATTTTTTGCCTTGTCGTGGAACTAATATATCACATTTTATCCGCCGTTTACGTTGCCTTTTGTGATTTGATTCTTGCAAATTGTGACATGCTGTCCTTGCCGTAACCAAAAACAAAACAATATCTGCTTGTTGCCATTGTAGGAGCAACACTGGCTCCCCGAGGGGTAAAAAAAGTGGGTCAGAAGCGCCCACAGGCGTTTCTGACCCACAAATAGAACGATATTTTTTGTTTTACAGCTGGCAGGCGGTATCGTAGCCGGTGCGGATGGCGTTGGAGATATCCGCAGCCTTACCGGCGGCATCGCCGATGGAATACACCGGGATGCCGGCAGCTTCCAGCGCAGCAGCGTCAAATGCGTTGGAGCGTGCGCCCATGGCCAGCACGATGTAATCACAGGGGATGGTCACCTCTGCGCCGTCCTTGTTCTCGCAGACGACGGCGTCCATGCGGAACTCCTTGACCTTGTGGCTGGGGTACTGCTCCACGCCGTAGGTCTTGTAGTTTTCCAGCAGGGTGGGCAGAATGGTGGTGCTCTCGCCTGCGGCGATCTTGTCCATCATCTCGATGACCGACACCTTGCAGCCGCGGGCAGCCAGATACTCTGCGGTCTCGCAGCCCACCATGCCGCCGCCGATGACGGCAACCGTGCCGTACACCTGCTGCTCACCGGCCAGCACCTTCCAAGCGTCGGCAACGTTCACGCTGTCGATGCCGGGGATGCGGGGTGCGGCGCTGTGTGCGCCCACAGCGTTGATGACGGCATCGAAACCGGCATCCTTCAGCTGCTCTGCGGTGCGGGTCTGACCCATGCACAGGTGCACACCGGCGTTGCAGACCGCGTGGATCAGATCCTGTGCGGCACGGCGCATCTCCTCCTTGCGGGGAGGTACGCAGGCAATGTTCAGCTGGCCGCCCAGAGAGGTGGTCTTTTCAAACAGGGTCACGTCATGGCCGCGCAGCGCTGCCACACGGGCGGCTTCCAGACCGGCAGGGCCGCCGCCGAGGACGGCGATCTTCTTTTTCTGTGCTGCGGGCTGGATGCTGCGGGTGTTCTCGTAGCCATTCTCCGCGTTCAGCACGCAGGAGAGGAACTGGCGGTTCTGGATGGCATCGGTGCAGCCCTTGTTGCAGCTGATGCAGCGGCGGATATCGCAGGCCTTCCCGGCAGCGATCTTGGTGCCCCAGTCGGGGTCTGCCAGCAGCGGACGGCCAACAGCCACCATATCAGCCATGCCGCTCTCGATGACACGCGCAGCCATGTCGGCGTCCACGATACGACCCACGGCGCTGACCGGTACATTGACAGCCTTTTTGATGTCCCCGGCGATCTTGACAAAGAAGCCGTAGGGCTGTACGCCCATGGGAGGAATGGTGTCGGCCATGTTGCCGGTGTGGTTGGCCTGGGCAACGTGGAACATATCCACGCCGTCCTCCACCAGCCACTGGGCAAACTGCACGGCGTCGGCTTCGTCAATGCCGCCCTTGCCGCGCTGCGGGGTGACGATGGACAGCTTGTAGTCGATGACCATATCCGGCACAGCCTTGCGGATGGCGCGGGTCAGCATACGGGCAAAGCGGACGCGGTTCTCCAGACTGCCGCCGAACTTATCGGTGCGGTGGTTCATGCGGGTGGAGCACAGGCAGCCGTTCAGGCGGTCGCCGTGGATCTGGATCACGTCCACACCGGCCTTCTGGGCACGCACTGCGCAGGCGCACATCTTATCGATGATGGCCATCAGCATCTCCTCGCTGACCTCATCGGTAAAGAACATCATGTCGTGATGCAGGCGCTGACGCATCTCGTCAAACTTTTTCTGCATGAACAGGCTGTTGATGGCGTCCACATCGTACTCCGGGTGGAAGATCTGGATGCCCAGCTTGGTGCCGTAGGCGTGTACGCTGTCGGCCAGTGCCTTGAAGGCAGGGATCTGGCTGTCGTCAAACAGCTTGGGGGTGGGAGAAAAGCTGTTGATGGGCGCAACATCGCCCATAACGATGTAGCCCACGCCGCCCTTTGCCAGACGGGTGTAGAAGCCCATGTCCTGCTCGCTGATCATGCCGTTTTTCTCGTAGCCGGTGGTCAGCGGGGGGAACATGATGCGGTTTTTAAAGGTCTGTCCGCCCACCTCGATGGGCTGCAGAATTACGTTTTCCATACAAAAGCCTCCTTGCAGATATGCTTTGCTTTACAGATTTGCTTTGATGAATGCTGCGGTCTTTTTCTCCACGGTGGCACGGGCTGCCAGCGTGGCAAAGTTGTGGCCGCCGCCCGCAATGGTATCCACCTCGGGTGCGGTGTACACCTGTGCGTAACGGCTGCAGGTGCCCTCGTCCACCAGACGGTCATCATCGGCGCGCAGCAGCAGCACCGGGCCGTTGTAGCCCTTGGCCTCGGTAAAGGGATCGGGGTGCTTGGCCATCTCGTAGTTAAAGGCCATCTTGTAGCACAGACCCTCCATGTCGGTGTAGTCCTTGCCGGTCTGCACAACACCGTCGGCACGCTGTGCGCAGCCGAACCACATCCCGGCGCCCGGGCACAGCAGGATCAGGCCGTGGGGCTGGATGACCGGTGCGCAGGAAGCGGCAATGTAGCCGCCCATGCTCTGGCCGGAGAGGAACAGCTTTTCGCTGTCCACATAGGGCTGCTCAGCTGCCCATGCAAAGATATCCTGTGCATCGGTGTGCAGGCCGTCGAAGCTCATATCCTCGAACTCGCCGTCGCTCTCGCCGTTGCCGTAGAAATCGAACCGGGCGCTGCCGATGCCCTGCGCTGCCAGAGCGCGGGACAGGTGGGTGTACATGGACTTGTAGCCGCTGCAGCTGCCGGCAAAGCCGTGCAGATGCACCACAAAGGGTACCTTGCCCTCGGTGTCGGGCAGGGTCACGATGCCGCGCAGGGTGTGGCCATTGCGGTTTTTAAAATGAACCTGTAAGATCTTCATGGTTTACTTGCTCTCCTTTGCGGCGCGGCGAGTCTTCAGCTCGGTCAGCATCTCGGCAGTCTTCTGCTTGGTCAGGGGATAGACGAAGAACAGGATGGCAACTGCAATGCCGTAGCCCAGGAAGTAGACGCCGGTGTAGCTCTTCCAGATGGCGTTCACAACGCCTGCGGTCTGCACAGCGCCTGCGGTCACGTTGTAGCCGATGGCACCCAGCACAAAGCTGGACAGGCTGCCGGAAATGGCGCTTGCAAGCTTGCGGAAGAAGGAATAGGTGGAGTAAACGATGCCCTCGTTGCGCTCGCCGGTCTGCAGCTCGTGGTAGTCGATGGCGTCGTTGACCATAGCCCAGATCAGCACCTGCATACCGGAAGCGCCCAGATAGCAGATACCGTTGATGACGATGAAGGCCACGGGGTTATGGACGGGGAAGAAGAACAGGATGCCGAACACGATGGCGGCAAAGCCTGCGCCCATGCAGCACCACTCCTTCTTGCCGAACTTGTTGGCAAGAGGCTGGGTGATGGCAAAGGACAGCACAGCGTACAGAACGCTCAGCATACCGGAGACAGCCTGAATTTTAACGTTGCCGAAGAAGTCCTTGTACAGGTAGGTGTTCAGGCCGTTGACCACGGAAGCACCGATCATGCCGGTGAGGCTGAAGAACATAACGCCCAGCAGAGCCTTATTGTGAGAGATCTCCTTGAGCACGTGCAGGTAGTTCAGCTTTTCGCCCTGCGGACGCTCGGGCACTTCCACGCGCTCCTTGCACCACACGCAGGTGATCTGCAGGCACAGCAGACCCAACATAGCGCAGATGCAGGCCAGCATCAGGAAGCGGCCAGCCACGGGCTTGTTGTCCACATACAGGAACAGGGGGCCGATCATGACCATGACGGTCATGAAGATGGTGCCGCCAAGGCTGCGGTAGCGGGACAGTGCGGTGCGCTGGCTGACATCATCGGTCATCACGCTGGACAGGGTACCGAAGGGCACGTTGACGCAGGTGTACAGCGCCTCGTACAGAACGTAGGTGACAAACATGTAGGCCAGACGCAGGCCGTAGTTGATGTTGCCCACATTGACAAAGCCAAGGATGCACAGCACTGCCATGGGGAAGGAGAAGGCGCGGATCCAAGGGATGAACTTGCCGCCCTTGGTGGCCTTGCGGGAGTCCACGATCGCGCCGATGATGGGGTCGTTCACGGCGTCCCAGATCTTGGTGACCAGCAGCAGGATACCCACATGGAAGGGGTTGACCTGCAGGATCAGGGTGTAGAAGATCGACAGATACATGGCGCGGTACTGCTCGGTGAAGCAGCAGCCCAGATCGCCCAGTGTATAGCCGATCTTGTCCTTCATGGAGAAGGGTCGGACGGTCTTTTTCTGGTCCATTGTGTTTTATCCTCCTTAAAAACAGTGAAACCACGAGACTTTTCGTACAAGTCTCTTTTCTACGCTTGCATTATACGTTAAATTTCCATCAATGCATATCCAAAAAATGATTGAAAACTGTTGTAAATTGATGTATTATGCAATTATAACAGTTGTACTTTTCTGTTGTGTACAACAAACTGTTACACATGACAGTTTCACGGAGGCTTTTTTGGTGAACTATACAGTCAAGCGTTATTTTTTTGAGCAGAGCGCCGTCCGGGAATTTTATTCCGGCGCATATTATGATTTGTTTCTGGTCATGCGGGGCAGCGGCGTATTCCGGTGCAGTGAGGTGGTGCTGCCTGCACAGCAGCAGAACCTCATCATCTTCAAGCCCGGTCAGGGCGGCAGGCTGGAATACGCCGGTGCTTACGGCCCGCTGGAACTTATTCGGGTGCAGCTGTCTCCCCAGACGCTGGCGCAGCTTTCGGACGCAGACACCGACCTTGAAAAAAGCTTCAACGTGGTGCCTTTCCGGCAGGTAGCCGTCCGCCCGGACAGCCAGATCTATATGCTGCTGAAAAACCTTGCCCGAAAGCTGCTGATGCTCCCGCAGGAGCGCACCCAGTTCGGCGCAGCGGTATTCGAGCACGGTATTCTGCAAATGTTCGTGGTGCTGGCGCTGCGCGCCTGCATCCATGCGGAGTTCCACACCGCATCGGTCAGCCGCCACCACCTGATGCTGGACGAGGTGTTTTTGTTTATTCAGGCGCACCTTACCGAGGAGCTGACGCTGGAGCGGCTGGAAAAGGAGTTTTTCGTCTCCCGGGAACATATTGCCCGGGAATTTAAACGCCAGACCGGGCAGACGGTGCACCGCTATATCGTAAAGGCGCGGTTAGACCGCTGCTGCACCCTCATCGAGCAGGGGCTGCCCATCACCGAGGTGTACAAGACCAGCGGCTTTGGCGGTTACAACCACTTTTTCCGCGCCTTTAAAAAGGAGTACGGCATGACCCCCAAGGAGTACTTCCGCACCACCCGGCAGGACGCCCGGGGATGAATCCGGCAAAAGCAGCGCCGTCTGCGCCTGTGAAAAAAGCCGCCAGGGAAGATCCGCAGATCCTCCCAGGCGGCTTGCTTATCCTATTTTTTGCTCTTACTTGCGGCGGGTGAGGCAGTTCAGCGCCATCACAACCAGCACGAGAAAGCCGATGACCAGCAGGATACCGGCCATGCCGATGAGCATCATGGGCAGGGTGGTCATCCAGGAAGAAAGATGAAGCATAAAGGCACCTCCGTTAAGCCATCAGGGAAAGGATCAGTCCGCCGGCAAGGACGGATGCGATCTGCCCGGAAACGTTGACGCTGATGGAATACATCAGCAGGAAATTCTGGTTGTCCTCGGCCAGACCCATCTTGTTGACCACGCGTCCGCTCATGGGGAAGGCCGAAATGCCTGCCGCGCCGATCATGGGGTTCAGCTTTTTGCCCTCGGGCAGGAACAGGTTCAGCAGCTTGGCGAACAGCACGCCGCCAGCGGTATCAAAGATAAAGGCCACAAGACCCAGCGCCATGATGAGCAGGGTATCCGGCCGGACGAACTTGTCGGCGGTCATCTGCCCGGCTACGGTCAGACCCAGCAGCAGGGTGATGAGGTTTGCCAGTACGTTCTGGGCGGTCTCGCTCAGGGAGTTCAGCACCCCGCACTCCCGCAGCAGGTTGCCGAACATCAAAAAGCCCACCAGCGCCACACTGGCCGGAGCCACC
>ENA-OOXJ01001899-OOXJ01001899.1-human-gut-metagenome-genome-assembly--contig:-NODE-1899-length-11883-cov-3.002367_pt1 | contig 11883 bp, 10 predicted proteins | sample MGYA00241587_ERZ501343 | MGnify/ENA primary metagenome ERZ501343 (study PRJEB25962, sample SAMEA2042918) | human gut metagenome | biome: human gut; feature: human-associated habitat; material: faeces... | reverse complement strand
GGCGCTGCCCACGAGCCCGCCGAGGGTGTACATCGGAATGAAAAACGCACAGACTATCCAGCCCAGTGCAAAGGCATATATCGGAATAAACGCCGCCGGTTTTCTCTTCTTCAAAGCTGTTCCTCCAATACGCTCAACTTGAGATACTATATTCTATAACCATTACCCCCGCGCGTCAAGGAAAACAGCCGCACGTCACATGCTGCGCACGCGCTCGAGCAGCGCGCGGCAGCCGAGGTTGATGTCGTCCCAGCAGGCGTCAAAGTCGCGGGTGTACCAGGGGTCAGCGACGTCGCGCTTGAGGGGCGTGAGGTCGAGGAGGCGGATGAGTTTGCGCTCCGGGTCGCCGCCGAAGATGCGGTTCATGTTGCGGATGTTGGCGCTGTCCATGCCGACGATGAGGTCCCAGTCGCCGTATTCGGAGCGCCTGAGCTGCCTAGCCGTCTTCCCCGAGGGGTCGAGCCCGTGCTCTAAGAGCAGCCTCCGCACCGGCGGATATACGGGGTTCCCGATCTCCTCCGCACTGGTCGCCGCCGAGGCCACCTCCACCTCAACCCCCGCCTTCGCCGCCATATCCCGAAACACAAACTCCGCCATCGGGCTGCGGCAAATATTGCCGTGGCAAACAAAAAGTGTTTTGGTCATCTCTTATACATTCCTTCACAAGCCAGAAATAAATTGATAATACGTGCTACTTAACATCGTCAAACGCCTTGCTGTGCTGAAAAGAACCTTACTATAACACTTTGATTGTACCATATTCAGACAGTCTTTCCCACCGCAAATTTCAGATGGAAGCCATCTGCTCAATGAATTATTCAGTCAGGCGGCAGCTTTACATACCGGTCACTGTCAGCGGAGACCCCAGCCACTTTTCCGTTCCAACGGTCCGGCTTCATCCAGTTTCTTCAGCGTTTTTTGAATGGTTGCGACACAGCGTGGCGTTTTGATGCAACAAACTGAAGGAAAACGGTTAAACGAGATTGTCTGAGCAGCGGGAAACCGTTAGGGCGTTTTCATTGTCAGACGATAGATTTATTCGCATTCTTGTGGTAAAATCACTATGGAATTGATGATGAGACGAAAAAGCAGACTGTTTCTTGGGAACGCAGGGCTCGCTTTCATCCTCTCCGGTGGACTTGCCGCCCGCAATGCATTTCTCCACCGCAAGTGTAAAAATGCATGATTTTACTTTTTAGGAGAAATTAAGAATGACTATCACAGAAATAATGAATAACAAATCATTAAAACGTTTAGAAAAGAGAAATTCCATTGTTGAAGCAATTATCAATCGCGAAGTCAATTTTTCAATAATTTCAGAGGCTTGTGAATCTTTGCCTGAAAAAAATATTTCACTTTTACTCGAAGCCGTTGAAGAAGTAAGTCGCTCCAAAGAGTTTACTTTAGAACCAGAGTATCTGGATTTGGCAGAAAAATATATTTTATCTTCTGATAATTCCTGCAAACGGGAAGCTTCCAGAATTGTAGGGAATCTTGCAAATAAATTTCCAACTAAACTTGAGAATGCGATAACTGCTTTATTGCAAAACGCGGGAAATGATGGCACAGTAATTAGATGGGCAAGTGCTTATGCATTATCTCGTATTATTACGATTCCTCATTACGCTAAGAGCCCCTTATTCAAACAGATTTCTGATTTATGTGCAAAAGAAAACGAAAGTGGCGTGAAAAATCAATATATTAAAGCATTAAAAAAAGCGGAAAAATTCAGATGAGTTTTTGTCAATCATGTTTTGAGTTAAAATCCCCGGCTAAGCCGGGGGTTATCTTTATGCTTAAGAAAACAAGCCAGATCGTACGAATCACTTTCCAAAAAGGTTCTCCCTTTGCTGCACATACGGCTCTGATTTTTTCAATTGAATGCCAGGTGTTTATGATATTATGGTGCAACTCAGATTGTCACATCAAGGCCCTTTCAAAAATGGTGTAGTCGTGGTGCAGTAAGCACCTTTTCGAGCCGCAAAACCATTGGTATATCAAGCTTTTTTAGGACTTTTCGAGATACTGCCGTAGCAAATCATCAGCACTTTAATCATGGTCTCTGCAAGCCTCCAAAAGCCTGCATATCATCATAAGCGGCGCAGCTCGCCGCGTGCATATCCTGCGTATGCCGGGATTCTCCCGACATACGAATCATACCACATCCAGACCCTCCGCAAAAGGGGGATATTTTCGGGCGAGGTGCAGGTGGGGAATTGGGGCTTGATTTTTCCCGAGAAGGGACTATAATATATCGCATAAGATACATCGCAAGCGATAATAAGGAGGCCAAAGCGTGAACGAGGATCGATACAAGACCAGCGGCGTCATGATAAAGCTGAGCAATGCGCTCATATGGTTCCGCAACCAGGAGCTGGGGGCCTTTGACCTGACGTCCAGCCAGTTTGAGGTGGTTCGCTATCTGCTCCAGCACCGCGACTGCGACACGACGGCGGGGGACCTGATGCGGAAGCTGGAGCTCTCGCAGTCCACCGTGGCGGGGATACTCAAACGCCTGAACGGCAAGGGGCTTATTGAGCGCAGCACAGACGAGCACGACGCACGACGGGATTTTGTGACGCTGACGGAGAGGGGCATAGCGCTGGAGGAATCGCTGCAGGGCATCGCCGTCAAGACTGAGGGAATACTGCTGCAGGGGATGAATGAGGCCGAACGCGCCGAATTTGACCGGCTCTTGAACATTGCGCTGGAGAACATGAACTCCGCACGGGGCGGAGGCGAACAGTCAAATTGAACGAGAACAGGGAACTTTTCGAGGATATCCCGGTCCCGAGGGCGCTTGCCAAGCTGGCAGTCCCGACTATCATCAGCCAGCTTATCACCATGGTGTACAACCTCGCGGACACCTTTTTCATCGGCAGCACGAAGGACCCGTACAAGGTAGCGGCGGCGACGCTGGCGTACACGCTGTTTTTCATCCTAAACGCGCTCTCGAACCTCTTCGGGATCGGAGGCGGCAGTCTCATTTCAAGGCTGCTGGGCGAAAACCGTCCGGAGGAGGCGAAGAAGGTATGCTCGTTCAGCTTTTACGGCTCATTTGTTGTGGCGCTGCTGTATTCGCTGGCGTGTCTCGCCTTTATGGGTCCGCTGCTGGACCTGCTTGGGGCGAGCGAGTACACGCTGGGCTACGCCGCAAGCTACACCTTCTGGGTGGTCGTCGTCGGCGGAGTTCCGGCCATGCTGAGCCTGACGATGTCGCACCTGCTGCGCAGCGAGGGCTGTGCTGGGCAGGCCAGCTTCGGACTCGGCATGGGAGGGGTTTTGAACATAGCGCTCGATCCGCTCTTCATGTTCGTGCTGCTGCCCGAGGGGCAGGAGGTGACCGGCGCCGCCATAGCCACTATGCTCTCCAACGTGGCCGCCCTTGTCTATTTCGCCATCGCGTTTGAAAGGCTGAGGGGGAGAACGGTGCTCTCGCTCTCGCCGGCGCGGATACTGCCCGGAGCGCGATACGCGGGCACCGTTTTTGCGGTCGGCCTTCCCTCGGCGATAGGCAACTTCCTCTCCTGCGCATCAAATCTGGTCATCAACAAGCTGGCCTCCAACTACGGCGACATACCCGTGGCGGCGCTGGGGATAGTCAAAAAGGTCGAGATGCTGCCCATGAACGTCGGCATGGGGCTCTGCCAGGGGATGCTGCCTCTGGTGGCGTACAACTACGCGGCAAAGAACTTCAAACGCATGAAGGAGACGGTCAGGGACGCAAGCGTGTGCGGCATGGGCTTTGCAGTGCTGTGCGTTGCGGTCTTTGAACTCTTTGCCGGGGCCACCGTCCGCATCTTCATTGACGACGCCGACACCGTGGCCATGGGCGCGGTTTTCCTGAGGATAAACTGTCTTGCGACGCCGCTGATGATATGGAACTTCCACATAAGCTTCATGTTCCAGGCCGTGGGGAAGGGAACACAGTCGCTGGTGCTCTCCTCGTGCCGCACGGGGCTGGTGCAGATACCGATGCTCTATGCGATGAACGCGCTGGCGGGTCTCAACGGCCTGGCCTGGACGCAGCTCATCTCAGACGGGGTGACCCTGATCATCGCAGTCGCTCTCTACCGCAAGTTCATCCGGGAATTTGAAGAGACGCAAAAATAAGCGGAAAGGCGGCAGCTTCCAAATCGGAAGCTGCCGCCTTTTTTCTGCGAGCATCAATGTCCGGACGGTTTTTGCTCGACGAGCTCTTTTTCCGTGGTGAGGTCTGCGTGCAGCAGCGTGACGAAGATGACCGCGAGGGGGAGAATGGTCACCCAGATCGCCTTGCCGATGATGAGGTGGCAGAACACCGTGCCGACCACGGCACCAATGGCGAAAAAGAGGAGCATCCCGGCGTGACGCGCCCACTTCTCCCGGTGGGACTTGTCGGCACTCTTGCGGTGGTGCAGCTCCTTGGCGAGACCTATGCCGACCTGGCGGATGTGGTTCGTCACAAAGGTCGTTGCCACGGCGACGCCCTCAGCCTGGCGGAAGGTGTTGTACTGCATGGAGGCGAGGAAGTTTATGATGACCTGGGATATCTGCACCGGCGCAGACTCCGGAATGCAGCCAAGAATGAGCACGGCGACCATCTCGATGAAGATGAGCACGGTGTCCCAGCGCACGAAAAAGCAGTGCTTGATGGGGTTCGGGAAGAGCTCCGAGACGAAGGCGCCGAGGATGTAGGCCGAGATGGGCACGAGGTAGTACAGCGCCTCACGCCACTTAGCCGAGCCGAGGGCGAGCCCCATGAGCACGACGTTGCCGGTCTGTGCGTTGCAGAACACGTTGCCACGAAGCAGGTAGGTGTACGCTCCCCAGAAGCCCGCGACGAAGATGAGCGTGAAGTAGACCCAGTTTCTCTCGCAGGTCAGATAGTATTTGTCGTTCTCTTTGCAGGATTTCAAGATGGTCCCCTCTTTGGAGTTATTCTCTATCTATGCTGTCGCCCTCGCCGATCTCACGCAGCACACGGCAGGGGTTCCCGACGGCGATGACCCCGGCGGGGATATCGCGCGTGACCACGCTGCCCGCGCCGATGACGGAGCCCGCGCCTATGGTCACGCCGGGCAGTATCGTGACGTTGCCGCCTATCCAGACGTTGTCGCCGATGACGATGGGCGCGCACTTTTCAAGCCCGGTGTTGCGCTCGGCGGCAAGCAGGGGATGGATGGCTGTGTACATACCGCAGCTGGGACCGACAAAGCAGTGCGAGCCGAGGCGTATCGGCGCGCAGTCCATGAGATACGCGCCGTGATTTATAAAGCTGTGGTCGCCGATGAAGCAGTTGAAGCCGTAATCGACAATGAAGGGCGCGAGTATGCTGACATCCCGGCCCATGTTCGGCAGCAGCTTGCGCAGTATGCGCTCGCACTCAGCGGTATCCGTCGGAGGCGTGAGGCCGAGCTGACGGCACAGCTCCTTTGCCTCGGCGCGTATCTCGCCGAGCTGCACGTCGTAGTTCGCATCGTACCACAGGCCCATTTCCATCTTTTCGCGTTCAGTCAACCAAACTCGCCCTCCCAAAATACGTAGTGTAAAGAAATATTAGCACACCTTTTCCAAATTGCCAAGCGACTGCGGCGAAAGGGGCAAAAATAGCCGCCGGGGCTTTTCAAAGCGGGGGCGGATGTGGTAAAATATCCTTAATAAGTTTGAGCAAAAAAGGAGAAACCATGCCGGATTTTCATGTTGTCAGCAAGTATGTGCCATCCGGAGATCAGCCGGAGGCCATTGACACGCTGGCCAGGGGTCTGGAGCAGGGGATAGCCGAGCAGACGCTGCTCGGCGTCACCGGTTCCGGCAAGACCTACACCATGGCCAAGGTCATAGAGCGCGTGCAGCGTCCCACGCTGGTCCTGGCGCACAACAAGACCCTTGCAGCCCAGCTGTGCAGCGAGTTCCGCGAGTTCTTTCCGGACAACGCCGTGGAGTATTTTGTCTCCTACTATGATTATTACCAGCCGGAGGCCTACATCCCCACGACCGACACCTACATTGAGAAGGACGCCGCCACCAACGAGGAGATCGACCGCCTGCGCCTCTCTGCCACTGCCTCGCTGCTGGAGCGGCGGGACGTCATCGTCGTCGCGTCCGTGAGCTGCATATACGGCCTGGGAGAGCCGGAGGACTTTGAAAAGATGATGGTCCCCATCCGCGTGGGGCTGGAGATAGCGCGCGACGATATGATAAAGCGCCTCATCGAGATACGCTATGAGCGCAACGACATCGCCTTCGAGCGCAACATGATCCGCGTCCGGGGCGACACGGTGGAGGTCTGGCCCGCGTATTACAAGGACAGTGCCATCCGCGTCGAGTTCTTCGGCGACGAGATAGACCGCGTGAGCGAGATAAACCCCGTCACCGGCGAGGTGATACGCCGCCTGACGAACATCCCCATCTTCCCGGCGAGCCACTATATCACGCCGAAGGAAAAGCTCCAGCGCGCGGTAAAGGAGATACGCCGTGAGTGCGACGAGCGCGTGGCGTTTTTCAAGAGCCAGGACAAGTACCTCGAGGCCCAGCGCATAGAGCAGCGCACGAACTTCGACATAGAGATGATACAGGAGCTCGGCTACTGCTCCGGCATCGAGAATTACAGCCGCATAATCTCCGGCCGCGCCCCCGGCAGCGCGCCGATGACGCTGCTCGATTACTTCCCGAAGGACTTTGTCCTCTTCGTGGACGAGTCCCACGTCACGCTCCCGCAGGTGCGGGCCATGTACCGCGGCGACCGGGCTAGGAAGGAGGCCCTGGTGAACTACGGCTTCCGCCTGCCCTCGGCCTTCGACAACCGGCCGCTCAAGTTTGAGGAGTTCCAGCAGCGCATAGGCCAGGCGGTGTACGTCTCCGCCACGCCGGGCCAGTACGAGCGGGAGCGCTCCGGCCAGATAGCGGAGCAGATAATCCGCCCGACCGGCCTGCTCGACCCCGAGATCTCAGTCCGCCCCGTGGAGGGCCAGATAGACGACCTCATGGACGAGATAAAGGCCCGCATCGCCAAAAACCAGCGCACGCTGGTGACGACGCTCACCAAGAAGATGGCCGAGGACCTCTCCGCTTACCTCACCGGCGCGGGGATAAGGTGCCGCTACATGCACCACGACATCGGCGCCATCGAGCGCATGGAGATAATCCGCGACCTGCGCCTCGGCGAGTTCGACGTGCTCGTGGGCATAAACCTCCTGCGCGAGGGCCTGGACCTGCCCGAGGTCAGCCTGGTCGCCATCCTCGACGCGGACAAGGAGGGCTTCCTCCGCAGCGAGACGAGCCTCATCCAGACCATAGGCCGTGCCGCGCGCAACGCCGAGGGCCTGGTCATAATGTACGCCGACACCGAGACGCCCTCCATGAAGGCGGCCATAACCGAGACGGAGCGCCGCCGCAAGAAGCAGGACGCATACAACAAGGCCCACGGCATCGTGCCGCAGACTATAATCAAGAGCGTGCACGACATAATAGAGATGTCCCCCGAGACCGACAAGGCTGCCCGCCGCCGCGACGGATTGAAGATGACCGAGTCCGAGCGGCGCGAGGAGATAGCCAAGCTCGAGAAGAAGATGCGCGAGGCGGCGAAGATGCTCGAGTTCGAGTACGCCGCCGTGCTGCGTGACCAGCTCATCAAGCTGAGGGGTGAAAAATAATGAAACGCGCTGCTGCGGCGCTGCTTGGCGCCGTATTGCTCCTGACCCTGGCCGCCTGCGGCGAGGCTCCAAGCCCCGCCGAACTGCCCGAGCCCGTAAGTGCCGCGACACCTGCGCCCGTTACCACGCCAGAACCGACGCCGGAGCCCACTCCGGAACCGACGCCCAGCAGCGTGACGCTCACGCTCGCGGGCGACCTCGTCATGCACACCCCGCTCAACGACGAGGCGCTGACGCCCGAGGGCGAATACGACTATGCGCCCATCTTCGAGGACGTGGCGCACTACGTCGAGGATGCGGACTGGGCCCTCTGCTGCTTTGAGGGCGCCTTCACCGGTGACGGCAAGTGGACGGGCTATCCGCTCTTCCACGTCCCGGACGGCCTTGCGTATTCGCTCAAAGAGATAGGCTTCGACCAGGTGAACATGGCCAGCAACCACGCCATGGACGCCTGGCACGAGGGCATAGTCCGCACGCTGGACGTCCTCGACGACGCGGGGCTCGAGCACGTGGGCGCATACCGCACTCAGGCGGAGCGCGACGAGAATAACGGCATCCTCGTCGAGGAGCTGAACGGCATAAGCATAGCCTTCCTAAACTACACCTACGGTACCAACGGCATACCCGTGGACGGCGTGGAGTACGGGCTGAACGTCTACACTACGGACTACATGACCTACTGCTCCAAGGTCGACTTCGACATGCTCGACGCCGACATGGCCGCGGCCCGGGCGCTCGACACCGACATCATCGCCGTCAGCGTCCACTGGGGCGGGGAGTACGTCACCGGCGCTACGCAGAGGCAGCAGGAGCTGGCGGACTACTTCTTTGCCGAGGGCGCGGACCTCATCATCGGCGGCCACCCGCACGTGCCGGAGCCGATGGAGCTGCGAGAGATAACAAACGCGGACGGCAGCACCCGCACGGGCTTCGTCTGCTACTGCCTGGGCAACCTGCTCTCGGCCCAGACAAAGCCGTACACCGACCTCACGGCCATGGTGCAGCTCGAGCTCACCAAGGACCCGGCGACGGGGGAGACGGAGATAAGCAGCTGCAAATACATACCCATGGTAATGCTGAACCTGGCCGATTACGGCGTGACCAGGGGCCGCAGGCTCTGGGACATCCGCGCCGCCATGGCCGACTACGAGGCCGGGAACGACCGCGGCGGGGTAATAACGCCCGCGCTGTACGCCGCGCTGGGCGAGGCGCTTGCGGACTGCGAGCGTATTTTTGGAACTTTGGAGATGCCCGACAATGAATAAGCTGATGATACTCGACGGCAACAGCATAGTGAACCGCGCCTTTTACGGCGTCCGTCCCCTCAACGCACCGGACGGCACGCCGACGAACGCGGTCTACGGCTTCCTTGCCATACTGCAAAAGCTCCTGGACGGCGAGGCGCCGGACTCGCTCTGCGTGGCCTTCGACCTGCCAGCGCCGACCTTCCGGCACGACATGTTCGAGGGCTACAAGGCCCAGCGCAAGCCGATGCCGGACGACCTCGCGGTGCAGATGCCGCTCTTGAAGGAGACGCTCGACGCGATGCACATCCGCCGGCTCGAGGCCGAGGGCTGGGAGGCGGACGACGTGCTCGGCTCCGTCGCGGCAAAGTGCGAAAAGTCCGGCTGGGAGTGCGAGATAGTCACCGGCGACAAGGACAGCTTCCAGCTCATCACCGACACGACCAGCGTGCTGCACGTCAAGACCCGCATGGGCCAGACGGAGACGATACTCTACGACAAGGCGCGCTTTACCGAGGAATACGGCTTCGCCCCGCCGCTCATGGTGGACCTCAAGGCCCTGATGGGCGACGCCTCGGACAACATCCCCGGCGTGCCCGGCATAGGCGAAAAGACCGCCCTCGACCTCGTGCGCCGCTTCGGCACCGTGGAGAACATTTACGCGAATCTCGAGACGCCGGACATCAAGGACAGCGTCCGCAAAAAGCTCGACGCGGGTCGCGAGAGCGCAAAGATGTCCTACACCCTCGCTACCATAAGCCGCGACGCGCCCATTGAGCTCGACCCCGCCGAGGCGGCGTGGAAAGCGGACTTCGGCCCGGAGCTCTATGAGGTGCTGAATCGCCTGGGCTTTCGGAAATTCATCGAAAAGTGGGGCCTCGCCCCCGCGCCGGAGGCCGCCGCCGAGGCCGTCAGCCGCGCCCTGCCTGAAATCGCGCCCATCAGCGCCGAGGAGGCCGAGCACCGCATCCGCGCCGCCGAGACCGTCGGCATCTTCTGCCCGGAGGGGAACCTCGACAGCATCATGGTCTGCGACGGGGAGAGCATCTTCACGCTCAACTGGGCCGAGCTCGGCGAGGACTATAACCGCCTGCTCCGGCTGCTGTTCTCGGGCGAGGTCAAAAAGTCCGCGCACGGCGTGAAGGACCTCATGGGCCTCGTGCTGGCCGAGGGGCTCGGCACGGAAGGCTTCGTGTTCGACACGGAGCTCGCCGCCTACGTCCTGGACCCGACCGAGAGCTCCTATGACCTTCCCAAGCTCACGCAGCGCCACCTCGGCGCAGAGCTGCCCGCCGCCCAGGCGGTGCTGGAGCTCATAGCCCCCATGCGCGCCAAAATTGAGGCAAACGGCGCGGCTAGGCTCTACGACGAGATCGAGCTCCCGCTCTGCGAGGTGCTGGCCGAGATGGAGCGCGCGGGCTTCCTCGTGGACCGCAAGGCGCTCTCCGACTTCGGCGAGAGCCTGACCGCGGGCATAGACGCGCTCCAGCGCGGCATCTGGGAGATGGCCGGGCACGAGTTCAACATAAACTCGCCCAAGCAGCTCGGCGAGGTGCTCTTCGAGGAGCTGATGCTCCCGGCGGGCAAAAAGACCAAGACCGGCTGGAGCACCAATGCCGACGTCCTCGAAAAGCTCATCGGCAAGCACCCGATAATCGGCGACATCCTCGAATACCGCATGCTCACGAAGCTCAAGAGTACCTACGCCGACGGCCTGCTCAAGGTCATCTCCGCCGACGGGCGCATACACACCTGCTTCAAGATGACCGTAACCGCCACGGGCCGCCTCTCGAGCACGGAGCCTAATCTGCAGAACATCCCCGTCCGGCGCGAGCTGGGCGCTCAGATCCGCCGCATGTTCGTCGCCGCGCCAGGCTGCCTGCTCGTGGATGCCGATTACAGCCAGATCGAGCTCCGCCTGCTCGCACACATCTCCGGCGACGAGACTATGCGCGAGGCGTTCAGGAGCGGGGAGGACATCCACGCCGTCACGGCCTCTCAGGTGTTCGGCGTGCCGCTCTCCGAGGTCACCGCACAGCAGCGCAGCAGCGCCAAGGCCGTCAACTTCGGCATCGTGTACGGCATCTCCGCCTTCTCTCTGGCGCAGGACATCAAGGTCAGCCCCGCCGAGGCCAGGGCGTATATAGAGGCGTATTTGCAAAAGTACCACGGCGTGCGCGAGTATATGGAGCGCGTCATAGCCGAGGCCAAGGAAAAGGGCTATGTCGAGACCATCTTCGGCCGGCGCCGCCCGGTGCCGGAGCTCAAGGCCTCTAACTTCAACACCCGCAGCTTCGGCGAGCGCGTGGCGCGGAACATGCCCATCCAGGGCGCCGCGGCGGACATCATAAAGCTCGCCATGGTCAACGTACGCCGCCGCCTTCGTGCTGAGGGCCTGGAGGCCCGGCTGCTATTGCAGGTGCACGACGAGCTCATCGCCGAGTGCCCGGAAGCCGAGGCGGAGCGGGTCGCCGCGCTGCTGGAGGAGGAGATGGAGCGCGCCGTGCAGCTCACGGTGCCGCTCATAGCCGAGGCGCACAGCGGACATTCCTGGGCGGAGGCGCATTGACATGGTGACGTTTGAAGAAGCCGCCGCCATGCTGGACGAGGCGGCCGACAGCCTCCCGGAGGAGATATTCGACAAGCTCAACGGCGGCGTGAACCTCCTGCCCGCCCGGCGCACGGACGAGCACGGGCTGCTTGTCATGGGCATGTACTTCGTGGACCAGATGGGCCGCCACATCGAGATATATTACGGCTCATTCAAGGAGCGCTTTGCCGCCGCGCCGCCCGAGCGCTGGAAGCGCGAGCTTGCAAAGACGCTCAAGCACGAACTGACGCACCACCTCGAGAACCTGGCCTACGACCGGAGCCTGGAGCGCTGGGACGCCGAGCACGTGGCCTGGCTGCTCTCGGGGCTGGAGGACGAGCCGCTGGAGGCAGAGAGCGTGCTCTTTGTGGATGCGGACGGCTCGGGCCTGGCGGAGTTTGGCAACACGCGCGTC
>ENA-OOXJ01001898-OOXJ01001898.1-human-gut-metagenome-genome-assembly--contig:-NODE-1898-length-11899-cov-1.583755_pt1 | contig 11899 bp, 10 predicted proteins | sample MGYA00241587_ERZ501343 | MGnify/ENA primary metagenome ERZ501343 (study PRJEB25962, sample SAMEA2042918) | human gut metagenome | biome: human gut; feature: human-associated habitat; material: faeces... | reverse complement strand
CGCGGCAGACCGCTTCGAGCTGCTCATCGGTGATGCCCTCCATGTTGTACACAAGATTCTCCCGCACCGTTCCCTCAAAGAGCCAGGTGTCCTGCAAAACCATGCTGAAGAGACCGTGTACATCCTCCCGGCGCATATCGGAGATGGGTACGCCGTCGATCGTTATACTGCCGCTGTTGATCTCAAAGAACCGCATGAGAAGATTGACCATCGTGGTCTTGCCCGCGCCGGTCGGGCCGACGATGGCGACCTTCTGTCCGGGGAGCACCTCGGCGGAAAAGTCCCAGATGATGATCTTGTCCGGGTCACTTGGATAGCTGAACCGGACGTGGTCAAAGCAGACCCTGCCGCGCACATCGGTGAGCTTCGCGGTCTTTTCGCTCTCGTCGGGCATCTCTTCGCTTTCGAGAAAATCGAAGATGCGGTGCGCGGAGGCGGAGGCTGTCTGCAGGTTCGTCATGCCCTGCGCGATCTGGGTGAGGGGAGAGGTGAACAGGCGCACGTACAGGATGAACGAGACGATGACGCCGATGTCGATGATGCCCTGCAGGGCCAGAATCGACCCCAGCACGCACACGGCGACATACGACAGATTGCCGATGACGTTCATGAGCGGCTGCATGATGCCGGAGAGGAACTGCGAGCGCCAGTTGGCGTCGTAGACCGCGTCGTTGAGCGTGTCGAACTTCTCCCCGACGGGCGCTTCGGCGCGGGAGATGCGCACGACCTCGTGGCCGGAATACATTTCCTCGACATAGCCGTTCAGTTTGCCGAGGCTTTCCTGCCGGGCGGTAAAGTATTTCTGCGAACGGGACATAATGAACACAACGAGCAGAAGGCCCACGAGCGTAATGCCCAGCGCGGCAAGCGCCAGCCGCCACTCGGTCACGAACATCATGATGAGGCAGCCGACGAACTGCGTCGCGGCGCTGATGATGGTCGGCAGGCTGTTGGTCAGACCCTGCTGGAGCGTGGAGACGTCGTTGGTGATGCGGCTGAGGATATCGCCCTGCGCGTGGAAGTTGAAATACTTCTGCGGCACGCGGTTGATCTTTTCGGACAGGCTTGCAAGGAAGCATTGCAGGAGCTTGACGCCGATGGCGGGATGCTCCTCCAGCAGAGCCTTCAGCCGCCCCCTGGAGATGCACAGCAGCTCAGTGAACTCCGCCGCCGTCCCGCTGAGACGGAACACACTGTGGGAAAGGCAATTTTCTCCCAGGAAGCTGCCCGGCGTGAGATACGCAATCTCCAGCGGCGCGGAGCAGCTATTTGCTTCCCGGTTGGCAACAAGCCGCAGCTTGCCCTTGAGAACAAGACAGACCTCCTCATTGTAGTCGCCGCTGGTGAATACGGTCTCATGCTCATAGTAGGTTTTTACATGGCAGTAATCAAAGAAAACCGCATGCTCTTGCTCAGTAAAAACAGAAAATATCGGAAGCTTCGCCAATACAGCCAGAAGCTCCTCCCGGGTGAGTCTTCGGCGATGCTCCTTGTCGAGATGAATCTCCGGTGCGGAAATATTGTGCCTCTCCAGCACGGCGCGGACGGCGTATCGCTCCTGTCGTACAAGGCGGATGAGCCTCTCCCATTGTGTTTGGGTGTCCAGATAGGCACGGAAGGCATCAAAGGAGGGCGGGGCATTGTGCTTGGCAATATAGATGTTCCGCATGGCTTCCATAGCGGCATCAGGATCGTTATTTGCAAGGTACTGCGATGAGAGCATCATGCTGCTTCGATAGATCTTCTCGTCCAGATCCGGCTTGAGAAATTCCCCGGGATAGGGGTCAAAGTCCTCTGGACTGACATGGACAAGATTCCCAGTTTTGTGCTGAGACTGCATTTTGGCGCGCTGATATACAAAACGGTAAATATCCTCCCGCAGACGCTTCCACTGGGGGTGGGACTTGGGCTGCGGCAGATGCTTGATGGACAGGGTATTATCCAGAAAGAAGCTGAATCCGAAGATCCGACTGTTTATAAGATAATCCACATCCTCACCCCGGGTTACAAGGGGGTCAAAGGGTACACACTCGAAAAGCTCTCTGTGCAGGATCATGGCGCCGCCGAAGGCAAAAGGTGTGCGCTTGAGCCGCGGCCCGCTGCCGATGATCTGGTCAAAGGCTCGCGCCTTGCAGCCGAAGCGGTCCCAATAGGTCATCCACGGCTCCGGACTCACATCATCGTAGTATTGGCCCTTGCTGTTTAGGTAGTAGCCGGCAACGCCATGCACGATGTCTCCGTAAACTCTCCTGCCCAGAAACTCCAGTGAGCGCGGCACAAAGTCCGGCAGCTCGAAGACCTCGTCATCGTCGATGAGCAAAGCAGCGTCCGCCGTCAGGGTAGAGGCGGCCAATAGGCATATATTGCGCACGTTTGAGTATCCGAACATGGACAGGAGCTGGACTCCCCGATCGTTCAGTCCGGCTTTTCTCAAGATTTCAGTTATCTCACGCAAATCTCCCGCAGTGAACAGGTATGTCTCCGCATTCAGCTGCGCCCGGATCACGATACGGAGCACCTGCTCATAGGCCGCTGTCTCTACCTCCGGGGTGGTCGGACAAATCAGAATCACCAGCTTGAAGTCTTTTTCATGGAACTGCTTCATGCTGACTAAGGTGCGCTCCAGCGTTCCCTCCTGATCCACCGGAGTGGGATGGTCATAGACGGCGTCGCCCTCCTGCCAAGGGTCGCCTGTTTTGCGGCACCAGTAGGTGGGGATTATCATGGTTTTCCTCATACGGCTCGCCCTCCTTAGCCCGAAAAATCTCTTACAGCGCGTTGATAGACCTGCTCCAGCTTTGCCACGAACTGTGCCTGCGCAAAATTGCTGCTGGCATAGTGTGCGATGATGTCACGCCGCTCCGGCTCTGTATGATGTCTCGTCAGTTCATTCAAAATCGCAGCGCAGAAAGCTTCCTCGTCCTCAGGAGAGACCAATGTTCCCACTTGACTGTTGATAAACTCCGGCAGACCGCCTTCATTGGAGCCGACAACGGGCAGTCCGCAGGCCATCGCCTCCAAGGCAACAAGGCCGAACAGCTCACGGAGGGCATTACAAAAACATCCGCCGCATTGTAGAGCCGCCGCAGCTCGTCCTGCTTCTGGTTTCCAAGGAAGAAGGTGTTCCTCAGACCAAGCTGCTTGTGCAGCTCTGACAATCGCTCCCGTTCCTCACCGTCGCCGACAATCAGTGTGATGAACTCCCGATCCGCCAGCCACTCATAGCGGCGCGCCGTGCGCAACAACGTGTCCACACCCTTAAATGCTGCAAGCTTCCCAACAAATAGAATGACATACTCTCCGCGATAAGAAAGTCCGAGTGAATCGAAAAGCGTTTCCCTGTCCACTTCTTCCCGATAGAAAATGTCCTCATTGTATCCGTTGGGCAGCAGCAGAAGCTTATCCGTCGCCATAGGAAGCTGCTCAATAGCAAGGTCCCGATTGTCTGCGGAGATGGCCAGTACTTTTATACTTCCCGCGACGGCCTCTTCGGCAAAGCTCTGAAAGGCAGGCCACTTTTTGCAGCCCATCAGCTCCGTTCCATGTATGGTTATGACCAGAGGAAGGTTACACAGAGAAGCCAGCCAAGAGAGACACCATGCGTGCTGTGCATGAATGATATCTGGGTGAAACTCTTGCAATGCTTGTCTCAAGGTAGCGGAGAAGGCTGTAAGATACCGTGTAAGCTGCCCGACACCTAAGTCCGCAAATGTAGTCCGGCTTTGGGGATGTGTGGTGAAGCAAGGAAAATTAAAGGGGAGCTCATCTCTCTGCACTTTATCCTTTGAAAACATCACCGGATACATTTGAAACCCGGGCAGCATAGGGACCGGCTGATTCTCAGGGAAAATGACCGCAACCTCATGCCCACGCTTGCGCAGATGCAGCGCAATATTTTTGGTGTAGGTGCCGCTACCCGATCCTTCCAGCGGGAAATGATTGATCAGCAATACTTTCATCGTCTAAACCACCTTTCTGTTAACTCGGTCCATGCCTCCTTCGTCTTTTGATGCTGTTTCACCATATCCGGCAGCCACGCTTCCGCTGCGGACTGGATATCCGGAAGATATAAGAAGCGCCTGTCGTTTGTATAGCGGTACAGTGCTTTCGCTCCATCCGACAGCCTCCGGCCTCTCTCGAAAAACTCCGTGGGCGCATGCCCCGTCTTCCAGCGGAGAAACACATTGCGGCCGATCCAGCCCGTACAGGCATAGTAGAGCCTGTCCCGAACACTGCTGTCATTTTTGAGATTCGGAATCTTGGGGTAATCCCCATAAGTATCATGGAAGATAGGCGTTTGGATATCCAGACATTTGATCTGACTTCGGGATGCCGCCAGTCCCATGAGCGTATCCTCACCTCTGGCGAGGAGCGGAGTCTTATTGTAAAAATAGTAAGGCGAGAAAAACGGCGGCAGTGTTGTCAATGCGCTCATGCGGATTCCCATGTTTCCACCCAGAACCTTTGTGGTGGGCTGCAGCTCAGGTGTCCCTGCTTCCTGTACAATAAGCCCGCCGTGAACCTCGCTGCTCTGCCAAAACTCCGCCATATCCTCCTTGTGGAGGCCCCATAGCAGGGCTGTCATTCCCTCAAAGGAAGCCGGAGGCAGGATGTTGTATCCGCTGTAATCACTGCTGGTGATGGTCGCCCCCAGAGACATCCCGTATAGATGCGCTCCGATAAAGTCTACCTCCTCAAACCCAACCTCTCCGTCAGGTGTTCGATGCAACACGCTAGGCTGCACATCCGAGTCCACAAAAATCAGATAGTCCACGCCTGTGAACAGCGCTTCCATCAACACATGGTTCCGATTAAAGCCATAAGGAATCAGTCCGTGCGTATCAATCAACGGGCAGAACAAGAGCTGCTGAATGGATGAGAAGCGAACGCCGAGCTGCTTCAAAATCATATGCGCCCTTTCGTAGCTTTGAAGCCGGATCAGAGAAACCTTCGTCCTGCGCTGCAATTCTTGAATCGCCTCCGGATCAGCCTCATGAGAGTATACGACAATCACGCGTTCAATCGGGTGGTCATACTTCTCGGCATTATCCAGAAAGTCTGTCAGCGGATGCGCAGATATAAGATTCCGCACAATCATTCCGATGGCAATTTTCATTAAAAACCCTCCTTGCTCTATCCTGTACGGCCGCACATTCTCATTATCTCAAAGGAGCGAGAAAACACAGGCTTGAACGGAGCAGGAGGGCTCTTGCCGCCTTCTTTATTGATACAGAGGAGATTCTCTAAGTGCCGTCCTATGCGCCAGTCGTTATTGTTTTCTGAAAACAATAAATGAACAAGGATAAGCACCCTGAACACCGCCGTCTTTTCTATAGGCATCTCATGTTATGATACCGCCTACATCTCCTGCCTCCTTCGCACTGCCTGATATCAATTGGTAAACAAAGAACCATCGTAAAAAGGTTCGTGTTTTTCCGTTATGACGAAAAATCCAAATTCCCCAATTCACTTCATGCCCTAAAAAAGAAAATCGCACAAGTAGACCGCTCGGTCTAGCTTATGCGCCGCTAATCTTAATTTGGTTTTGACAACTCCTACTGAGGAGGCTACACCAATATTGCATTCGCACAAAGCTAAACCGGATAAGATAAATGATAAACATGGCAGCAGCCTCCCTTCTATCAACGAATACTTTGAATTATTGTGTTATACTTTTCGTCAAAAAGCCCTTTTGCGCAACTCTTCTCTTTCGCCGCAGAGATTCTTGACAGGGGTTGCAATGGAATATGTGCTGAGATACGTAAGCGCCTCTCCATCTGGAACCGCCTCCGCGTTTGATCTTGTTTCTCCGCGTTTTCCGCGGCTGCTTCTACACGGCAGTTTTAAGTCAGACGCTGTGTGGATACGCTTTTAAAACGCACATTTCTTCCTCTCCCAACAGAAGAGACAGTTTTATTATATAAAAAAGATGGCACATTTTCAAGAGGTTTTTGAGTTTATTACGGCTTGAGCTGATTGCTTCGATGTTTTTTCTCAGATGTTGCTCTGCCAGACAGTGGTGTCTTCTCCGGCACAAGCGTTTTTCATCGAAGCACCCCTGCCAGCACAAAACGGGCATCATCAAACTCATAGCTACAGGTAGAGAGCGTTAGAATGTGATCAGAGATATTCGGTGCAATCTCGCTGGTGAAGCAGGAACGGTCAGCCGCATTCTGAAGCCAGACTTCAAATTCCGCTTCCATAAAACCAATTTCCCACGCATCGTCCTGTGGTGCGGCAACATACCCCGCGAAGAAATCTACTTTATAGTTTTTGTCCGGTGTTATCAGTAGCGCAACCGGATGCTCGTCAAAGAATTCCTGCTTTTTATATTTATCAATGCCTGTAAACATTGTGCCGTTCTTCATATGATGTCCGTAAATAATGGAATGCCGGTCGGCAAAGCTTGCGTCGTTTCGGAAGTCCAGGAATATACAGCCGGATCCATTCCACTCGCCGCTGAACAGGTGCTTCAAATAATAGCTGTTATCCCCTCCCTGTACAATCGGATAGTTGATCTTCGTTCCTTCAATGTAGATCCAGGCAACGATGTCAGGGTTGATCTCCCGCAGTACAGCAAAATCCACCTCAGGCCAAATCGCGTCGTCCTCATCAGGAAGTGTTTCTGCCCCGGCTGGCTTGTTGATAACGGGTGGCTGTGGTTCAGCAGTTTTCTGTGGAAGCAAAATCATGTGACTGATATCCTCGTAAGCAGCTTCACCGGTGTGATACTCGGATCTAATCACCCATATCTTCCATGCAGAAAACGACATAACTGCGAGAAGAACGGCTGTGAGGCCGCCTAATAACAATTTATTTTTCAGTTTCATGTTTTTCCTCCTGCTGCTTCACTAATCGGTAAAATGTGCTCCTCTTTAGGCCGAGCTGGCGCATTGCAGCAACTGCCGTAATCGTACCGGCCTTCCAGTCTGAATAGAATTGATTCCAGTTTGGCGGAAAGTCTATCATTGGGCGCCCCAAATGCTTCCCCGCCTCTTTTGCAATGGCGATCCCCTCAGACTGTCGCCGCTTTGTTGTGATACGCTCCTGTTCAGCAATACTCGCAAGTACTTCAATCAGAATGTTGTTTATCATCTCAAAAATCCAGTCCTGCTCCTCAGGAAGATCCACCATGGTAGTCGGGATGTCAAGGATTTTGATCCGAATGTGATGCCCCCGGAAGTATTCCAGCTCTTTCTTGATGTCAATCTTTCTCCGACTGAGTCGATCCAGCGATTTAACAATCAGGGTATCTCCGTCGCGGAGAAAGTGATTCTTCAGCGACTGGTACCCCTCACGCTCCAAATCCTTGCCGCTTACCTTGTCCGTAATGATATCCCGCTCCTCTACACCGGCATCCATGAGGGCTTTGAGTTGCCGATCCAGATGTTGTTCTCTCGTGGATACACGGGCATAGCCGTATGTCTTTTTCAACTTGTTTTCATCTCCTTTTCCGTTTCAAAAGCTAATGCCTTTTTCGGACATATCCCAAAATGACAAAATAACTTTTTCGGACACAAAATCATATCCCGATTGTCTGCCTGTTGGTAACGCCGAAAAGGTCTACCTTTTCAGATATCCTATTACACGGAGGAGAGAGATGAATTACAGCAAACAGTTGTTGCAGTTTCAAATAGGGGCAGATAGGAGACTCGGAAAAGAGAATTCTGAAGTATGGCAAACAGCTCACTTCCTTTGAACTGCAACGATCGTCCTGTTTTCTCAAAAAGTCTCCCTCAAATCAATGCACAATATCACTGGACGGAGAAAATGGCTTTCTCTTTTGTCATTGCGATAGACTTTTTTGATTTTGGGGATAAAAAAGACCGCTGACTGTACGCACACGGCGCGGGTCAACGGTCAGTTTTTCGGTGTTCGGTTTTTGTGTTCCGCTTGACAAACTGGAGTTTATCTAGGGTGTATCATCACGAAAATGTTTTTTCAAAGCTTTCTCTGTTGGATAAAACGATGCAATCATAATAATACATTGAATTGCCGCAAGAATTCCCCCTACAAATCCAATCGTATTCTTATCACTATGGTATAACGGAATATGTATCAAAGCAGATGGTATAATTATTACCCATCCTATTTTCCACCAAAGTTTTCCGCAGTAGTCATGCGCAAATCTCCAGGTATCCATATTTTTCATGGAGCGAGTTGTCCTGTATCCCGCCATGCCATTGATGCGTTTCGGACAATGCTTCCACATCATTCTTCCGCCAATAAGCATTGTAATCGGAATGAGCAAATCGCAAATTAACATAAACCACCAAAACCACATGAAATCCACCTCCACAAATTCTAATTTGTTTGCTTCATATTATCGCTTTCAATCTTGCTGACGGCGAACAGCGTTTTATGCTGTTTGCGAACGGCAAGTCCACAAGGGATAGACGCGCAAGCATCGCAAGGGAGTGTAGCTCCTTTGGCGGAACGAGATAGCGAAACATTCTCGATCATGTTTGTTGTTCATCTGGGGCTTCTTCCCGCCGCTTTTGATATTCTTCCAGATACCGATCCAGATAGACCTTGTTGACGGTGGCCACGATCGTGTTGCGGAGAAGATCTTTTGCAACGGACCGTGTCTTGCCGAGGCCCTCTCTTGCGGGAGCTATGCCGAACGCAGCGCCGAGCATATTCTCAAACTCATCACAAAAATAGTCATATGCGGTCGGAAGGGTATAGTTGTCCCCCTGTATGCTGAACATCATTCGAAGCCCTTCCAACGGGACAACGGGCTTGACTACCGCGATGAACAGGAGCCGTGAAAGGTGCTCTGCCGTGTATGACTTCTTTATGGGGGATGAGATCAGCCCCTGCTTCACGTAATTGCTCACCATTGAACTTGTCAGCTCCGGCTCCCCCAACGGCGCAAGGTGTGTGTTGACATAGCGTACCACCTGCTCCAGATAAAGCCCGACATCCGGAATCTGTGCATACCGCGGTAAGCGAAAGCCCTCAATAGCCTCTATCATATTATTCACTCCCTTTTCCATGCAGCCATTATACACGGGTATCTTCAATCTTTCAACGGTTTTTAAAATCTTTTTGTCGGTTTTCTGAAAACCGTTGACGGAATGATAAAAACCTGATAGAATTTCGGTGTCGGCCTTCAAAGTCGGTTGAAATGTTTCTTGTTATTCGGAGGACACACCATGAATCAGTTTCGTATCGTTGCAGACTCCAGCTGCGACCTTCTCACACTGGATGGAGCGGACTTCGTCAGTGTCCCGCTCTCAATACGCACTGACGCCGAGGAGTTTTACGATGACGCCAATCTTGATGTTGACGCGATGGTCAGTACGCTCCGCGACACCAAAGGGCGTTCCTACAGTGCGTGTCCAAACATTGCAGACTGGGAAAGCGCATTCGGTGAGAGCGGCAATGTGATTGCCTTTACCATTACCAGCGCTCTTTCAGGCAGTTATAATGCTGCCTGCGTGGCAAAGAAGAATTGTGAGGAACACAACCCGGCCCGGCGCATCTATGTTGTGGACTCTCTCTCCGCCGGGCCCGAAATCGCCCTTCTCATTGAAAGGGCTTTATATGAGCTGCGTTCTCATGCGGACTTTGATAAAGCATGCGAAGCATTGAATACATATCAGGCCCACACGCACCTGCTTTTTGCACTGGAATCCATGCACAACCTTGCACAGAACGGCCGTGTCAGCAAGCTCGCCGCAACGATGGCAAGCGTCCTCGGGATCCGCGCCATCGGGCAGGCCAGCGCTGAAGGTATGCTTGAGATGCTTGGAAAATGCCGTGGGGTTTGTAAAGTGCGGCAGTTTATGCTGAGCGAAATGGTGGAGCTTGGCTACAAGGGCGGGAAGGTTCGGATCGGGCATTGTCAGAATGCGGCGCTTGCGCTGGAGCTTTGCGCCGAGATCCGGCAGCGATTTCCGGCGGCAGACGTGAGAAGCTATCCGCTGCGGGGACTGTGCAGCTATTACGCCGAGCGCGGCGGGATTATGCTGGGCTTTGAGTCATGAGAGCAGGCACAACCAATGAAAAGGGAAGATGCGCCGGAATCTTTCATCTGATTGTACGCATTCTGACCCTGCCACCCATCGTCATCGGTATAACAGTGCTTCTGATGTATGCCCCCGCAAAGCTTATGACACTGCGTGAGCTGCTCCTGTGCGAGTTGTTTTTGCTGCTCATTCCCATGGCTGCATATCCCATACGGGAGATATTCCGCATTGGAAAGGATCGGAGAAAGGGACAGCGCAGCACGGCGCTGGTATGCAGTGCCATCGGATACCTGTGCGGGTTTCTCTGGTCAATGCTGACCACGTGCTCCTGGCTCGTCCACATTCTATTCCTCTCCTATGTCATTTCCATCGCAGCACTGCTGATTCTCAACGCCGTTTTCAGGCTGCACGCAAGCGGCCATGCCTGCAGCACGACGGCGCCTGTGTTTCTGCTGACGTGGAAGCTGCATCCGCTTTTTATGATACCGTCCGTGCTGCTGATCGCAGCGGTCTATCGATCCTCTTTGAAGCTATCGCGCCACACCCTGCCGCAGCTCCTGATTGGCTCGGCAGTCAGTCTGCTCGCCTGTGGTATTTCACTGCTGACCTACGGACTCGGCTGATAGTTATGCAACCCAATAACCAAAAAATGCGCTATACCACTATTGCGCAATGTGGTATGGCGCATTTTCTGTGTAATTACTCCCAATCCTGTTTCTTTGGCTCACCCAACCGCCGCATCATATGGATTTTGCATCAGCCGGATCTCATACGGGTCGGTCCGAAGCATGACGACGGTATCTGAGTTTAGCCGGTTTTTATCTTCCATCTGGTTCCTCTTTCTTTCCTGATATATGGGGCAGAGTCTTTCTATAATGATCCGATGCCGGCGGAGCTGATAATCGTTCATCTCCACGATGGTTGTATCGATATCCACCTAACAATCTAAAGAAACATTTGTTGCTGTACCGCACCACATATAGATCGGATGATGGCAAATGAAAAGTATTTCATCTGCGAAAATCAAACCTATATCAAATATCCCACAAAATCCAAACAGGCGTGAATCAAAATTGGCCAGCCTATTGAGTTGCTCTTTTCGTATATCGCGGAGAACACCAGTGCTCCAACAATGCCACCACCGAGCTCACTAAGAATACCGGTAATTGGTCCACCCAGAACCATAAAATGTGAATATCCATGTGCAAATCCAAACACTAATCCGCCCAAGATGACGGATACTTTGAAATTAAATGCTTTTCGCAACTCTCGATGCAAATAACCTCGAAAAACAAATTCTTCTCCGCATCCAACAATAATTAAGTAAAACCAAAAGGCGTATACCCTCTCAGGCAGAATTATTGTTACCAATATGGCACAAACGCCAATAAGCCCCCAAGGTATCCATTTGGAAGGTGTCTCTGTTTTCCTGAAATCTGCACTGCGAAAATATGTTGCCGCAAAAGGAATTACAGCAGCAGCCTGAATAGCATCATACAATATGCGTCTTTTTATATTTGAATTTGTGAGATCTTGCAATACCGCTAATGGTAAGATTTTGGCAAACGCAACCGCTATTAGCAAATACATCAACACGACAAGCAGTGCTATTATAGATTTTTTATAATGTGCTTTCTTCAATGATGAACCTCTCTTTTTCTACAACTTCATCAAGCAGATGAAGAAGGGAAATATCCGTGCAAAAGAATATTAGGGTATGCAGCAATCTCCACAACGTTATCGCAGCAGCTCTCGATCAGCTCCCTGTCGTGGGTGATCACGAGAATGGTTCTGCCGTTCCGCGCTTCGCTTTTCAACCTTTCTGCGATCAGGCGCATGTTCCGCCCGTCAAGGCCGCTGGTGGGCTCATCGAGTATCAATATCCTGCGGCCGGAAAAGATGGCGCAGGCGATGGCAAGCCGCTG
>ENA-OOXJ01001897-OOXJ01001897.1-human-gut-metagenome-genome-assembly--contig:-NODE-1897-length-11900-cov-2.763529_pt1 | contig 11900 bp, 6 predicted proteins | sample MGYA00241587_ERZ501343 | MGnify/ENA primary metagenome ERZ501343 (study PRJEB25962, sample SAMEA2042918) | human gut metagenome | biome: human gut; feature: human-associated habitat; material: faeces... | reverse complement strand
ATTCTACGGCGTTCGCGCCGCGGTGTAACTTTTATAAAATTAACGAACTATTGATAATATATGTAATGTGTAAATTTTAGACCAAGGACCTGCAGCCTCATACGAACTGTTTAATTTTACCTCACTGGTGCTTGAAGTAAAAGTTCCGATTCCCGATAATGAATAATTCTTTCCAGTATTATTGTTATCTTGATTATCGCTATATTGAGATATAACAGTTGTTCCATTCACATTTACAGTAAATGTTGTGTTCTGCCACCACAAAATTTTAGAAGCTCTTACTGTCACGTTTGTATTTATCTTTACTCCGATATTATCTGGTATATAAAATGTCATTTTTGATGTTGCTGTACATTCTCCACTTCCTCTAACGCCTCCTAATTGAATTGTGCCATTTTCATATTTACAATTCCAGCTTGCCAAATCCCAATCAGCCTCAACCATTGCTGAAGGTACATACGGCAACCCTGTAACATCACATTCTACAGGCAATGAAGTTTTCTCAACCCCATCAAAAGAAACTGTAGCAGATAATGCATGCTTCTGCCAAGCAAGAGAGTTGAACTGAGTTGCTGTTCCAAAAGGTAATTCTTCGGAACTCTGCCCGCTATCTGTTGTATAAATTACTTTCAGGATATCAGAATAATTGGGATTGCCTGAAATTTCAGGTGCGATAGTTGCCGTGGCATTTATATCAAAAATACTGGAGCCATTCTTTGTGTTGGCCGCATCGACTCCGGAACTTTTATAAACAGAATAACTGGTATTTCCTGACACCGTGGCTGTAAACTCAGGGGCTGGAATCTCTTCCATAGCAACTGATGTCAGATTTATTGTTTCTCCAGTTTGCAAATGAATAGAAGCCATTAACGTACTGCCTTGTGGTACATACGGCCAGCCATTCGTAACCTCCATCAACGTACCATTCTCTGGTTTGTCAGTATAAGACCGAATAGCGGTATTGTTGTATAAAAGCTGAATATTCCAGCCATCCACCAACTCTAAAGGAGCGCCATTATCTTCTATATTCAATGTTACATTTGTCCCGGTAAGAACATTCTCTGCATAGGTATGCGCAGCGGTGGCAGTCAATTGGATATTAGAGAATACCGACAAATCCGGATCACATTGGATCACATATTTCGTCTGTGCGGCAACCGAAGAGATAACTGTCCATTCATGCAAACTCTCATGTCCTAATATATTCGTTCCCTCAAACACGGCATTTACCGGTTGTCCAGCCTGTGCAAACAAATAACTGTCTGCATTTTCGTTATCTGCCAGCTTTATTGATGAGTCTCCCGACTTAATAGTCAGAGTCCAAGCTGAATAATGGTTTTGCAGGCTCTCACTTACAGCGGGGACAAGCATCGCATTCGCCAAAACAGCGTTGATGGTTGTCTCAGCTGACTTTCCGGGATAAATCTCAACTGTAGATGTACCGGAAAAGTAAGGCGTTGTCTGTACCGTCTCGTTCTCGCCGTAATAAGCTGTAACCGTATAACCTCCGGCCTTTAATTCGACGACTCCTCCTGTCAGGGTGCTGTATTTCTTGGGGAAACCTTCTACGGAATAGTTCCCTTGCTTGATGTCGATCATGAAATCATCAAATGTTTGCGGGATGAGCTCATCCGGCAGAGAAACTGCGTCGGCCTTTGTGGTTGAGGTAAGCTCCACATCCACCTTTCCCAACGTCAGGCGCAGATAGCCCATCCCCTCGCCGTATTCTTGATTAAAAGTATCATCGGAGCAGCTTGCCATGACCCAGCAGAGGGTGGCCAATGCCATGATTTGTCGTATCATCTTTTTCATATGTATCTTATCTTTCCATTATTCATAAACCAGTTCCATTTCGTCCAGCCAGAGCTTGCTGCCCACACCGCCGATGTAGTAGTCGCCGTATTTGCTTGAGGAAGCTACGACGATGATATACTTTGGAGTGCGGTTTGTCGCGCGGTATTCCAGAGGAATTTCCAGCTGCTTGTAAGTAGAGACTGTTTCACTGGAAGTATATTCACCGTAAGCGATGATGCCGTCGTCTTCGGGATCGAACAGTTGGCGATTTTTCGGATCATTGCGTATTTCATAAGGTTCTGACTTGTCAGACAGGGCAATATAGATCTGGAACATATCCGGTTGTCCTTTCAGGGAGGCCAGGTCGCCCACGTTGTCGCCTATCATGTCGATAGTGGCCGAGGTGTATTTGTAGTTCAGTCGCAGGGAAGAGGGAAAGGCACTGAATGGACGTCCGAAGTGTAGCAGACCGTTCAGACCGTCTAGGGCGAAGTCACCTGTGAAGATATTGCCTGCTCCCAGCTTGATGATGGCATTTTTTGTCTCTAGCAGAGCCGCTTGTCCCTTCACGCTTTCGTCTGTCGGAGTGGTCAGGTTGCCGATGAAGGCAGCTGCTCCGGGATTCCCTGTACCCCAAAAAGCATCATTACCAGCTGCCCAGGGATTCCACTGCTTGCCGTCCTGCGACCATTCCTCCATTGCACCGTTCTCCAGCGGGGTAGCCGCTGCGGTGGTGAACGTCTGTTCGCTGCCAGCCGAGCCGTCTACACTGATACGGTATTTATAGGTAGTCGAGGCACTCAGTCCTGTCAGTGTGGCGCTGAAGTTGTTTCCCGATGTGCTGACATTAGCCGAGGGAACAGTGCTCCACGATGTCTCACTCTCTTTACGGTATTCCACCGTTGGGGTCTTACCGCTTTGCACATTGCCTGTCACCGTGGCGCGGGTAGTCATAGCGAAGGCTTCAGCCGAACCGCTACCGCTTTCGTTGCTGTCCGGGTAGACATAGACAGTCCATTCATAAGAATATTCTTCCCACGAACAGCTGACGTTGAAGGTCGATGGTTTCGAATAGTCTTTCTGAAGGGTTGGGTCAGGTGTCACACGTCCATATTCTCCGCCCAGATTCATCTTTTTTACATTCAAGTTTGTGAGGTCTGTGGTCGGATCTACGTAGATGATGACGGTACGCGTATCGGCATCGATGACATAGCTTCTCATGTTCTCCACGTCAATATCCCGTTGGATGATTTGGTTTACCGTTACCTTCCACTGATAGTCTTGGTACGTACGCAGGGTGAAGGTGACAGGTTGCGAGAAGTTCACACGCGTGTTGGATGACAACGGGATGCTGTCCAGCGAAGCAAATCCGGACGTGGGGAATTTCGAGTAGTCTTCGCATACATTGGGATCATCCACCACAAGTTCTGCTCCTGTAGTCGTTTTCAGGCTGAGGATTTGCAGGCGGGAGAGGTCCACACCGTCGTTTACGTAGAGGGTTACCGTGCGTGCCGACTTGTTGATGGTAGCGGCAGTAAAGGTGTTCTGATCCGCTCCCCGTTGGCCTTCTACGGTCATCGATTCGATGGAGGCCTCTATGATGGGGTAGGGAATGTCATTTTCGATAGCGCAGGATGTGAGGATGCCGGACGTCAGTGCCAGCATGCCAAGCATGCGGGTCAGGTATTGTTGAATCATTCGTTTCATATCGTCAGAGGTAGAAAGTCATTCCGAGATTGATGGAGAAAAGGTTTATCTTGAAGTTACCGGAGGAAACGCGGCGTTTGCCCGTTTCCACCTGGTTGGTCTTCTGGTCGGTCCACTTGAAGTCGAAACCCATCACACCGACCGATACTTCGGCAGCTGCCCAGTTGGTGATGAAGGCCGTCAGTCCCGGCGCAAAGCCGATCTGGAAGTTCTGTACCGTCTGATAAGTTCCGTCATACTCGGTGCCCGAACCGGTAGAGTTCTTTCCTTCACCGTAGCCGTAAGTGAGGCGCATTTCGTTGAAGAGACCGAATACCTTGCTGCGACCCACGGGAATGTAGGAACGGAAGAATCCGGACACTTCGTACTTGTGCTCCAGATAGTAAAGGTCGTTGAAGGAGAGCGTCAGATCTCCTAAATCAATATCCAGGTTACCCAAGTCGAGATAGTCGCGGTTATAAGCAAAACGGATACCTGCAGCCATGTTGTTACGGAAGAAGTAGCCTACGTAGGGGCTGACGCTGAAGTCGTAGCCGTTTCCTTCGACGTCCTTGATGACAAGGAAGTTCAGGTTGTCCTGATCGTGCTCGGAGTAGGAGACAGTTCCTCCTGCCATCCATGTACCTTTGGGGATGAATACGCGTGTCTGTACGTCACGGTCTATTCGTTCGATGGCCCGTTTTCCTCGCTGGGCCCATGCGTTGGCAGTCGTCACGACCGCCAGCAACATTAGCAGAATTGTTTTTTTCTTCATCTATTCTTCTATAAGAATTACTTCTATAATATTTGAGTCTGATTATTTCCCACTGAAGGGGTTAGAAACCATTTCTTGTTACAGAATGGGCTTCTACCCCCCCCCTTGTTTTTTAGAGAAGATGAACAGCGAATAAAATATTGAAGTGTATTTCAGATTTTTTTATTCCTGTTATGTTTCCTATCTTATTTTAATAAAGCTATTTTATGTAATTGTTGTCAATAGTAGGTTCACTGAAAATAAGTTCTAATTCATCAATCAGTAATTTGCTGCCGGTGCTTCCCGTAAAGTAATCTCCATATTTGCTGGAACTGCAAACTATGAGAATATACTTGGGCTTTGTTTCCAAGTCTCTGTATCGCAAATCGATTGTGAAGGGTTGGTAGTCGGACATGCTTTCCGGCGACATTTCCTCCTTGGTCAGTTCGCCGTATGCGATGATGGCTTTGTCATTGAAATCGACAAACTTGTTTTCGCCCGTACTGACTTGGAAGGGTTCGTCCCAACTTGTCATGGCTATGTAGATGGAACAACTGTCACGGTCTCCCTCCTTGATGAAGTCTTTTTTAGTATGGGTGACAGCTCCCGGATTGTATTTATAATAACCTTTTAATTGCGACGGGCGGGAAGTGTATGGGCGTCCGAATTCCAATTTGGCTCCTAAGGGGAGTATAGACGCGCTTCCGAATTTTCCCGTAAAGAGACTTCCTGCCGCAAATTGGCCGGCTGCTGTCGTCGAGGCTAATAATACCGCTTTTCCTGAGTAGGTATCACTTTCCTCAGGTCGGGTGGGGTTGACCTCTTTCAGCGTGTTGGCCCCTTTGTTTCCGCTGTCCCAGAATAAGTTGTTGGCAAAGTCTGCTTCTGAAACAGGATACCACGTTTTGCTGGATTGGTACCAGTCTTCGAAACTTCCGTTAGGAAGGGGATTTGCCGCTTCCGTGGTAAAGTCCACCGCCTCGCTCGTGATGCCCTCCTCGCTTCCGTCGTTGTAGTAGAGGCGGCATTGGTAGGCCGTGGCAGGCGTCAGGCCGGTAAGACGAGTAGCGAATTTCTTGTCCTTTTCCTCTACGGTCATCTCGGTTGCAACTTTGGTCCATTCGGCGGCATCGGCTGTCTTGTATTGGAACTCCAATTTACTTTGGTCGAAGACGTCGGCAAACGAGGGGACTTCGCCGGTGAGGTAGGCAAAGGTACTCCAAGCATTGGCTGAGGCAACAAGGGTGCTGGTAGCAGTCACAGGTACACCGATGGTATAAGTATAAGTTTTTGTGGCGTCGTCTACGGTAACGCCGATGTTCGACGAACCGCTGGATGCAATACGATAGCGTAGGATGACATTCTCTTGGGCTTTGATGCCGGTGATGGTATCTTTCTTGCTGTGTAATTCACCTTTGTAGTTGGACACAGTTAGGTTGGATATCAAGTCTGTTACAGGAAAATAAGCCTTACCTGTTTCGCTGGATTGGCGCATCTCGAAAGTCACTTTGTTGTCGCTGTTGCTTTTGTCCGACACGCCGACCACGGCGCTCTGGAAAGCGGCTCTGAAGTCGTCGCTGAACTCCACGGTCACCAATACATTAGCCAGTTTGCAGACAATCTCCTTGCTGGTATTGGTGTTCATTTTGATATCTACAGTTTCCTTGGCGGCATAGTAGGGCTTGTCCCATCCTGCCGTCTTCCCGTCGAATCCGGCGGAAGAAGCTTCAATGGTGTAGGTGCCTACGGGCAACTCAATGGCTTCAGTCCAAGTAGTGCAGTCATCCGTCTCTTTTACCGTTTTGCCTGCAGAGTTTATAATCTTGACGGCAATCTGTTTGGGGTTGTATGTATCTTCTGTCTTGGTAAGGGTCGTTTTATCCGTACCCACTTGCAGCATCAGGTAGCCGACAGTTTCCTGCTCCGTTGCCTCGTTTTGGCACGAGCCAAGGGAAGCAAGGAGAAGACAGACGGTTAGAATCGTATATAGCTTTTTCATCTTTTTATTCAGTTACAATTACATTTAATTTGCCGGATGCAGTCTTGCCGTTTTGGTCTGTCACTGTGATATCGAAGATGTGGCCTGTAGAATCGGTTGCTCCAGTTTCAGATAGCACTTCAAAGAAACTTCCGACTGGGAACTTATAATCGGTCGCTCCTTCGGACGGAACTTTTAACCCTGGTGCTATTATGCCTATAACACCTTCTAATGGTTTATTATCTACAAGTTCAACTCCTGTTGAAAAATCAATTCCACTGGTTACTAGTAAATCTAAAGCATTGGAAAATCCTTCGTTCCCGGCAGTAATCTTAACTTTGACGCTTTTCAGTCCTGCTTCAGCGGTAATTGTTGCATCTGCATTCTTTTCAGCATCATCAGGCAGCGTATATGTCGATTGCGGGAACGAAATGGTCGGCCCTGCGGCAGTTTCTCCGCCTCCGTCTCCTTCTTCTCCGCCTTCATCGCCGCCATCTTCTCCTGTTCCGGGCTCTTCCGTGTCACCACCTTCCGTACCCGGATCAACGGGAATCTCTACGTTTTCGTTCTTTTCGGAGTTGAACATGGTGATGGTTATCTGAATACCTTCTTCCAGAATACCCGGCGTAGAACCTTCTACTTTTACAGGGCTGAATTCGATTTTCAGTTCGTCACCTCCTACGAAAGAGGTGTCGTCGCCTTCTTCATATTCCGGTAAGTTGGATTTCTTGGCTGTGCCTGAAATAGTAACATCTTCACCTCCGTTCGTTTTGGCTGTTCCATTGATGTAGATGGTTTCCACGCTTTCGTCCATTTTCCAATAGACCGGAGCAGGAGTTTCACCGTCTGCGGCTTTTGTATAGGTTTTGATGTGTCCGTTTTTGTCTGTCACGTTAATGGTCCAGTCTTGGTACGTAGCCAGGAACTCTTCGGTGAGGCTGATCGATATTTTGACGTTCTGCATCGTACAAACCACTGAGGTCTCGGCTGTCTGGCCTTTCACAATCTTTACGTTTTCTAACTTTCCGCCATAGAATGGTTCGCTCATTTCGCTTTTGAATTCTCCCGGTGAACAGGCTTCGATGGTGTATGTACCTACGGGAAGCGTAACATCACCGGCTTGTTTCAGTTCGGCATAGCTATCGAATTTCTTGGTATATTCTACGTCTGTTCCGGTAATGGTGACGGGGAATTGGTCTACCTGGTCGGTGGTTCCCTTGGTTGTCTTACCAGTTTCTACGTATAAGTTCAGGGTTCCGGTGTCGCCCGTCATCGGGTCTTTTCCCAGAATTTCATTTTTCATTTCGCATGACGCCAATCCAGCCAGCATGGCCACGGCCAACGCCCATTTATTGATTGCTTTCATCTTCTTGATTGCTTATTTAGGATGTTCTGTGATAAGTTTGCTTATACCCAGTCGGAGGGGACTTCGATGTCCACCGGATGCTCAATGACGGTGTCGTCTATTGTGATGGTGAGGCTCAGGTTGCCCGAACCGACTGTCGGTGTGAGGGTCATTTTCATGGCGTCTGCGGGACTTAACGTGTATGTCTTTTCAATGGATGTTTCGGCACCGACACCACTCTTTGGTGTCAGTTTGATCGTCATTGCGACAGATTCGCTCTGTTTTACTTTGAAATAGACGGGGCCTGTTGTCTCTTTTTCCCAAATATAAGTGGAACCGCTTTGTGCGGCTGTTTTGATTCTTACTTCGTAATCAGAGAAGTATTCGTCCATCTTTTCGTCGAATACTATATTTATACGGGCAGAATTGGGCTTGCAGGCTACTTCTACATTCACCGAATCGTTTTTCACGGTGAACGATTTGTATCCTAAAACGCAAAGGTCGTCTGTGTAAACAGCCTTTGTGCTGTCACCGCAAATGGCAGACATGGTGTAAGTACCGTTTGCCAGTTCTGTGAATTCAGGAATCTCGTTGTATTTCCATTGTTGCACGGGAACGCTTTCTCCGCTTTTTGTGATGGTTACCGTATAATTTTCTTTTTTACTGTAGTAGGACTCATCCACCGCCTTGGTCTGGAACCCGGTATTCGTGTTCAGTGCCAGTTTTACATATCCTTTTCCTTCAGGAATTTGCTGGAGGTCGTCATCCGAGGTACAGGCCGTCAGCAGCCATCCTCCGAGGATGCATGACAGGAGGCCTCCCAATAATTTTTTCATTGCATTCATGTTTTTATATACTAACTTTGTTTTATGTATCATTGAACATCAAGGAGGTAGGGGATTTGAAGAGGAATAGCATTCGCCCCCGAAACCTCACAATTTTTCGGGTGCAAAGTAACAGATAATCTGTGAGGCTCACAAGGTCATTTTTAAGGAAGAAAGGTCCTTTTTTTAAGAATTATGGAACAAAAAAAAGGTATAAACGACTTTTAGTGTTGCTTTTTTAAGATTGTACTTGGAAAGTGGCGACTGCCAAGTCCATAGTTACGTCCGTCAAGTTCATAGTTACGCTCGCCAAGTCCATAGTTATGTCCGTTAAGTGGATGTTTGTTTCCGTCATGTTAAACACGGTTTGTGTGTTGCTCGTAATGGCTTGCCGGTAGAGCGTGATATTGGAATTAACCGATGATGCTGAATATGCTTTCAATCCTTCACACGGCATACAATCGGCTTTAGATGTGGAACTTCCGGTGAAACCAGAAATTTCACCCTCGTGAAAGATATATTCTTTCACGAGGATTTGATTTCACAATAAGATGCTGTTTCTTAGGTTTTTCCGGTGAAACTTCACCGGAGAGATGCCTCAGATTTCCGGCATGAGTACGACACCTTGTTTTTTCTTGCCGTCCATTTTGACGGTCATGGGTTGTTCAAAGCGGACGTGACGCAGGAATTCTGTTTCGTGCAGGGCGGGCTGGGCGTTGAGGAAGTCCTGGTTGTAGATTCCGTCGTTCATGTAGGCATTGATGGTGAAATAGCCCACGCCAAACGAGGTGAGGTTCTGGAAGAAATGGGTTCCCTGGCTCGGGTCGACCCGGTAGTTCTCCAGCCCGCACTCGACGATCACCCGCGCGTTGCTGATATGCGGCCACTTGACCGGAATACCCAGCCAGGGGTCGCTGCTGCCCCATCGGCCCGGCCCCACCAAAACGTAACCCTGCTCCTTATCGGTAAAGCCCCGGTTGATCTTCTCAATCTCGTAAGCGATCGCCTGGTTGTTGGCCGAATTGAAAGCCCCTGTCTTGACATAGACCACATCCTGCACATTATTGATGATGCCATGCCCCAGGACACTGGTCGAGCGCAAGATGGTCTCCTCGTCGGCAATGGCCGTCAAGTCCTCGTCCATCACCTCCTTGTTGTCCACGATCGGCCGGATCTGCAACAGGTAGAAGGCCGCCTTCTTCGGATCCGACTGGTCGATATTGACCGCGAACTCGATCTCAACCGGGCGTCCCATCTCCGACTGACCGATCTGCAACAACTGATCGAGCGTCTGCGCCAACGGAAAGACATCGTGCTGAAGGATATTCACGAACGAGAGAATCTTCCGCCCACCCGGATAATAGCCATCCCGGATGATCTGGTCGTACGGATCATACGTAGAGACAATATATTTAAGCGAACCCTCCTTTTCCGCGTCCTTCAGGCCGAGGCGGACGAGGTTGAAGGCGTCGTCTACGGAGAAATTCTCCGCCGTGTTCTTCAGGTCCAACGCGTAAAAACGGGTCTGCGTCTCTTTCAGGGCAAAATCCATCGTACTCATTTGCAAAATACTGTGTGGATGTCGGGGCGAGAAACGCAACGTCAAGCCACCATCTACGATATATTTACCCAAGCCCAACGCGATATTGGCGATGCCATCCTCCGCCTTCTCATTGCCGATCGGGTAAAAATTCAACGAACGGGCCACACCCGAGATGGTCGGATAGAAATGATCCTCGTAGCGGTTGCCCACCACCTCCTGCAAGACAACAGCCATCTTCTCCTGGTCGATCAGATTGGAGGTCGCCGTCATATAAGCCTTGCTGTCACGATAGAACACCGAAGCGTAGACCGCCTTGATCGCGTCGCTCACTACCCGCAGCATCTCATACTTCTCCTCGATCTTCGGCACCATATAGGTTGAATAGATGCCGGCGAAAGGCTGGTAATGCGAATCTTCCAACAAGCTGGACGAACGGATGGCGATCGGCCCCTTCACGACATCGAAAAAGGCCATCAGGTCCTCGATCAACCGGGAGGGCAGGCTGGCACGCAGGAAATAGCGAAGAATCGTCTCGTCATCAATATCATTGAGCGCAATGGAATAAAGCTCATTCCGTTCCATAAACTCATCGAAGATATCGGTACAAATCACGACCGTCTTCGGGATATTGACCGCGAAGTTCTCACGCTCCAAACGGGGATAGCGCTTGATCATCGCCCCAATGAAAGCCAGGCCACGCCCTTTTCCGCCCAGCGACCCCTCGCCAATACGGGCGAAATTACTGTACTCGTCAAAACGGTCCTTCTTGTAAACGGCGACCACTCCCGCGTTCTTCATCCGCCGGTATTGCACGATCAGGTCGAAGATCAACTTACGAGCCTCGTCCATATCCTTGTAATCGCTCACGTCCACATGTTTCAGCACCTCGGCGGGCGGGAACATCGCCCGTGAATAGAAGAAACGGGAGAAATGATTTCGCGAGAGATGATAAACCAGCGAGTCGTCGGGGATCCGGAAGATCTTCCGCTGCAGGTCCTTCAGGTCCTTGATGCGCATGATCTCCTCCTTGGTCTGCGGGTTCAGGATCACGAAATCACCAAAGCCAAAACGCTGCATGATCTTCTTACGCAAATCCTGCGGATAGCTCTTCGAGTTCTTGTCGATAAAAGAGGCGCCCAACTCTTGCGCGTAAACCTGGTTACTCGACTCCGACGACTCAAGGACGAAAGGAATGATCAATCCCGTCTTCCGAACGTACTGACCAAATTTATAACCCGCATAAGGATCTTTTACCCCGGCCCGCATGAAACTCATGTCCGAGATAATGCCCAACATGTTATCCTTGTATTGCTCGAAGATGCGGATCGCCTCCTCATAAGTACGGGCCAGCTTGATCTTGGGGCGGCCACGCATACGCAACGTCTGCTGGTGACCGTTCAGCGCCTCCTTGGCGAACATCTGGCTCTGCTCGAGCACGAACTTATAAAGATGCGGCAAGGCGGACGAATAGAAACGCACCGAGTCCTCGACCAGCATGATGATCTGCACGCCGACACTCTGCGTATCGTATGGCGCGTTCATCTTATCCTCAATCAGCTTAATGATGGCGAGCAACAACTCGGAGTTGCCCAGCCAGCTGAACACATAGTCGACGCCGGAGAAGTCTTCGTTGGCAAGACGCCGCGACACTTCGCGTGAGAATGGAGTCAATACGATAAACGGAATGTCGGGATAGCTTGACTTGATGTTTTTGGCTTCGCGGAATGTGAGTCCGATGTCGTTGCCAGGCATCGCGATGATTAAATCGAACGACTTGCTTCTTAAAAGATCGTGGGCGTCCTCGTAGCTGCTTGCCTGTGCCACGCGAGGGGGGGAACTCAGATTGAGCGATGTGTACTCAAAATACAGCTGCTCTTCGATGCGTCCGTCTTCCTCCATCATGAAGGCGTCGTAGGGCGAGGCGATGAGAAGCACGTTGTAGATGCGGCGCTGCATCAAATCTTGAAAAGCAGTGT
>ENA-OOXJ01001896-OOXJ01001896.1-human-gut-metagenome-genome-assembly--contig:-NODE-1896-length-11906-cov-3.132478_pt1 | contig 11906 bp, 9 predicted proteins | sample MGYA00241587_ERZ501343 | MGnify/ENA primary metagenome ERZ501343 (study PRJEB25962, sample SAMEA2042918) | human gut metagenome | biome: human gut; feature: human-associated habitat; material: faeces... | reverse complement strand
CACGATGGGCTCCTGCACGTCGAGGTCGTTGTGCAGGTCCGCGAGGTCGCATATAACGCGGCCGGCTATCATCTGGCCCATGATGGGCGGCATGTAGCTCATGGTGCCCAGCGTGACGCCCTTCTCGGGCCGCCTGCCGTCCGGCAGCTCGGCGCCGCGCGGCGTGACGGGCATCGGCACCTCGGACGAGTACAGCACCTGCAGGCCCCTGATGCCGCGCTTGCGGCACTCCTTGCGCATGACCTTGCAGATGGGGCACGACTTCGTCCTCTCGATGGTCGAGAAGCGCAGGCGCTCCGGGTTGAGCTTGTTCGCCCCGCCCATGCTGGATATCAGCCGCAGCCCGCGGTCCTGGCACCACTTGGCGACGATGAGCTTCTGCGAGATGGTGTCGATGGCGTCCACCACGTAGTCAGGACGGGGGAGCGCGTCGAGCGTCGGCAAGAGGTTCTCCTTCGAGAGGAACTGGTGCACGGTGGCGACCTTGCAGGCCGGGTTGATGTCGTGCACGATTTCTTCCATCACGTCCGTCTTCGCGCGGCCGATGGTGGAGTGGTACGCCACGGCCTGCCGGTTGATGTTTGACGGCTGCACCACGTCGCGGTCCACCAGCACGAGCTCGCCCACGCCGCCGCGCGCGAGCGCCTCCACGCAGTTCGACCCGACGCCGCCCAGCCCCAGCACGAGCACGCGCGAGGACGCAAGAACGTCCAGGCGCTCCTGTCCTAGGATGATCCTCAGCCTGTCGGTGGTTGTCTCCGGCTCGATCGCGCCGCCCCCCGAGCTGGCTCCTGCCGGAACGTCCGCGTTCTTCTCGCCCATGCGATTCCCCTCGATGCGGTAGCGGGGCCGACGGCCCCCCGACGATGTGTGGTAAAGACTGTAGCACGAGGGTAGCGCGCGGGGACGCCTCCGTGCCGTGCTATGCTGTTTGCTTGACTTTGCCTGCAGGCTGCGGGCTGGTCGCAACGTAAGCCAGCTTCGGCGGAGGCGCGCGCTCACTACACGAGTGCCAACACCGTCTGCGGGGGCGCGTAAGAAGGCGGTACACACCGTGGAAGAAATGCCGAAGAACTACGACCCGCAGACCGCGGAGCCCGAGCTCATCAAGAGCTGGATCGACGCGGGCTGCTACCAGCGCAGCAAGGGAGTGGGCGACTGCACCGTCGTCATCCCGCCCCCCAACGTCACGGGCATCCTGCACATGGGCCACGCCATGGACGACACGATCCAGGACACGTTCATCCGCTACAACCGCATGCGCGGCCGCTCCACCCGCTGGATCCTGGGCACGGACCACGCCGGCATCGCGACGCAGACCAAGGTTGACAAGAAGCTCAAGAGCGAGGGCATCTCTCGCCTGGAGATAGGGCGCGAGAAGTTCCTGGACGCGTGCTGGGACTGGACCCATGAGTACGGTGGGACCATCGTCAGCCAGATCAAGCGCATGGGCTGCTCCATCGACTTCGACGACGAGAAGTTCACGATGTCGCCGGAGTTCAGCCGCGCGGTGCGCAAGGTGTTCTGCGACTGGTACCACGACGGCCTGATCTACCGTGGCAAGCGCATCGTGAACTGGTGCCCGAGCTGCATGACCGCCATCTCCGACGACGAGGCGGAGTACCACGACGAGCACGGCCACCTGTGGTTTTTGCGCTACCCGCTCACGGAGCCCGTCGACGGCGTCGAGTACGTGACCGTGGCCACCACCCGCCCGGAGACCATGCTCGGCGACACCGGCATCGCCGTGAGCCCGCAGGACCCGGACAAGCAGAAGCTCGTGGGCAAGACCGTCATGCTGCCGATCGTGGACCGCGAGATCCCCATCTTCAGCGACTGGCACGTCGACCCCAAGTTCGGCACCGGCTTCGTGAAGGTGACGCCCGCGCACGACCCGAACGACTACGCGATGGGCCAGGCGCACGGCCTGCCGCAGATCAACATCTTCGACGAGACGGCCCACGTGGTCGACGGCTACGGCGAGTTCAGCGGCATGGACCGCGACGAGTGCCGCGAGGCCGTCGTGAAGTGGTTTGACGAACATGGCCTGCTTGACCACATCGAGGACCTCGAGCACTCCGTCATGCACTGCTATCGCTGCGACACCGCGCTCGAGCCGTGGCTGAGCGAGCAGTGGTTCGTGGCCGTGGACAAGCTGAAGGAGCGCGCGACCGAGGTCGTGAGGGACGGCGAGATCAAGTTCCACCCGGAGCGCTGGACCCAGACGTACCTCACGTGGATGGACAACCTGAAGGACTGGTGCATCAGCCGCCAGCTGTGGTGGGGCCACCGCATCCCGGTGTTCTACTGCGAGGACTGCGGCTGGGAGGACGCCCTCATGGAGGACGCGGACGTGTGCCCGAAGTGCGGCGGCCGCCACGTGCACCAGGACCCCGACGTGCTGGACACCTGGTTCAGCAGCCAGCTGTGGACCTTCGCCACGCAGGGCTGGCCCGACCGCCCCGAGCAGATGGAGGGGCACCACCCCACGAAGGTGCTCGTGACCGCCCGCGACATCATCGCGCTGTGGGTCGCGCGCATGATCATGAGCTCGCTGTACTTCACGGACGAGGTCCCGTTCCACGACGTGTACATCTACGCGACGATCCTGGCCAAGGACGGCAGCCGCATGTCAAAGTCCAAGGGCAACGGCGTTAACCCCATGGACCTGATGGCGAAGTACGGCGCCGACGCCATGCGCTTCAACCTGCTGACGCTCATCACCAACAACCAGGACGTCAAGTTCGACGCGAACATCAACAAGAAGACGAGGGAGCTCATCGACAGCCCGCGCACCGAGCAGGCGCGCTCCTTCGTCACGAAGATCTGGAACGCGAGCCGCTTCGTCCAGATGAACCTCGCGGGCTACGTGCCCGGCGCCCCCAAGGCCGAGACGCCGGAGGACGCGTGGATGCTCAGCCGCCTCGCGAAGGTGGTCGCGGAGTCCACGAGGCAGCTCGAGGACTACGAGTTTGGCGACTACGCCCGCAACATCCAGTCGTTCTTCTGGAACGAGGTGTGCGACTGGTACATCGAGCTGTGCAAGGGCCGCCTGCTGGACGGGACGCCCGAGGAGAAGCTGCAGGTCCAGCGCAACCTCGTCTTCGTGCTGGACGCGTCGATGCGCCTGCTGCACCCCGTGATGCCGTTCGTGACGGAGAGCGTGTGGGACAAGCTGCCCGCGAGCGAGCTCGACGCTGACGGCGAGGGCAACTACGCCGCGCATGCCGGCCGCTTCCTCATGATGGCCGCTTGGCCCGAGCCCGAGGCTCTCGCCGCCTTCGTCGACGATGACGCGGAGTCCACGTTCGACATCGCCCGTCGTCTCGTGGCTGGCGTCCGCTCCGCCCGCGCCCGCTACAAGCTCTCTCCGAAGACCGAGCTCGCGGTGGTCGTTCGCGCCGGTGCCGACACCGTGGCCAAGCTCACGAGCCAGGCCGACTTCGTCAGGAACGTGGGCCGCGTGAGCGACCTTGCCGTCGCCGAGGACGCCGAGAAGCCCGCCTCCTCCGTCACGCTCGTCGAGAGCGACTTCGAGGCCTTCGTCGCCATGGGCGACCTCGTCGATTTCGCCGCCGAGGGCAAGAAGCTCGAGAAGGACCTCGCCAAGGCCGAGAAGGAGCTCGCCGGCGTCGAGCGCACCCTCTCCAACGAAGGCTTCCTCGCCAAGGCGACGGCCGAGGTCGTCGCTGCCAAGCGCGAGCGTGCCGCCGATCTTACCGCTACGGTCGAGCGCATCAAGGCCCAGCTCGCGGACCTCGCCTAAGGCGATCCGTGGCTGCCGTGCCACTCGATAAGAAACAGCTGAGGACCCAGCTCCTGGCACTTCGCCGGGGGCTGGGTCCTTCCGTTCGAGCCGAGGTCGACGCGCGGATCGCGGTCGCCGTGACGGCGACCGAGGAATGGCGAGAGGCCCCGGCGATCCTCACGTACCTCTCCGTGAGGGACGAGGTCGATACGCGCGAGCTCGTACGTCTTGCCCGGGAGGATGGCAAGGTAGTGGCGGCACCGCGCGTGACGGGCCCTCGCTCTCTCGCGTGGTATCGCGTCGAGGCGGGTGAGGAGCTCGAAGTAAGCGCGATGGGCATCGAAGAGCCGGCGGCGCGCGGGAAGCGGCGCGTTGACCCTGCGTGCCTCGGTGAGCGCTCGGTCGCCCTCGTTCCGGGTCTCGCCTTTGACGAGATGGGCTATCGCCTGGGTTATGGCGGTGGCTTCTATGACACGTTCCTCGGGCGATTCAGGGGTGTCTCCATCGGGCTTTGCCGGGATGCGGCGCTGATGCCGTCCCTCGCCGACATGGGTGCCCTCGAGGCGCATGACCGTGCCGTCGGCATTGTCGCCACCGAGACGCGTCTGCTTCGCTAGCGTTTGTTGCCCGCTCCGCGAATACTTGTGACCCGCTCTGCGAATCGAGGACCGAGCGTTGACTTGGTCTGAGCCACCTTTATGCCAGCACGCGCTCCATATGGCGCTTGGCGCGCGCAAGTGCCTCCTTGATGAGCTCTTGTTTATCTTCAGTGAGGCGATAGGAGGGCGTCGTAACTGACAATCCGTACTGAATCGTGCCATGGCTGCGTATGCCTATGCCGATGCACTGAACGGCCTTCGTCGCCTCTTCCCGGTCATAGGCGAAGCCCTCGTTCCTTATCTCGGCAAGTTGGGCTATGAACTCATCGGCAGTTCGCACCGTGGCGTCGGTGGGTCGCTCGAGCGGCTCATGGAGCATCGCGCGCACTTTCTCCTCGTCCATTTCGCTTACGAGTGCCTTGCCAATTGCCGTGTAGTGGATGGGCAGCGTCTTACCGATGCTCGAGGTGAGGCGCACGGGCTGGGGCGAGTCCACCTTGGCGATGTAGAGCACGCGGCCACGGTCGAGAACGCCGAGCTGACAGGTCTCCCCGCATGCGTTCGTTACGTCTCGCATAGCTGCCATGAACAGGCTTATCGAGGTGCTCTCGCGATCGAACGACTTGCCGAGCAGATACGTCTTGAGGCCGATGGAGTAGCGCTTTGTCGTGTCGTCATAAGCGACGTAGCTGGTATCAGCCATCGTGTGCAGGATGGGGGAGAGGCTCCCCTTGGGCGCGTTCACCTCGCGGCAGATCTCCGCCATCGTGAGTCCCTCGGAAGCGTTCGCAAGCGCCTCGAAGATGTCGAGAACGCGCTTTGTCGAGCGATGCTGGGTCTTATCCTCAACCGTTGTCATTATTTGAGCTCCCTTGGGGCAAAAGTCGGGTCCGGAGGCCATGCGCGCAGCCTCGGCTATTCAGGTTCCTAGCCACTCTTATCACTGATTCTGATAGTTCGCAAATACGAACGCCGTTCGCAGAGAAATGGCTACCGCCCACGGATGCCCGGCGCGCCACCCTTTCACGCGCCAAGCGATAGAATTACCCTGCAATTGCAATTTGGGAACGAGGTTCGCATATCCGAACAAAACGGATTCAGGCAACACCAACGGGCGCCAGGCGCTGCGCTTGGTCTTTGTGGGCAATGAACCGTCCCAGAAAGAGGGAGGATCGTTCATGAGAAACGGCGTCATCATCGACGAGAAGGACAACGTCGTCGTCGCCATTCACGAGCTCGAGGCTGGCACTGATGTCGCCTATCCGCTGCCTGGCGGAGGCGAGGGCCATGTCGTGACCCGCGAGCACATTCCGCTGTTCCACAAGATCGCGCGCACGGATATCAAGCGTGGCGAGAAGGTCATGAAGTACGGCGAGTACATCGGTGTCGCCACCGCTGACATCGCTGCGGGCGAGCATGTGCACACGCACAACTGCGCCAGCTCCGATGACCTCAAGGACACGGATGCCAACGACGTGGCCTCCGCTGACTCCGACGCCATTTCCCCTGTGACCGCGCCTAAGTCCACCCGCACCTTCCGCGGCTACCGTCGAGCGGACGGTCAGGTGGGCATCCGCAACCACGTGCTCGTCCTCCCTACGAGCATCTGCGCCTCTGACACCACGGAGCGCATCGCTCGTGCCGTCACCGGCTGCGTGACGTTCCATAACCAGAACGGCTGCAGCCAGGTGAACGTCGACCAGCAGCTCACGGTCGACACGCTCGCCGGCCTTGCGGCAAACCCCAACGTCTATGCCGTGCTTGCCGTCTCGCTCGGCTGCGAGGGCTGCCAGAACGACCTCGTCATCGACGCCATCCGCAAGCGCTGCGACAAGCCCATCCGCTCGCTGATCATCCAGAAGGTCGGCGGTTCCATCAAGGCCGTCGAGGAGGGCACGCGCATCGCCCGCGAGCTCGTCCGTGCTGCAAGCCTGTGCGAGCGAGAGGACGTGCCGGTCTCCGAGCTCATCTTTGGTACCAACTGCGGCGGCTCCGACACCTCGAGTGGCCTGGGCTCCAACCCGCTCATCGGCGAGGTGTCCGACTGGATGGTCTCGCAGGGCGCCACGACCGTCCTGTGCGAGACGCCCGAGCTGTTCGGCGGCGAGCACATCCTCGCGCGCCGTGCCTCCACGCCCGAGGTGGGCGAGCAGATCCTCAAGATCGTGCGCGACTACGAGAAGTACGTGCAGATGTTCGGCGCCGAGATGCGCGAGGGCAACCCCAGCCCCGGCAACATGGCCGGCGGCCTGACGACGCTTGAGGAGAAGTCCCTCGGCTGCATCCACAAGGCGGGGCACAGCCCCATCAACGCCGTCTACCCCTATGCGGCTAAGCTAAAGAGCCACGAGGGCCTCGTCATAATGGACACGCCGGGCAACGACCCGTCCAGCGTGGGCGGCATCATCGCCGGCGGTTGCCAGCTCGTGATCTTCTCAACGGGCCTCGGCACGCCTACGGGCAATGCCATCGCGCCCGTCCTCCGCATCACGGCCAATGGCCGCACGGCCCAGACCATGGCCGACAACATCGACTTCGACGCGCAGGCCACGATCTATGGGCCCGAGTCCATGGAAGAGCTTCGCGACCGCCTCATCGACCGGATCATCGCCGTCTGCAATGGCGAGCCCACCTGCGCCGAGGCACTTGGCTACACCGAGACGGCTCTCCCGCACCTGTGCAACTACATGTAACAAAGACACGCCTGGTTGATTCGCTCTGGCTGCCTTTGCGAGCGGGTCACACCAAGCAGTCCCGGGGCGCCAGTTACCGCCGAAGGCGTCGCCGTCGCAAACACTAGGCATCACCGCGGGTCAAACCGCGTGATACATACGGCGCAGTCCCCCAATAGCTGCGTCAAGACAAGTACCGGGGAAGAAATACCCGGAACAACCAGAAGGAGAGTATCATGGATCTTCATCTCGAGGGCAAGGTCGTTTTCGTCACTGGTGGCTTCAAGGGCATCGGTAAGGGCATCGCGCTGCAGCTCGCTCGCGAGGGCGCTATCCCCGTGGTCCTGAACCGCAAGGACGGTGTCGAGGACGAGTTCCGTGCCGAGATCTCCGAGATCACCAAGACGTTCGAGATGTACTACATCGACCTCAATGACACCGACGCCATCAAGCCCATCGTCGAGGAGGTCTACAAGAAGTACGGCCACATCGACGGCGTCGTGAACAACGCCGGCCGCAACGACAACCTCGAGCTCGAGACCACGAGCTGGCAGGACTTCGAGAAGTCCATCCACGGCAACCTCACGCACTACTTCGAGCTCGTCCACGAGACCTGCCCGTACCTCAAGGAGTCCAAGGGCTCCATCGTGAACATCGCCTCCAAGGTCGCCCTCACCGGCCAGGGCAAGACGTCGGCCTACGCCGCCGCCAAGGGCGCCATCCTCGGCCTCACCCGTGAGTGGGCCGCCGCTCTCGTCCACGACTCCGTGCGTGTCAACGCCATCGTCGTCGCCGAGGCCTGGACGCCGCTGTACGCCAACTGGATCAAGACCTTCGGTGACGAGGAGGCCCAGCAGAAGCGTCTGTCCCTCATCACGGACCGCATCCCGCTGGAGCACCGTATGACCTCCACCGAGGAGATCGCCGACACCGCGTGCTTCCTGCTCTCTGACCGCTCCAGCCACACTACCGGCCAGTGGTGCAGCGTCGACGGCGGCTACGTCAACCTCGATCGCGCCCTCGACTAGCTCTGGCCTGGAAAGAGGATTTAACGCATGTCTGATTCCGCCAAGAAGGCGAGCACCAAGGGCGCTGCGGCTACCATCGCCATCGTTCTCGTGACCTCGCTGTTCTTCGTCTGGGGCCTGGCCATGAACCTGGTCAGCTCGCTGAACGCCCCGATCGCCAACTACCTTGAGCTGACGACCACCCAGACGTCGCTCATGCAGGTTGCCTACTACGGCGCCTACTTCGTCATGGCCATCCCGGCCGGCGCCATCGCCAAGAAGTTCGGCTACAAGGGTGGCGTCATCGCCGGCCTCGCCCTGTTCGTGATTGGCTCCATCATCACGGTGCCCGCCACGAACGCCGCCTCGTTCGCCCTGTTCCTGGTCTCCACGTTCGTCGTTGCCGCTGGCGCCACCACGCTCGAGGCCAACTGCAACCCCTACATCACCAAGCTCGGTGACGAGAAGCACGAGTCCATGCGACTCAACCTCGCCCAGTCGTTCAACGGCGTCGGTTCCATCGTGGGCCCGCTCATCATGGCCCAGATCCTGAGCACGACGGTCGCCGCCGGCCAGCCCGGCTTCGCCGAGGCCAAGACGGCCTTCCTGGGCAGCACCCGTGGCATCTATATCGTGATAGCCATCGTGCTCGCCATCATGCTCGCCGTGTTCGTCTTCGTGAAGCTCCCCACGCCGCCGAACGACGTCGAGGGGGCCGGCTCCGAGAAGGCCGCCAAGGGCGGTGCCCTCAAGAAGCCCTACTTCAAGCTTGGCGTCGTCGCCGAGTTCTTCTACGTGGGCATCCAGACGGTTGGCTTCTCCCTGTTCGCCACGTACGCGACGAAGGTCGCCGGCCTTGAGATGAGCCTCGCAACGGGCCTCGTGAGCGCCCTGTCGCTGCTGTTCACCATCGGCCGCTTCGGCTCTACGCCGCTTCTGGCCAAGAAGGACCCGGGCAAGCTGCTCGGCATCTACATGACGGGTGCCGCCGTCTGCTTCTTCCTCGTCTTTCTGAACCTTGGCGTGGTTTCGGTCGCTGCGTTCGTCGTGGCCTACCTGTTCATGTCCATCGGCTACCCGACGATCTTCTCGCTGTCGCTGCGCGGCATGAGTGGTAACGAGACCAAGACCGGCTCGTCCATCATCACGATGTCGATTGTGGGTGGCGCCATCATCCCGGTTATCGTCAGTGCCATTGGCGATGCCTGTGGCCTGTCCGTGGCCATGCTCGTCGCCGTTCCCTGCCTGGCCTTCTGCGCCTGGTACGGCTTCGCCGGCTCCAAGATCGGCTTTGGGGAGGAGTAACCATCATGTCTGATCTCAAGGTTGTCGATTCTCACTTCCACGTGTGGAACCTCGATACGCAGAGCCTTCCCTGGCTTGACGGCACCGATGGCACCATCACGCACACCTACAAGGTCGAGGATCTCGAGGCCGAGTATGCCCGCCAGGCTGGCGTGGAGTTCGTCGGCGGCGTGTACGTCGGCGAAAACACCGCTCGCGGAGCGGAGTGTCGAGCCGCAGGCGAGGCATGCAGCGCAGTGCGTTTAATTCATTGGAGAAGGCGGAGCCTTCTCCAATGAATTAAAAAGCCCGTGAGTGACAGGGGGTGCATCACTCACGGGCTTTCTCCGTCGCTCAGGCGCTGACGCATTGGGCGGTGCGGCGGCGATCCTCGTAGTAGGACGGATAGGTCTCGACGGGAACGGGGAAGAAGTCGAGGCCGAGGGCCTCGCCGCTCACGGCGTCGATGTAGCAGGTGTAGTGCATCTCTTCGGTGGTGAACTCAAGCTCGTAAAGGCTGCCGCCCTCGAGCAGCTTCTGGGAGTCGAACTTCGCGGTCTTGACGTTGGCGGCCTCCAGAGCCAGGGCGCGGGCCTGCATCGGGCTTATATAGAGAACGTTCTTTTTCATGTTTGTTAGCTCCTTTTCGTTTTTGTTTTATGTGCCCATTGTAACGGGCGTTTATTAAAGTAATGTTAAAAGAAAAAGTTATTTTAATAACAATTTGCCGATTCCCTTTCTGTGTTACGGGCACAGGATACCAGAGCCTTATTAACAGGTCGTTAGAGCAGGATTAGAATATCATTAAAACCGTAAACATTTTTTGAACGCCTAAAATTAATTGTCCTTGCAAAATGCGGCGGCATCTGCTATACTTCGCCATGGATTTTAAGACGGTACTGAGAGACCGGCAAAACCGCTTATATGCTGCCGCGCGCCTGCGCGGGGATTTGGTGTGTCTTGCCGGGACCCGGCAGGGCATTTTTTGTTGTGAAGGGGCGGTGCTAGACGTGAGAGAAAAGGCCAGGCTCATGGACGAAGCGGCGGTGAACCGCGCGCTGATGCGTCTCTCACACGAGATAGCCGAGCGCAACCGCGGCGTTGAGAATGTCTGCCTCGTCGGCATCCGCCGCCGGGGAGAGCCTCTGGCGCGGCAGATAAGGTCCAACATCATTAAAATAGAGGGCCTGGAGGTCCCCTGCGGCAGCGTGGACGTGCGCTATTACCGCGACGACCTGCAGCGCCTTTCGCAAGAGCCCATAGTCACGAAGGCGCAGCTGGACTTCCCCGTGGCGGACAAGACCGTCGTCCTGGTGGACGACGTGCTCTACACCGGCCGGACGGCCCGGGCCGCGATGGAGGCCGTGCTCGCCTGCGGGCGGCCGAGGGCCATACAGCTGGCCGTCCTGGTGGACCGGGGCCACAGGGAGCTGCCCATCCGGGCCGACTACGTGGGCAAAAACGTGCCCACCTCCCACACGGAGCTCATCGAGGCGAGGCTCCCGGAGTACGACGGCGAGACCGGCGTATACCTCATGGAGCCCTGAGGCTCCGCATCAACTTTGTGCGTCATCCCAATTAAAATACACTACGGAGAGAGGTAAATCGGGAATGAACAAGAAAACCATCGGAAACGAGCCGATCTACGACGCCCGGACGCTTGGTGCGCCCAGGATGCTCGTGCTCGGCTTCCAGCACATGTTCGCCATGTTCGGCGCCACGGTGCTGGTCCCCACGCTGACGGGTCTGTCCGTCTCCGTCACGCTGCTGTTTGCCGGTCTCGGTACGCTGCTCTTCCACCTGCTGGCCAAGGGCAAGGTCCCTGCCTTCCTGGGCTCGTCCTTCGCCTTCCTCGGCGGCTACTCGGCCATCGCGCCGATGCTCGAGAACCCGGACATGCCGGGCGTGTTCAACATACCCAACACAGAGATGCTGCCCTACGCCTGCTTCGGCGTGGCCTGCGCGGGCCTCGTGTACCTGGTGCTGAGCCTGCTCTTCAAGGTCTTCGGCGTCAGGAAGGTCATGCGCTTCTTCCCGCCCATCGTCACCGGCCCCATCATCATCGCCATCGGCCTGTCCCTGAGCTCCAGCGCCGTCAACAACTGCGAGGCCAACTGGCCCGTCGCGCTGGTGGCCATACTCGTGGTCATCGTCTGCAACATCTGGGGCAAGGGCATGATAAAGATCATCCCCATCCTCCTCGGCGTCATCGCCTCCTACATCGTCGGCGCGGTCAGCGGCCAGGTGGACTTCACCGCCGTGCATGAGGCCGCCTGGATCGGCCTGCCCGTCGTCTGGGACGAGACCGTGTTCGGCCTCTTCGCGGGCGGCAACGTCGACACCGCCATGCTCGGCACCGCGGCCGTCACGATAATACCCATCGCGCTCGCCACCATGGTCGAGCACATCGGCGACATGTGCGCCATCTCCTCCACCTGCGAGAGGAACTACATCCAGGACCCCGGCCTGCACCGCACCCTCCTGGGCGACGGCCTGGCCACCAGCCTCGCGGCGCTCTTCGGCGCCCCGGCCAACACCACCTACGGCGAGAACACCGGCGTCCTCGCGCTCAGCAAGGTCTACGACCCCCGCGTCA
>ENA-OOXJ01001895-OOXJ01001895.1-human-gut-metagenome-genome-assembly--contig:-NODE-1895-length-11914-cov-59.592113_pt1 | contig 11914 bp, 9 predicted proteins | sample MGYA00241587_ERZ501343 | MGnify/ENA primary metagenome ERZ501343 (study PRJEB25962, sample SAMEA2042918) | human gut metagenome | biome: human gut; feature: human-associated habitat; material: faeces... | reverse complement strand
ATATGACGTCAGCATTACGTCATAGATGTTTGCATACTTTATTTTTTCACTAAAATTTTTTCGGTGCGAAAAATTGCCGACACGTCATATTTACGTCACTAAAATGATATCATTAGTACACGTCACCACATTAAATACTGTTTTTTCTTCACTATGCAAATATCTTCAGAGAGCAGTTTTTAAACCCATTTTCTACGATTCTACTCTAAATATTTTTTTTTTTTTCATCAGACTAAAAACTAGAAGAACAAGGAACAAGGATGACAAGAAGAAGAACTCTAGAAGAAGAAGTAGAAGAAGAACTTCGTCAAGAACAACAACGACAAGAGGAAGAGTACATTGAATCTCTCCCTCCCCATCTACAAGAAGCGAGGAGACGCCCAAGGGTTCTTATTGAAGGTGCTCCACAGGTTTTAAGACCCCCGCGCAGGAAGAGAAGGAGAGGAAATGTGTTAGACATTGTGAACCGGATCGAACAACGTGCCAGGACGCGTCGTCGACTCACAGCAAGATCAAGAGCAGCAGCCCGTGAACAGCAACAGCAACAGCAACAACAACAACAACAACAACAACAACAACAACAACAAGATGATGATGACGATGGTTGGCAGCAGCAACAGCAGGATCAGCAACAGCAACAGCAACAGCAACAGCAACAGCAACAGCAACGAGGAGTTGAACAACGTAACCGTCCGCCTTTTCTTCAGCGTATTATGGAGGTCATCGAAGAAGATGGTATAGATGCTGCATTCTCGATGGTGGTAGGTACTATCGGAGGGGCGAATAGACAGCGTATCATTTCATGGGTCGAACTTGATGACTTAGCTGCTGCACCGGCAGCCGCAGCCGCAGCCGCAGCAGCTAGTGCTCCCGACAGTGTTGAGGTTTTGGGTAGTTTAAAATTACCGGCTGACACACCCCGTGACAGGGTTGATATGGCATATGGTATAGACTTTTTGGCTATTAGTATTCTTAACCGCGTCACGGCTCCTTACCGAGGTGATGCCTCCGTACCAAGGCTCAGGATTGAGATTTATTTCCCAGATGGTCATCAGATTATTACTTCCTTCGAGAATAATGACAACGCAGCACTAGCGAGCATGATGAAGAACATCTCAGACGGTCTTAGAGAGAGTATCAACGAGAGCAACCAAAGTGATCGCTGGAGTGGGATCAATCTTGCTTTTTTCAACGACATCATTACAGGACAATATGTCGAATTAGCGCTTCAGATCAAGGTCACACCTGCTTTAGTTTTGCGTGATGGACGCTCTTTTAACGAGCTTTTAAACCAGGATGCTCATGAGAACTATGGTCCGCAAGGTGTTTTGGTACCGCGGAATGCGGACTCGTCATGTGTTTGGTATGCACTCGCCATTTCTTATCTTTACTACATCTGCTATCGTGATGGTAGCGAGCGGAGGAGTCTGTTTAACACGAGTCAAAGGCGCGATGGCGTTGTTATTGAATGGTTAAAACAGTGGCTTCAGGAACATGATGTTATGGGAAAGGAAGTTGTGGAGCGTGCTATTCGGCAGGGCGAGACAGAGTTTGAAGAAGGTGTGCGTCATTTTGGTGGTATTCCTCCTGAACGGTTCATGAGTCTGGAACAGGCAGAGAAGTTCTTCACAGAGGCTCTTGAGATAATGATACCGGATCGGAAGGAACGTGACAAACTCTGTCTTCAGGTCTTCATTATCAAGCGGAAGGCGAATGGTGAGACGTCTTCTTTCCCAGCATTTTTCGGCCCGAACCGTACCAGGGATGTGGATCGTAACTCGTTCATTATAGTGAACTTCATCTCAGAGCGTGCAGAGAGTGCTCACTATGTAGTACCCACAACTTTGGAGAGACGTTTTGGGATTCCAGGCAAGGTAAAGACAGATTTCTGGGTGTGTCAAAAATGCGGGCTTATTTGCTTTACGAGAAGCGTACTTTTACGCCATGTGTGTCAGAACCGCGATGGAAGTCTTTCCTATGGATGGAATGATCGCGCGACTCGTGATGAGGTCGCAAGAAACCCAGAGGCTGATATCTTCGCAGAGGGACACTGCAACGGATGTCGTCTCAGCTTTAGTTCGGGGCCTGATCATGAGTATCACTGTAATCCTTCTCTTGGTGGGTGCTTTACTAGTTCCCATTCGGGAGCTAGTGGGCTCAGGGGATACAGACACGTCGTCCTGAGTAACGGAAGGCATCTTCTAGAAGGGATTGACTGTGATGATGATGACAGACAGTATGCGGCAACAGAGAATGCCGCGGTGTGCGCATACGCGGATTTTGAGAGTGTGATAGATCCGGAGAGGAACAATGAACACCGTCTCTTGTATTGGGGAATTTATGTTGAGAGGTCTCCCGTTGAGGCAATGAGGGGGCTTTATACGGATGGACGAAGTATCGTAGACTTCTTGAATTTTCTCAAAGGTTTGGTGCCAGCAAATAGGGGGCGTGCACAACGGAGGGATGAGGCGGCAAAGCGTGTTATTGTGTGGTTCCACAATGGCAGCGGTTATGATTTCAACTTCATCTTCAGGGAACTGATGAATAACCCGGTGTTCAAGGATTGGCGTATTAGCGGGAACTTGCGCGGCGCGAACAAGTGGCAGCAGATGAAAGTGCGGCTACCAGAGGACAGTGGAGGTGGACAGATCATGTTCAAGGACACGTTCCAGTTTTTGACGCTCTCGCTCGCGAAGCTTGTGGCCTGTTCAAAGAGTGATCCAAGGGTGTTCATCAAGTACCATGAGCAACTGAGGCGACGCTATGGTGAGGAGCGCATGACACGGGAAATGTGTGAAGTTGTGACACAAAAGAACTCGCTTCCATATACATACTTCACGGATGAGGGCAAGCTCAGTGAACCGATGAGTGCTATCATGGACACATTATCTGCGGCAGAGCAACAGGTGGCTATCACGTTAAAGTTCAGGACCACAGAGGACTGGCTCAGACTCTATCTCATGAGCGATGTTCTTCTTCTTCGATGTGTGTTCGAACGCGCAAGAGAACAGCTCAGAGAGACACACCATGTTCTCTTCGATCGCTATGTCGGTCTCCCATCCACTACGTGGCATGCATGGATCAAGTCCCTGGCCATGCTTCCAGAGGCACAGCGCCCAGTGATTCCTCTTTTCAACAGCGACTCAGAGGCTCTCTTCTTCAAACGTATGGTCCGCGGGGGTGTAACGTGTGCAAGTAAACGTTATGCAATATCGGATGATGAGCATACCATCTTATACCTTGATGTGAACGGTCTTTACCCACACGTGATGCGGCGCCCCTTCCCAGCCGGTGACCTTTCATTCGCATGGATGGCCAGAGAAGCTCTTGATACCGTTTGTGCGTTATCGCACCATGACTTTGTGGAGCGTGTTTGCCAGATCTGGAAAAACAAGCACACCTGGGATTGGCGCGGTAAAAAGTATGCTGGCGGTGCCTTCGAGGTGGATATGCATCTACCGGAAGAGCTACACGATCACTTTGCACAGTTCCCGCCGGCACCTGAGCATGTTGAGATAACGGAGGATCTTTACGAGGATAACGTTTATCTTAAAACGGCTATGCCAGGTCCGGATGACAAGGAGCGCAAGAACAGTTTCAAGGGGCTGGCGTGTACTCTTTGGCCAAAGCGTCGGTATCAAGTTCATTGGCGGGTTCTGAGGTGGTATATTCAGCAGGGCATGGTGGTGGATAAGGTCTACTGTATGACACTATGGACAGAGGAGCGCCCTTATCTCAAGGATTATGTTGAGCTGAATATGCGGCTGCGTGACCAACATCGTGATGAGCTGACACGGACACTCTACAAGCTCATGGGTAATTCACTGTATGGCAAGACCTTTGAAAACCCCTTCAACCACACGGGCGTGAGCGTAATATCGACAGATATGAAGCTGTACGGACTCATTGAGCAAGGGCGGATTCACTCGATCATCTACACAGGTGCCAACGGGACTTTGGCTGTCAATGAAGGCGAGCGCGTAGTGTTGGATAAGCCAACGTACATCGGCGCCATTGTTCTGGAGTACGCCAAGCTGCACATGTATAAGCTCTTCTACGAGAAGCTGGATCGCGCATTCCCGATTGATCAGAGGCGTATGGAGTTGCTGTATACTGATACAGACAGCTTTGTTCTACGTGTGCAGCATCCGCCAGAGTGGCGCCCAGCAGGAACCACCAACATCTCCCGGATTCTTGAGCATATTAACAGCAGTCTTGCTGCCGCAGGCAAGAAGGCTGTTATTGGCACAGCGGGTGGTTTAACCAAAAGCGAGACAGGTGAAGACGACTACATCGCAGAGTTTTGTGCGCTTCGTGCTAAGAGCTATGCATACCGTACTGCAGCAGGCAAAGAGAATGTTCGCGCAAAGGGAACGACACATGAGGCACAGGAACGCGAGCTAGATCTCGAGAAGTACAAGCGTGTTCTGCGGGATAACGGCGTACTTTGTCTAGAGAACCAGCGTATTGCTCGTACACATTTTGAGCTCCGGTCAGTTGTTCAATTGCGTGTTGCTTTGAGTGCGAACGATGGTAAGCGGTGGATTTGTGAAGATGGTATTAACACTCTCCCTTTTGGCCACTACTCTTTATCGCACGCCCCTCCTTCTCATTAACTCCTCAAATTCATCCGGGTTCATCCCACTTCGCAGAAATTTTGCCAGCCATCGCCCACATGTGGCCGTTCCGTCACCGCTCCGTTGATATGGGTAGTCATTGTAGTAGATCGTCCACCCGCGAAGATGCAAACTAAGTAGGAAGTCATTGAATAGATTCAGAGCCTGCCCACTCTCTCGCCGCATTCTCGGGGAAAGATAGTTTAATTCCCTGTCGGGTTTATTTCCGTACGATGAAAAGAAATAAGCCTCGTGAAGTTCTGGAACAAGTCGTATACCGACCCAATGCCCAATCCCCGGTCTCCATTCATATAGAGCAATAAGTGCATTAGTGCGTGGATCAAAAAGAGAACTAAGTGGGTGATGGCGTGCATAATGTACGATATCGCGGAATGTGTATACCGCGTTTGTCCCGCTAAGAATACTGATCTCGCGACCGCTAACTGGCTTGGTCGGGTCGATCATTCACTCACTCATACTACATTTTTGCCTATAGATAAATAAACCACGTGAGTTGGAAGAAGATGTTTTGATTAGTCGGGATATGTAGATCATGCAGTTGCCCCCAGTTATCAATCCACTTAAACTCAAAGAAGAAGTTTGAAAGAGTTGATATTAGCTTAGGATCAAGAGGTATAGGCCCAGCAGTAGATAAACTTTCCTTATTAACAACCAGGTACCCGTCAAGATCACTTGCCTTACCTATCAAAGGTATATATATCTCAAATATCGGTTCTGTTGTTAAAGTTAGATTGGCTGTAGAAACGGTAGTTGATAATGGATTCTTATAATAAACAGGATAGTTCTGTGGCACCATTGGGAAATTCGGGCATTGTATGCTCAAACCACAAAAACAAGACGAGTTCGCAATATTACTCGATGGGATTGTCACCGAGAACATTGTATTACCATTTTGGTAATAATCACTTTTTGTCCCAATTAGATCTTGACTGTTCCAAACATAGAACTGATCAGGTCCACCTATATTTATATGTTCAATACCTGCATTATAAGCATCCACCCAATTTAGGAACGGATATCGCTCCTTAATGGTCTTATTAACGCATAACAACATACAAGCCCGTCCTTCTCTTGTCTCAGAAAAAGAATAACTAAACATTGCCGCACCCTTGACAGGCGCGATACCCCCGATAATATACATCGGACATCGAGTTAATTCCTTCAAAAAGAATGAAAAAATTATAGAATCACTATTAACAGCTGTTGACACTTCAAAATAGTCAGTTAAATCCCCAGTAAGATCAGGGGTATCTCTATTCCATCTTGCCAAATTGGCGACAACACACCGCTTGAGCATTGTGGAAAATATTACCGCCAATTCTGAGGCATTATGAATAGAACACGATCTATTTGCCAGTGCCTCTTTGAATTCACCTCCATTAGGAAGTGGAATATATTCCTCAATAGGATCAGTATTTAGCTCATATTCCATCTCTACGGGACGTGCTTTAGGATCCCCAGCTTGGAAATAATAGGGTACCGGAAAATAAACACCATAGGTCTTGACAACAGGAATAGTCTCACCTTCAAATACTTGAATCTCATCCTTTATTGGAATTTGTAGTAAGGGAATTCCAGAAATAGGTATACTCATTTTTGATAATACGATCTCAACCTTCTTGGCATTCTTCAAGTCTTCTGGAACACGTTCAAGGCTGATGGTAATACGAGATGATCTCATACCATCATCCAATATAGGCTCACTAACCGTCGATGTGAGAGTCGTGTAATTCGTTCGGAGCGTAACCTTCTTTTCCTTTTTGCTCTTTCTATCATTTTCTTCTGATGATGATGATGATGATGTGTGTGGACGCTTCATTCCGTCACAGAGTTCTTATGCGGCATCGGGAATAAGCGAAAGAGGGAAGAGGTGTGCCTGGTATGCGATAGCGCGCGGTTTGTCGCTCTCCGTGTCCATGAAGTTCCCGCTCCCCTCGGTACGATGGAAGTGCGTCAGAGTAATGTTCTGCTCCGCGAGTGCGAGTGCGGGGGTGCTCCCCTCGAGAGCCGACTTGTAGAGCAAAATGGGGCGCTTCTGGAAGAGGACGATCGGGAAACCCTTATCCGTGCAGAAAGAACACTGGTTGAAGACCTGGAGTAGGAACGACAAGCGCGCCTTGATGAAGGAGTGTGCTTCCTTCTCACTGCACCCATCTGGAACACGAATGTCCAGAGATGCCTTCTTCTTTGCGTACTCCTCCACACTCTCGCACCAATCATTATACGAGAGCGGCACCACACCTTTCTCCGGGTCACCATCGCACCCTGTCACATCTAACATGTTTTGATGTGTGCGGAAATGCGACCACAGCTGGGTGTAGAGGATGTAGCAGTAGAGCTCAATGTTCTTCCACGTTTCGCGCATCTGACATGTGCAGAGGATGGGCCAGTAGCTCTGGTAGATGGGCAGTGTGAACGTCACAACGATGTTGACCCATCCCTTTTGAGAGAGTTCCAGTTCACCCAGCCCCATCAGCTCACGGTTGCGCGCCATCGTGAAGATAGTCTCCTCACTGAAGCTCTGGTCCTCCGGGAGTGTCTCTGAGATCCGCGAAAACTTCCTGGAGTAGCCTCCCAGAATAAACCAGTGCACATCCTGCATCCGACCGATCGAGAGTGGCATGAAGCTGGACTTGATGATGTCAGCCCTGAGCTCCTTGAAGTTAAAAGGTGTTAGTGCCGTTGGGGTGCTGCTTTTCTTCTTCCTCTTCGTAGTCTGCTGTTGCTGCTGCTGCTGCTGCTGCTGCTGCTGCTGCTCCAATTCCGCTGTAACGGTCTCGGAGCTTGGCGAAGACGTCGTTGTTTTGAGCGAGAAGTTCAAGGTTTTTCCCCCCTCGTCCGCGCCGCTGCTTGGTACCGCTGTTTTGCGCGCCCTCTTGCTTGCCGGTTGATCTTGCTCGCTTTCTGCGTGGAATAGGGGGAGCTGGATCACTGAGGGGTCTTGTGACTCCTCCACTTCCTCCTCCTCCATTCCCGGCCACAGAAGGCTCGCCGAGAGATCCACACTCTCCGTCCTGGTGATCCGATGCTTGGCAGGTGGTGATTGTGGATGAGGCAACTCCTGTGTTGACATGATGCTCTTCTCCGTTCTCAAGCTTGATGACGATTGTGAATCTTGCTAATTCGGTCATTAAGAAAAAAAAATAACAAATAAAATTAATATCTCCGCTACAAACCTGGTGGGTTTAAATTCACTCTCCACTCCTTATTTGCATAATTTTTTCGATGCAGCGAAAAAAGTTCTGAGCTCTGTTTTTCGCTGCAGCGAAAAAAATTGGATGGAATGATCTTTTCTTCAAAGACACTTATCCCTGGATTCGATCCAATTGCCGCTAGCGACAGCGGTGAGATCGTCTCATATTGCTCCAGGCGTAGACCAATAGGTGAGGGTTCCCCATCACTAGCTACAAGTGATTGTCTTTTTCCGATCGAACTGTATTCAGATTGTGCCCCAAATGTTGACCGTTTGACTATATTCCTCCCCGGTAACCCTGGAGCCGGTAAATCCTATTTTGCCTCACAACTTATACAACGTTTCCCTGAGAGCTATCAAATTCTTCTTTTTACTTCTCTCGAAGAAGAGGACTCCAATTTTGATTCTTTCCGGCGAAGAATTAATAAGGTGCGAATGGAACCGGATGTTTTAGCGCGTATTAATGTCCGCTCTCTTCGTGAACGTATTCCCCGCGGAACGGATCTTATTACTGTTTTCGATGACGTAGATAAAATTAGCGATAAAAAATTATCCAAGCAGGTTTTTAGCATCTTAGAGGATCTTTTAGCAAATGGGCGTGTCCACGATAAAAGAAGGGGATGTGGCGGTAATATACATGTTATCGCCACAACACATAGTCTTAATGATTGGTTAAAAACAAAATACTTAACCGAGAATTGTAACTATGTAGCTTTATTCCCGCAAAGTACAACACGTATGCAACTAGAACGTCTTTTATCTAAATTGGGTTTAGGAAAGGATATGTGCGATATGTTAAAAGATACAGGTGAACGAGTTGTATTGATTCACAAAACTGCGCCCATGTTTATTATTGCCGGCACAAGCATCCTTCTCATTACTTAATTATTGCATTACTGCTCCTCTTGCTGCATTTGCTGCTGCTGCTGCTAGTGCTGCTGCTGCTGCTGCTGCTGCCGAATTTGCTCCTGATGGTGATCCCGGTGCTGGTGAACTAGGGAAAGATGGAGGGGTATCGGGAATCATCTGGTCTCGTAATGCCGCCATCTGAGCTTGGAGTGTCGGAAGCTGGAGCGCTGCATAGGCACTAGCTGCTTTAGAGTATTCATCTTGGGCATTCTGATGCATCTGGTTGACAAGCGCATCAACTTCTGTTGGTGTATATGCTGAAGTTCCAAAGTAAGATGGCGACGCATAAGCTTGACGAACCAAATCCGCTGTAGTAAGCCTAGATTTTGCACGCCCCTTATTAAGACGCGCCCTAACAGCTTCGCTAACTTCAGCAGCAACCCTCTTATACAAATCAGGATTAAGCGTCTGAGCAGTAGAAACATCAAGACCCATGGGGAGTACAAGAGCTGAAGAATATTGCGGAACAAAATCCTTAATACCGGTCAATCTTCGAGCACGCCTCAGCGATGCTCCACTTGATTTGAGACGCAGATCCATGTCACGACGATAATCACCTAGCTGGTTTGCGAGTGAAGTTGAAAGAACACTAAGCCTCCCTTTACGGAATGATGCTCCTGGTGCAAATTGCATCATCTTAAGTGCCTTATAAGGGTCTTGCTCAGCAATAAATGCTGCGCGCTGACGCTGTGCATATGAAGGAGATACCTTCCTAATACTCCTAATAATTCTTGTGGTAATAAGTGCGTATTGTTCTGGAAGTGCGACTAAAGCCGCGCGCGCTGCTGCTAAGGCTTCTAATGCACGGGGGCCTCCATAGATTCCATAACTAGCTGATGCAATGAGAAAATTGGTAATAATAGTGATAATCTGGGCAATACTTTGTGCGGATGCTCCCATATCACTTAAAAGTTCTCCCCATGAATGGCCTTCATACCTCCTTCCATTATAAGAGAACACCTTCTTTTTACCAGAGCGCTCATTAATAAGACGCTCAACATGCGCAGTAGTGATAGCGGAGGGTAAAATACCCCCCATTAACATCGCGTTTCTTGAATTATAAATCATTTGATGATGGATCGGTCAGTCAATCACTCTTTTTTATTCATGGAAAAAAATATTTGAGTGATTGATCGACTCAGCCGTTCAAAAATGCCGACCAAAATTATTAAATATCAGGATCCACGAACAGTTCTACCGGATCCACCTACATTCGGTGTTCCAGTCACCGCAATGGCAATTAATAATTACCGGCTGCCTGCATCCGCTTTGAGCAATACATCAATTGCATTCAACAACCTGGTTGTTTTGGGCAAGAATCAGATGTATAGTAATACGTTTCAGGTTGAAACTGAGTTCGAAATCACAATGAAAACAACAGGTGCTGCAAAGAAAATTGTGATCTGCCCAGATGTTATCCGAGCTTTACGCGCTCGCCCATTCCCATTTGCTTCCGTGACTGATCAGGTACGAGTTAATCTTAATGGTACGGTTATTACAGCGCCAGTTGCCTACACGCTCCCAGCTCGTCTTCAGTACATGGATCAGGAGGCTCTAATCGGCTCCTATATGAATGAGTGCGCATGTGTTATTCCTAAAAACCATCAGGAAACCGGATACTCTGATATGGCTGATGCCAATAATACAGGGCTTGTTCCATACTTCAATGGTCGTCCATTATTCCAAAATCTTGTTCTCGGAGGAAGCCAGCAGACAGGTTCTGTTACAGAATACTTTATGGTTAGTGGTGCGGGCAATTCTCATCCGGTTCTCCAAAAATATGATTTATGCAATCGTGTGACTGAGGATCCTACAAACCAAATCCCCGAATCGTCCACTAATGACCAGGTTCATACATGCACCTTCTCATATACTTCCACTGAACCTATCTTCTGCTCACCGTTCGCTTCCAGGCTGGACGCAAATTATGGATCGCCTATTATGGGAATCCAATCCCTTGATTTGAGTTTTACACTCAATGATCTTCGTCGAGCCTTCCTCATGTACCTTCCGAACGTTGATCCTACCAGCTTCAGCGTGACGATTACAAAATGCACTCTTCTCTATGATGTCATTTCTACTATCCCAGACCCAACTTCTGCTAATGTGGGGCCTACGTATTATCCGTATCGTATCATTGAACCGTATATTACGGATTTCCCTTCTAATCCGCTACCAAACTCTGCAGATACCTTCAAGAGTTCAATTACTTCTGGTGTATATACTCTTACCAGGGTCCCCACAGCCATTTGGGTGTGGATCGGCCCTACAAAGGGTGTTATGCAGCATTTCCAAACCCAGAATCTTGCTCTATCTCCTGGTACTACTGGTCTTTATTCTGCTGAGAATGACTATTTCGCAGCTATCGACCATATCAATATTACGATGGGTAATACAACACAGATCATGAATAACGCAAGCGTTCTCGATCTCTATCGAACTTCGAAGGCAAATGGATGTCAGCTGACTTTCAGGGACTTCTCTCCACCCGATAAGATCCATTCAGTTAGTTATGATATTAGGGGGACAACTAGTATTGATGATGCCACGGGTAGAAACGATCACCCCCATACACCAGGTCCTGGTACCGTTCTGCGTCTTATCCCAGGTCTTGATCTTATTATGAGCGATAGAGAGCTTGTCCCTGGTTCTGCATGTGAAAATGTTGTTTTCCAGCTTACTGCGAACTTCAGGTGGCTTCTTAATAGCACTACCGCGGGTGCTTTCAACCGTAATATTGCCCTTTGGCTTGGTTTCGAGTATACTGGTGTTATCGAGGTTAGGGATGGTACTGCTACTCTCAACACTGCTCCTATTAGTGTTCCAGCTGCTAGGGCGGCACCTATGCTCCGGGTTGCATCTGAGAACATCCCTGCCAGGGCTTTCCTTGCTGAAGGTGGGGGTATCTTCGACAAAATTTGGAGCGGAATTAAGAGTGGTGTGCAGTGGCTACGTGATAAAAAACTCGTTAGCAAAATCGCTCGAAGTATTCCACATCCTGTTGCTCAGACTGTTGGACAGGTCGCAGATGATCTGGGTTTCGGATATAACCTTCCATCAAAGCGTGGACGATATTATGATGATGATGATGATATCGAAGGTGGTGCTATCATGGGTCTCGGGGACTTTACTTAATATCTGTTTGAACACACTTGATCGCAAAACGTATAATAAA
>ENA-OOXJ01001894-OOXJ01001894.1-human-gut-metagenome-genome-assembly--contig:-NODE-1894-length-11934-cov-3.994444_pt1 | contig 11934 bp, 9 predicted proteins | sample MGYA00241587_ERZ501343 | MGnify/ENA primary metagenome ERZ501343 (study PRJEB25962, sample SAMEA2042918) | human gut metagenome | biome: human gut; feature: human-associated habitat; material: faeces... | reverse complement strand
TAATCGTAATTTTTAGAATTACTGTCTTATGAGCACCCATGCGAGTGGGGCGGCTTTTTTATAGAATGGGAGACGGAAGTGGGGTTATTTGCCACGCAGCTCTGCACCCAGGTTTTTCACCAGCTTCTTTACGGCGGAAGCGGCGCAGGCCTCGATCTCGGCAGAGGTGAGGGTTTTTTCCGTGGAGCCGATGGTCAGGCGGATGGTCACGGACTTCTTGCCTTCCGGAATCTGCTTGCCGTGGTACTCATCCACAAAGGCGGCACCGTGGAAAAGCTCATTATGAATGCCGGAGAGGATGCGCTGCATATCCGCCCACTGGGTCTCGGCATCAAAGAGCAGGGAGACATCGTAGTCCGTCATGGGATACTCGGCCAAGTGGGTGAAGGAATTGGTGCGGGAGCGGAAGGGCACCAGGGCATCTGCATCCAGCTCAAAGAGCATGACGCTCAGATTCTTAATGCCGCAGGCCATGGAGGCCTTCTTGTTCAGCAGGGCCAGGTTGCCGATATGCTTATCGCCCAGACAGATATTCAGCCACACCACATCGTCGGCCCACAGGGGCTTTTCCTCCTGGCGGAAGGTGAAGCCCTCCATATGGGTGTACCGGGGCATACTCTCGATAACGCCCTTGGCCCGGCGGAATAGGTCGGTGACGTTCTTGCTGTCACTGGCGAAGGCGCCGGCGATGTTCTTGCGCTGGGAGGGGAGCTTTTCCCGGCTGTCATAGGGGGTGGTATAATCCGCGTCCCGGAACACCTGGGCGCACTCGAAGATGGAGAACTCCGTGAAGAAACGCTCATTTTTCACCACGGCCTTGCACAGATTGGGCAGCAGGGAGGAGCGGATGAGGCTCTCGTCGGGAGAGGGGGGCGTGGACAGGGAGAGGATGCCGGTGGTATCCTGCAGGATGGCGCTTACATACTGGTCGGTCATCCAGGGATAGGTGAAGATCTCCTGCATCCCGCAGCGGATGGCCAGATACTCCTTGATACGCCGCTCCAGGTCCTTATCCAGCTGGTTGATGGCCCCGTCAAAGGAGGTGGTGATGGGGGCGGCCCGGAAGTTCTCGTACCCGTACATACGGGCTACCTCCTCCATAATGTCCGCCTTGATGGACACATCGCCGGTGGAGCGCCAGGTGGGGACCACGATGTGCAGGTTGTCCCCGTCAAAGGTCAGGCTGTAGCCCAACTCGCCCAGCTTTTTGGCAATGTCCTCATTGGGGATGCGTTTGCCCAGACGGCGCTCCAGCCAGGTGAGGGAAACATCAATTTCCGCCTGTTGAAGCTTATGAGGATAGCAATCCACAAAGCCCGTGACCTTCATCTCAGGGTAAAGCTCTGCAAACAGGGCTATGGACAGGTCCAGCGCCTGATCGCAGCGCTCGGGGTCGATGGCCTTTTCATACCGGGCGGATGCCTCGGTGCGGTTGTCATAGCGCAGAGCTGTGCGGCGGATGCCGGCGGCCTGGAAGTTGGCTACCTCCAAAATCACCTTGTTGGTGGTGGGGAGGATAGAGTCCTTGGCGCCGCCCATGACGCCCGCCAGGCCTACCACCCCGGCGTCATCGGCAATGACCAGGTCGTCGGTGGACAGGGGCAGGTCCTTACCGTTGAGCAGCCGGAGCTTTTCCCCTTCATCGGCCCGGCGGACGATGATGTGGCCGGCGATATGGTCGGAGTCATAGGCGTGGGAGGGCTGACCCGTGGCCAGCATCACATAGTTGGTAATATCTACCAGGGCGTTGATGGGTCGCATACCCACCCTCCAAATGCGGCTACGCATCCAGTAGGGGGCGGGCTTCACGCTCAGGCCCTCGATCTGCGTGCCGGTCATCCGGGGGCAGCGGTCACTGTCCTCCACGGTGATGGTGAGGCCCGCGGTGTTTTCTACATTCCGGTCAAAGGGGGGCAGGGGTTTCATGGGCAGATCGTACAGGGCCGCAATTTCCCGGGCGATGCCGTAGTGACCCCAGAGGTCCGGGCGGTTGGTCATGGATTTGTTATCGATCTCCAGGATGATATCGTGGAGGTCCAGGGCGTCGGCCAGGGGGGTCCCGGCGGGGGCATCAAAGTCGGACAGATCCAGGATGGTGGCCTCCTCTGTGAAGGGAAAGAGGTCAAAGAGGCCGATTTCACTGCTGGCGCAGATCATGCCGTAGCTCTCTACTCCACGGAGCTTAGAGGCCTTGATCTCTACCGGCTCTCCCTCGCCGTGCCAGCGGCAGTGGGCCCCGGGCAGGGCCACGGCCACCTTCATGCCGTCGCGGAGATTGATGCCGCCGCACACGATGTCCTTTATCTCGCCGCCGATGTCCGTTTTGCACACACGGAGCTTGTCGGCATTGGGATGCTGCTGCACCTGCTGCACTACGCCTATCACCATGTTATGGAAGCCTTCGGACAGATCCGTGGCATCCTCCACCTCCACAGTGGACATGGTCAGGTCGTAGGAAAGACGCTTGAGGTCCATATCGTCAGGGAGCTTTACATAGTCCTTGACCCAGTTCAGAGAAACTTTCATTGCGTAAAACCCTCCTTATTAATGGAACTGCTTCAAAAAGCGCAGGTCGGCGCTGTGGAACAGGCGCACATCGTCCACGCCGTAGCGCATCATCACAAGTCTATCCAGGCCGATGTTTACATAGAAGCCGGTGTACTCATCCGGGTCCAGCCCCGCCGCCCGGAGAACATTGGGGTGGGGGGTGCCGCCGGGCATGATCTCGATCCAGCCCACCTGCTTGCAAACCGAGCAGCCCTTGCCGCCGCAGACCAGGCAGCCCATGTCGATTTCAAAGCCCGGCTCCACAAAGGGGAAGAAGCCTGCGCGCATCCGCACCGGCACCTCCCGGCCAAAGACCTTGGAGAGAATGCTCTGGATCATCACCTTGCCGGAGGCGAAGGTGAAGTCCTTATCCACGATCAGCGCCTCATACTGGAAGAAGGCGCGCTCGTGGCGGGCGTCCGTCGTCTCGTTGCGGTACACCTTGCCGGGGTACACAAAGCGGTAGGGGGGCTTGTGGGTCTGCATATAGCGCACGGAGCCGCCGGTGAGGTGGGGGCGCAGGCAGAGCTTATCCCAGCACTCGCCTTTGTCATGGCCAGAGAGCCAATAGGTGTCCATACTCTCCCGGGCGGGATGGTTGGGGGGGAAGTTCAGATTATCGAAGCCGTAGAGCTCGCTGGTGATGTCGTCCTCCTCATAGATCTCAAAGCCCATGGAGCGGAAGGCGTCATTGAGGTCGTAGCACATCTGGGTGATGGGGTGCAGACCGCCGGCGGGGGGCAGGTAGCCGGGGACGGAGATGTCAAAATCCGCGTCGATCTGGGAGGCCTTGAGCTTTAAGTCGTTTCGGTGCTGCTCAATGAGCTCGGTAAGCTGGGCCTTGGCCTGGTTCACGGCCTTGCCCATCTCCGGGCGCAGGGAAACATCCAGCTTGGGCACCTCCTTCAGCAGCGCCGTCAGGTCACCCTGCTTGCCCAAAATGGCAGCCTTGATGTCCTGCAGCTCCGTCTCGTTCTTCGCTGCCAGGATCTTCTCCCTGCCCTCCTGGAGCAGAGCGTTCAGCTTTTCTTTCATCGGTAATGATTCCTCCTTGTAAAAAGTGGGATTCGATAGTGGGGATAAAAAAAGACCTCTCATCCCCGAAATAAAGGGACGAAAGGCATACAGCGTTCCGTGGTACCACCCAAATTCGCAGGAAAGCCCTGCGCACTCGTTTCCCCATAACGGAGGATGACCCGGCCGCGCATTTCCTCACGGCAGCTCCCGGGCGAACACCGCAGACGGCCACGGGCCAGCTTGCAGCCGGTGACTGACCCTCTCTTAGAAGCCGTGTATGTGCGGATTTTCCCGTTCCACGCTTTTAATCTACTTCTTTATATCATATTCCCATCCGGTTTTCAAGAGGAAATCTTCGTCGGATCGACGAAAAAATCGGGAAAGCTCGGGACAAGCCTCATCGCCCGGTGATCCGGACATGCTGCCGGGGATAAGAGAAAAAGGTATGGCAGAAAGAATTCTTTTCAGCCGAGTTTTGGGCGGAGATTTTTTTTTGCTGTACTTTGGGCTTTGGCTGCGTTATAATGAGAAAAAATCCGAAAGTGGGAGGATGCTATATGTACTGTGTCAGAAAAGTAAATGAGGACTACACCTGGATCGGTGCGGACAGCCGACGTCTGGCGGTGTTTGAGGGCGTATTCGGTGTGCCGGAGGGCGTTTCCTATAACAGCTACCTGCTGCTGGATGAAAAAACCGTGCTCTTTGACACGGTGGATGCCCAGGTGATCCGGCAGTTCAGGGAAAACCTGCTGCACACGCTAAGCGGGCGGACGCTGGACTATATCGTGGTACACCATATGGAGCCCGATCACACCGCCGAGCTGGAGGACCTGGTGCTGCGTTTCCCGGAGGTGCAGATCCTGTGTACCGCAATGGCCAAGACCATGATCGGCCAGTTCTTCGGCCATGCCTATGATGACCGCATCCATGTGTGTAAGGAGGGGGATACCCTCTGCACAGGACGGCATACCCTGCAGTTCGTGATGGCCCCTATGGTACACTGGCCGGAGGTGATGATGACCTACGACCGTACCGACAAGCTGCTGCTGTCGGCGGATGCCTTCGGCTGCTTCGGCGCCCTGAACGGCCACCTCTATGCCGACGAGGTGGATTTTGACCGGGACTATCTGGACGAGTGCCGCCGGTACTACACCAATATCGTGGGGAAATACGGCTCCCAGGTGCAGGCGGTGCTGCAGAAGGCGGCCGGGCTGGAGATCAGGATGATTCTGCCGCTCCACGGCTTTGTTTGGCGGAGAGATTTGAAATATATTCTCGGCAAGCACGACCTGTGGAGCCGGTACGAGCCGGAGGTGCAGGGCGTGATGATCGCCTACGCCTCCATTTACGGGGATACGGAGTGTGCAGCCAATATCCTGGCCTGCCGCCTGGCGGAGCAGGGGATAAAGGTGCAGATGTTCGACACCTCCGTAACCCCATCGTCCTACATTCTGTCGGCGGCATTCCGATATAGTCACCTGGTGTTCGCCGCACCGACCTATAACGCCGGGGTATTCATCACCATGGACGAGCTGCTGCGGGACATTGCCGCCCATGGGCTGAGGGGCCGGCGGATGGTGCTGCTGGAGAACGGCTCCTGGGCTCCCGTCAGCGGCCGGGAAATGGGGAAGATCCTGCAGGGCTTGAAGGATTGGACGCAGATAGAGGACACCTTCTCCATCCGCTCCGCCCTGAGAGAGGATCAGGCTATGCAGCTGGAGCGGCTGGCAGCAGTGCTGGCCAAGGATGTGAAGGCTGCTCCTACGGCAAAGGATGCAGAAGGGAAGAAAAAGAAGCGGTTCGTGTGTAAGGTCTGCGGCTATGTGTATGAGGGCGATACCCTGCCCGAGGATTACAAATGTCCTCTCTGCGGAGCCGGCGCAGAATATTTTGAGGAGAAATAATAACAAAACATAAAATAGCCGCCGAAAAACCTGCTCCTTTCATTTCAAGGCGCGAAGCGATGTGTGAATCCGTAGCTTTCATATATAATACTGCGTAAAAATGCAAGACATACGGTAGGGAAATAGATTGTCAAGCTAGCGTGCGCACTGGCTTCGCAATGATAGACTATTTCTGTCTGCCGATAAAGTGAGTCAATTATGATTACGGTATGGAAGGGCGTGTGCGGGAGATCCAGGGAGGGTGTCCCGCACTATAAAATCAGCAGTTTTGGGACCTTTAAAAACGCTTCAAAGAATTAGTCGGCATAATGAAAAATATCTTCGACACGCTGAGCGGCAGCATCGTCCGCTTTTCCTTGCGTGAAATTAAAATGTATGGTATACTTGTATCCGGTACATTTGATTGCCCCGACCAAGAAGCGGCGGGGAAAGACGGGAGGACACTATGCAGTTTGTTCTGATCCCCTTTGCCCTGTGCTTCTTGCTGTATATCCGGCAGGAGAATCAATACCGGTTCCGGGCTGCTACCGCACTGAAGATTACACTAACCATGACGCTGACCCTATGCCTGGCCGTGGCGCTGGCGCGGCGGTTTTCCCCGGTGCTGCTGACGGCAGCGGTGGGGATGCTGCTATGCGCCGGGGGCGACTTCTATTTGCAGTACATCCGCCGGGATGTAAAAAAATTTACAAAGGGTATCGTGTTGTTTGGCTTGGGACAGCTGTGCAATATCGCGGCCCAGCTTCAGCTGGCTGCGTTTCATTGGAGCGCGGCGGCGGCGCTGGCCGGGCTGCTGACCCTGGCCATAGCTCTCAAGGGGATCGGACAGTGGAATACCTCTGCCAACGACCCATGGCTGACCATTTACACCGTACTGGTGGCGACTACGGCGGCCAAGAGCCTGTCCACCGCCATTGTGCTGACCGGGACTACCGGCGGGATCCTGTTGGGAGCGGGAGGATTGCTGTTCTTCCTGTCGGACATGGTGCTGGGGATTTGGAACTATCAAAAACCCCACATCCTGCTGGCGGACCTGAACTGGCTGCTGTATTTTGCCGGGCAATTTATGCTGTGCGCAGGATATATCGCGGCGGTCCGATAAAAAATGCCCCCACATCCGTTTCGGATGTGGGGGCGATTTGGGGGATGATGGGGGTTATGCCTCGCCCCTGGCAGCGGCCTCCGGCTCGGTCCAATCCACCATGGTGGCGACGCAGCGGTTGATGCTCTTGCCCTCGGTGTAGAATTTTGCTTCGTAATCCGTCATCACGCCTACGGGGCCGCCTGCGTGGAGGTCCCGGGTCACATCAGACAGGGTGAAGCCAAACTGCGGGATCTCCTCCACGGACCAATCAAAGAGCTTATCGTTGTCGGTTTTGAAATGAATCTGTCCGCCGACCTTCAGCACCTGGCGGTATTTTTTCAGGAAATTCCCGTGGGTCAACCGGCGCTTTTTTTGGTTGCTCTTGGGCCAGGGATCGCAGAAATTAATGTACAAGCGATCCACCTCGCCAGGGGCGAACAGCTCCGGCAGCAGGGCGGCGTCCGCATCGATGAAGAACACATTATTCAGCCCCTCACCGATGACCCGCTCCATGGCCACCACCATGGCGTCAGGCACCTTCTCCACGGCAATGAGCAGCGTGTCCGGCCGGGCCTTCGCCGTTCCGGCGGTGAAGCGACCCTTGCCGCAGCCCAGCTCCACCTCCAGCCTCTGCGCCTGGGGATACAGCTCCCGCCAATGGCCCCGCATGGCCTCCGGCTGGCGGATCCAGCAGCTCTCGCAGGCGTCCATGCGAGGGTGCAGATTCTTCTTTTTTCGCATACGCATTTAAGTATCCTCCCGGCTCTTGCCCCGGCAGCGCGGGGCGATTTCTGCGACATCATACCACAAAATACTGCGCCCTGTAAACGGATAATATCTTTTTCACCGGAAAAAACCGGCGGAAACGGCAGGCGTTGGAGGAATGACTTGAAAAGTGTGCAAAGATTGCCGCTTTGTTTTGTGCGATATGTCAAATTCAAAAAAGATGGTCGGGAAACACTTGATAAAAATTAAACGAGATACTATAATGATGCTGTATGAAAGGGCTTCCATAACGCGCAAAAGCAGACAGGATTGCCCTGACAAAGCGATCTGCGACAGGCGGCCGGGCTGCGGCCGGGCCGCAGAGTAGAAGGAGGAACTATTGTGACCAATGTTCTGTTAGAGAAAAAAGGCAACATTGCTGTGGCTACCATCAACCGCCCCAAGGCCCTCAACGCCTTGAACTCTCAGGTCCTGGAGGATCTGAACGAGCTGGTGGAGCTGGTGAAGGCCGATGAGGAGATTCGCGCACTGGTGCTCACGGGCTGCGGTGAAAAGGCTTTTGTGGCCGGTGCCGATATCGGCGAGATGAGCACGCTCACTAAGGCCGGCGGCGAAGCCTTCGGCAAGAAGGGCAATGACGTGTTCCGCAAGCTGGAGACCCTGCCTATTCCCACCATCGCCGCTGTGAACGGCTTTGCACTGGGCGGCGGCTGTGAGCTTTCCATGAGCTGCGACATCCGTATCTGTGCCGACACTGCTGTGTTCGGCCAGCCGGAAGCGGGTCTGGGCATCACCCCGGGCTTCGGCGGCACCCAGCGGCTGGCCCGTTTGGTAGGCCCCGGCATGGCAAAGCAGCTGATCTACACTGCTAAGAATATCAAGGCTGACGAGGCTATGCGCATCGGTCTGGTGAACGCCGTCTATCCCCTGGAGGAGCTGATGCCCGCCGCGGAGAAGCTGGCCGCCACCATCGCAAAGAACGCACCCATCGCCGTGCGGGCCTGCAAGAAGGCCATTAACGATGGCCTGCAGGTGGACATGGACGCCGCCGTGGTCATCGAGGAGAAGCTGTTCGGCAGCTGCTTTGAGAGCGCCGATCAGAAGGAGGGTATGGGCGCTTTCCTGGAAAAGCGCAAGCACGAGCCCTACCAGAATAAGTAAGTTAATTAACAGGCTCCGGCCTGATGATTAAAACGTTTCCAACAACTATAATTAAAATAGGAGGAAAACAATTATGAAAATCGCAGTATTTGGCGCAGGCACTATGGGCAGCGGTATTGCCCAGGTTTTCGCAGCGAAGGGCCACACCGCTCTGATGTATGCTTCCAGCGTCCAGAGCGCACAGCGCCATAAGGATAAGCTGGCTGCCTCTCTGGCTAAGAAGGTTGCAAGGGGCAAGATGGACCAGGCTGCCGCCGATGACATCATGTCCCGCATCCTGGTGGAGGAGATGGACGCTGCCGCCGATGCCGATCTGGTCATCGAGTGCGTCGCTGAGAACATGGCCGTGAAGAAGGAGCTGCTGGCTAAGCTGGATGCTATGTGCAAGGATAGCACCATTTTCGCTACCAACACTTCCTCTCTGTCCATTACGGAGATGGCCCAGGGCCTGAAGCACCCCCTGGTGGGCATGCACTTCTTCAATCCCGTGCCTGCTATGAAGCTGGTGGAAGTGATTGCCGGCGGCAATACCCCCGCTGAGCTGGTGGAGTGGACCAAGAACCTCTCCCTGGAGATCGGCAAGACTCCCGTGGTGGTCAATGAGGCTCCCGGCTTCGTGGTCAACAAGATCCTTATTCCTTATTGTAACGAGGGCGTTTGCGTTCTGCAGGAAGGCGTTGCCTCCGCAGAGGATATTGATATTGCTATGCAGCTGGGCTGCAACCACCCCATGGGCCCCCTGCACCTGGGCGACCTGATCGGCTGGGACGTGGTGCTGAACATCATGGACGTGCTGTTCAATGAGACCCACGACAGCAAGTATCGCGCAAACGTTATGATCCGTAAGATGGTCCGTGCCGGAAAATTGGGCATGAAGTCCGGCGAGGGTATCTTTAATTACAAAAAGTAAAATTCGGTAAAGGAGAAAAGAGTATGGATTTCCATCTGACTAAGGAACAGCTGCTCGTTCGCAAGATGTATCGCGAATTTGCAGAGAACGAAGTAAAGCCCCTGGCCGCTGAAATCGACGAGGAAGAGCGCTTCCCCATGGAAACCGTCGAGAAGATGGCAAAGCTGGGTATGATGGGCATTTACTTCCCCAAGGAGTACGGCGGCGCTGGCGCCGACGTGCTGTCCTATGCAATGTGCGTGGAGGAGCTGGCTAAGGTCTGCGGCACCACCGCTGTTATCGTTTCCGCCCACACCTCCCTGTGCGCCGCCCCCATCTTTGAGAACGGCACCGAGGAGCAGAAGATGAAGTATCTGCCCGACCTGTGCTCCGGCAAGAAGATCGGTGCTTTCGGTCTGACCGAGCCCGGCGCCGGTACTGACGCCCAGGGTCAGCAGACCACCGCTGTGCTGGATGAGTCCGGCGAGAACTACATCCTGAACGGCTCCAAGTGCTTCATCACCAACGGCAACGTGGCTGATACCTTTGTCATCATCGCCGTCACCGGCAAGACCACCGATAAGCGCGGCCGCACCATGAAGGAGATCTCCGCTTTCATCGTGGAGAAGGACGACAAGGGCTTCTCTCAGGGCAAGCACGAGAAGAAGATGGGTATCCGCGGCAGCTCCACCTGCGATCTGATCTTCGAGGATTGCGTGATCCCCAAGGATCGTATGCTGGGCAAGAAGGGCGAGGGCTTCAAGATCGCCATGAAGACGCTGGACGGCGGCCGTATCGGTATCGCTTCTCAGGCTCTGGGTCTGGGCGAGGGCGCCGTTGAGGAAGCCATCAAGTACACCAAGGAGCGCGTACAGTTCGGTAAGCGCATCTCCCAGTTCCAGAACACCCAGTTCCAGCTGGCCGATATGCACACCCGTATGCAGGCCGCTCAGTACGTGGTTTACGCTGCTGCCATGAAGAAGCAGAACCACGAGCCGTACTCCATGGATGCTGCCATGGCTAAGCTGTTCGCCGCCGAGGCCGCTTCCGATGTGACCCGCCGCGCCGTTCAGCTGTTCGGTGGTTACGGTTACACCCGTGAGTATCCTGTGGAGCGCATGATGCGCGATGCCAAGATCACTGAGATCTACGAGGGCACTTCCGAGGTCCAGCGCATGGTCATCGCCAGCAATCTGGGCGTTAAGTAATTGAGGAGGTAAAAGGTAAAATGAAAATCATCGTCACTGTTAAGCAGGTTCCCGATACCTCCGGTAAGGTGGCCGTGAACCCCGATGGCACCCTGAACCGTGCGTCCATGCAGACCATCATCAACCCCGATGACATGAACGCCGTTGAGGCCGCTCTGGCTCTGAAGGACGAGCTGGGCTGCAAGGTCGTGGCGTTCACCATGGGTCCCCCTCCCGCAGAGGGCATGCTGCGTGAGCTGATGGCCATGGGCGTGGACGAGGGCGTTCTGGTCACCGCTCGTGAGTTCGGCGGTTCCGATACCTACGCTACCTCCCAGATCATCGCCGCTGCCATCGACACCTACGGCATCGAGAAGGATGACCTCATCCTGGCTGGCCGTCAGGCCATCGACGGCGATACCGCACAGGTCGGCCCCCAGATTGCTGAAAAGTTGCATCTGCCCCAGGTTACCTATGTGGCTGACATCCAGAAGGATGGCAACACCCTGACCGTGAAGCGTATGCTGGAGGACGGCTACATGATGGTCAAGGTGCAGACTCCCTGCCTGCTGACCTGCATCAAGGAGCTGAACCAGCCCCGTTACATGAGCGTGAACGGCATCTTCACCTGCTACGACAAGCCGATGGAAGTGTTCGATTACAACGCACTGAAGGACGATCCGCTGATCGAGGTGGACACCATTGGCCTGAAGGGTTCTCCGACGAACGTCTTTAAGTCCTTCACTCCTCCGCAGAAGGGCGCAGGCACCATGCTGCAGGGCAACGATGTTGCTGCCCAGCTGGCTGGCATCCTGGCCAAGAAGCACCTGATCTGATGAAAGGAGCATAGGATTACAATGGCTGATTTTAACGAATACAAGGGCGTATGGGTCTTTTGCGAGCAGCGCCAGGGCGCACTGATGTCCACTGACTTCGAGCTGGTTAGCGAGGCCCGTAAGCTGGCCGACGAGCTGGGCTGCGAAGTCACCGGCCTGTTGCTGGGCGACAACGTTGAGGGCATTGCCAAGGAACTGGGCGGCTACGGTGCCGACAAGGTTTTGGTCTGCGACAGCCCCCTGCTGAAGGATTACACCACCGATGCATACGCTAAGGTCGTGTGCGATATGGTCAACGAGTACAAGCCTGAGGTGCTGCTGATCGGCGCTACCAACATTGGCCGCGACCTCGGCCCCCGCTGCGCAGCCCGTCTGCACACCGGCCTGACCGCCGACGCTACCCATCTGGATATCGACACTGCAAAGTACATCGACTTCCTGAAGGAGAGCTCCACCATCGACCTGTCCAAGCAGAAGTTCGATATGGAAGACCGCAACCTGAAGATGACCCGTCCCGCATTCGGCGGCCATCTGATGGCTACCATCATCTGCCCCCGCTTCCGTCCCCAGATGTCCACCGTGC
>ENA-OOXJ01001892-OOXJ01001892.1-human-gut-metagenome-genome-assembly--contig:-NODE-1892-length-11950-cov-2.283817_pt1 | contig 11950 bp, 12 predicted proteins | sample MGYA00241587_ERZ501343 | MGnify/ENA primary metagenome ERZ501343 (study PRJEB25962, sample SAMEA2042918) | human gut metagenome | biome: human gut; feature: human-associated habitat; material: faeces... | reverse complement strand
TTATAAGTATAATTACTATAATAAGTAAGATAGCAATACTACTATTAATATATATTATAGCTATTTATATTAAATAGCTATTTTCTGTAAAGTATATAAATAATATATACTACCACTTATACCCGAATCATATTTTATTAATTTTTAAGTAAAAATTTAACTAAAAATTGGTCTAAATCATTAGCTCCATATATATGTAATTTATACAAAAATACTATTTTAATCAATACTTTCATTAAATCCATAGTTCAAATCAATAATTCGAGCACTTTTCATTAAATTTATTAAATTTTATAGAATTTATTAAATTTTATTTTACTGGCTGCAGTGTAAAATAATTTCTCATGATAAAAGAAAAAGGAATTTATAAAATCCCTTAATCATCATAATATTCTCCGTTGCTTCTGTATTTTACTGTTGAGCTATACATATCAATATAATTTTGACTGTGATATCCATGTCTATCAGGCATATCTCCACTACCTATAGGTCTTCCAGATGCTTTATCATATAAAACATAACCTTTTCCATCACTATCCTGCTTACTGTACCATGTATCACCTTCACAAACCCAATCAGAATGAGGATCTTTGGATTGTGAAGACACAGAAGAAGATGATTCATGTTCATCAGATACTTGGCAAACATCAGCAGTATCATTAGTAGTGTTATTGGTAATATTTGCAGTATTATTTAATGTTGTATTATTTACCGGTTCACTGCTTAGTGAAACAGTATAAATCAAACCACCGATAAGGCAGCACACAATCAGTATAAGTATAGCTATAATAGTTCTTTCATTGTCCATCTCTTCACCAAAATTACATATTTAAAATATAATAAAAAATATCATACTTACAATATTATTATATTGTTTATACTATTTAAACACATATTATTCATTAGTATCAGTTAAAATCTCATCTATTTCCGAAAGATTATTGGCAAAATAGATTTTTTCCTGCTTATCGGATGTAGATAAACCCATTTCAATCATATGGTCCAAAAGAACTTTCAGGCTATCATAATAGCCATTAAGATTATATACAATACATGGAGTATTTATCTGTTTTAGTGCAACTTTAGTCATTATTTCAGTTATTTCATCTAAAGTACCTGTACCTCCCGGAAAAGCAATGAAAGCATCTCCAAGCTCAATCATTTTCCTTTTCCGATCCTGCAAATCACTGGTTATTATAAGTTCGCTTAAATTTTCATGCTGCAGGTTATCGTCTATAAAAAACTCAGGTTCAACACCAATTGCCATACCATCAGCATTCAGGACACTGTCTGCAAGTTCCCCCATCAATCCTATTTTTGAACCGCCATAGACAAGTATATGATTATTTTCAGCAATCCACACACCAAGTTCCTTTACAGCTTCTTTCAGAAAAGGGTCACTGCCTTCATGTGATCCAAGATATACCGTAATTTTCATTAAGTTACACCTATTATGTTATATATGCTTCAAATTCTCTTAAATTCCAAAAATAAATAATATAAATGAAATTACAGGTATAATTACACCATGTTTAAAAGTTTTTTCGTCACCGATTAATTTCAGAGACACATAAACAGACAGCATGATTGACAATAACAGATACAGCAATGTCCTGTCAGAGTTTATTAACCTAACATTTAACCATGCGGAAAGTACAGAAATTAAAAGTATTAAAACTGTCAAATAACCGATTCCTATTAATGCATATCTTTTATTTTTTTTTCATAATCACTGCTTACATCAGTTTGAGTATTTGAATCAGAATTATCTATTTTTGTTCCACATTCCTGACAGAATTTAGAATCCTTTTCAACTAATACACCGCAATTAGGACAATTAACCATAAAAACATCCCTCCAGTTGTTTTTATTTATCTTGTTAACAATATATAATAATTATGTTTTGAAAACAGCTAAAAACAGAATTTAATGATATTTCGAAACTTGGATTTTTTAAAAAACAGAGCTGTCAAAACAGCATTTTGTCTGATTTAACAAAAATTAAAAATATAAAAAAAGGCAGAAAAAATATTTTAGGTAATTTTTCTGATTAATACTGAAGTATTGTTTGTATTGCCTGTAGGCAGGAGCATTACTTCCTTATGGAATCCCCTGGTGTCTTTTTCAGTAACCGGAGAATATAAAATAGCTCTCATACCAGTATAGGTTCTATAAAGAACAGGTGTTTTTTCACTTACCACATCCCAAATATTGGAAAATACCCTTTCTTTAGGTTCTGCAAAAGCAGCTACCATCAAAATATCATAATCCAAATCAGCTATTGTATTTTCATTACCTATAACAATTTTAATATCGTCGTCAAGGTTTAATTTTTTCAAAACTTTTCTGGATAACTGGGCTACATCTTCCTGCTGTTCAATTCCAATACATTTACATCCGAATACTTCATTGAACATGATTAAAGTTAAAGGCAGAGGTCCGCTTCCCAAAAATAAAAAGGTTTTTTCCTCATTGAATTTAGCTAATTTACTTTCATTATTAATTAATCCTATATAACGCTCATAAAAGTGAAAAGAGTCAAGTACTTCTCTTGGATTATCTGAGTTAAGTATCTTTAATGCATTTTCCATTTCCAGTCTGGCGCCGACATAAACGTAAAACTTACGGATTAATTTTAATGCCCTGTTCATCTTTTCATCATCAAGAATATGTTTAGCAGAGTCAAAATCGATTGTTTTATCATGCGCAATAACTTCAACTTCATCTAAAATCTCAATAACCTCATCGATAGCAACATCATCCAAAGCGTTCATATCATCATCAAGATTACCGAAATTGGAAAGTTTATCAGCTATTTCTTCAATTTTACCCCAATATTTATAACAACTCATAATATCACGATATTTTTTCAAATTAAATAACAAATTATATATAGTATTTTCTAGTTTATTATATATTAAAGTTTAGTATATGATAATAAAGTATTACTAAAGCTTCAATTTAAGAAATAAAGTAATACTTTCATTCTTTTAAAAAATAAAGTATTAAAAATCGATTAAAATTTCCAAAAAAGTAATACATTTAATGGAGGATTAAAAAGTGAACTTTAAAATTATTCAACTGTCCGACAATATTTGTGAAAAAACCAGAACTCAGAAGTTTTTATTTAAGCAGATTAAAAAAGAATACGGATACGGATATGTGCCAGAATATCATAAAGACATAATGAATCTAAATGAATACTACATAAATCCTAGAAAAAATAATTTGTTCCTAGCAAAAAATCCTGAAAATGATGAAATAATAGCTACAATAGCTGTAAGAGGCTATGACAAAAAATTCAAAGAATTTGAAGGATTATATAATAAAGAAGATACTGCAAGCATTTGGAGATTATATGTTGATGAAAAATACAGAAGACTGGGTCTTGCAACAAAACTGTTTAAACTAGTAGAATCCTTTAGCTATCTAAACAGCTATAAAGAAATTTATCTCCACACCCATAAAAATTTAAATGGTGGATTAAACTTTTGGAAAAAAATGGGTTTTGAAACAACTGTAGATACAAACAATGACCTTCAGACAGTCCATATGATTAAAAAATTACCTAAGTTCAAACTCAATAATGTTCAATCCGGATATAACTTAGCTATTGAATCCTTAACTCTTTTTTAATTATCATTTTATTTAATTATTATTCCGCTATCAGTTGTTATGTTATCCACCATATAATTGATATGACCTCTTCTGGCTGTTTTTTTAACATTGAAAAATATGTTTAGTTTATGACCTGCAACTGAATTATTATATTCTGCATTTAATTTATTATACATCTCTTCGCTTATGGTATATTTTCTTCCGTCATCTCCAACGATCCAGTAAGCTTTGGAAAAATCAGGACCGAACTGTGTAAATTCATCAACAGTAACTGTGTTATTGTGATATCCGATTTCATCTATTTCCTCATTGAATTTGGCATCATGGAGAGTATCCAATAAAAATCCGCTTGCACCAAATATTATGGCAAAAAGTATTACTGCTCCAACTACGGAAGAAACAGAGTTTCCAATAATAAACTCTTTTTTTGAAGTCTCATTTTTATAATCTCTTCCATTAACAATAAATGCAAATATAAAACATGCCAAAAATATATATTCAATGTCTATTTCTAAAAATACTGCAAAATAAATCATTAAAAGAATGAAAATCTAATATGGCCAGACTAAAATCTACTTTCATATATTATAGTTACATATGATTTAATAAATAGTTTAGGCATATCTTAACGGAAGAATTGCCATTTTTGAGTATGATAAATCAGCAGCACATTACAGTAATGGCGATTATTTTCAGAAAATTATTTTTTCCCATTTCATTGGAATAACTTCATAATATTATCTCATTCTAGCTGAAAACATGATATTTTTTCTAAAACTTCACCTGCAACTGCTACATCTTAAAATAATTCATATATTTTTGATAATAATGATTTGTCATTTTTTGAGATTTGTTTTAATTGATTTAAAATGTTTAAATAGTATGGTTGAGTGTAATGTACTTGTCCTAAACCCCATTCATGATTTTCATCCAGTATTCTTTCTTTTTTAATTTTAAGGGTGATTACATCTTTTTGCTTTTTTAATATATTATCTACTTTTTTTAAAAGTTTATTGGTGTTTTTTGCATTGGATTTAAAATTTTTATTTACTTCTATATTATTATCATCTTTAAGTATTTTATAACCTAATCGAACAGGATTTAAAATTATTTGTGAATTTGGTGATTCTTTTTGAATATAATCTAAAAATAAGTTCATATTTTCTTTGTATAATTTTAGATAAGTGTTTGGGTCATTATACATATTGATTTTTGTGTATGGCTTAATTTCAGTATGAAATTTTGTTTTTGGCAAATCCCAGTAATTATTTGTAATAAAACAGTTTTCATATTTTATTATACCAAAAATCACTTCAAAATAATTATCAATTAAAATATAATCTGGTTTAAACTTTTTTACTTCTGCTAAAAAGTTCTTAGTTAAATCTTGATTAATAAATTGTGTTCCTGCTTTATTCACCCTATTTTCTGGCAATATTTGGATATCCTGATTTTTAAAGGGCACTGGTTCTTGCATAAGACTTATTATTGAACCTCTTTGTGATGAAATAGAACAATTAAAATATTTTTTATAATCTGGATTTATGCCACTGTAAAAATTATCTCTACTTGCACATGAGCCAAAAACAGCAATATTGTATATCATAATATAATTTATTTTTTTATTGTATTATTATTTTTTTATTTTTAAGTTAACATTTTTTAAAACAGATAATTCTCTGTATCTTTTTTATCATATTTAATTTATGTTTAAGTTAAATTTTAATTGCATCTTTTTGAAGCAAACATACATGGAATAACAAAAGTAAAAGTACAAGACTACAAAACAACAATTTACAATATTCTCCAATCGATCAAAATAGAAAAATAGGATTTCAACAAAATCTGAAGGGTTCAAAAAGAGGGCATTTATATAATATTACTCTTTTTTTGCAACCTTCATATTTTTTATATAAACCTAAAAAAATTTAATAATTTAATTTTTTACCACAATGAGGACAATAAGATAATTGACCTTTAAATCTACCACCACAAGCCTGACAAGTATAAACTATATTCGGATTACGAACACCAGTAGACTTAATAGCATTATCCGAAGATGCCTTTTTAAGGAACCTCCAAACAAAAAATGCCACAATAAAAGCAGCAATAATACCAAACGGTCCTAAAATCACAATTCCTAAAAACAAAGACACGAAAAATGCTATTATAGTTAAAAGCCATCTTCCCACCACTGGTGATGAGTCACCACCATAGATACCTGTTTTAGCTATTCTCATTTGGTTCCCACATTTTGGGCATTGATATACTCCCCGTTCTTCCTCGCTTGTAAATCCACATACATCACATATATATTCATAGTGCACCATTTTTATCTTTTTCCCATCTATTTTTTTTGTTAAATTTTAATTGTATCTTTCATTAAGAAACATACCTTATTTTCATTTTCTTTTTTATACTATTTAAACACGTGTTAATTCTTTTTTGAAAAGTATTATTAGGAAAGTATAAAAGTATTACAAAAATAAGGGGGTTTTCCTAAAATTATTTACCAGTTTAAATAAAACCCACTATATTCCGTATTATTAAGTAATGATTTTACTAATTTTTTTGTTTGATTTTCAATGATTTTAGCATAAGTTACTTTTTCATTTTCAAAAGTCAAATCATTATGAATTTTGGCCATTATTTCGCCGGCTAATAATTTTCTTGATTCTAATTTTAATGAATTGTTTCTTTTATCAATGTTTGTTTCGTTGATTTGGTTGGTGTTTATTAATTTGAACACTGTTTTATCAACGATTTGTTGTCTAAATTCTTCTATTAAATCAAAAATTAAGCTTTGTCTTCTTTTTAAATCTGCATGCAATAATCCGCAGTATGGATCAAGCCCTAATGTTACAATATTTTTTGCAATTTCTGAAGCAAGTATTGCATATCCATAATTTAACATAGAATTTACAACATCATTTTCTGGTTTTTGATTTCTGTTTTTGAAATTGATTTCATCAGGCAGCAGCAAACTTACTGCTTCCGAGTAATTAACAGAAGCTATTCCTTCAAATCCCATTATTTTATTTTTAGATGTGAATATATTATCATTTAGAGTTATTTTAAAGTTTTTGAAATCTTTTATGTTTTGTTTAATTTTATTTTCAATTATTTTAACTTCTTTGATTTTTTTATTTTTATTTAATGTTTTAATTGTTGATTTTTGGTTTTTCATTTTAGATGTTATAAATTCTTTTGAAATTAAAAGGCCTTTATGATTTTCACTAGCTTGATATTGTAATTTTTTTAAAACAATATTGTTCTGATTTGGAGACTCTAAAATATAGTTGATTTGACCAAAGTAGTTGATACTAATTAATTTAATATTGTTTTTTGCCATCAGATTTAATGCATCGAATGTTATATGACCTTTAGCCATTATAGTTATATCTGATACTTTGTTTGCAGAAATTCTATATATCTCATTGTCTTTTTCCATGACTACTATTTGATTGTCTTTTTTTCTTAGTGTTTTATTGTAGCCATCAATTATCAATTTCATAATATCTTATATTTTTCTTCTTCTAGATTTATTTCTTTTCCAAAATATGTGATTTTATTATAACATGCCCCACATATTGGAATTATAATTATAAACCCGTTTTCATCAGGTATTTTAGATATTTTTTCTTTTAAAATAAGTATTTCATTATTATCCAAATTTCCAATATATGTTTTTTCACTTATTTGTTTAAATGCATTGTAGTTTAAGATTCTTTCAAGTTTTAAAATATCTTTTTTGAATTTTAAATTAAATAAAACTAGAATTTTCAATTTTATCACATTTTTTAATTAATATCCATATTTTTTAAGTAATTCCAAATTTATGACTCAAATCAGAATTTTAAAGTTTATTAATTATTTTTTCTAATAAACTTCCTATTCGGTTATTTTATTCAAAAATACTTAAAGTATCCAAGGAAAGTAATAATAAAAATGATTATAAAACTTATTTCTCTTTAATTATCATATCTTCATATGAAATATCACTATCAACACATCTGATACCAAATGTAAAAATATTATTTCATATATGTATCTCTATTAAGTTTACCCTCCATGATATTTAGGAGGTAATTATAAAATCAACATTATATTTTCACTGTTTTCCAATCAGAACTGTTTAGTGCATTTATACAATTAATTGAAACTATTAAACTAATAAAAAGTAAAGATATTAAAAGTTTCTTTGAAATCATATGATTTTAATTGTATTAACTTACCTATAATATTCTGTTAACACATGAAAAATCAATTCATTCATCGAAACTTAAGCGGTTTTTTTAATTTTTATATTTTTTAATTTTCACGTTTTTTAAGTAATTCCAGACCTATGTCTCCCAGTTTGTATTTTTGGATTTTTCCGCTTGTTGTCAATGGGAATTCATCAACAAAGAATACATGTTTTGGAACTTTATATCTGGCTATTTTACTTATTGCATAGTCCCTTACATCTTCTTCAGTTAAATCTGAGCCTTCTTCTTTTATTATGAATGCTCCTACGATTTCACCGTATTTTTCATCAGGTATTCCTGCTACCTGAACGTCCTGAACTCCGTCTATTGTATATATGAACTCTTCGATTTCACGTGGGTAGATGTTTTCTCCTCCACGGATAATCATATCTTTAATTCTTCCGACAATAGAATAGTATCCGTCTTCATCAATGGTAGCCAAGTCTCCGGAGTGTAAAAATCCGTCATCTTCAATGACTTCTTTTGTTTTTTCAGGATTTTTATAATATCCTTTCATTACATTAAATCCTCTGCAGACTATTTCTCCTTTTTTACCTACTTCAGTTATGTCTTCACCAGTATCAGGATCTATAAGCTTAACTTCAACATTTGGGAAAGGAGTTCCTACAGTGTTTACTTTTTTCTCAAATGTATCTGTGGCATTTGTTTGTGTCATTCCAGGAGATGCTTCTGTTAGACCGTATACACTGGTGATTTCAGTCATGTTCATTTTGTCTATTACTTCTTTCATGGTTTCAACAGGACATGTTGATCCCGCCATGATTCCTGTTCTAAGTGATGACATGTCAAACATGTCAAACATAGGATGTGTCAATTTTGCAATAAACATTGTTGGAACACCGTGAATTGCAGTACATTTTTCCTTTTGAATAGCTGAAAGAGCTAAAAGCGGATCAAATTCCTCCAGCATTACAATAGTTGAACCATGTGTAATTACTGCCATGACTCCTAAAACTGAACCGAAACAATGGAATAACGGTACCTGAATACATAATCTGTCCTCTTCAGAGAAGTTCATATTTTCCCCGATGTAATATCCGTCATTTAAGATGTTTCTGCTGGTAAGCATTACTCCTTTTGGGAAACCTTCTGTACCGCTGGTATACTGCATATTTACTACATCATTATTGTCAAATTCTTTTTTGATTTCTTTTAGGATTACATCATCCTGATTTTGACCTAACAATAATAATTCGTTAGTGTTATACATTCCCCTATGCTTGTCCTGACCTACATGAATAACATGTTTTAAACATGGAAATTTTTCTGAAGTTAATTTTCCTCTCTGACATGTTTTAAGTTCAGGCACCAAATCATAAATAATATCAATATAATTATTGTCTCTGAATCTGTCAGTTAATGCTAAAGCTTTCATATCTGACTGTTTAAGAATATACTCCAGTTCATGACTTTTATAAGCGGTATTTACAGTTACCAAAACAGCTCCTATTTTAGCTGTTGCAAACATGAAAGTCAACCATTCAGGAACATTTTTAGCCCATATTCCTACATGATCCCCTTTTCCAACACCAATAGATAATAATCCTTTAGCTAAATTATTAGCCCTTTCATTAAATTCAGAATATGTGAATCTCAAGTTTCTATCAGGATAAATTAAAAATTCATGGTCCGGAAGTCTTTCTACTTGTTTTTCAAAAAAATCTGCTAGTGTATCTTCACTGAATAACATTTTTTTAACTCCTGAAATTAAATTTAATCGACAGGTGTGTATATTACAGCTAAAATCTTTGCTGTTTCATCATTTGAACTGTGTACATGATGTGATACAATTGAATCATAGTAAATACTGTCACCAGTTTCTAAAACATAGTTATTTTGACCATAAATAACTTCAATTGTTCCTTCAAGAACATAAAGGAATTCTTCACCTTCGTGAGAGCTAAGTTCATGGCTTTCTTCAGCATCCACTTTAAAGTCAATGATAAATGGTTCCATGTTTCTGTCACTTTTTCCGGCAGCCAATGAGTAGAACTCCAGGTTACTGTTTTCGGTTTTGTTTTCATCACCTGAGAAGTATACTACTTTGTCACTTTTTCCTTTTCTAACTACTAATGGTCCTGTCTGTTCATCATCATCAATAAAAGTACCTATTCTAACGCCAAGTACTCTAGCTATTTTTGTTAAAGGAGTAAGAGATGGTATAATTTCCCCGTTTAATATTTTTTCAACTAATTCAATGTTAACATCACTGTCATTAGCTAGTTCGTCAAGTGATACATTTCTAACTTCCATTAAAGTTTTGATTTTTTCTCCAATTTTATTTTTATTAGGCATTTTTTCCACCTTAACTCTTTAATATAAAATAATATGTATTTTATCATTAATAAACGTGTTTTCAGATATTTAAAAATAAGAGAATATAGTAAAAATTATTAAAAAATAATATATAAACTGTGTAAAAAAAGAAAGCTCTGCGACATTTTAAGCAATGCAATTATCGCCAGACGTTTTTTAATAAACAGAAAGGAGGTTTTTAAACTGATAACCTCTAAACATGTTTAATATTTGTATAATCAGATATTTCACTATTGAATGTAGCTAAATTTGAAACATTCAAATCATGAATATCACTGTGTCCTGTTATTCTTGCAAAAGTTTTAATTTCTTCAAGACTTGCATTAAGATAATTGGTTAATCTTTTTGCTCCAATATCTGTTTTTAATCTGGAACGCAGTTCTTTATCCTGTGTTGCAACTCCCACAGGACATTGCCCTTTATCACATAATCTGTACTGCTGACATGCCACTGCAATTAAACTGGCTGAAGCTATAGCTATTGCATCTGCTCCCATAGCTAATGCTTTTGCAAAGTCACTGGAAACTCTTAAACCACCAGTAATTACCAGATCAATATCCAAATCATGTTCATCCAGATATTTTCTGGCTCTGTGTAATGCAAATATTGTTGGAATACTTGTTGAATCCCTAACTAATAATGGGCTGGCTCCAGTAGCTCCCCCTCTTCCGTCAACTGTAATGAAATCAGGTTTGGCATAACTAATAAATTCCAAATCATTTTCAATATGTCCTGCAGCTATTTTAATACCTATCGGACGGCCTTCAGATTTTAATCTTAATTCATCTACCAGATCTTTTAAATCTTTCTTAGAATTAATATTCGGGAATCTTGATGGGGATATTATGTCTTCACCTGCTTTTTTACCTCTTACTTTGGCTATTTCAGGTGTTACTTTATCACCAGGCAATAATCCACCCATTCCGGGTTTTGTTGCCTGACCTATTTTAATTTCAATTGCATCTGAAGTTTTTAAGTTTTCATCAGTTACTGAATACTTGTTCGGAACATATTCAAAAATGTATTTGTATGCCGCATTTTTAACTTCCTGCAGTATTCCTCCCTCTCCACTACACATTGCTGTTTTAGCCTTAAAGCTTCCTTTAGCCAAAGCAATTTTACTTTCCTTAGACAAGGCCCCGTAAGACATGTGGGATACATATACAGGATTTTCAATAACTAAAGGTTTTTCAGCATTTTTACCTATTACTGTAGTAGCTGACACTTCTGCATCTTCTTCTAAAGGCATAGGATTTAACTGGTTTCCTAAAATAAGAATATCATCCCAATCAGGCATTGGCAATTCTGTAGCCATTGGTGCTGTAATGGGTTTTCCGGAATCGCATAACTTATAAATGGTGTCCATATGTCTTACTGATTCATCATTTCTGATGTACTGTTTCGGAAATGAAATTAACCAATTGTTTTCATTTGTTTCAGCTGGTTCAAAGTTAGATATATCTGATCCGCAATCCGGACATTCTTTAAGGTCTTTTAATGGTATTTTTTCAGTTTTTTCATCATGAATATAATTACAAATCCTACACTGATATATCCTATATTCTGTTTTTTGGATTGCTTTGAATTTTGATAGCGGCGACCCGCATACCGGGCATTTTCCAAGTTTAACAAGTACCTGACCCTCTTTTTCTTCATCATAAACATAATGACAAACTTCACATTCATATGTCTTATAGGCCATATCTTTTTTCATTATTTCAAAATTAGAAACATCTGATTTGCAATCA
>ENA-OOXJ01001887-OOXJ01001887.1-human-gut-metagenome-genome-assembly--contig:-NODE-1887-length-11972-cov-9.169841_pt1 | contig 11972 bp, 7 predicted proteins | sample MGYA00241587_ERZ501343 | MGnify/ENA primary metagenome ERZ501343 (study PRJEB25962, sample SAMEA2042918) | human gut metagenome | biome: human gut; feature: human-associated habitat; material: faeces... | reverse complement strand
GTTTTATCCAATCTGTTGATAGTCAAATAAAACCTACCTGATTACAACAAATATAGGAAAATTCTGGCGTAAATCCCAAAATTCCGGAGTGTCGTGTATCAGAAAAGTTTGTACCGTCAAAAGAGCCCGATTCAAAAAAAGCACATCGTTTCAAAAGTGACAGTGTATTTTTTTTAAATTTGCCTGACAAAATCCCAGACCTATGAACATAAGGCAAATATTATCCGCAGCGGCAGCCGCACTGACAGTGGGAGCAATGGCCGCACTTCCGCTTTCCGCCCAGAAGAAACCGCTGGACCACAGCGTGTACGATTCCTGGCAGACGGTATCTTCAATACAGAATCCCTACGGCGGCAACTGGCTGCTGTACAGCATCACACTTCAGGACGGGGACGACACCCTCCACATCTACGACATCGCAGAAGGGACTGTTGCCTACACTATCCCCAGAGGCAGCGGTGCCGTCATCTCCCAGGACGGTTCCACGGCCGTGTACCTGATCGAGGCTCCGAAACAGGCCGTAAGGCAGGCTAAGATAGACAAGAAGAAGGCCCACGAGATGCCCAAGGACACTTTAGTGATCCTCGACCTGAAATCCGGTACAAGGACTGTCTTCCCCGATGTAGACCGCATGTATGCCGGAGACGACCTGCAGAATTACGTGGTCTACCGTCAGGCTCAGACCGAAGCGTCCAATGAAGGCGGCCGCGGGCTCTACATCACCGACATCCGCACCCTGACGACTGACACCATAGCCCACGTGGACGACTGCGTGGTCTCCTCCAAGGGCGGGAAAATCATCTATGCCACCGAACCTGCGAAAGACGATTCTCTCGGAAAAAGGGAGCTTCACCTGCTCATTCCGTCCACAGGCAAGGACATCACCCTCTACAGCACTCCCAAGGAAGGCCTGATCTCTGGCATTGAGTTCAATGAAGAGGCCACGGCTGCCGTATTCTACTCCCGCCGCGACACCTCCGAGGCCGCAAAGGACCTGCGCGATATTTTCTATGCAGACCTTACAGCAGAGAGACCGTCGGCAGAATGCATCGTGCCCTCCGACATCAAGGGAGTCCCCGAAGGCATGGGCATCAGTGACAAGGCCACCCTGCGCCTGAGCAAGGACGGCCGCTACCTGGTCCTGGGAGTCAAGGAACTGCCCGAGCCGGAGGACGAGACTGTTCCGGATTTCGAGAAAGTCAGCCTCGACATCTGGAGATGGGACGCCGACTACCTGCCCACTCAGGTGAAAATCAACAAATCCCGTTTTGAACGCCAGCCCCTGACTGCCCTGTATTATTTTGACAGGCCCGGGCAGATCCTCATGCTGGCCGACGAGACCATGCCCATGGTCAATATTCCGGAAGACCTGACCGGCAACACTGTCCTGGTCCTCAATGACAAACCCTACAGAGTGGAGCGCCAGTGGGACCCCACCCCGCGCTACGACCTCTACCGCCTCAACATTGAGAACGGCGAGAGGGAGCTCATAAGCAGGAACCGCACCGTGCGCAGCACTGTCTCTCCCGACGGCCGCTATGCCGTGATGTTCGACTCCGCCGACACCTGCTGGCACCTCTACGATATCGTAAACAACGAATGGAGGAACCTGACCGCAGACGTACCCGCCCTCTTCTGGGACGACGAGGAGGATACTCCCTCGGCAGCCGGCCCGACAGGACCCGCACTCTGGTACAAGGACGGATCGGCCCTGCTCATCGGAGCCCGTTTCGACGTATGGAAATTCTACACAGACGGCAGCAAGACGCCTGAGAACCTGACTGAAGGCATCGGAGCCGCAGATTCTATCAAATTCACACCAGTCCTCAGTCTTATCCCCGATTCCCGCCTGGATAGCCGCAACGGCATAAGTTCCGACCGTGAGATTCTGGACGACAAGCCATTGTATTTCTCTTCCTTCAACGACATAACCAAGGAGACCGGAATCTACCTCAAGGACCTGAGCGTCCGCAGACCGAAGATGCAGAAACTGGTCAGCGGCCCCGCCACCTACCGCCTCAGCGCGATCGGCTCCGGAAAGAAGCCTGTCCTGTTCTACACCATGGGCGACTTCCGCAATCCCTACGACCTCTACCGCACTTCCAACCTCTTCAAGACCTCGGAGCAGCTGACCGACATCAACCCCCAGCAGGACCAGTACCGCTGGGGCAGCGTGGAGCTTGTCGACTGGATGTCCGAAGACGGAGCCTTCCGCTGCGAGGGCATGCTCTTCACCCCAGATGACCTCGACTCCACCGGCAAATACCCGATGGTACTGTATTTCTACGAGAGAAGCTCCGACGGGCTGTATTCCTACCGCGCACCGGCCCCGAGCCGCTCGATCATCAACATCTCCTACTTCGTAAGCAACGGCTACATCGTATTCGTACCCGACATCTACTACCATGTGGGACATCCCGGCCAGAGCGCGATGAACTGCATCATGCCGGGCGTGGACAAGGTGCTGGAAGGCAGGCCCTGGATAGACAGCACGAAGATGGCCCTCCAGGGACAGAGCTGGGGAGGCTACCAGACAGCCTACATGATCACACAGACCGACCGGTTCGCTGCCGCGGGAGCCGGAGCACCGGTATCCAATATGACCAGTGCCTACGGCGGTATCCGCTGGGGCTCGGGAGTCACCCGCCAGATGCAGTATGAGCACGGGCAGAGCCGTATCGGGGACAATCTCTGGGACGGCTTCGACCTCTATGTCGAGAACTCGCCCCTGTTCTTCGTGCGCAATGTCACCACCCCTGTCCTCATCATGCACAACGACGAGGACGGAGCAGTGCCCTGGTACCAGGGAATCGAGTTCTTCACCGCCCTGCGCCGCTGCGGCAAACAGGCATGGATGCTGACCTACAACGGCGAGGACCACAACCTCGTGCAGCGTTACAACTGCAAGGACTACACAGTCAAGCTCGTGGAGTTCTTCGACCATTTCCTCAAGGGAGAGCCGATGCCCGAATGGATGAAATAATCTATAATTCAAATATTTGATCAGATGAAATTAAAATTCGCAACTACATTGATGTTAATGTCCTCTATGGCAGTGATGTCCTCTTACGCCCAGAGCGGCAGGAAGGGCACTGCCTCAGTTATCGAAAAGACCCCGATAGAGGTCGTGGACGGCAAGTTCACACCCGAGATCATGCTCCGTCTCGGAAGGGTATCCGACCCTCAGCTCTCTCCTGACGGAAGCAGAATCCTCTACGGCGTGACCTACACCAGCATAGAGGAGAACCGCAGCGTGCGGCAGCTCTATGTCATGAACGCCGACGGCAGCGGAAACCACCAGATCACCCATTTCTCGTCGAGTGCCAACAATGCCCGCTGGTACGGCGACGGCTCCGTTATCCTCTACCTTCAGGGCGGCCAGATATGGTCGATGAGCGCTGATGGCAAGAACATCCGTCAGGTGAGCAATATTCCCGGAGGCATCTCCGAGTTCAAGCTCTCCCCCGACCAGACCAAGGTGATGTACATCGCCCAGGTGCAGTCTGCAACCAGACCCACCGACCTGTATCCGGATCTGGACAAATCCACCGGACGCGAGATCGACGGTCTGATGTACAGGCACTGGGACTGCTTCGTGGAGACCATCCCCCACACCTTCGTGGCTGACGTTGTCCGCTCGGGCAAGTCGCTGAAAGTGGCTCCCGGCAAGGATATCATCGAGGGTACGAAGTTCGAGCTCCCCACCCTGCCTTTCGGCGGACTGGAGCAGCTCTCCTGGAGTCCCGACGGACAGTGGATCGCATACGCATGCCGCAAGCTCACCGGCAAGGACTACGCCTTCTCCACCAACACCGACATCTACCTCTACAACGTGGCTGACGGCTCCTGCGAGAATCTCTCCGAGGGCATGAACGGCTATGACACCGATCCGGTCTTCTCTCCCGACGGCAAGAGCATCGCATGGCTCAGCATGGAAAGGGCCGGCTTCGAGGCTGACCGCAACAGGGTATTCGTCATCGACCTGGCATCCCGTGAAAAGAGGGAGCTGACCGTAGGCTTCGACCACAGCGCGGCCTCTCCCGTATGGAAGGCCGACGGCAGCGGCATCTATTTCAACGCCCTTGCATTCGGACTCCAGGCCATTTTCTCGGTCGACCTCCAGGGCAATGTTACACGCATCACCCCCGATGACCTCTGGTACGACTTCGGCAAGGTAGCCGAACTGGGAGAAGGCCGTCTGCTCAGCACCGCACAGTCCATGAGCCGTCCCGACGAGATCGTATCCGTATCCTTAGCTGACGGATCATTTACAGTCCTCTCCCACGAGAACGACGACATCTACGCCCAGCTCGAACAGGAAAAATGCGAAATGAGGTGGATACCCACCACCGACGGCCTCGAAATGCTTACCTGGGTCATCTATCCCGCAGACTTCGATCCCGCCAAGGTATATCCCACAATGCTTTTCTGCACCGGCGGTCCCCAGCAGTGCAACAGCCAGAGCTGGTCTACCAGGTGGAATTTCAAGCTGATGGCCGCTGAGGGCTACATCGTGGTCATCCCCAACCGCCGCGGCACCATGTCCTTCGGCCAGAAATGGTGCGACGATGTGTCCAAGGACTACGCCGGCCAGTGCATAGACGACTATATGTCGGCTGTATACGAGATGAAGAAAGAGCCGTATGTCGGCAAGATGGGCGCTTCCGGAGCCAGCTTCGGCGGCTATTCGATCTACTATCTGGCCGGAGCGCATCCCAATGACTTCGATGCATTCCTCTCCCACGCCGGTATCTTCAACCAGGAGCACATGTACATGATGACAGAAGAGATGTGGTTCCCGACATGGGACAACGGCGGAGCACCGTGGGACATAGAGAAACCCGATGCACGCAAGCACTACATCAACTCCCCTCACCAGCTCGTCCGCAACTGGAAGACCCCGATCATGGTCACCCACGGAGAACTGGACTACCGCGTACCCGTAGACCAGGGCATGGCCGCCTTCAACGCCGCCCAGATGCTCGGCGTACCCTCGCGCATGCTCCTCTTCCCCGACGAGAACCACTGGATACTCAAGCCCCAGAACGCCGTCCACTGGCAGAGGGACTTCTTCGAGTGGTTCGACCAGTGGCTGAAAGACTGACGGTGATCAGACACACAGCACGTCTCACATCTGGCACATGTCATCTGACATAGCCCATTAAAGATACAATCCGAATCAAGGCCCTGCCCGGGAGGATATCCTGCGGCAGGGCCTGTTTCATTGTCGCGGGTCCCTCATCCTCGCGGATCTCTTCCCAACAGCCAACATCATCGCAGACATCTTCCGCACAGGCCCCATCCAACCATCCGACAGCCCTTAATTTTCTCCGCCTCAACGGCTGTATTTTCCTCTACCTATGCACACTCTCGGCAAGTGCAGTATCTCCAGCAGTTCTCAACTCCGCCAAAAAATTCCACGTTGCTTTTTAGTTATAACATATCTAATTGGGTTCAAGCCCTTTATCTATTTATGCTTTTTTTAAGTGGGACAAAAAAGTATTCTTTTAGCCCAATTTAGCCCCACATTAAAATCAGCCGCCTAATCAATTACCTGATTGACAAGCCCGTACATTACAACTAAAAGGCAACGTGACATTATCAGCTGTCGCAAGTGTACCATTTTCCCGCCTCTGCCGGACACCTGCGAAAGGGCCAGATCATGTAGCCATACTGTACATGGTAATTTTACAATATCCAGCACAATCCCCAAACTTATACCCCTTATTATCAGCCATACACATTTCAACGACTTGCTGGACTCCATACATTTTGCCATAAAACCGCCATTTTACCATCTTTCACCATCAGTTCAGCAAATGTCTGTTTTAAAAACATTTAGATATCAGATGCTTACAGATGCAGTTCCTGCTGGACTTACCGGATTCCTCAGATTTATATTCCACAACGGCAGCGTTTCCCGCAATTCGGTGCCGTTGCGGTAGTGCATTTCCTTGCAGGCCCATCCTCACAGCGTTACATGGCTGTTTCACAGTCAGGTACTCTCCACAACGGCAGAGTTTCCGGCGATTCGGTGCCAGTGCGGTAAGACCATCTCACCGCCGTTATTTCAACAGGACGCTCTACACCGGATTCAGCCGGAGTATCCGTCCGTACCATAAGCCGAACGACCGATTAGAATTTACTCCAAATATTTCTTATCTTTACGACACGACATAAAATCATTCTCACCATGAAAAACATTATCACAGTCCTATCGGTCATCACGGCAGCAGCCATGGCTCTATACTCGTGCTGCGACAAAGCAGACAACAGTATCACCGTACTGACCGAAGATGTGAAGACCGGGGCAGTCAGCGTAAAGGGCGAGACTGTCTGCACTTTTCCAGATACTGTATTTTTCCAGAAGGCCTGGATGGCAGATGACAGGCATGCTATCTGCGAAACCCGCACAGCCAAGTGGGGCGGTCTGTCACAGGATCAGTGGGCTTTTGAAGTCTACGATATCCGCGCTATGCAGCCCGTCGCCCATTTTCTTCACTCCGGCAACGGGCCGTTCGAGGTACTCTCGCCATTATCCTATGTTGTAGACGACACCCTATACGTTATGGAAAGTTCCAAAGGCAAACTGTACGTCATTCCTGTTGACAAAGCAGCCGAAGGCAAGGGAATTCAGGAACTTTCTTTCAAATTCAACACCATGAAAGCCGTCACATACAAGGGGAATATTCTATCCCTCAACCCATACTGGTTCGAGAACAAGGAGACAGGTGTCTCAAACGGAGAACCCAAACTGTTCTACTCCGATGGAGAGCTGATACCATACGACGAGAGCAAAATATTTTCCGGAAACTGCGTCCAGGGCCATCTGCTCACAAATCCGGAAAAGAGTGTTATAGTCTATGTCGAGAACACCTACCCCCTCGTCGAATTCTACAACGACAGTCTCCGGCTGACAAAGAGCGTCACCGGCCCGGACAAGCTGATGCCGGAATACCTCAATGCCCACAACACGCTGTTCTTCGAGAAACTATACGGACAGCCATACGGCCTTGTGTGCTGCGATGACAGCTATATCTATCTACGGTACAATGACAATCTGGGCACGGAGCCCATACTGAGCGCAGAACTGGTAGACGGTTCAGTTTCGATACACGTCAATGATGAGTATGAAACAGATGAGAGCGCAGCCAATGATGTTCTGATCTTCGTTCTGGACTGGGAAGGCAACATGCAGGGCAGCTATCGCCTCGAAGGTCTGACCCATTGTACCGCCATAAGTTCCGGTGGAAACGGGATCCTCTACGCCAGCACCAATGATCCTGAAACAGACCAGCTCTCCATCCTCCGCTACAAGCTCTTCTGACGGGAAAGAATGGCGTCGCAGAGGACAATGGCGGCGGCGCTTTCAATGACTACAGGGACGCGCAGGGCGAAGCATACATCGTGGCGTCCCTTTATGCTGAGCTCCTCCAGCCGTCCGGTAGCCAGATTTATGGTGGTCTGGGGACGGGCAATGCTGGAGGTGGGCTTCACTGCCACGCGGAAGACAAGCGGATTACCGTTGGTTATGCCGCCGTTGATACCGCCGGCTCCGTTGCGGGAGGTATGCCCCGCGATGTCGGTGATGGGGTCGTTGTGCTGCGAGCCGCGCATACGGGAGGCCCCGAAGCCGTCCCCGAACTCTATGCCCCTGATGCCTGGTACGGAGAAAATCATCTGCGAAAAAGCCGCCTCCATCGGATAAAAGAATGGTTCTCCAAGGCCGGCGGGGACCCCGGTGCAGACACATTCGACCACTCCTCCCACCGAATCACCTTCAGAGGCCACTTCAGCCAGAAAAGCATCCAGAGCCTCAGATGAGGCGAGAACATCCGCATCATCCGGCTGCTCCACCGCTGCGGCAGAGTCCGGGAAGATATGGTCCGGTTCGGCGTATCCGGCATTGTCCAGGAACAGTTTTCTGCCTCCTATCTCCGTCAAAACAGCATCCACATGCACCGGAGCGATAATCTTCTTGGCGACCACTCCTGCTGCCACTATCGGGAGAGTCATCCGCCCGGAAAACATTCCGCCGCCGGAGGCCAGACTGTCCGCTCCATATTTTATCCGACGCACCCAATCCGCATGGCCGGGGCGGGGGATATCCGAAAACTGCCGATAAGAAGACGGATCCACATTTTCATTGCGGAAGACCAGCTTAAGGGTCGTCCCGGTTGTCATTCCGTCCTCTACCCCTCGTACTATTTCCGGTATATCCTTCTCTGTGCGGGATGTCGTACCCTTGCGGCCCGGTCTGCGACGGTCGATGTCAGCCGTGAAGTCCGCCGGTGCCAGCGGTATCCCTTCCGGTACTCCCTGTATCTCGACCGACATGAGCGGACTGTGGGATTCACCCGCGAGGGCAATCCTGAATGTATCTCCGAAAGCGTTGTGCATATCGCAAATGTGGTAAAATTCTACTGATGAATTGATTCGAACAGCTTGAGAAAACCTGGGAAGGACTTGTCGATACAGTCAGTACTGTCGAGGGTCACCTTGGACTCACAGCCCAAAGACGCTATTTTCAGGGCCATGGCCACCCTATGATCGGAGAATGTATGGAAGCTGCCTCCTTTCAGCATCTTGCCCTCAACGATCCTGCGTGAAAGACTGATACCTGTAATATCCATTTCGTCTCCATCCACACTCGCCGGCACTCCCATGGCCTTCAGCCCCTCCTCCATGACTACAGGCCTGTTGCTCTCCTTGTTGCGCAGACGGGCCACTCCGGTAAAATGTGATGTCCCTTCTGAAAAAGCCGCCAGTACAGAGAGAGCCGGAAGCAGATCAGGAGAGTCGGTAGCATCAAAATCAAAAGCTCGCAGACTGCCTCTCGATACGCGGATGCCACCGTCATCGGGCAGTTCCTCGACCAAAGCTCCGCATCCCCTCACAACTTCGAGAATCTTCTTGTCTGCCTGGGTTGTCCCCAGATTGAGCCCCTTTATAGTAAGCGTGCCGAAGATCGCTGCCGCTACAATGAAGTTGACAGCGGCGCTCCAGTCCCCCTCAAAAGTCATCTCAGTCGGGATATACTTCTGCTTTCCGGGAATGCTGAACACCAGTTCGTCTTCCTCCCTGTGCCATTCGACAGAAACACCGAATTTCTTCATGACATCCACTGTCAGCAGGATATAAGGGACACTCGTGGCATTCCGTACACGTAGTATGCTGTCTTTTTTAGACAGCGGCAGGGCCATCAGCAGACCTGTAATGAACTGTGAGCCTTTCTTCCCCGAAATTGTTATCTCGCCGCCCTTGATAGGGCCGCATACGACTGCCGGCAGCGTTTCCTCAGCTGTAAGTATGCAGCTCGCCCCGAGTTCCTCCATTGCTTCCTTGCAGCCGTACATGTGACGGTCCATCAGGCTGCCTTCACCTGTGACGGTCACGGACTCCCCGAACTGTGCAACCACCGGGATACACAGACGGGACAGCAACCCCGACTCACCGACAAAAGCAGTACGGCCGCCGCTCTGCATGGACATGGATACGAGGCTCGAAAAAGGAGAATCGTTCTTTTTCTTGTCGGGCGGGAATCCTCCACGGATAATGAGATCCCCCCCTTTGTCGATATAGGCTTCCGAAGCGAACTGCTTTGCGACACCTATGGCCGAATCTATGTCGCGGCAACGGGTACAGTTGTGGAACTCGCTCTCCCCCTTTGCCAGCATCGCCGCTATTATTGCCCTCTGTGCAACACTCTTGGAAGCAGGCATACCTACCGTGCCGCTCACTTCGCTCCGGTCGTGGAAATTCTCCACCTCATCCATGGTGAACATTCCCGGAGCTACAATATACTTCTGGCGCAATGCGCAATAAATGAACGGAGCGCCAAGCCTGTGCGCCTCCAGCCGGCTGAACCGTCCCGGATCGCCCATGGCAAATGCCGTCAAAGGCACCTTCTTACGTCCTAACTTACCCTCGGCCTGCATCTTATACAGGTCCAAAACCCTCAGCGCATCCTCCGTACAGGCAGCTGTGGTAACTATCTTCACAATATCCGCCCCTGCCTTTACCGCATCCCTGTACACCTTTGCGAGCGCTGTCGTAGAGGGAGTCATCTGATAATCGTGGAACGAAAGAATCAGTTTTGTGCCCCTTCCGCGCAACAGGGCCTGCTCTTCCTTGCTGAGATTGATAAAAGAGAAAACATTTATGTCCACATAGGCGGCCCCTGCCATCACCGCTGTACAGCAAAGGTGGCTGCTGCGCTTCATACAAGTCGCTATCAGAGGCAACTTGGAAGCACTGAACAGCTCATGCACCTCATTCTCCCCAAGCCCGCAAAGATCGAGGCGTATCTCCGCCACCAGGTCCGGAAACTGCCTGCGATATTTCTCGCAGCGTCTCAAGGCCTTCCTGCAGGCATCCAGGCCGTAGTCCCCTATGCTAATACATATCATAGATAATCTCCTGTAATTCGTTCACGCTCAGAGCCACTGCCTCCACAGAGCCCAGACCGCGAATCAGGACAAAATTAATAAAATCTTCCTTACGTTTCTTATCATTCAGCACAAAGTCCGATAATTTTGCAGCCATTTCTCCTTCCCGGAGATTCGCACAGGCAGCGGCAATTTCCGGAACATCCCTGTATCCCAATGATTTGAAATCATTTACAATAGTCCTCGCAGTATCCTCCTCCAGAACTCCTTTTCTAACGGAAATTTCCGCCGCAGCGACAATTCCAGCAGCGACTGCCTCCCCATGGGAAAGCACCTCCATCCCGCCTCCCGACTCCCCGCAGGCCATACAGACCGACTCCAGCGCATGACCGAGTGTATGACCCAGATTGAGCTTCATCCTTTCCCCCTTTTCCCTGCGGTCCGCATCCACAATTTCCGATTTGATCTCCATGCAGCGGCGGACGATCCTGTTTATGGCCTCGCTTTCATAACCGTCTTTTTTATCCACACATCGTCCTGCGTACCACTCCACCGCCTTGCCGTACATCTCCCCGTCCCCTATAATCAGAGTCTTGAGCACCTCGGCCATACCGGAACGCCACTCCCTCGCCGGCAGGGTTTCCAATACCGACGGGGCCACCAGCACCGCCTCCGGAGTGCCGAACGTCCCGACCACATTCTTGTAACCGTGGAAATTCACCCCGGTCTTGCCGCCTACCGCCGCATCCACCTGCGCAAGAAGAGTCGTGGGCACCAGGGCATATCTGATTCCCCGCTTGTAGACCGAGGCCGAAAAGGCAGTGATGTCCGTAGTCACCCCTCCGCCGATACCGAGCAGAAGCGCACCGCGGTCCGCCTCATGCTCCAGCAGCCAGGCAATAATCGCCTGCATGCTTTCCAGCGATTTATGTTCCTCGGAGGCATCGAAGGGCTTCCACATTATACCGCATTCTTCCAGCCGTGGTGCAAACCTTTCCGCCACATTGGCGTCCACCACCGCAAAAACACCTGTCGGCCCCTCAGTAATCTGAGGCAACATCCCGGGCAGTTCCCGTCCTACATCCTCTATGTACCAGACCTTTTCCATTCTCAATAGCGACCGGTTTCCGTTCACTGCGCAAAGATAGCGAAAATGCCCTGACCTCATTTCATTCACTTGTCTGCTTGGCATATGAAGAATCTTTCTTATCTTTGCAGCCCGGTGCTCACCCAGCACACACCAGCCCGGATGGCGGAATCGGTAGACGCGCTGGTCTCAAACACCAGTGGAGCAATCCGTGCCGGTTCGACCCCGGCTCCGGGTACTTGTAAAAGAGATAATCATTTGATTCTCAAATGATTATCTCTTTTACTTTTCTCCAAATGTTCCCAAATTGTTCCCAGAGACCTCCTGGTATTGAATTGCATGAAGGGAACAAATTCACAATTCCTTCAATATATCAAATTTATATCTAAGAATATTTCATACCTTTGTTGTTAGAATACTAAAAATGTCAAATTATCTAAATAACCTTAATTCCGCAACACTATTACAAATATAACTTTTTAAGTTCCTGAGCAACA
>ENA-OOXJ01001878-OOXJ01001878.1-human-gut-metagenome-genome-assembly--contig:-NODE-1878-length-12008-cov-2.761482_pt1 | contig 12008 bp, 11 predicted proteins | sample MGYA00241587_ERZ501343 | MGnify/ENA primary metagenome ERZ501343 (study PRJEB25962, sample SAMEA2042918) | human gut metagenome | biome: human gut; feature: human-associated habitat; material: faeces... | reverse complement strand
CGGGCAGATGCTGGTCTGCGTAGCCGGCAGGGGTTGGTATCAGGAAGAAGGCAAACCTGCCGTGCAGATGCTTCCGGGCGATGTCATCCATATTCCCGCTAATGTGAAGCACTGGCATGGAGCGGCGGCGGACAGCTGGTTCGCGCATCTCGCCTTCGAAGTTCCCGGAGAAAACACGTCCAACGAATGGCTGGAGCCCGTGACCGACGAGGAATATAGCCGGCTGGGGAAATAATATCAAAAACGCCCGGGCGTCAGCTCCGCAGCTTCCGGCAGTATTCCGACGGAGTGACGCCCTCGTGCTGGCAGGAAGCCTGTCCGCGACGACACAGACGACAAAGGATATGGACAGGATCGAAGCATACAAGTAGAACTACCCGCACGCGCAACTGTGGTGGCATATTTTTTTCATAGACTCGCGCCATGCTAAAATATCTTCCGTTATTCCTTCTCCTGGCCTTATGCACGGGTGCGGCGGCGCAGGACAGCCTGAAAACGATTGTCGGACATATCACTGACCGCGACGGACATAGCATAGAATATGTGGCGGTAGGCATCCCCGGCAGTAACATAGGCACGGTCTCAGATTCAGAAGGCATCTTCAGCCTGGAACTGCCGGACACAACAGACGCCGACTTGATGTTCTTCCATGTTTCATACAAGGAAAAGAGCATTCCGGCGACGGAGATTATCGCCGCAGACGGACCGGTGACTGTGATTCTCGAAGAAAACCGGCTTGCCGCAGCAGTCGTGACTCCCGGGAAGAAAAAGGACAAGAAACTGGTCGGTAGAGGTGCGCGGGTGCCCGGAGGCGTCGCGACCATGGAACCGTCCAGCACCGGTATGGAAATAGGTTCGGTGATCGAAGTCAGGAAAGAATTCACTGTCAGGAAAATCTCCTTCGAAGTACTGCGGAACGCCTTGCCAGGATGCGTGCTGGGCGTCAATATCTATAGGATGGAAGGCTCTCCGGCAACATTCGACAATGTGCTCACGAAACCGATATACTGCAATATCCCTGTCAGCGAAAAGAAGACGAAATGCCAAATCGAGCCGGAAGAGACCATCATTCTCTCCCCCGGCAAATACTTCATCGCGCTCGCACTGGTCGACTGCGACAGGGACCTTCAGGAAAAATGGAAAGACAAGCCTTCGTGGGGTAAGGACGAGCGCATTGACAACTCCATGACCTCCATAGATTTTCCGCTTTATCTCAAATCCGGCTATAAACGCAGCAAGGCCATGCAGGATTTTGAATCAATCCCAATCGGCACAGGACTGACCGTCGAAGGGACGGAGAATCAGCCCTGAGCGCTTTTCTTCCTGCCGCTCTTGCGCAGGGCTTCGGCGATGATCCACTGGAGCTGCCCGTTGACGCTGCGGAACTCATCGGCAGCCCATTTCTTGAGGGCTGCCATGGTTTCCGCATCCACGCGAAGCACGAAGCTCTCCATATCTGAAGCAGGCTTCCTGGGCATCGCTGGCTACTGATAGATGGTTCCGGTGTTCACCACGGGCTGGGCGGACTCGTCGCCGCAGAGCACCACGAGCAGGTTGCTCACCATCGCAGCCTTGCGCTCCTCGTCGAGTTCCACCACCTGGTCGTCCTTGAGCTTGTCGAGAGCCATCTTCACCATGGAGACCGCTCCTTCGACTATCTTCTCACGGGCGGATATCACAGCGGCGGCCTGCTGGCGGCGGAGCATCACGGCTGCGATTTCGGGAGCGTACGCCAGATAATTGATACGCGCCTCCACGACCTCTATTCCAGCCATCGCAAGCCTGTCGTTCAGGGTCTTCTCGAGTATTTCATTGACTTCCTCCCCTCCGGAGCGCAGGGTCACCTCGTCCTGTCCGGCCTCGTTGTTGTCGTAATTGTAGTCAGCGGCCACCTGGCGCAGGGCGGCATCGCTCTGTATCTTCACGAAGTTCTCAAAGGCGTTCATGCGGTTGGCTACGGTACTTCCCGAGTTCACCGTCTTGCCGTCACCCGACACCGTAGTACCGCTCGCCATCGTTTGCGAATCAATCTCGAACATCGCTTTGTAAGTATCCTTGAGGCGCCACACCAGTACCAGACCGATGAGGATAGGATTACCAATCTTGTCGTTCACCTTGATGGGTTCCACGTCAAGGTTGCGGGCACGAAGCGACAGTTTCTTCTTGTCCATAAACGGGTTGACAAAGAAGAATCCCGTCTCCTTGAACGTACCCTTATATTTTCCGAAAAATACCAGCGCACGCGCCTCGTTGGGCTCCAGTTGCATGTATCCGGCGCATAATATCAACCATACCAACACGCCCAATGCACCAAGCGTGAAAGACCACACCGTAGCCGTGATGAAGCAATAGACAATAACGGCCGACAATACAATCAGATGAAGGAATAAGGCTAAGAATCCATTCATCTTAAACCCCTTGAAAATCATTTCTTTCGTTTCCATATATAAGAATTTAAAGTGATATTATTTTGATATTACAAATATAGTATTTCATCTTACAAAACCGGAAGCGCACGGCTTCTTTTTTAAAGAATATTAACAAGTCAAAAAATGCCAGCATAACCCGCTGGCAGAATCAGACAGGAAATAAAATCCGTTTCAAAAGTCTACTGAACTTTTCTGATTACACAACCGCCATACAGAAAAATTCTATGATTTTACCATCCTAATATCCCTCTCCAGGATGTAAAGTTTAACCGAAGCCTACGGTTTTATAACCGAAACTTACGGTTTTATAACCGGAGTACTTCGGTTTTATAACCGAAACCTTCAGTTATAGATTATAAGCAGAAAAAGATGTCTTTACAAGCAAGAAAGAAAGTATGTAAACCAGTCACAGAGGACTTCCAATCCGCGTAACTGCCTGCTTCTACCAACGAGAGATGCTATGATTCATGAAGGACATGCCTTGCGTACTATGAAATCCACCATACAAAAAAAGGTGTTCCGAAGCCGAAATCCGGATTTCAATCACCCCAATAAGGGATTCAGCCGTTTTGTTGTTGCTAACAATCCAGGTCATCCCTACATTTGTTTATAAACAACATTGTATCCAATCAACAAACAGCAATTGACTATGAAACTGAGAAAAATCTGGCTGATGTCACTTGTATGCCTTGTCATATCGGCATGCAACAACGATGACAACCCCGGCGTACCGCCTGAACAACCCAAGCCTGAAATGTCGTTCACAATGACGACAGGAGTCATTAAAAACAATTCTGCCGCCTTGAAGGTCGTGCCCTCGCTGGACGATGCGGAGTACTACATCCACCTCTTTACCCAAGAGGAGTATCAGGCCTGCAAAGAAAACCTGGCTGCAAAGATGAAGGAACTGGCAGCCGACGGCACGCAGTACAATAAGGGAAAGCGCACGCTGATTTACACCGACCTTACTCCAAAAAGCTCCTACGTGGCCTGTGCCTCGGCTGTTGACGAGACAGACAATGCAAAGGTGAAAACCGCCGAGTTTACTACTGTTGACAAAGAAACCACTCCAATGGAAATCAAAGGAGTAAACATCGTAAATGACGGAGACTGGGACATGAACGGAACTACCCAATTTCATCTGTACATCTACAACGCCACTATGCCAGAAGGAGGTTGGTGGACTGACGGGGAAGTGCTGCAAGTATGGGCCATGACAGACTGGATGGACGACGTGCCGCAAGCAGACTACTTTCAGGGACTCTATATATCGGGAGCCGAAGAACAGGAAGAACCTGGTCTCATCATGAACAACAACACCAACCTGACCTATTACGGAGATGAATATGCCTCCACCAATGCCACCCACGCAGAAATGGCCATGACCCTGGAAGGAGAGGAATATGTGATTTCCGGCATCTATGAATTTGAAGACGGGCGTACCTATTCCGTTTATTACAAAGGTAGCTATACCTATGTACAGGGTGGATATTATGGATACAAAAGCTACGAACCCCAACTGGACAAAGACGTAACCGGCTTGCAATACACACTGATGAAAGAGGCCCATTACAATGAAAAGAAAGACGGTGTGGCCCGCTACACCTTTACCTGTGTACACGATCCCGACCCATCCAGTGAATTTGGCGGTTTCAACAAACACTGCGTCAAGATGAGCCTGCTGGCTCCCCTGCCAAAATATCCGCTGATGGAATTCCCTGAGGGAACCTATACCATCCAGGAAGGTTGGGAACCATATAACGCCATCCCCGGCGACTATATCCGTTACAATACCTTTGAGTTCGGCGGATACGGAAGCTATTATTATTATCTGGATGATACCAGTGAGACCAGAGACCAATACGACGGTTTCCTGCGCTCGGGTACCATCACTGTTAGCCGTGACGGAGAAGACTATATCTTTGAATTCGATGCCCAGACTAACCGCGGCTGCAAAGTATCGGGCACTTACCGCGGTCCGATAACCATCAGTCTGGACGACTTTGACAACATTTAAAAGACATCCATAATAGAAAACAATATGAAAAACAAACTTTATATCCTGCTCCTGTGCCTCCTGTCGCTACACATCCTCACAGCCTGTTCCGATGACGCTGAAATCGGGAACAACGGAATCCTTTTCGACCCCAACCAACAAGAGCTGACACTCAACCGGCTGGGTGCCACCACCTCCAGCATCTCTTTCGGCGTGGAGGCTTCGGATGCCGAAAAACCCTACATCTGCCTTTATGTGGACAAGAAAATCATTGAACGCATTCCCCAATACGATTTGGTAGACTATCTGATGAGCGACCTGCAAAAGCAAGCCGAACGGGAAGGCACGCCTTTTGCAGACTACCTGCAGTCCATCTCTTTCACAGGCAACCAGCAACTGCAAGTGAGCGACCTCACTCCCGGCAGCATGTATGAGATAGTGGCTTTCGGCATTTCAGGTATCAAAGCTGCCGACAAGGCCGCCTGCCTCTACATGAAGACCTTGCTGGTAGACCACATGGACTATAACTTCACCTTCACCGTAAACGAACAGGCACCGGACCATGTAATCTTTACCTTCACCCCCCAAGACGACAAGGAAAGCTACTTCCTCGGCAGCATGCTGAAAAGCGTGTACGACGAAATGCTGCAATCATACAGCCAGTCAAGCATCTTCATGGCTCTTTTTACGGAAACCTATCAGGAAATCCTGCTGAGTTATGCCGACGAAGATGGCTATGTGACAGAAGAAGACATCGCCAAAGCCATCGAAGAAGTGTTCTACGAAGGCGAAGTGAGCCTGAAAGTATCGGGATTGGAGCCTGGCACCGAATTGGTGTGGATGGCTGCCGTATTCAAGGAAGTGAAGACGGACGAAGGCGAACAACTGGTAGTGGCTTCGGATATCTTCCAAGGGGAATACAGCACTGTACCGGCAGAAGCCGCCGTCCAGGTACTCGAAGCCAACCGCTTTGCTCCCAAAGACATGGACTGGACACGTAAGCCCTACATCCCGATAGCCCGCCAGATAAAGAGAAACCCTGCAACAAATCATTAACACCCCTAACACATCGGATATGAACATAAAATTCCTAAGACTGATGGCAGCCCTCTGCCTGACAGCAACGGCCTGCAGCAATGAAGAAGACATCATGACGGTGTCCCAGAAAGAAATCAAAAACATCTCCTACGAAGGAGACATGTGCGAAATAGATCTCACCACCTATGCCCAGTGGACAGCCGCCAGCTCGGCCGACTGGTGCAAGGTGATGCGCCCCGAAGGCACGGGCGATACCAAACTGATGGTCAACGTGCAAGCCAACCTGGGTGATGCCCGCACCGCCCAAATCACCTTGACCGCCGACGGAGAAACAAAGGAAATCTCCCTGACCCAGCAAGGAAAACCCGCAGAAGAAGAACTGGTATACAAGCTCCCCATCATTTTCCACGTACTCTATTTTGACCCGAACGACGAGGTGCAGAACCCGCCTGCCGAAAAAATCTACGAGATGATAGACAAAACCAACGAAATATACCGAGGACACACCGGAACAGGCAACCCTGACATGAAACTGGAATTCATACCTGCCACCCACGATCCACGCGGCAATCTGCTGGAAGAACCCGGCATTGAACGCGTGCAATGGGTCAGCTCTTCACTCAACGCAGAAGATGTGATGAGCGACCGTACCCGTAAGTACGTACACCTGCAATGGGATCCGAACGACTACATAAATATCCTGCTCTTCCGATTCTCGGATGCGGGTATCCTCGGCATATCCACTTTCCCGCTCACACCCAAAAGCAATCCGCTGACAGGGCTTGACCAGGTGGAAGACATGGATTACGGGCTTGACAACCTGATAGAATACCGCGGGCTATCCATCAACAGTACCTATGTTTACGCTCCGAATGACATCTTTGCCCCTTATGCCCCCCAAGACTGGAAGGATAAAATAGACATGCAAAATTCCGGTTACATTACCCTTGCACACGAATTGGGGCACTACCTGGGACTGCGGCACACTTTTTCCGAAAACGGTCTGTTTTGTCAAGATACCGACTTGTGCGACGACACGCCCAGCTATGATTATGATGAATACACAACGTGGACACTGGATATCTACGAAAAAGTACTGACCGATCCCTCGTACGCCTCACAAGTGGACTGGAAAGGATTGTTTAACAGGCAAAACTGCCAGAACGAGACATTTGAATCACACAATCTGATGGATTACGCCTATTGTTATCTGGATGAACTCACCCCGAATCAGTACGAGCGCGTGCGCCATGTCCTGACTTACAGTCCACTTGTTCCGGGTCCCAAACTCAAGCCGAAAACTTCCACAAAGACACGTACCGTCTCCGGTCTGGTAGACTTGCCACATTCATTGGCCGACACCGCCCCCACCCCCTTCATCCTGGCCCGCGAAAAAAAACACCCGTAAATCCTCATTTTTTACCGCTTTTTCTACGAAACTTGCATATTGCCTTTCGGAGAGAAAGCGGTAAAAGCATATGCTCCTACAATCAATGCGTTTTATTGCCAAACTTCGTTAACTTTGCAGGGAAATAATCATGGACATACAGGAAATGAATCATCGAAAAAAAGATTTGCTTTCTGCCGGAATGATGTTTTCCGCTTTGGGCATATTGATCTGGCTGCTTCTATCTACCTACATGGAAGCTGCCCCGAACATAAAAAGGACACTACAGTCTTTATGGTTCGGGCTGTTCATTGTACTTCTATTCAACGAGGTAGGCTTTTTATCCCTTCATCTCTGCACATGGTTCGCCAACCTTTACCTGTTGAATGCGCAAAAGAAATGGAAAATAGCCCTAATGTATCTGGCACTCATGAGTATGTTCCTTTTCATAACCTACATAACCCTTGTGATAGCCAAACTGTTATCCGGCACGCCACAACCTTTTCTATTCCCTCATGGAGGCATCCGGCTGCTCATTGTGATATGGCTTGTGGAAATGATTGTACTGGGACTTATACTGGCCAACAGAGCCACAGCACAAATGCTTCATTACCAGCAACAGGCAACCAAACTACAGAAAGAAAACATGACTGCCCAATATGCCGCCCTGCAGGAGCAACTCAATCCCCACTTCTTATTCAACAGTTTCAACACACTGGTCGCGGAAATAGAATACGACCCTCAACAAGCTGTAGTTTTCACACGGCGTCTGTCCGATGTATATCGCTATGTATTGCAAGTACATAAACAGAGACTTGTCACCTTAAATGAAGAAATGACATTCGCATCTGCCTACCTGTTTGTACACAAAGTACGTCTGGGCAACTGCATTCATTATGATATGAACATCCCCAGGGAAATCCAGGAATATCGGTTACCACCACTGACCTTACAGGTACTTCTGGAAAATATCATCAAACACAATTCCATTTCCGAAACCCAGCCAATGCAAATCAAGTTCGCTGCCACGGAAGAGTGGTTGAGTGTATCCAACAGCCTATCTCCCAGGACAAGCACCGAGTCGACAAAAATAGGCCTGAGCAACCTGTCAAACCGCTGTCGTATGATTCTAGGACGTGACATCCAGATCATACGGACAAACCAGTGTTTCATCGTCAAAATACCCTTACTTTATGAATAACCCCATACATACTGCCATCATAGAAGATGAACAACCTGCGGCCAGGCTACTAGATGGCCTTATCAAAAAATTACGCCCTGAATGGAACACCCGCATCCTACCGGGAAGCGTAAAGGAAGCCTCGAAGTGGCTGGGCGACCATACTCACCCCGATCTGTTGTTTTTAGATATCCGACTTTCAGACGGCAACGCCTTCGACCTGCTTTCAGTGGCAAAGCCCCACTCTACCATTATTTTTACTACCGCCTATGACCAATATGCTCTCAGGGCTTTCAGCGTAAACAGTATAGACTACATACTTAAACCAGTGGACGAACAACGGTTGGCAGAGGCTATCGCCAAATTTGAACAGCACTACCCTAACCAGAGACATCCTGAAGATTATATCGAAACAATTATCGACACCCTGCAACATCAGGAAAAACGATACCGTACCCGTTTCCTGATAGCAAAAGCCAACCGATACCACACCTTACAAGTAGACGACATCGCCTATTTCTATTCTGAAAACCGGATAACGACAGCAGTTACCTTTACCGGAAACAGACATGCCATAGACTTACCGCTAAGCCGCCTGGAAGAACAACTTGACCCAGATCTCTTTTTCCGGGCTAACCGGCAGGTACTCCTTCGTGTTACAGCTATCGTGAAGATAGAACCCTATTTCAATGGAAGAATTACTGTCAGCGTAAAACCTCCGTACAAAGAAACCATTACCATCAGCGAGGATAAGATAACCGCTTTCAAAATGTGGTTGAATTATTAAGGCATCAATCGTGTAAAGAACTGACTTTCTCCTCTTCCAGGAATTTCAGTATTTCCGCCTCGTGATCGGGGTGGAACCAGCGGATTTCGGAATCGCGCTTAAACCAAGTCATCTGCTTGCGGGAGTAGATACGCGAATTTTGCTTGATTTTCTCCACGGCAAAGTCGAGTGTCCATTCGCCGTCGAGGTACTTGAACAACTCCTTGTATCCCACAGTGTTGAGTGAATTGTAGTCCTTGTGTGGATAGACGCGGCGCACTTCGTCCAGCAATCCGTCGACCATCATCTGATCCACCCGGCAGTTAATACGGTCGTAAAGTTCCTCCCGGTCACGCGTCAGGCCAATCTTGACAATGCGGAAAGGCCGGGGCTTCGTTTGCCGGGTACGGAAAGAGGTGTAGGTCTGGCCGGTCATATAGCAGATTTCGAGAGCATGGATGACGCGCTTGGGGTTCTTCAAATCGACAATGCGATAGTACTCAGGGTCGAGCAGGCGCAGCTCGGCACACAAGCGGTCGAGGCCCTCCGTCTCGTACTTACGCAGCATCAGGGCGCGTGTTTCGGCATCGACCGTGGGGATGTCGTCAATACCCTTGCACACGGCGTCGACGTACATCATGGAACCACCCGTGAGCAACACCACCTCGTGTTGCGCCCGAAGGGTGTCGAGCAACTTCAATACATCGGCTTCGTACTGGGCGGCGCTATAATAGTCGGTCAGTTGTAACGTGCCCACAAAGTAATGCTTCACCCGACTCAACTGTTCGGGTGTGGGCGCTGCTGTGCCTATCTTGAGGTCGGCATAGAGTTGCCTCGAGTCGGCCGAGACAATGCAGGTGCCGAACCGTTCAGCCAGTCGCAGGCTCAATTCGGTTTTGCCTACGCCGGTGGGGCCGATGAGTACAAGAAGAGTCAAGGGAAAATGAGTGATGAATAATAAATAAAGAATGAAGAATTAGGGCTGTGGGACGAATTCTTCATTCATCCGCAAGCGAAGATTCTTCATTCTTCATTGCGATTAATATCTGTCTTCGTCATACGGATTGCCTCCGCTGCCTTCGTCAAGGCCGCCGAAACCATCGCGGTCGAAGTCTTCCATATCAAAGTCCTGGTCACCGTAGAAATTCTCGTCCAGGTCGAGGGCGGCGTTGTTCTTAGCTTCAAACTCGTTAAAGTCAACGGTCTGCTTGGGAGCATCGCCTTCCTTCTTCGTGCATTTGGCACCCTTGATGCTTTTACCGGTAATGATTTCGGAGAGTTCGATAAAGAAGCAGCGCTCGGTCATGTAGTCGAACACGTAGAGCAACTTCTGTTTCTCGTCTTCCACTAGTTCGCTGATGGGGGTATCTTTCATCACCCAGCTGTCCATTTCGGGATTGTCGTCCATCTCTTCCAACGTCACTTCCTTTTCCTTTTCCCAGTCATCGTCGCAGATGAAGAAGGAAGTCATTTGGTCGTCGGTATATCCCACCGACTTCAGAATTGCTTCGTGAAAGTCGTAAAAAGTAGCTTCAGGGTCTATCTGTATCTCTCTGACAAAGTCATCTACCTCGTCCGAGATGATTGTAAATCTATAAATCATATTGCTTTGAGTTTTATAAATCCATTACTTTCAAGTATCGGAACATTCCATTCCACATTCATCATTTGCCAGGAATAATGCCACGGGCAGACTCCTTGATGAAGTTTACAATGTAGCTGATTTCGGGAGTCATCTCCATTTCAGCCTCAATCTTCTTCAGGGCATCGGTAGTGTTCAGGCCGCTCTGATAGATGAGACGGTAGGCATTGTGTATGCTTTCGATGGTTTCGTTGGAGAATCCACGACGGCGCAGACCAATGATGTTGATACCGGCATAGCAGATGGGCTCGCGTCCGGCTATGATGTAGGGAGGAATATCCTTACTGAAGCGGCAACCGCCCTGTATCATGCCATATCCGCCTACCCGGCAGAACTGGTGCATCAACACGTTGGCGCTGATGATGGAATTATCGTCAATTACAATCTCTCCAGCCATCTTGGTTGAGTTTCCGATGATGCAACCGTTGCCTATCAGGGCATCGTGAGCCACGTGTACCCCTTCCATAAGCAGGTTGTTGCTACCCACAACGGTACGGCCTTTGGCAGCCGTTCCACGGTTGATCGTCACGTTCTCTCGAATGGTATTGTTATCGCCTATCTCGGCCGTGGTTTCCTCGCCCCTGAACTTCAAGTCCTGGGGAATAGCACCAATAACCGCACCGGGGAAAATAGTGTTACCGTTTCCTATGCGGCTGCCATACAGAATGTTAGCATTGGCCATTATTTTATTGTTGTCTCCGATGACCACATTCTTATCGATGAAAACAAAGGGGCCTATTTCCACATTCTCGCCAATCTTTGCCTCGGGATGGATGTATGCTAAGGGACTAATCATAATATGAATGAAAAATTAAGAATGAAGAATGAAGAATTACCATGTCGCGTACCACCTGTGTACAGACCTGAATTCTTCACTCCTCATTCTTCATTATTAATTTATTTGTTCTTTACTATCTGTGCCATGAACTCGGCTTCGCAGACTACCTTCTCGCCTACAAATATATAGCCCTTCATGGTAGAAACGCCACGACGTATGGGGGCCATCAACTCCACACGGAATATCAGCGTATCGCCCGGCACCACTTTCTGGCGGAACTTCACACCATCTATCTTCATGAAATAAGTAGAATAGCGTTCGGGCTCGTCTACCGAATTGAGTACCAGCAGACCACCGGTCTGAGCCATGGCTTCAATCTGCAATACACCGGGCATGACGGGTTCCTGCGGGAAATGTCCCTGGAAGAACGGTTCGTTGGACGTCACGTTCTTGACACCGACAATGTAATTGGCACCAATCTCGATTACCTTATCCACCAGCTGCATGGGATAACGGTGCGGCAGGAGTTCGCGGATGCGGTTCACATCCATGATAGGAGCCCGGCTGCAATCGTATGTAGGCGCCTGAATTTCGTGCAGGCGGATTTCCTTGCGCATCTGACGGGCAAACTTATTGTTGATCGTATGTCCCGGACGGGTAGCGATGATACGTCCCTTAATGGGCTTGCCTATCAGGGCCATGTCGCCGATAACGTCGAGCAATTTGTGGCGGGCACATTCGTTGGGCCATACCAGCGGTTTGTGGTTGATATATCCCAGATGTTTGGCATCC
>ENA-OOXJ01001877-OOXJ01001877.1-human-gut-metagenome-genome-assembly--contig:-NODE-1877-length-12013-cov-7.433266_pt1 | contig 12013 bp, 9 predicted proteins | sample MGYA00241587_ERZ501343 | MGnify/ENA primary metagenome ERZ501343 (study PRJEB25962, sample SAMEA2042918) | human gut metagenome | biome: human gut; feature: human-associated habitat; material: faeces... | reverse complement strand
ACTGTGACCTGCCGCTGCGACGCGCGTGATGTTCAGGATGTAGCGCTTGCCGCGTAGCAGGTCGGTGGCCCGGTTGGTCCCGTCGGTTGCGTCGGGGTGCGACAGGTTGAGCCTGTACCATGTGAGGCGGCTGTCGTTGCGGTAGTAGCCACCGACGAGGAACGTTGTGTTCCACGTTCCGTCGGCGTCTGATTCGGGCACGACGATTTGGCCGCGTATGGCGTTGACTGGTGCGGTGCCTTCCGTCTGAAACGAGCCCAGATAGGTTGTTTCCGGTACGGTGGCCGCCGTCACGGCATACTCGTTGCGCATGCCGCTATCCGTCTGTCGGCGCACCCATTCAAAGTGGTTCGGGGCGGGAGCAGCCGTGCTTTTCAGCGGAACGTCACACACTTTGACGCAGCCCAGCTTGAAGTCGCTGATGCCAAATGCTTCAGTAGCGTTGCCGTTGAGTACGACGTCGACGGTCGAGGCGGCGCGCAGCAGCGATACACGGTTGAGCCCCTGCTCGTTGCTGTCGTTGTCGTAGGCGTCGGGCGTTTCGCCCCACATGGGGTAGAGTGCGTCGGGGCGGGCCGTGAGCCACGGCGTGTCGAAGGTGACGTGGCGGTGCAGGTCGTCTTTGTGACCGATGAGGCCGTTTCTCACGGCTGCCGTCACCTCTTCGTGCAGATTGGCCAGGAAAACGAAGCGGAGCCCACGGGCCTCGTCCTTGCTGAGCGGCAGGCGGTAGAGCCATTGGGCGCCTCCGTCGATGGTGTAGAGCTCGCCGGCGGCATAGTGGCGGCGGAAGAGGCCGTCTGCGTCGAAGGCCAGCACGTCGAGCGTGCGTATGTCGTTTTCTGTGGCTGCGGCGTTGCGCGTTGCGTTCCCTGCTGTGCCGGGGTGCATGACGTCGAGGCTGAAGGTGACGGCCTCGGTCGCTTCCGGGGTGGCAGGTGGCAGGTCGTCGGCCTGGCAGGCGGCCATGAGGAGCAGTGCGGCAGCCGCAAACAGGCGGGCCGCATGCTTGCGGTAGGATAAGTATCTGTTCATGGTTGTCTCCTTATTTATATAGGTTGGGATTATTTTTGCTGTCGAGGTAGGCTGTGGTGTTCACAGGCAGCTCCGCGCGGTGCTTCAGGTAGAAGTTGCTCATCAGTTCGTGGGCCCATGGTCCGTTGGTGAAACTGCTGCTGTGGTTGTAGCCCAGCACGTGCCCCAGTTCGTGGAATACGACGGTGCTGGCTCCCCAATCGTCGTGGTAGTTGAGCCATCGCCATTGTTCCAGACCGAACACTCCGGGACCGCCCAGTCCTGCCGAATGTTTGGGCGACACCAGTCCTACGCGGAGAGAGTGCTCCTCTCTCATTTGCTTCATCGTGCGCAGTGCGGATACGGGGTCGCTTGTTCCGCCGTTGCCGTAGAGCTTGTTTTCGTTGGCATAGATGAGGTCTTCAAGCTCTTTCATGTTGAAGATATAGCCGAGGTTGAGAAACAGGGCTACGGCCTCTCGGCAATGGACGGGGCGTATGCCGATCCAGTTGGGTGAGGGGCCTCCGTCGGGCTTCGTGGGGTCGCCTCCGTAGAGGCTGAAAGCGATGTTCCATCCGTGCTTTATTTGTTCGAGCGTGCGCCAGTAGGGGCAGTAGCCTGTAGCGCGCAGCGACAGCATGGCATCGGGGAAGTAGGGGTTGCGGCTCACTTTCATCTGCTTTCCAGATGCTGTGCGGAAGGTGCAGTCGCGTGTGAGGAAAGGCAGGTCCGTGTAATAATCGATGAAGGGAGCCACTTCTTCGAAACGGGCCAGCAGAAATTCCTCGTCTGACAAGGCCGGTATTTTGGCCCATATTTCGACGTCTTCCAGCTTGCGAGGCGAATAGAAGCGCACGTGCAGGCGCCCGTCTTTGACGCTTATCTGCAAGGGACGGGCTGTGTTGAAGCTACGTTGGGCCGCGTCGCAATAGACTGCGGACGGTTCGTCGTCTTGCAGGATGCGCAGATTGTCAGGAGCGTTTATTTCGTTGGCTGTCACGGTGATGGCGTCGTCTGCCACGGGGAAGACATTGGCTTGTCGTACCGAGATCCATTTCCGCAGGTTGCCGGCGGCGAAGCAGAGCGTACCGTTGCGTTCTGCGGTTGAGGACGGAGCCGAAAGGCGAATGTTGGTAACGCCCTGCGTGCCGGTAGTTATGTCAGTTGCGAGCCATTCCGGGCAAGCCGTGAGGTGCCACCCTTCTGACTGCGAGGTTTCGACGCGCAGCGAGGTCTGTCCGCCTTCGAGGGGTAGCGTCAGGCTGCCGGTGCTCACAGTGAACGTTTCTTGTCCGAAGCTGATGTCGTCGAGCAGGTTTTCTTCCCAGCCTTGTATGGACAGGTTGTGGTCTACGAGCAGTTCGAACGTATAATAGGTACCGGCTTCGAAGCGCCGCCCCTCAATAAGGTTACCATCGAAGGCCAGCGTTTTATATTGTGTGTCGTCGGTTTCCACGACGAAGGTGAATGTCACGTCTTCAGTGCCCACGGGCAGCAACGAGGCATAGGCCGACAGTTCGTCACCCGCCGGTATGGTGCAGTGGGTAGTGCCGCTGTCGCGCAGCTGCACGGTGAGCGTACCGTACGCTCCCTCAGAACGGGTGATCACGCTGTCGCTTGCCAGATAGTAAGAACATTCTGGCAGGAAGTAAGCTGTGTTGCCGTTCTTTTTGCGGGCCATGACGCTCACGCGTTTCACGCGGATGGGGTTTTGCTGGCGGTTCATGATGCGCAGACGCAGCAGGCTCGTGCGGTGTTTCAGGCGGAAGTCGGGCAGACGTACGAAACCGTCCTCTTCCGTCAGTCCTCCTCCGTCGGGCGTGGTGCGGTCGATGTCGATGCGCCCTGAGGTCATGAGCATGTGGCGGCCCAGATGGCGGCTTGTGGCCCCCTCCTGTATGCGGGTCGGGGGGAAGGAGTAGTTGTAGGTGGCTCCCAGGCGCGGATCGTCGCCGCGGTCGGCAGTCTGCGGGAAGATGACGCTGTAATCCTTGGCCTGATGTTGCAGATAGGGCACCAGAAATGTATTCATGTCAGACGGATCGGCTCCTTCCATGTTGAATTGGAACAGGGCTTTCTTCTTGCCGTCCGATTCGGGCGAGGCGCTGAACGTGGCCGTGAACATTGCCCCGAAACTGCTGTAATAGCTGTCGGTAACGAGGATGCTGTCGCCTGCGTTCCAGAAGAAACCGCCCCGTTCGTCCACGTAGGCGCGGGCGTCGGACGTGTTGCCGGGCATTGAGCCTCTGAACACGATGCCCGAGGGCTTTTCCTGCAGCCCGGGCGCAGGTGCTTCCAGTTCTTCGGTGCATCCTGCCAGCGCCGTTCCGGCGGCCAGCAGCAGGAGCGGCAGGGTCTTTCTCATTTTCCTTGTCAAACTGTGTTGCTGGTTCATGATTGTGTCGGTTTTTATAGGGTTGTTACGAATTTCTAATTCCAGACGTTGCTTTCCGAGCGGTCCCATATGGTGCTGTTGCGGGCATTACCGCGTCCGTATGAGCCTCCGTTCTTAAAGTCGTTGTCGCCTTTCTCCATGCCTGACGTGGCGAGCATCAGTTCCGTTTCCATGTTGATGACGATGGCCGCGGGGGCCGTGTACGGTTTCTTGTTTGTTTCAGATTTCTTCATGTTGTTTGGTTTTTGGATGTAGATAAATAGAGTTTGGTCGCCCTACCCGTCCCGGTGGGGGCAGGCTACAAGACGACGTGGACGTGCGTCCGCCGTAAACAGTCGGTGGACGGGCGGCTGCGACGGCAGCTTGTCGTCAGCTGTTAAGTTTTAAAATAAACACATAGCGGATTTGCAAATTTGAGTAAAGCGTAGCGAATTAGCTGAAATAGCGTTCGTTACGCTATATTTTTCTCTTGGCGAAAAGCCAAAGAAAACCACGATACAGCCAAACGGTGCAGAAGTTCAGTTACCACCTCATTACCCCCGTAACGGGTGCAGATTTCTTGCTAAATGGTTCTTTTTCTGCGATTTGCGTAATTCTGCATAGCTGTCGGTAACTCACTATAAACTAATTTTGTAACCAAAAAAAGGAGTGAGTTATGCGAAGTACATTCAAGGTCTTATTTTACGTGAAGAAAGGCAGCGAGAAGCCGAACGGCAACCTGCCTTTGATGTGCCGCCTCACGGTGGACGGAGAGATTAAACAGTTCAGTTGCAAGATGGACGTTCCCCTGCGGTTGTGGGACGTGAAAAACAACCGTGCTTCGGGCAAGAGCGTCGAAGCGCAGAGAATCAACCTCGCGGTGGATAAAATCCGAGTGGAGGTAAACCGCCGCTACCAAGAACTGATGCAGACGGACGGGTATGTTACCGCCGCCAAGCTCAAAGACGCCTATCTCGGTATCGGCGTCAAGCAGGAAACCTTGCTGAAGCTGTTCGAGCAGCACAACGCCGAGTTCGCCAAGAAGGTCGGGCACAGCAGGGCGCAGGGGACATTCACCCGTTATCGGACGGTCTGCAACCACATTCGGGAGTTCCTGCCCCATACCTACAAGCGTGAGGACATTCCGCTAAAGGAACTCAACCTTACATTCATCAACGACTTCGAGTATTTCCTGCGCACGGAGAAGAAATGCCGCACCAATACCGTGTGGGGCTACATGATCGTGCTGAAACACATCGTTTCCATAGCGAGGAACGACGGGCGTCTGCCGTTCAACCCCTTTGCAGGGTACATCAACTCTCCCGAAAGCGTCGATAGGGGCTACCTTACCCAAAAGGAGATACAGACGCTCATGGACGCACCGATGAAGAACACCTACCATGAACTCGTACGGGACTTGTTCGTCTTTTCCGTGTTCACGGGTTTGGCGTACTCGGACGTGAAGAACCTCACCGCCGACCGCCTGCAAACATTCTTCGACGGCAACCTGTGGATAATCACCCGACGGAAGAAAACCAACACCGAATCGAACATCCGTCTTTTGGACGTTCCCAAGCGTATCATCGAGAAATACAAGGGACTTGCAAGGGACGGTCATGTTTTCCCCGTTCCGAGCAACGGCAGTTGCAACAAGATACTCAAAGAGATAGGCAGACAATGCGGTTTCAAGGTGCGCTTGACCTATCATGTTGCCCGCCACACGAACGCCACGACCGTACTTCTGTCGCACGGCGTACCCATCGAAACCGTGAGCCGCCTGTTGGGGCACACGAACATCAAGACCACGCAGATATACGCCAAAATCACCGCCCAGAAGATAAGCCAAGACATGGAAACCTTGTCGCACAAGTTAGAGGAGATGGAGAAGAACATCTGCCGAGCCATTTAGTCACCTTAAAACAGCATACCGATGAAAGAAGAAAGGAACATCATCATGATAGATGAATACGGCAATATCTCCCTACCGACCGACATAGGCGCAACCGCCATGACCGAGTGGGAAATCTGCGAACTGTTCGGGGTTATCACCCCGACGGTTCGGGCAGGGATAAAGGCACTCTGCAAGAGCGGGGTATTGAAAGAGTACGGCATCAAACGCCTTGTCCGTCTATCGGACAGAAGCAGCATAGAGGTTTACGACCTCGAAACGATAGCCGCCCTCGCTTTCCGTGTCGAATCGTTCGGGGCGGCGAGAGTCCGCAAGCTATTATTAGACAGGATTATGAACGGGCGAAAAGAGAAAACGACGGTTATCGTGTCTGTCGTTGCCGACACCGAGCCGAGCCGCCGATGGATGGCGTAACGGTCAGTCGGTCGGGGTATCAGTCCGTAATACAGTCACACGGTCATACATTCATACGGTCATACCGTCGCACGGACAGAAAGGGGCTGTTTCCCGACCGCAGGAAAGCGGAACAGTCATTCCCGTTTACAAAGGCGAAGCAAGCACGGGGCTTTCCGTCGGCTGCAAGGTCGGGCGGCTACGCCGTTAGGGGAACAATCTCCACCCTCATGCTTCGGGTAGATTCTTCCCCTAAACCTTGCATCCGACCGCCCCGAGCAAAGAAGCCTTTGAAAACGGAAACGACCGCCCCGCCGCCCACCATCGACCGAAAGGGAAAAATAATAAGATGGGGTTCGGTATAGTCGGTAAAGTCGGCACAACGAGCGCAGACAGCCAAGTACACAAAGCGGATTCAACCGCCGAGCCGATAAGACACGGGCAGACCGCCGGCACACCGCAGGGTATTTACGGAGAAAATACCGTAGCTTATTAGGGAATTTTCCGAGCCGCAATACTCCATATCGCTGAAAATTCCCCAATAAGGCAAGGGGCAAGCCCCTCTGCACACCCCGTCGGGGACGGCTCTTTGCCGCCCCCGAAGATACAAAGAATCATTGTTTCACAAGCTAAAAAAGAAAGGAATATATATGGGTTTCGTAGTATTGCATATGGAAAAGGCGCACGGTTCCGACAGCGGAACGACCGCCCACATAGAGCGTTTCATCATACCGAAGAACGCAGACCCCACACGCACGCACCTGAACCGAAAACTCGTTGCCTACCCCGACGGGATAAAAGACCGTTCGGCGGCTATCCGGAGAAGACTGGAAGAAGCGGGGCTGACACGCAAAATCGGAAACAACCAAGTACGGGCAATCCGAATCAACGTGTCGGGAACGCACGAGGACATGGAACGCATCGAAAGGGAGGGGCGTTTGGACGAGTGGTGCGCCGACAATATGAAATACTTCGCCGACACGTTCGGAAAGGAGAACATCGTGGCGGCGCACCTGCATCGGGACGAGGAAACGCCCCACATACACGTCACGCTCGTTCCCATCGTCAAGGGAGAGCGCAAGCGCAGGAAAAGGGAGGAGCAGGCGAAGAAGCGATACCGCAAGAAGCCGACCGACACCGTGAGGCTGTGCGCCGACGATATTATGACACGCCTAAGGCTGAAATCCTACCAAGACACCTACGCCGAGGCGATGGCGAAATACGGGCTGCAAAGGGGCATAGACGGCTCGAAAGCACGGCACAAGTCCACGCAGCAGTATTACAATGAAACGAAGAAACTCGCCGACAGCCTCAAAGCGGAGGTGGTGGATTTGCAGCGTCAGAAAGAAACGGCGCAGGAGGAACTAAGACGGACGAAAAAAGAGATACAGACCGAGAAGCTGAAAGGGGCAGCCACGACCGCAGCCGCCAACATCGCCGAGAGTGTCGGTTCTCTTTTCGGCAGTAACAAGGTCAAGACGCCGGAGCGGGAGAACGCCGCCCTGCACAGAGAGGTAGCCACGCACGGGGAAGCCATCGAAGCCCTGCAAACCCGAATACAGACCATGCAGAACGACCATCACCGTGAACGGATGGAGCTGGAAGCCAAGAACTTGTCGGAACTTAGCCGTAAGGAGGCTGCGCATACGGAGGAAACCACGAGGCTCAAAAATCGGATTTTGTGGCAAAACCACATTATCGGCTGTCTCAGTTTCCTGCTGCTCAAAACAAGCGACATCTTCCGCAAGGCGGTACACGGCATTATCCGTCTGGCAAGGGATTATTACAAGCCCCGTTTCGATACGGAGCAAGTATCGGACATCAAGAGTGTCCTTAACCTCTTCGGTGATGATAAGCAGTCTCACCGTGCAGCCGGGGATTTTCTGTATATTACTGCCACGCAGAAAGGCAAACTGGATAACCGGGAGCAAATCAAAGCCAGACGGGAAGTCGATAACGTGGTAGAGGGGCGGTACGACCAACAGCAGAAGAGAGGCTTTTCGATGAGAAGATAAAAGATAGCTTCACGAAAAAATATACTCAAAATACTAAGAGTTTATTGATGTATAGCCAAATGAAAAAAGTAACTTTGCAAAAAATAGATGCAGAAAATGTGAGAAAGAAAATTTTTATTGGAGATGATAGTATGGCATTAGTAAAGCACGATTATCCTATTTTGGAATACGATACCGCATCAAAAGCAATCTTTCAGCCGGGAAATGGGAAAAAGCACTTCCCTAAAAAAGCCGTATTTGCATTTTTGGGGGATGAAGTGGAAAAGTATGCACATGCCCACAGTGGAATACAGATAGATGAATTTGAGAGTGCAACAAAATTATATCCCATCTATGAATGCTTTCATAATCAGGAAAGGATATGTTTATGTCCGGCTCCGGTTGGGAGTGCTGCTGCTGTCCAGATTTTAGAGTATTTAATAGCAGGAGGTGTGACAGAAATTATTTCTGTCGGTTCCTGCGGTGTATTGGAAGATATTCCGGAGAACAGATTCTTAATACCCGTTTCTGCATTGAGAGATGAGGGAACTTCTTACCATTATCTTCCGCCATCCAGAGACATAAAGATTTCAACAGCAGGAATAAGTGCAATCAAATTTGCTTTAAATCAAAAGAAAATCCCATATTTGGAAGTCAAGACATGGACAACAGACGGTTTTTATCGAGAAACACTGGAAATGGTGCAATACCGCAAAGAGGAAGGCTGTCAAGTAGTGGAAATGGAATGTTCTGCACTGGCTGCATGTGCAGAATTTAGAGAAGTAATATGGGCTATGTTGCTTTTTACAGCCGACACGCTCTCGAATCCTCATAAATACCAAGAACGGAAGTGGGGAAAAGCAAGTGTATCCACCGCCTTGGAACTGGCATTTGACGCTGTTGTATTAATCAAAGAATAAAGGAAACAAATCTATATGGAAAATACAATGAACAATCGGAATGAAATCCCACAACAAGTGAAGCAAGTCGTTTCCATAGCAGAAACCCTATTGCAGGGGCAGATATTGGGAATGTATTTATATGGCTCTGCGACAATGAATAAATTGCGTCCGGACAGTGACATAGATATATTGATAATAACCAGACAAGAATTGAATCTGTCAACGAAAAAGGAGTTGACCAAGCAATTATTGGAAATTTCCGGCTTCGTAGGTTGCGCCGAAAAAAGACCATTGGAGATAACTGTCATCCATCAAAAAGACATTATTCCGTGGCAGTTTCCGCCCAAATGCGAGTATATGTATGGGGAGTGGCTTCGGAAAGAGATGGAAGCCGGAATGATTCCGCAGGCGTGTTTCGACCCTGATATAGCGATTCTATTATGGCAGGCGAGAAAAAGTAGTATGACGCTGAAGGGCGCAGATTGCAAACAACTTATTCTCCCGATTCCGTTCCGCGAAATACAAAAGGCTATTCAATTTTCTCTACCCGGTTTGATTTCCAATGTTAAGGGAGATGAAAGAAATGTGCTATTGACGCTATCCCGCATGTGGTTTACATTAGAAACCGAAGACGTGACAACGAAAGATGTTGCTGCGGAGTGGGTGATTCCCCAATTGCCGGAAACCTTTTCTTCCCTGTTGAAAACGGCAAAGGAAGCCTATTTGGGAAACCTGTCTGACGAATGGGAAACAATGGAAAATGAAACGCTCGCGCTTACCGGGTTTATGAAAGGTCGGATTGAAGAATTGCTTAAAGCCAAAGGGTAAAGCAAGCAAAAGCAAGAATATCCCTACAATAAATAAACCGTTTGAAATGGTGCTGCCTCTTTTACAATAATACACCTATGAGAAAAGTAATCCTTTATATTGCCGTCAGTCTGGATGGCTATATCGCTGACAGCGAAGGTTCCGTTGAATGGATAAGCGGACAAGATAAAAACGTGGAGATGGAAGACACCTTTACTCCATTCTTCAGTGGTGTGGACACGGTCATTATGGGAAAGAGAACCTACGACCAAATTGTGACCGAACTTTCTCCCGACCAATGGCCCTACGGGGAAGCGATGACCTATGTATTGACTCATCACAGTGAAGAAGAGGGCACAGAAAATATCCGTTTCAGGAATATGGATGTATGCCAACTGGTAGAGGAGTTGAAACAGGAATCGGGTAAAGATGTGTGGATTTGCGGAGGTGCAGAAGTGGCGCAACAACTCATCGCAAACAATCAAATAGACATTTATCATCTGGCGATTATACCGGTTCTTCTCGGTAACGGCACAAGGCTGTTTGGTGCTACCGATAAGAAAATTGACTTGGAAATGATTCGTACCAAGAAATACAACGGCATAATAGAGGTGGTATATAGTCGCAGGAAGATTTGATGTTTACTGTTTTAAAATCTTCTCCCTTTAGAATACACGATTAAAGATTACGACCATATTTCCGATTTACTGCTCGTAAATTATTGATTAATAATCAGTTGTAAATACTAACATTATAAATTAGAGACTATATAAACAAGAAAAACATTCATACACATTTTCTATTTTTGAGAAAATTCGTATCTTTGCACATAAGAGAGTTATTTGACAGCATAGCAACGCAAAACGCTGAAATTCGCACAGTTGCTAAATCGTTACCTCTATTTCTCAAATAATTCGCTAAAAGTTTATTCTTCAATCGGTTAAGTCAAACCGATAAAAATCTAAAATAAGTTCAGTTGGGAAAAGAGGAATAAGGGGGCAGGGCCGTATGGCACGAGCATGACTTTTCCTTTCGGGCGGCCGAAAGGATAAAACGCAAAGCGTATTCTTCGATGGCGGTTCTTTTGAGCTGTTCCATTTCCGAAAGCGTTTTGGGACCGCAAAAATACGTGCTTTCGTTAGCTCCGCCAAGAGGGCTACGTTTTTTTGGCTTTTTCCTACATTACTTAAAGACTGCCTGCGGTCTTTGCCATGTGTCTGTTGCCGTGGAGCGGTATATGGTATGATTTAAGGAGCGGCTGGAGTGGCATGTTGTTCTCCGTTGCCGGGAGCAGGGTTGCAGCTCACGGTCATTCTACGGCTTTTCCGTCCCGACGGCGCAGCCATTCTTCCTTAGTGCGTTTCCAACGCTTGTGGCTCCACAGCCAATAGGCCGGGTGGCGTCGTATCTGCTCTTCGAGGCAGCGTGCATAGGCGTCGGTCAGCTGGTAGTCGGGGAGCGAGGCCGGGTGCATCGACATGAGGCGGAACGTGGCCCGGTAGTAGCCGCGGCGCGGGCGTTCGATGTCGACGTAATAGATGGCTGCGTCGACGAGTTTTCCGATGCGTTCGGTGCCTATGAAGAAAGACGTGTCGTGATGAAGAAAGGTGGTCCATTGGTGCATGCTCTCCCAGCCGGGAGCCTGGTCGGCTATGAAGCCAATCATGACGGGGCGTTCCTGGCGGCGCAGTTGCAGGATGCGGTGGAACGTTTCCTTCATGGGGATGTTTTCACCACCGAACTGTCCGCGGATGCGCAGGAACAGACGGTTGAAGGCGCGGTTGTAGAGCTTGTGGTAGATTTGCCCGCAGTGGACGGCCGGCAGCCAGTATTGGAGTGATGCTACGTATTCCCAGTTGCAGTAGTGCCCCAGGTAGAGAAAGCAGAACTTCTTTCCTTCGCGGTCGAGCTCGGCGCGCAGCTTGTCGACGCCCACAAACTCCATGTGGCGCATCATGTTGCGCTTCGAGATGGAGAAGAGCTTGACGACCTCGACGGCGTAGTCGCACAGAAAGTGGTAGAACTGCCGTTCGATGGCCCGTCGCTCCCCGTCGGTCTTTTCGGGGAAGCTCTCGCGCAGGTTGCGTTCCACGACGCCGCGACGGTAGCGCAGCCAGTGGTACAGGGGGTAAAACAGCAGGTCGCTCATGGCGTACAGCACGCGCCACGGCAGGAGCGATAGCAGGTAGAGCAGGGCATACAGGGGATAGTAGAGCATGGCGAAGCTATGAATTGACAATTGATAATTGACAATTGACAATTGAGAATGGAGAATTAACAATTCCCAATTGTCGGTTGGGTAAAATCAGCCGTTCGTCGGCTGCTGTTGTTCGTTGGCTGCTGTTCATCGTCCGTGCTTTACGTTGGTTGTTTCATTGTCCATTCTCAATTGTCCTTTGTCAATTGCTAATTGTCCATTGTCAATTGTCAATTGCTCCAAGATGTGTGCATAGTTGGTGGGGCGTCCGTCGCGGGTGGCCGTGACGAGCCGTGCCTTGCGGTTGAGCTTGTGGAACTGGTAGTCGCGGCGGTAGCTTTCCCACGCCTCGGGGTCGTACGGTTCGTCCAGGCGTTTGCCCAGCGGGCCCATCACTGTCAGGGGGATGGCCTCGATGGCGTC
>ENA-OOXJ01001875-OOXJ01001875.1-human-gut-metagenome-genome-assembly--contig:-NODE-1875-length-12022-cov-2.638255_pt1 | contig 12022 bp, 26 predicted proteins | sample MGYA00241587_ERZ501343 | MGnify/ENA primary metagenome ERZ501343 (study PRJEB25962, sample SAMEA2042918) | human gut metagenome | biome: human gut; feature: human-associated habitat; material: faeces... | reverse complement strand
AAGCCACTGATGACCTGCATAACACTCTTGCACTCTTAAAGCGCTATGCTATGCAGTTCAATAATAACGCTGTGTTAGGTATTGTAGATACCACGACTGGCGAGCTGCTGACCTATACGGCATAACAAGAGAGGAGATGTAACCATGATGAAAGCAATTAGAAGCATAACGCGCGTTGCAATGCTGCTCTGCGCACTCTGGCTGTTCGCAAGTTGGGCAGAGGTTGTATGCAAGAACACGCAGGTTGAACCGCAATATAATCAGTATAACGCTTTTGTTTTGCTGACTCAGCAAGAGGAAATGAAAAGCAGCGCGGAAATGGCGGGTAGTCCGCTTCGACTTGCTGAGGGTGTGGTAACTCCTATCGACGGCAACACGCTGACCATAGTCACTATAGAGGACGGCGAGGAATGGCTGGCTGAGGCTATTGATGGCACAGAGTTCGCAGTGAATGACAAGCTGACTATAGAGTTTAACACACTGGGCGACAGCAACCTGTATAACGATGAGATTGTAAACTTCTGGTAAGAGCATAGGGGCGGAGAAATCCGCCCTTTATTTTTGTGCAATATGCCATACTTATGTGTGAGCGGCCCGCGCTCGGTGCGTAGTGCTTGGCGCGGGCCGAGTTTTGGGCGTATACAGGTTGCACAAATTTCAAAGCCAAAATTCTACATAAGCAAAATGCACAAAAACTCCTATAATATTTTGTGCATTTTGACTATTGAAATCCGCTATGCCCTGTGCTATAATATAATTGTTCCAAGGGAATGGACACCAACCACTGGAAAGGGAGTATTCACATGAGCAAGTTCGACGACTACTACAACAAGTTTATGGGTATGCATAAGGCGCGTATCATAACCGAAGGTCAGTTCCAGAACATCTGGGCGGATACCGAGGGCACGACCAAGGAGCTTATGAAATGGAATAAGGGGTTGCTGGCTCGGACACTTGCGGATCGCATGGCGCGGAAGGAGCTCCGGGGCTACTAAGCCCCAGCTCCATGGAGGATTATAAAATGACTTTAAGAGAAATTAAAGCAATAAAAGGCGATCACCTCTGGTATAATAACCATAGTATTTATGTGGTCAGCGATAATACATGGGGAGTCTATCGGAAAGATAAGAAGGGTAGATTGAGACTGAGCGACGATATAGTCAATGAAGAAAAAATATTAGATTTAGAGGTGGTTAATCTCGGAGTTAAAGATAACAAACTGATAATTTTTATCAACGACTAAAATGAAACTGCGGAAAGGCGCGTTTCCCATAATGAAAGGAAGAATATAAGATGACTTTAGCAATGGTTAAGAACGTACTCGATAAGGTAGATGCCATGACACTCTTTGATTATGATAGTAACGTCGAAGTTGTCAACTACGAAACTGGCGCTCATTACCGCAGAGAAGATAATGGCGTGATGACTTTAGGCGGGGATCCGATCAAGGCAGATGAAAGTTTTGTACTGAGTTTGCCGGTAGTTTGCATTGAATCTGCTCCGCATAGTGTCTTGATTATCTCTGTACGAGATTAAGACCAATAGAGAGAAGTTACTTGCTAGGTAACTTCTCTCTTGCTTTTTATGAAAAATTTTGATATAATTATTATAGAAAAAAGGAGAAAGGAGAATTTTCTAATGACATTAGAAGTGCTGAAAGCGCTGGCTGTCATTCTGGAGTTCTGCATGAACCAAGATTCTTGCAAGAATTGCCCGATGTCCAGTTCTGTGGAAAAATGCCATCTGAATGGTAATTTGATTCCTTTCGACAAAGTCGACGGCTCCCGTCTGGAGTCGATTTTCCGCACAGCTAGGTCTATAGAAATAAAAAACCAAAATGGCTGAATCTACTTACTCTCGCAAATTGGATGCAATGGGTCGAATTATGATTCCGGTTCGACTTCGCGATCAGCTCGGTCTAGTTACTGGCAGAGAATACTCATTCGAAGTTAGACAGATCAATGGTCGCAATTACATCTGTATTGATTGTGGTGCAAACACCGAGCTTGAAGAAGCTATGAAATTGGTGCAAAAAGCAGGACTTAAAATTGTACAAAATGACGATTGACAAGCAAGCCTTTTCATGATATACTTAATACAACAAAAGGAGAAAGGAAGTTGTTATTTATGTATGAATTTGAAGTTTTGTTAAAGAATGGTGAAACCACTTTTGTGTATGGTTATTCCGAAGCAGATTTCCGCAAGCGCGCAATCCGCAAAGGACACGCAGACTTTCTTGACCAGATCGAAAAAGTTCTTGGTTATGAATATGTGGATTAACTAAATGACCTCCCGAAATGGGAGGTTTTTCCTTGCCAAATTATACAATACCTCGGCCGGCCGCACACAAACGTCGCGGCCGGAGTTTCTGTCAATAGATAGTTTGCACAATTTTCATCTCGCATTTTTGGTACATTTGACGAAAAAAAATATCCCAAAACCTCTTGACTTTCTATGTAGGTAGTGGTATACTTATATCATCAAAAGGAAGTAAGGAGATTTAAAAGATGATTAACATTCGCACGATTCGCAAGTTGGCTGAAAATGATGGTTTAACCTTAAAGAATGGAAAGATTATCCGCTATAAGACGGGTTGGCAAGTTGCTACTGAAGGTGTTATATGCCATACCCCGCAAAATGCAATTAAAGCGGTTAAAGCATACGGCGGAAACTGCGGCGTTTGGCTTGAAAATGGTATCTACTACGTTGATAAGAGCCATAGAGTCAATACCAAAAAGGTCGCATTAGAGATCGGTAAAGAATGCGCGCAGATCAGTGTATATGGCTGGGCACGTGGAAACCTTGCCTATTGCTAAAATAAGAAAGGAATAATAAATATGAAACATTTTCATTGTCCTGTAAATGGTTGGGATTGTCCTTACTACAAAGACAGCGTAAATTTAGAGGGGAAAGAAGAGTATTGCGTTTGTACCCTTGAAAACCCGATGAGTAATTGTAATGACTTTTTCGATATGTGGTGTGAGTGTATATCTGATGAATACACAGACGATTAAATGGAGAGATTATTCTCTCCATTTTTTTAGTTATTTTGACTATTGACAAGCGCAAAGAATTCGGCCGGTCGTGCTTGGCTGCCACGACCGGAATTTCGCGTCAATATGCAATCTGCACAATTTTTGGATCAGCGATTTGTGCACAATGACGAAAACTTTTTTCCCGAAACCGCTTGACAGATCGGCGCCATGGTGGTATACTATATACATAAACAAAGGAAAGAGGTAATCAAAATGAAATACAATCTCTGGAAGTCCACCTACACGAATAAAGTCTATGAGATGCCTACTGACTGGCTTCCTGATTTTCCTGATTTTGGAGGTTGGGAACTTGTTGGGACTATTGAAAAATAAGTCTTGACAAGCTCCATAAAGTGTGATATAATCAATATAGAAAGCAAGAGAAGAGGTCATAGAAAATGAAAATGGACGAATTTGTAAATAAGCTGAACGAATGGATTGACCACTATGGTCAGACCAAAGAAAGTCTGAATGACTTCGTAAACGTCAACGCGGCCTCCTATGAAGAGTATAACGCGATGTGGGCAATCATTGACGAGATGTTCAAGGAGGACTAACGACATGATGATTATGATTATCATTCTGGCTGCTATAATGGCAGCGCAGTTCGGTTGGGCAGTTGATAAGGAACTGCCCGGCATAACGATCTTGTTTGGTGTAGAGCTGATTTTGTTCGCTCTCATTATGCACAACGTTCAGTTTTAAGGAGGTGTAAAGATGAATTATCTGGTCGTCGCGGTTTTAGCAATTATTGCATGGCAGTTGGTGGTAACTATTATGTGCTTTATCACCGATGAGGATGAAACTATTGTCATGCGGACGGCTATTGGCTTTTGCCTATTGCGCTTGTTGACATTATTTATAAATGTGTTTCTTTGATGGTCAGTCGGCGTTACAACCTTTACCAGTTCTTTGGAGTGGTAGAAGGTCGGATCGCAGATTATGATGGTTGGTATCATAATTTTTATATGACCCCTAAAACTGCAAGTAAGTTCGCAAGGGTGTATGGGAAAGATGAACCTATCAAAGAGAACTATTCTATTCGACTTCTGCAGGAAGGTAAAGAATTCAAATCTGCACCTTACAAGCGAGAAATTCTAACTGATAAGGAACTGGAACAGGGGTTCGACGGTTGTTCTGTGGATTGGCTCAAAAAATTTCTGGATAGGGCTTGACAAAAGCCCTTCCAGGTGCTATAATAAATATATCAAAAGAAGAAAGGACTTGAAAGATTATGAAAGCAACTGGTATTATTCGTCGCATTGATGACCTCGGCAGAATAGTTATTCCTCAGGACATTCGTCGCACTATGCGTATTCGCTCGGGCGATCCGCTCGAAATCTTCCTCGATGAACAGGGTGGAGTGATATTCCGCAAATATTCTCCGCTCGAGATAAATGATGACGTGCTGCGCACCGCAAACTTGATAGCAAAGTTTTCCGGTATGGAAATCGCAATCTATGACATAGATTGTAGGCTGACTGATGATGAGTCCTATCCGGAAATTGTCCCGGAAGCATGGGAAGATTTTCGCACGCCGACACAATTTGAAAACTATACTGTTTATCCCATTCTGTGCAATGGTGAATGCTACGGTTATGTTTGCTCTCACAGTCACCGAATTGCAGAGGTTGTAATGATTGTTCGGTATCTCGCCGCAGCTATCTGCTCTGATTAAAAAAGTTATCACAAAGGACTTGACAAACCAAGTCCTTTGTGATATAATAAAACCATCAAGAGAGAAAGGATTTGATCAAATGTTATTTATTGTTTCTGCTGCTTACTACAACTATAAGGCGGACAACACGAGATGGTATACCCATGAGGTGTCTGTTGTTGGGCAGGAAAATGCGCACTTCCTCGGGCGGAAACTCATGGACGCGGACAACGTCCTCTCGGTTGACATTATTGACGCTATGACTGGTGAAGTCATTGAGAACTGGGAAAAGTAAAAAAAACGGCGGGATACTAAAATCCTGCCGTTTTTTATTGACAATCTTAAAACATTGTGGTACACTTCGGCGGCGCGTTGTGGGTCACCACGCGCCGAATTTTTAGCAAGAGTAAAGTTCACTAATTTTTGATCCGAATATTTGTGCAAGTTGACGAAGATTATTTTCCTGAAAAGACTTGACCGCGAGCGCGTGAGGTGGTATAATTAGTACATCAAAAGGAGGTAAGACCTATGATTTTTCCGAAAACTAACTCTCAGTATGAAGATGAATTTAATCTGTCTAATAAGCGCAACGTCCGCAACACTCCGCGCCGTACCTATAATTGCGGTGGTTTTGCTCTTGGCTGTTTTTCGTGGTACTGTCCGCGTGAAAATCTCTTTAACTACAATTTTAACAATTATGCAGAAGCTCTCTCTAAGACGATGTATTCCGTTAGGTGTATGCTTGCGGATTTCGCAGACCTGCGCGTCATTTCTTCTCTTGATGAAGTAGAAGAAAATGAATATCCGATTTTGTTCCGTCACTCCTCTGATGGTGATTTCCACTATGTAAAGCGCGGAAAGAATGGCGTATGGTATCACAAGCGCGGAGCAAGCATCGAAATCGAGGTTATGCCAAAGGAGAAAATTTTTAATAAATGGTGTAACCGCTACGATGGCCCGATTATCATGTTCGCTAAAAAGTTTTTCGCTAAGTAAAATTGTCTATTGACAATTTATCATTTTTTTGATATAATTATTATAGAAAGTGAGATGATAGTAAATGAATTTGTTAATTATTTTTATTGCGCTCTCGATCGTCAATGTGGTGTTTTCTACCATCAAGAGCATTGTAACCATCAAGTCTGGGCCGTGGGTGGCAAGTATTGTTTCCGCTCTCTATTACGGTTATTACAACATCGTTCTGATTTACACTGTCGCAGATTTTCCCCTGTGGCAGAAAGTCGCAGTAACCGCGGGATGCAACCTCGTGGGTGTGTTCATCGTGAAGTATGGCGAACAGAAAGCAAGGAAAGATAAGCTCTGGAAAGTAGAACTTACAGTTCCTACCAAATACAAAGACGCTATTGATTTTGACTTGCACGACGTTCCGCACTCTTACATTGAGTTAAGCGACAAGCACACGCTGTTTAATTTCTACTGCGCTACACAGGTAGACAGCGCAAAAGTCAAGGCTATTGCTGATGACTATGAAGCAAAATATTTCGTTGCGGAAAGCAAAAATCTTTAAGAAAGGGGTTGACAAACAACAAGGTTTGTGGTATACTTTAGATACAGTAAAGGAGTTGATACTATGAAGATTAAGCGTAATGTGGCAAAAGAAGAAAAGTTTTCTGAGGTTCGCCTCGGCACGGTTTTCATCTCTAATGATACACACTACATGAAAACCGAAACCATCGAAACGAATTATGGTGACGCTTTTAATGCGGTGTCATTAAAAACTGGTGGTTTTGATGAGTTCGGTGATGAAGATTTGGTTTGCCCGTGTTATGATGCTGAACTGCTCATTCCGTAAAAGAAAGGAAGTAACAAGATGAAAGACAAGCTGTTAAATATTGCTGAATGGTACGACTGCTTCAATGAACATCCCGAGGTGACTCTTTTCAGTCCCTCGGTGGTACGTCGCAACTGGCAGAATGGTGATGTAAAGCAGAAAGCATGGATTGCTTTTGCAGTATTCGTCTCTTGCTCTGTAAGGCTTTTTCAGTGGGTTGTCTATCTCATTACCCTGCCGATGGCATTTATCAACGAGTGGGTGCGTAATCTCATGGATTAACAAACCACAAGGTTTATAATATAATAAAAATGTTCTAAGAGAACAAGAAAAATAGGAAAGAGGTACTTAGTTATGATGAACGAAAAGAACAAGATGGAGTGCAACGACCTGCTGAAAATCCATGAAATGACGCAGAAGTGTCTCGATGCCAATGCTGCGGACGCTGCTATGCTGGCAACCCTTGTCCAGATGACCCGTGACGGAAAAGACGAGATGGTGATGTATATGCTTCACAAGCTCAATCCCCATGCCATCGAAATCGCAGAGAGCGACGAGAAAAAGGACAAGTCGGAAATCAACATTGGCGTGCTGCTTAACGCCTTGTTCAACTAAGCAAAAGGAACTCGGTGGAGAAATCCACCGAGTTTTTTCTAATCACTTGCACGATGCCCTTTGAGCGGCTCGCGCTTGGCCAGTGCGAGCCGAGTTTACGCGAGTATGCAGGTTGCACAATTTTATTTCTAAAATTTGTGCAGTTTGCTACTTGCTAATGATCCCGAAACCTGCTATAATAATACTTGTCAAGAGGGAGAACGGTTTGAGAGGTTAAAGGCTTCGATTAAGTTCAAGCGATGAACCGAAATCCGGAAAAAAGAAAAAAATCTTTTTTCCCTCTTGACAAACCCTATAAACCATGATATAATAATTACAGAAAGCAACAGAGAGGACTTGATAAAATGGAAAAGATTGACAAGCGCAGACACTATGTTCTGGTAGTAGATACCGAAACCGCAAACACTATTCAGGACGGCGATAAGCTCGATATGTCAAACGTTCTGGTATATGACTGCGGTTGGGCAGTCGTAGACACTAAGGGCAATATCTACGAGACCGCAAGTTATGTAAATCGGGATATTTTCTGCGGTGCGCGTGACCTTATGCAGTCTGCTTATTACGCTTGGAAAATTCCGCGCTATATCGAGGAAATCGCAAGCGGTCAGCGCCAGATGGCAAGCACTTACGAAATCCGCAAGGCTATGCTCGACACGATCGAGAAGTACGGCATCAAGGAAGTAGCCGCTCATAACGCGCGCTTTGATTATAACGCTCTGAATGTCACTCAGCGTTATACCACCGCAAGCCGTTACCGCTACTGGTTCCCATTCGATAGCGTAGAAATCTGGGACACTATGAAGATGGCACAAGATGTTATCTGCAAAATGCCCACCTATAAGAAGTTCTGTCAAGAGAACGGCTATCTGCTGAAAAATGGCGCGGTACGCAAGACCGCCGAAATCCTGTGGCGGTTCATTTCCGGTGATAACGAGTTTGAGGAAAGCCACACCGGACTTGAAGATGTGCTCATTGAAACTCAAATCATGTGGTACTGTTTCCGACAGCACAAACCCATGCGAAAGGCTCTTTTTGAGAACAAGAGAGAATATCCGCCCATGACAGACTTTCAGCGAGAGTTTTCCGCAAGCCTGCGGGAAACTCCGGTAATCAGGTTCGGGGAGATTTAATCTCCCCAATCTTGAAAAAAGGGGTTGACAAACAAGCATAAATCTGTTATACTTAATATATCAAAAGAAGAAAGGACTTGAAAAGAATGAAAATGATTTGCTTTGATATGGACGGAACGATTGCTGACCTGTACGCTGTTCCTCACTGGCTCGACAAACTGCGGGCGGAAGATGCTTCACCCTATGAAGAAGCTGCTCCCATGTGGGACATGGCAAAACTGCGCGAGGTGCTTTTGAAGTTGAGCGCAAACGGCTATGAAATCCGCGTGATTAGCTGGCTCAGCAAGAACAGCACCGAGGAATACAAGACGGCTGTTCGCAAGGCGAAAAAGTCGTGGTTGGAAAAGTACAACTTCCCCGCTGAGAAGTGCCACTTTGTAGCCTACGGCACGACTAAAGCCGACTGTATCCGCCGGATTGTAGACGCTCCCGCAATCCTTATTGATGACAACAAAAAGGTGCGTGATGGTTGGCACATGGGTGAAACGATTAACCCGATGGAAGTTGACCTGCTGGAAGTTCTTTCCTCTCTTGTTTGAGAGGAAAGAACACGCTGAAAGGAGAATAAAATGGTAACTAAAAGACTTAATCTGTCGGTTTTGAATGAAGAGGGACAGCGCGATTGTATGAAGATTGTGGAGCGCATGGGATGGTGTTATGACTACATCGGCGAAGACACCTATCTGGTAAATGTTCCCATTGAGGATGAGAACCTGTTCTATTTTCTTGATAACTGCTTTTGATTAAGAGGTGGATTTTTCCACCTCTTTTTCTTACTCAAATGCGGAATGCCCTCTTGACCTCAGCGGCCCGCTGACAACCGCAGCGGGCCGAATTTTCATTATACACCCCCGGCACAAAAAAATCAATGCACTTTTTGCACAAAAAACGATCCGCTTTTTCTCCCGATTTTGTGGGATCTGACGAACGAAAGTTCTTGACTTTCGGGGTCACAGGCGTTATAATTAGTATAGAAAGTGAGAGAGGGGAACGCCGAAAGGCTTCCGAAAAAAGTTCAAAAAACCTCTTGACAAACCGCTTTCAATCTGCTATAATGGTTATAGAAGATAAGAGAAATGAACGGCAGACAGCGACAGCAAGTTCTCAAAAATCTTCAAAAAACCTCTTGACAAGCTCCCTCAAAAGTGCTATAATAGAAGTACAAAGAGGGAACAACACCTCGGTATCAAACTTCAGTGAGTTTGAAAAGAAGTTCAAAAAACCTCTTGACAAACCGCCGAAAGTATGATATAATAAATACATCAAAAGGGACAAGGACAGTCCGAAAAACCAGAAAGGAAGTTATTTATGAACAAGACTCGTATTACCAAGGCTATGCGCTTCGAGGACATCAAGGCTCTGCTGAACGGCGAAACCGTTACCTATGGCACGACCGTAGAGCAGGCAGTCGAGTTTATCGACAAGGAGATGGGTCTGCTCGCCCGCAAGAACAGCGGTGACAAGAAGCCCACCAAGACCCAGCAGGAGAATGAGAAGTATAAGGTTCTCATCTGCGACTTTCTGGCTAACAAGCCGGAAGAGAAGAAGGGTTACACCTGCACTGAGGTCATCAAGCTCGTTCCGGAGCTGAATGAGTTCAGCACCCAGAAGATTGCGCCCCTCATGCGCCAGCTGGAAAATGCCGGTAAGGTAGCACGCGAGGAAGTCAAGGGCAAGACCCTGTTCCACCTCGCCTAAGTCCCTCATAGGGTGGGGCGTAAAAACCCCACCCACCTATTAAGAAAGGAAGTGTTATTATAGCACAGCGTATCACTGATGCGGAACGTCTTGAACGGATCAAGGCGGTGTTCCCCGATGAAGCAGAAGCGCAAGATATTCTTGCATATGACAAGGCAGTTGAAGCAGGCGAAAAGACGGAATATGACTTACCGCCCGACAAGCTGAAAGCTGCTCAGAAGTTCGCCCATGCAGGCACGCGCAAAGCGCCGACTGTATATAAGTTCAATAAGCGTGAACGCAAGCCGAACGCAACTAAGGGCGGATTGATTGCAGAGCTTGCGGACTTCATGGAAAAGGGTAGCAACTTTAGCGTTTCTAACCTTGCTATCACGAATAAGGAACGGCAGATTTCGTTCATGGTAGGTGACGAAACTTTCGAGTTAACGCTTGTACAAAAGCGCAAGCCTAAGAAGTAAATGGATAGGGTGGGATAACCTCCCACCCCTCCAGAAAGAGGGGAAAGACAACGGCAAAGCAAGCAAAAGAATTTTTATATGTCGGTCACTATATCGACAAAGATGGCAACTATATCCTAAAGGTTGGAACAACTAACGACCTTGACCGCAGAAGAAAAGAACACACGCGCAACTACAAAAAAAGTCCTAACTTTACAATGCCGAGTGATGGCGCGTTTGAGTATGACTTTTCGTTGAAGCTCTCAAAGTACAACACTTTAAGGTATGAGGATAGAACCCGCGAAAAGTGGCAAGAAGAAGAAATAGGCGAGTTCGTAAGAAATGACCGCTTTTTCTGTAAGAAGAAACCAAAAAAGGTTACAATTACCATTCGCAAAACTTATGAAATCTGGCTTGAATGAGCCAGATTTTTTTGTGCATACCATCTATAAAATTGATCGAGATTTTGTGTATTTTGCCTATTGACAAAACGCCTGCGGGTGTGGTATAATAGCGGGCCGGTCGCGGGCGACCCGGCCCGAGTTTCACCGATCGGAACCATATGCAAAATTTTTGTTCAATCCAGCGGCTTTCCATATGGCCGCCAATTTTCCCGAAAGTGGCTCTCTAGTCCAATTTTATTTCCAACCCACCAAAGACTCGCTTTATTAGTTTCATTTTATCTGTAGCCCACTTCACTGGCTTGTTGCTAACAAATTTTTAGTTGATCATAGCGCTTCTCCAGAATACCCGATCGGGTCCAGATCAAAACAAGAGGAAGATAGAATAAAGAAAATGACAATCTTAAATAATAATCGCGGAGGCCCAGCTTACCCGATCGGTCCCGCGTTTCTATTTCCTTTTGATTTTATAATAAAAATATGTTATTATATTAAAAAAAGATATAAAAATATCTCGGTTCTAGCTATAAAATAACTAAAAACGAGATAAAATGCTCTTTTCTCTTGCTATATTGCACGATAATCTAATGTTTTTCATTTAAAAATTAAGAAAATCTATCTTAAATCCATCAAGTAATCATATTTCCTTTTTCAAATTCTCTGTAGCCAACTACATAAATACTATTACATAGCAAAAATCCATATCGGAGAGAAAATTTTCAATCTCCATTTCCGATCGGGTTGGCATATATTAAAAAATTATATAATATATATAGAAATTAAGAAAGGAATGGTTTTACAAGCAGTAAAACCAAGGTGATTAAATATGGATATTAACGAAATGATTCGCGCTCAGATGAAGTCTGGTATGTCTACTAAGGAGATTGCAAACGCCTTTACTGATGCCCTCAACAAGGCTCAGGAGGAAGTAAATAAGAAGAATAAGGAAGTCGAGGAGCGCGCTAGCGTCCTGGATCATTTCCGGTATATTTTCAATGGCGCTGTTTCTCGTAACCAGTTTGATGTCAACTCCGCAGCTACTCTTTTCGCGATGACTCTTGCTAATAAGCATCCGGAGTGGACTGGTGAGGACATTATGAACTGCCATGATATTGCTATTCACACCGCACAGATTGCAGAGCAGACTGTTCATAAGACCCCGGATGAGCTGGCTGATCTTGTAGTCAACAAGAGCATTGAGTTTCTGGATAAGCTGCTTTCTGATGAAGATATTAAGGAAAAGAAAGAGGAACCCGA
>ENA-OOXJ01001874-OOXJ01001874.1-human-gut-metagenome-genome-assembly--contig:-NODE-1874-length-12024-cov-2.432785_pt1 | contig 12024 bp, 9 predicted proteins | sample MGYA00241587_ERZ501343 | MGnify/ENA primary metagenome ERZ501343 (study PRJEB25962, sample SAMEA2042918) | human gut metagenome | biome: human gut; feature: human-associated habitat; material: faeces... | reverse complement strand
CACTCGAGCAGCTCGCCCGCTTCTATGCTCACAGATTTTGCCATGTTGGCAGGCGCGTGGAATTGTTGCCAGTCGCGGTCTGCGCTGAACTGGTGGATCATGCGGAGCGTGTCATCGGAGATCATGGGTGCCATGGTAGCAAAGCTGCTAGTATGCGCAGTATGAGTATGCCTACAACGTCGTCGCGCAGCACATACATCGTGCATATTCCCGCATGTCCAGGCGAGCTGGATGAGGAGACGCTACATTCCATTATCGAGAGCCAGTTGAAGCAATCCATTCCTGCTGATTCGGTGGTGGAACAGCATGCCAGAGAGTATCTTGAGCAGTATCCGGTCGTTTACATCGTGCATGCCGAGGATGTCAAGCAGAGGAAAGACTCTTCTGAAACTCGGTACATCGTGTACGTTGGCGAGACAAATGACATTGTTTCGCCAACGCGGCAGCATCTCATCGGCGATGCAAAGAATGAAATTCCTACATATGCGCTTAAGGAAGTCTGAGAAATAGAGTTGGCTGGCAAGGAAAAGATTGATGTACGTATACTGAGATATACGGAGAATGGGCAGAAACGATACATGGCGGCATCTTGCCTTCTTGTCCTAATCTTAAGCATCGTTAATGCATATGTCCATGAAATCGAATACATGCTCAGAAAAAAAGAATATAATTATTCTTGGAGTGAATTATATAATTACTTTATAGATTTTTATCCGAATGTCAATTCGCCCTTTTCTTTGCTGCTTGAGCTGTTTTCTTTCCTGTCTACCCTTGCGATTGCTCTTGCTGTTGTTGTGGAGGGGGAAGGGAAGATGCTGATATTGAGTAAATTCTCATACTGGCTGTGTGTGGGTAGTTGTAGTGTGCTTGCGGTTATGTCTCGTGCTCTATTTTCCGGTCTCGGTGTGATAAAGGCAATTGCGGTAATTGTTTCCTCAATCATTATTCTTTATTATCTAGGTAGATTTAGTATTGTCATTGGGCAAAAAAACTTTATCAATGCAAGGATGGCTTTTGATAAATCGGTCTCATTGATTTATTTAAAACTATACGAACGATACGGAGGGGAAAGGTCTGCGGCAAGATCACTTGTAAAAGTTTTTGTATTGCTTTCTATTTTGCTTATAATGGCTATAGGTCCTTGGGTGTTGCTGATTACGGATGCCTTATCGGCGACGAGGTATGATAATGGCAATATTCTATCTGTCTTGCTTGTATTCCTGTTTATTTATTGTCTGACGTTTGTAGCATTGTTAAAAAATGAAGAACATGGGATGAATGGGCTACTTCTTGTGACGAGCTGTTTCGTACCCCTCTTGCCTCTCCTGTTTTATGTATTCCATAGCATTCATAATAGTATTCATTATGTAATTATATTTTTTATTGCATTATCGCTTAGTTTCTGGTCATTGTTCTGCGTTGCTTGTTCGCGTATGTCTAGCGGGGAGTTGTCGGAGAAGCTTCGAAAGCGTCGTCCTTGGATACTTGTTGCTGAAATTGAATCTATTCATTCTATAAAAGCAAGACTATATATGAAAATACATTTAAAATATATAGATAGAGTTGAGTATATGAATGGTCTTGGTGGTAGTTGATATTGCTGTTATGTGTTATGTTTTGGGTAAGCAAGGTGGTGTTGAAGGTGCTATGAATATGCCAACATGCCGGTTGTTGAAAGTGGTGGTAATTTGCGGCTGATGCAGAATTTTTGAATTGTGGTATTGAGGGCATGTTTTTGAGTGGGGCTAAACGCGCGTTCTGGTGCCGATACGTGCTGTCGTCCAAATATTCGAAAATCTCAAAAGTGTTGACGAATTATCTCGTATTTTTGTTTTGCTGGGATTGTATTTTGATTGTCGGCGTTAGGGTCGTCATCGGCGTTGGCTGGTTTTGCTTATATGCTTATGTCGCGTACTCGAGTATGGTCATGCTGGTCTGATTGATGAATCTTGCTGGCAGTTTCGATGTGTTTGCGTTTGTGGTCGTGCAAGGTGGTTCCCTGGCTCGGCGTTCGTGCTGCTGTGTCGGATTTGGCGCCCGTTTGTTTACTTCATTGGTTTCTGGTAGACTGAAGTATTGCGGGAAAATTGACATTCTTTCCAGTTTTTTCCATGTGCCGCCTTGCGACTTCAATTCTTAATTGAGCGCAAATAGTTTTGAGCTCGTGGGTGAGGGCGGAATTAATTAGGTATAGGAGTCGATGGTTGTGAGGTGGTAGCTGCATGAGCAATTCGGTCTTGGTGTAGCGATGGTTGGCGTGTGAACTTAACTATTGGCAAGTGTATTGCGACGATGCCGCGTGTGTTCAATTGTGAGTTGAGTCTCGAGCATGGTGTGAGACGGGATTGCGCTATTGTTCTCGCCTCCAAGGTTCTAGTGGTATATGGAATCACCGAAAGTACTCATTTTGTAGTCCCTGTTAAACTATATGATTGGGGTATGTCGGAAAACGCGCTGCTGAACACTAAGGAAACAGCCCAATATATAGGGGTGTCTGCGGGTGTAGTGACACGTCTCGCGAATACGGGCGAACTTGAGTTTGACACCTGCGGAGCTCGTAAAGTTTTCCGTAAAGAAGCCATCGACGCATATCTGGAACGGAATAATCTGATTCAAGCTGCGGTGGATCAAGTGTCAACTAAAGACTTCGAGGACAACATCTGCGCTCTCTCATTTTTCAGTGGGGCTGGCGGTCTGGATCTTGGCTTTGAGCGAGCTGGCATATCGGCGGCACTATATTGTGAGAACAATCGTGAATGCCGTATGACCTTGCATCGAAACCGTCCAGATGTCGCCCTGCTCGGAGATATCACCAAAATCAGTGCCGACGAGGTTCGTCGAATGGCCCGTATCCCTCAGGGGCGTGAAATCGATGTGATGTTCGGCGGTCCGCCATGCCAAGCATTTTCAACAGCAGGCGCGCGCCGTGCATTCGAGGATCCCCGCGGCAATGTATTTCTCAGATACTTGGACTTGGCCTCCGAATTGAAGCCGCGATACCTAGTCATAGAAAACGTACGCGGACTGCTCTCCACCCCTTTTCCCGTTGAATCTGGCGGGAAGCCAATCCGGGGCGGAGTGATGCGCTACATACTCAATAAGTTGGAAGAGATGGGCTACGGTGTTTCGTTCAATCTCTACAACGCGGCTAACTTTGGAGCGGCCCAGATTCGTGAGCGTGTGGTCATTATTGCCAAACGTGATGGCACGAAGTGTGACTGGCTCATACCTACGCATACTGATCCTGATGGCAAATATGTCCAAAACTGGAATCTTCCCTCTTGGGTAACGTTCCGAGACGTTGTCTACGATATTGAAGATTCTCGGCAAACCCACACTGATTTCCCTGAGAAGCGGTTGCTTTACTTCAGCATGCTGAAAGAGGGGCAGTGCTGGAACAAACTCCCCATCGAAATTCAAGAGGAGGCTATGGGTAAGGCCTATAAGCTTGGAGGCGGCAAGACCGGATTCTACCGACGCATCGCTTGGGATAGACCATCCCCCACTCTGGTCACCAGCCCAACGATGCCAGCCACCGACCTTTGCCATCCCAAGGAGCTGCGACCGCTGAGCGTGGAAGAATATAAACGGGTGCAGGGTTTCCCTGATGATTGGTGGATTGCTGGCAGCATTCACGACCAGTACCGCCAAATCGGCAACGCCGTTCCGGTCAGCTTGGGCGAAGCAATTGGCCGAGCAATTCTCGATGACATGAGGGGAGAGGCTCATGATGAGCGTTGGCGCAATTTCCCCTATTCAAGATATGCCCATACCAGCGATCAAAACTGGAATCTGGCCTGAATAGTAGGATTTAGTGATCTTAAATTATCAATTATGGAGGCGCGCAAATCAAATCAATGATTTGCACGCCTCCATTGGAATCTGCGAAAGTCCTTTATCTGCCAGTATTCCTGGCGTTCCTCTTGGCTTCGCGTTCACGGCGTTTCGCCTCTTTTTCGGCCTTGTATCTGTCAGAGAGCTCGGCAACACCGTCGAGTGTATGTGGAAGACCATTCTTATCGAGCTCCTCCAGCAGTTGCGTTGTTACTCGCTCGAGTGATGATTCACGAGCCAGAAGCACGGCTTCAGAGTTGATACTTGAGAATGGGCGAATAAGGCCATACGGTGAGTCAATGCCGCACAGCCACTGCCACATTGCAGTGCCCGACAGATAGCGGTAACGAAAATTCTTGAGATCGGCGTTCTCCTGAGTCACTCCGCTCACCTCGAACGTACGCCATTCGTCTTTACTGATAGTCGAACGCGTGATGCAGATTGCTGCCTCCACTCTCTGATTCGAAGCACGTTTACGGCCCGTAATCTCCTTCATGCGTTGACGTAAACTCCTCAATTCATTGGGGAACGACGATGAATTGGTCGTGTTCTCTTGTGACTTGAGTTCAATCACATAGACCGCTCCATCTCTGGTCGCGGTCAAATCACCCGTATCAATAGCGTTTTCGGCAATGCTGGCAATCAACTCCTGCCAACGGGTACCCATTGCCGTCTCTTCGCTTGAAGATTCGACTGCGTGGAAAGCCTCACGCGCATAGTCTTCAGCGGTTTCAATACCACGCAGAGCATAAATTGCAAAATCCTTGCCCAGCAAACGCTCATAGGTCATTGAGGAGCTTCCCGTGCCATCGTAAAAAGCGATTCGACTCTGAATGTAGGCATTTAGAATGGAGCGGGCGCTTTCTCTACGTGCTTCTTCCTCGGCTGCGCTGTCGTAAATTCTCACTTGATCTTCCATATGGATTAACCGTAGTGTGCGTATCCTGCATATGCAAATCTTTATGAGACTGTGTAATGTCTGTCGCAGGATTTCAGGCTGAAATGCGTATTTCATGTGTTTGTGCCGAATTGTTGACTAAGATTTTGAAGCGGTGTAAAAATCCTGGTTTCTTGTGCCATGAGACACCCTGATTACGTTTCAAATGTTGGTGTCAGCGTCGTAGCCGGCATCGGTTGTTTTTGAGTATATGCTCATGCTGTGGACTCGAGCGCGATCATGATGATTTGGTCGGCCCGACATTGCATCTCGGAAGTGATCTCGACGCGGTGCGTATGTCCTTGGCGTTCATGAACCGGCGGATCGTCCAGCCCCCGTTCATGTCGACGAGGACGGCACCCACTAGGCACAGAAGGGTGTATGTGTTCAATTAGGAATTGAGGTTATGAGGTGATGCAAGAAAGTTGGATTCTGTAGCGGGAAAGGAATCTAACTTCCCCGCAACTGCTTCTTCTCTACCTCAATGTGAGCCATACGCTAAAATGCAACGTATGTCTCAAAGGTGAGGAGAATCGCATGGGCAGTGGAGAATTGCAGACGTGGAATGGACACTTCGATAGGGGAGTGTACATCGATTACACTCTCGAGCCTTTGCAATCCGAGCGTCACATAGAAGGCACCAAAGATGAAGCCTCGCAGTCCGGAAGCCGAATTGATGAAGATACAACGATCGAAATAGAGGATATCGAGGAAGAAAACAATAGCGATCAGGATGAATCTCATCGTGTGGATTACATGCTTGCTGCCGGCTGTGGAATCATCTCTGGCGCTATTGACTCATTGTGGGTGGGGAAGTTTGATTTCGATCGCGCTCGCGAATGGGGAAGCGAGCGTGTCAATGAGTTTGTGATGGCAGTCGCGAAGATGGATCCAGAGTATAAAGGCGATGACGTAAAGTCGGCAATTCGTTTTCTAGAGAAGAAGTATCCATTTGTGGGAGATCGTGCAACAAGTGAGTTCGGTGGTGGTCGTCAGCATCATCTCAGGGATTTCTCGCATCACATGAGCTTGGGTGGTCTTGCGTTTTCATTGCTGACGCAGTTCACCGGAAAGGTGTATGGCACCGATCAGCACGGTGTCTTTATGGTCGTGCCTGTTGCAGATGAGGAGCTCATCGGGAAAACTATAGAAGAGAAGCTCATGCTCGGTGCTGTGCGTTGGTTCTTCCATATGGTGAGCGATATGGCGGGTTCGAGTGGATCAGCGGGGAAGGGGACCGGTATTCCAGGGCCGATACTTTCGTTGATGAAGCAGCTATCCGCGCTTCCTCTGTTCAAGGATGCGATGACTGATGAGGCGTTATTCAGGAAGATGCTGTCCAAACTGTTCAACGGAACGTTGCTCAAGACCGTCGACGAAGAAGGAAAGAAAATCTACCGACGCTTCGATTTGCGAGCGGAATTGGGAATCGCGCATGAACTTGCTAGGCAGTCGGTGCCGGTGCTGGTCAACGAATGCCTTGTCTGCGTATGCTATGCAGCCCGGCGACTGTATACAATGTGCTCGAACGGGGAAGTGCATGATTTCAAGTCATTGCTGAGCGTTGGGCTTGACGCATTGTTGCCACACGGTTCGCCATTGGGTACGCGGATGGTCACCATAGCGACTGGGGTGTTCTCTGTTGTCGATATGACGGATGGGGCGATTCGCACGCTGATGCGTAGCGGAGGGAAGCTCAATCCGGGAATGGTGTCGGATTTCCTGCTACATGTAAATGTGGTGGGCGTCGTGCGATTCGTCTTCGCCGTGCATACGGATTACAAGGTACATGCGAAAGCGAAGAGAGAGACTCGTTTGCAGGCAAAGTTTCACGGGCGAGGAAACGGCTATGGCGATGATGCCTCGGTCATGCGATTCTTCGAGCTGGATATGGCGCAGGCGAATATGGTGGTTTCCATTGAGTATCAGGCAGCTCGCCTCGACATTGAACAGACGAAGAACAAGAAGACAAGAGAGGAGAAGGAACGGGAGTTCAGCGATTGGGAGAACGATAATTGCTCTGAATTCATATTGCGCGACAAAGAAGCACTCGTAAATGAAATTCATCGAATTCAGAGGTATGCTACTCCAGTCTGGCAGAAACTCGTGGCATTGGAAGCTTCTCAGTTCATGCCGTATCAGAGCAAGAAATTGAAATACGATGCGGCGACGCTGGATATGGTGTGCAGTGATCTGCCGGGGTTTGAAGATAAGGAATGCACCAAATACAGAAAAGCTGTGATTAAGGAGACGTCGGCAATCAAAGGTGTGAAGAAAGCGGTTCTAGCCGGTTGTGTCGGAATCGGGGTTGTAGCTGTTGCGACGGGAGGGGCTGCTTATGTGTTCGCACCGGCGATTGCGCCAATCCTAGCTGGACCTTCTGTGGCCGGATTGTCGGGAGCTGCTTTGACGAGCGCAAGTCTTGCTGCGGTGGGAGGCGGCTCGCTGGCGGCAGGTGGTCTTGGAATGTCGGGAGGCGTAGCCCTCATTGCAGGAGGTGGCGCATTGCTGGGGGCTGTTACTGGCGGTGGCGCGGCAACGTTGGGCACTTGGGTGCTTGCAAATCAAGACGCATACGTGCTGAACACCTGCGCAAAACTGATAGTGTTCTGCAGGGATGTACTGATGGAAATCGACGGTGGTGTGGAACTCGTGCGTCAGGTGCGGCAGAGTGTGTGCGAGCAGCTAACTGAGCCTCAGCTTGACTTCTTGGGGCAGCTCAAGCAGTTCATAAAGCAAAGCGGTAGCAGAGATGCGGATTCGGATCCTAGCGCTAAACGCGAACGTTCTGAGGCGCTGAAGGGAATCGACAAAAGTGAAAAGAATATGAAGAGAAGCGTGAAATACATGCGGAAATGCGTGAAAGAGCTCGGAAAGGTCACAGGAATCACAGATGAGAATAGGGGTGCATCTGGGGCTCAATGGAAGCCGGTAGCTCAGATTGAGAAAGGCTGATGAGCTGAGTCAGGTGGCAGCCCTGTCTCAACGCAATGCGTTACTGGCTTCTTGCCATTTTGCCAGGAACAGCAGCTCGTCACGGTAAGGGAGCTCCCAGCCAATCATATCCGGATCAAACCCGACGATGCCGTTGTGTTTGCTTACTCCGGCAAATACAACGGCATCGGAAAGAACGCAACCTTCCCAATCCTGTACCGTCAGATCACGTAATCCCAGCTGCGCGATCACAAACGTGCCGCCGCTGTACGGAATCCTAAGGTCATGTGGCTTGGTGCACCGCAACATGCCCTCGCTGGTTTCCGCCAGATCTCCAATAGCTGTCAAAGCTGAGCAGTATTGGTGAATCAGGGCTGGCGTAAACTTGCTTCGCAGCTGCGGATACAGGGCGCTCATCTGCTTGATCCATGCCAAGGATTTCTGCTCCACCGCGGTCTGCGCGATGCCAGCTGCCCCTCCATAGCCGTCATCAATGCAATACGCCTGCATCCAGAACCGCAACGCTGTGAATGTGCAACGACATGCCAACGCTTCCCCGTCAGGGTCATCGGACGCCCGTCGTGGCACTCCCAAGTCATGTGCCATCACATCAACGAGCCTGCGAACCATGGTCAATCCTGTCGATGAGTGCGGCGAGTTGAGCCGCAATGGTTTTATTGGTCGGTTCCTGGCTCAATTCGTGGGCTTTTTCCGCTCCTTGGTATTCATATGTTTCAATGCATAGGTGCGGCATGATCCATTGACGTGCTGATGCAGTGTCCTGTGCAATCGCCGTGATGGCGGATGGCGTCACCAATGCGTTCTGCGGAATGGAAGTCATTCTTCGGAGGATGTCCATTTGCGCCAGTATCGATCTTGAAGTTATGTCGATTCGCTTGAGCGCTTCCTGCGCATGATGCAGCGGCTTATCTGAAGCCGAAAGCTCCACCATCCCAGTCGTTGGCACATAGAACACCTTGTTCCACACTTCAGGTGCCAAAAGACGTATATTCGCAAAACTGCCGATCGGTAGAATCACTACTGATTTCGCAGGACTATATCGGTTCAATGCGAACAGCAGACTTTCATTGACGGTGTCGAACACGTTATCCAGCACAATCACCGGCGACTCAGAGTGCTCAAGAAACTCTTCCAGCATCGTGAAATCACTGAAATCGATTGGAATTCCAGTATGCTGTGCTGGTGTGCCGGCGAGCGCGAAGGCTAGCGTATTGGCGATGGTCGGCACATGGACGGTATCGACCGCTAGCAATCGCGTTGTGCGCAGTGTACGGCAGAGATGAGCGGCGAAATGCGTGATTCGTTCATTGTTCCTGTTGCTCTGTCCGGTGAAGGTGCAGCCTAGTATCTGCATATTCTGCGCCACTGCCTGTTGCATATCTGTTGCTGCTTGTGTTTTCGCTGGTCCCATCATGGGGGCCATGCGAAGTTGTCTGGAGGAATCTGGCGCAGTCGAGTGCCGTATAGTCAATTCCTCCATCATGGAATGATTCTGCTGGGCAATCTGCTGCAAGCCGAGCTTGAGTGCCACATTATTCTCCAGATCCTGCAGCGCTTTATGTTGTTCCTCTTTCTGCAACTCCAACTCTGCCTGTGCATCGCGTATCTCACCACGTTTGCGCTGCAATTGTTGATTGAGCTCCGCCAACTGTGCAGTTGCTTGTTCCGCCTTTTCTGATTCCTCATCCCGCTGGGCCCGCAGTTCATCCAGCTGCTTGCATAATACTTGCTTGTGCTTCTCGAATTCGTCATCGAGCTGCGCAGTGGCTTGCTTCCGGAATTCTGCCATTACGTCGTCGTCGTTTTTCAGCACATCGTAGATGATCTCAGACACATCGTCGGTATTGCTGCGAATGGTTGCTTTGATTGCCGTTTGAAGTGCCCGGACATCGTTATGTGAGGGTTTGGCACCGAGGTACTCTTCAAGATTCGCCGGTTTCTCGAATGCCTGTTCCAGAACATCTCCGGCTGTGCGCATGAGCTCGTCACCATTCATCGCATGCTCTTTGCGGATGTACCAGTTCACGTACAACTGCGCCAGATCTCGCATAGGCTTGATCACTACTTGAGAGTGAGACTTCAGTTGTGTCGGCAGATTGTATACCAGACGGTCACCTCTATTGAAACCCTGATTGATGATTCGCACATGACGGCGATCCAGGATGACGCGTGGGACGCTGTTCGGTGCTGTGTTGCTCAGTGTGAGCAAGCCATTATGAATCGTTGTCATACTGCGGTCGAGGACGGCCGCGTCCAACATATTGTTATTCTCTGCGAACAATAGCAGGATTTTCGCGGTGGGACGGCCGGAATACTGTATGCCTTGCGAAAGCACGTCAGGTAGCTCTTCCGCACGATTGGCCGGGCAATCAATCACCTCATACAGCGGAGGCTCGGTGGTTCGTAGGCCACCTTGAAAGATCTCAACAAACGGATGATCTGGACGATTGTAATTCGGTGTCCACTGGAGAAACTTGAAATCCGAGTCACTCTTGACCATGATTTGCGTGAGTTTTGGGTTGTATAGGGTCTTCGGGTCAAGAGGGTCATCTGAAGACGGGTTCCTGGACCGTTCCCACCAGCGCGGATAAGCCACCCAATCATAACATCCGTTCCCCGCGGAATCGGTCACGTAATCGATGATGCGTATGAATTGTCCGTCACCATTGTCGTTCCAGACAAAGAGACCCCAGGACTGCCGAGATTCGTTGAATTGCTGTGACATCTGCTTCTCCCAAAGTGATGAGTGTGTTAACGGTACGTGGAACGTATGCGGGCAAGTGAGACACTGAGTGGTATGCCATGGTGTTGAGGCTGTTCGAGTCTCCTCTGCTCTATGTCGAGATGTTTATTGAGTGTCTGACACTGTGTCTGCTTTATTGCCAATTCGGGCATCAGAGCAGTGGAGGAGGCGTGTGGCTGCTCATCAGATGAAGGCAGATGAGGGGCATCTGCCAACATGAGTCCTTCAGGGTATGTGTGTGAGAGCACGTAAGCACTCCATGGTAAATACCGATTCGCACGCAGGAAACAGCATTCGCCCTCTATCTGTGAGCGGACTCGGCCATGTGGGGCAAAACCAAGCAAACCAACACGTCGTGGATTGAGATGATCACAGTTGAGACGCGGAAAATCAATGTCATCGTGTACGGGATTTTCGTTGCGGGATGCAAATGGTGTCTGGTATATCTGCTGACTATTCGAGAACAAGGGTTCGTCTATGCCGTTAGAACGCAGTTGGGGAGGCCAAACGGGAACGGGGTCGAGATCAAGACTGGTGAGTCGGAAACCGTGATCTGCAAGCCAGAAATCAGCTTGTGTACGATTCAGCGAATTCCACAGCGTGACGATGCGCACCACGAGAAGATTGCCGTGCGACGAGTTGATTTCGCCGATGGGAACGGCTATGTCGAAACAGCTCTGAAGAGCACGTAGAATGCTGGGGCGTGCAACCACATAGTAATCAAACCCGGCGTGGAGAGAAGCCCCATAGGAAAGTCTACGGCCTCCATTCGGGCCGAATTCCGAGGTGAAGATGAACGCCTGTTCGCCGTCTTCGGGACTGCCCACATTCCTCTGCCACTGTTCCGGGACGGAAATGCGTGCACGTAATCCGAAGGAGGGATTCTCCAGGTGAATGGTGTATTTGCGGTCGGACACAAGATCGGCAAGATTGTGGGAGATCCCGTCTACAGTGAGTGTAGCGCGATCTTTGCGCAGTTCGGAGATGAGATCATGCCCGAGTGATCGACGACGAACCGATATCTCCAAATGAAAAGTGGGCGTGCTTTGTGCGTGGTGGCCGCTCCCTGCTCGGTTGCGGTCTTTGCGCAGGAACATCGGTAGAGAGGGGACGATAATACGTGGGTCAGCCCCTAAACCCGCTTGATACCGTTCGCAGAATCTGGCGACTGGGTCGTTCTTCGCATGCCGGAAGTGCGGCCGTACAGTTCGGTGAACAGAACGAGATGAGTGGCTCCGTGGATTTCTGCGAACTGCGGGAGCTTGGTCCCCAGATGCGTCCGCAGATGTTGTAGACGCTCGACTGCCGCGGTGGAATTGCACTGGTCGGTCGCACGATGGGCAGCGGAATTTCACTCCTGCAGGTATATCTCCTTGGAAGTCATGTACTACTTGATCTGCGGTAACCGTGCATACGGGCGCCATGGGAATGAACTGCCGTGCGGTATCCATTGATGCCCCCTCTCGTCCTCCTCGCCGATTGATTCCAGTGTACGCGGAAAATGCAGTGGCGGGCCACTATTTTTACAATGTCGTTCTGTGGATTTTCGCGTAGT
>ENA-OOXJ01001872-OOXJ01001872.1-human-gut-metagenome-genome-assembly--contig:-NODE-1872-length-12024-cov-3.031749_pt1 | contig 12024 bp, 11 predicted proteins | sample MGYA00241587_ERZ501343 | MGnify/ENA primary metagenome ERZ501343 (study PRJEB25962, sample SAMEA2042918) | human gut metagenome | biome: human gut; feature: human-associated habitat; material: faeces... | reverse complement strand
TTCTGAATGAATCGATAAGCCTCTAATCGATTTCCTTCGCAAAGAATGCCGCCGCTTTTTTTAAGAAGTCGTTTTCCTTTTGGAGTTCTGCAAGCTGTCTTTTCAATTTAAGGTTCTCCTTTATGAAATCATAATCGGCTTGGGCTTCTTCATTTTTCTGGCATTCTTCACGAAATTGTTTTGTCCAGTTGGATATACTTGCTTTTGATACTCCATATTCAGCTGCAAGTCCTTTCAGGGAGCGTCCCTCCTCAAGATGAAGGCGGACAATCTTCTTCTTGAATTCTGGTTCATAATGTTGATTCATCTGTAACATACCTCGTTTCCTCCTAAGATTATATCTTATTAGGTCGGTGTGTTACAACTATAGTTTATCACAACACCTATCAAGTAGACTCCACGGCTCTTGCACTCCAATATCTTACTTAGTATTTTTAAATAGCTTGAATTGCATAAACAATTACATTCTTTGCGCTACAATGCCTTGATTAATAAATTTCACAACATCAAAATATCTATCCCAATAATATGTATCGTTACTTATCTGATTGTCCTTTTCAAACCCTTTGTAATACACAAGACACCTATCTTTTTTAACCGTCTCAGCATCCTTTACAAAGCAAAGTTTTTTCCCCGGCAGTTGCATTTCAATAAATGTGTCCAAGTCTTCTTTCGTACATTGATTCATATAGGAAAATTTAAAAATCAAATTGGAACGATTCACCCGTTGAACTCTCCTATTCCAAGTATCTTTTGCCACTTCTGAATCCTTGTAATGCAAAAAAGCAATTTCCACATCATCCAGCACACCAATTGGAACATTTTTCATACAAGAGTCCTCTTTCCAAAAAGGATAATGCCTAGCGTCCTCGACCCTGATAATCTTCAATTCCTGTTCCAGATAATAATTGAGATTTGTAATGAATTTAAGGTAGTCATCTGTCATAATAAAGCATCCTACAGTAGGGCTGAGTTTTTTTATTCCGAAATGGTTATAGCAGACCCCTCCCCAACAATTGTTGGAGATGATTGTAAAGTCCGTGTTATTCAATTTTGCACGTTTGAAGCCCGCAAACAGTGGAATCGTTTTTTCGTCTACTTTGTGCACTATTCTTTCTAACAATGTAGGTCTAAACATAGCATATTCTCCTATCAAATTAAATTTACAGATTTGCTTCTAAAGCATCTGCAATCCTTTTGCAAGCATGACCATCTCCGTACGGATTACTTGCTTTACTCATTGCATCATATTCCTCTCTATCTGAAAGCAACCGGCTGAACTCATTATAAATCGTTTCCTCTTCTGTACCAACCAACTTCAAAGTACCTGCTGCAATACCTTCTGGACGTTCCGTAGTGTCACGCATAACTAAAACTGGTTTGCCAAGAGACGGAGCCTCTTCTTGAATCCCACCAGAATCCGTCAAAATCAAATAACTTCTGCTCAAGAAATTATGGAAATCAAGAACATCAAGCGGTTCAATAATATGAATACGGTCATCATTGCCTAAATACTCGTTGGCAATTTTGCGAACAGCTGGGTTCATATGAATAGGATAGATTGCCTTAACATCCGGATGTTCATCCATAACACGCCGAATCGCTTTAAACATATGTCGCATTGGTTCACCGAGGTTTTCACGACGATGAGCGGTAATCATAATAAGGCGACTACCATCTGCCCACTCCAATTCTGGATGTGTATAACTTTCTCTGACTGTCGTTTTCAACGCATCAATTGCAGTATTACCCGTAACATAGATACTTGCCGGATCTTTGCCTTCTTTCAAAAGATTTTGCTTAGACAATTCTGTCGGAGCAAAGTTAAGTTTGCTAATAATTGAAACAGCCTGACGATTAAATTCTTCAGGATAAGGACTATAAATATTATAAGTGCGCAAGCCAGCTTCCACATGACCAACCGGAATCTGCAAATAGAAGCAAGCCAAGGCTGTTACAAACGTAGTGGATGTATCACCATGAACCAGTACAATATCTGGCTTTTCTTTTTCTAAAACATTCTTAATACGATTCAAAATATTCGTAGCCACATCAAATAGAGTCTGCTTATCTTTCATAATAGACAAGTCATAGTCTGGAGTAATATCAAATGCTCCCAAAACCATATCGAGCATTTGACGATGTTGTCCTGTCACACACACCAACGTTTCAAAAACCTCAGTATGTTTCTTCAACTCGTTAACCAATGGACACATTTTAATGGCCTCTGGTCTTGTTCCAAAAACGAGTAATATTCTTTTCATAATCAAACCTTTATTATTATATTTTTCCCAATTTCACCATAAGATAAAATTTAATCAAAGGCAGTTGCCTCTTGATTCTGGACGGTTGTTTCAACAATCGATAAGCAAACTCTATTTTGTGATCAATCCACCATTTAGGAGCCCTTTTCACATTACCGGTAAAGACATCAAAGCTTCCTCCCAATCCCAGATAAACAGCTCTATGCTTATTATATAAACGAGCCATTAATTTTTCTTGCTTAGGCATCCCCATAGCTATAAATACGAAATCAGGTTTAAGCCTTTCTATATTTTGTTCAAGTTTCTCAACATCCGTATCATTTAAATAGCCATTTCTATAACCTGCAATTTTCAAATTAGGAAACTTCTCCTTTAATTGAGCTATTGTTTTATTAATAACGGCATCCGTAGATCCTACAATATAAAATGTTTTATCAGAGTTCGCGAATCTCTCTACAATTTTCAGCCATAGCTCACAGCCTGGCAATTTCACAGCCTGCACTTTCTTTTTATTGAGAGCCATTACAGCACCAATGCCATCAGCATATCCAATATTATTATTGTAAATTTCCCGCAACTCCGCATCCGATTTCAATAAAATCTCAGCATTCACGGATAACAACATCTTCTTCTGCTTAACCGCATCATTTATTAAATCTTCAAAGTTTAAATAAGGATACACATTTATCCCCAAGATTTCAACACTCTTCATTATTGTTTATTTTGAAAGATATAATCAAATAATTTTTTATTCACATTAGAGGCTTTATATTCTAATGACGTATTATAGGCCTGCTCGCACATTTCAGCATATTCCCCATCCGTCTTTTGTAAGAGAGATTTTATTTTATGAGATAAATCTTCTTCATTACCACCTTCAAAATAAAGCCCATTTACATTATCACAGAGATAATCCTGTATACCTCCAATTTTAGACGCAATAACCGGAACGCCGGAAGCCATGGCCTCTAACCCAACCAAGCCTAAACTTTCTTCCAATCTCGTAGGGAAAACAAATATATCAAATTGCCTATAGTATGCAGGCAATTTTCTATATTCAACAGGGCCTATATATTCCACATTTTTCAAACCAAGCTCAGTAATCATTTGAAGCATTTCATCTACTTCCGCTCCACCACCTATTATTCTTACAACAGGATTTATTTCTTTATCGGACAGTATTTTAGCAGCTTTCAGTAAAGTATCCCATCCTTTTCCTCTGTCAACTCTTGATACATATCCAATTATATTATTTCTCTTCTTATTTAATGGAGAATGATAAAAGTTATCTTTCACACCAGAAGAAGCAGAAACAAAAATCTTATCCTCATTCAAAAGAGGCAAAAGTTCTATTGTTTTGTTTTTAAAATAATAAGATGGAACAACAACCAACTTTGACTTATACAGCATTGGTTTAGTTATCTCCAGAAAAATAGCAGCTAATTTACTTTGAACAAGCAAATCCTCTCCATGAATGTTAAAAATCAAGTTCAGCTTCTTGAAAAAAGAAACAATCCTGATAGGTAAAGATGCGTGAGTAATAAGATGAACATAGATATAATCGTAATTATGAAATATCAGATAATAGAAAATCTTAATGTAAAAGACGATGTACCGATATAATTTTGTAAACACATTATAGCTTCTCCCCTTCAGTACGCAATAGGATGTATTTTCCTGACCATTATAGGCCATTAAATCCTCAACGAAATTTTTCACAAAACTCCCATAAAAGGGGACTTGCTTTGATGGATACAAATTCGAGATAACTAATATTTCCATATGGGCAGATATACTATTCTTCATTTCTTACTTTATCAACATATAAACAACAATACAAGAATTTTAACATCAATAGATATTTAATACAATCTTAAGTTAAACATTGCAACAACTAATACAGAAATAAACAAATACATATAAGAAACCTTCACACTAGTAAATTTTATCCCTTCAATCATCAAAATGAAAAAACACGGCATTATAGGATATGCATAACGATAATCAATATAATGTGCTGAAACAATCAGCATAATAACTGTAAAAAGATAAATATTAATCAAAGGATAAAATTTCAATGATTTCATTTTAATCCAATACCAACTTCCAACAATTGCAAATACAGAACATGAGAATTTCAACATTGAATATCCTACAACTAATAACATCTGCGGAGTTTCAATGTTGAAAAACTTCGGAATAGGGGCTAAAAAAGCTAAAATATAATACACATACTTTCCAAAACCGGATGGCAACATTTCTTCAGACTGTAGCATTGCGTAATATATTTCGGGAAAATATTCAACTAAAACAGACGTAAACCCAAGACATAAAACAATAGAAATCAAAAAAATAGCTAAAAAGATTTTTTTATACAACAATGGGAATATACAATATCCTACGTAAATAAATAGAAAAAATAAAGTCATATAATTTCTAAAAAACCAAGATATCCCAATAAACAATAACAGTATAATATGCCTGATTATAGATTGACAATCATAACATTTATATATTCCCCATATAATAATCATACACAAAAAGCCAAAAAGAGGTTCTTTCAAGCCTGATGCATTAAGATAAATTGAACATGGATTTATTCCCCATAATAAAACAATCATTTTTACAGAATCCCAATTATCACATACATTATGTGCAATTTTTCCCGTTAAATAACAGGTAAACGTTTGGAGACAACAATTACAGAATATCAATAATAAATGCCCTGATTCAGAACCACCACCAGCAATCCAATATACATACTTTAAAAAAAATGGGAATCCATAATCAGAAAGAGATTCCAAATAAATTCCTAATACATCAATAAACTGTTTCAATGATAAATTACAAGTCTTTTGAGCTATATTTGAATACAATAATGAATCAACCGCATTATGCCCCAAAATATCACCAACAATATATTTGAAATCAAAAAATAATAAATAAGAAAAGACTAACTGGAAACAGAAAATTAAAGGAAAAACACTACGGTAAGCGAGTCGCCACCCTACTGCAATAAAAACAATGGCACTAGTAATCGATAGAATCTGCCACATTAGGATATTATAATCCTGAATAGGATGCATGAATAATACCCCTAATGCAATCAACAGATAACACCCAAACGCAACAATCAGATAATTTACAAATTTTTGTCTTCGTATTACCATGACGGTCTTTGAGCTAATTCACATTTTCTCTTAAGTCTTCTATCTACTAAACCAATTGTTTTCAGTACATTCCACCAAAGAGGAGTATAATCACCTAAACATATACGATTTATCAATAAGGAATTATGAATGTTTGCATCGCCAGGCCATAAAGTATATGCATATTTTATACCATTACTTAATAGTAATTTTTCATAACCAACATAATCTTTAGGTAATCGTCCAAAAGGATAAGCAAATTTATCAGGATTATATCCTAACTCCCTTAGCTTAGAAATCCCTTGAATAAAATCATCAGTTTGAACACTGATATCCGTCACCGATAAATCGATATGCTCATTGGTATGAAAACCCACTTCAAAACCATTCTTTGACCATTCATGCAAATCTTCCACACTCATCATATCCTCGTTTTTATAACAAGCATGCTCCAATAACTTTTCATCATTGGCCTTCAAACCCAATAATCCAGGTGGTACAAAAAGCGTACAAGGAATGGCATATTGCTGCAAAATAGGCATCAAATTTGTTTTAACGCATCTATAGGCATCATCAACGACCAAGGAGAGATATTTCCCATTGGTACCCATTGTTGCCATTTGGTCCAAACTTACAAACTTAAAACCTAAAAACCTCATCCATTTAATATAAGAGGTTATGTGCTTGATACTCATCCCTCCATTACTGATTGCATGCACCAATACTATTCTTTTCATGTTTTCAATTAATCTATATTGGAATAGTTTAAAACTATATTTTTAGTTATTTCGGAAGTCGAACTGTTATTCAATGATTTGATCATATAGAAATCTGCAGGTGAATTTGTACGACTACACTTATTAAAAGGAAATTCTTTCTTTAAAATCTCATTCGAAATTCCAGCTGCATCTAATATGAAATAGCACCAGGCATCCGTAATTTTTTTTAACCCTTTATAAAAAAGAGGGAATAAAGATGGATCAGCAACGACAACATCCAAAATACGAATCGTTTTGATTCCCTTACGCTTTTCCGGCAGAAAAGCAATCACACCATTTATCTGTCCATTTTTACGCAAAACAGCCAAACATGCCTTCCAATCAGGATTAGCAAATCGCCATGTCCAGTAATGACAATCTCTCCTCAAAGAAACACATCCGCATCCGTCAAGAGGTTTACAAAACATATCCAATTCATGAGCCCAACGATCAATTTCAGTCCGTTGAATCACCTCAATTTCAAAATCATTCAAACGTGCGATTGATTTATGTTTTAGGAATCCCAAACACATGTTTGATGTAGAAATTCCAATTCTATATTCTTTTCTCTGAAAAGTTTCCCATCCCAGTTTTAAATAACCTGGAGAAGATTTTGAGTTTGAAGACAATGCCAAAATATAATCAACCGATGAAGTAGAATAACAATCAATTGCCTTTTTTGTCAAATTTGAAAATATACCACGTCTTTGATAATTAGGATGGACAGCTGCATCTCCCAAAACTGCAACAGGGAAGATATATCCATCCTTCACATACTTTTGGATAAAAAAACCTCTAAATCCAACAACCAAATTACCATCTAAAGCAACAAAGCCATTCACTAAACCTGAATTTTCCGGATACTTCCATGCAAAAATATCATGAATTTCCTCGCTTGTTTTTCCTACCCACAAAATCTTTTCTAACTCAACAATTTGCTCCAGATGCATAGCCGGCTTATAAAAATCATACTCTATCATATTACTACAAACAATAAGTATTTTACTAAAACAGGAAATCAATTATATAACTATGCTTCAATTGAATCTTTCAGAAAAAGTTGTGACTGTTTTCGCATTATATTTAATGCATCATCGATTATATCATAGTCAACCACATGATTTATAGCTTCTTTATCAAAAGCTTCCTTAACAGAGGAAACAATCACATTATCTAAATGTAATCTATTTCGCAAGTCTATCAATCGAGTAGCCCTCGATGGTTCAGTGTAATAAGCCACAAACGGTTTTCTAAATTTCAATGAAAACACAATCCCATGAAAAGAATCCGTATAAATAAAGGAAGCATTATAAATAGCATTCAACCATTCAGAAGGGTCTGCATCGTCTATTACTTCGTCCACATAAGGAACAATATCCATCGATTCATCCGACAACACAATGCCTTTTATCTTTATATTACCATATTTCTTTCTTATTTGTTCAACCATCAACTTGTGCCCACCTTTTATCTCTCTTCCCAATATATAAGTAAATATATATGGTTCTTCATCTTTTCTGACTAAATAAGGCTGAAAATCATAGAGTAAAGTAGGGTCCAACACAACTTTCATGTCAATATCCGGGAAACATCTGAATAGATTCCGCGTATAGTCATCGCGTACCGATATTGCAGCAAAGTCAAGCAATAGATGATGTATTTTTTCCTTATTGTATGAAGGAATAAATGGGAAAGAAGTACATGCGGCATAGCTCAAGATTTTTCCTTGAAAACGTGGCTTAAAATCCCCCATATAGACCAATTGTTCTCTTGCCAATTCTCCCCAGATTTTATCGCTACCTATAACAAGCGCATCCAACCGGTGCTTAAGAAGCAAAGTTCCAATCGTTTCTTCGTTACACAATTCTGTATATTTGATATTCGCATCAACAAATTGCTTACATTTGTTCAACAACTGCACAGACAATGGTTTTTGTTTCCCAAACAACGAAGCTATAAAGTCTTTACCAATATCATACAGATACTTTCCCATCACAGAAACAGGCAATCCGGAAAACAACACCTTTATCTTCCGGCGGAACCGTCCTTTATCCAAGGACTGAAATCGTATAACCTCCACTTCATAGCCCATTTCCTCCAAAGTATTCTGTAGAGCTATACATTGTAAAATACCACCATAATTCCGACGATAATTCATCGTCAGTATACCGACTTTCATAGCTTAACTCCAATTTATATTTTCAACTTGTTCCGGATAAAACGAATATCATCTTCACTGAGAATTTTTTTTGCTATATCCCGAAGAAGACCTTTTATAGAAAAAGCAATATCCCTAATTTCAAATAAAGCTTTACTTTCGTCTTCATTATTCGTAAATACCTCCAAAATAATCGGCTTATCCGTAATCTCTGTTGTCACAAAACGGGGCATAACTCTTAAAAAATCATCTTTATTATCAGCCGAAAGATATTCATAACCCAAATCTTCAGCATAATGCTTCACCAGCTGATGAGATTTGTTCCCGAAATGTCCAGCAGCAGCCATATACCAATCTGCTTCATCTCCAAAAGCTGCTGCAGGATGACTATAATTACGAAATTCAGTACCTTTTCCATTATTAACAAGTAATATACGGACATTTTTTCCAACATGACGATTCCCGATTGAATTCATATCATAGAAAAAAGCCAGATCACCGAGCACACCAAAATATAATTTATCCGGATGAACCAATGAGGCACCTATTAAAGAAGAAGAAATTCCATCTATTCCGAAACCTCCTGTATTCGAATAAGCCCAAACGCTATCCGGAATTTCAAAAAAATTCCAAGAACGCAGACTGTTCAATATTCCAAGATGTAAAATGGAATTCTCAGGCAATTGAGCGGCCATCTGACTTGCTATCCATACATTCGAAAAGGGTAAATTATCAGGAATTTTATTCCTCAAAACAGATAATTGTTCATTGAATGCATCTCTATACGATGTGAATGAGTCCTTTGCTTCATCAATATAATGCTCAAAAAAGTATTGTTCCGACATTTCGAACACACAACTCAATCGCTGATAGGCATCCCTCAGCTCACCATCAGGATTCACACGCCATACCGTTTTAGGGAACAAAGAATAATAAGCTCCAGAAACTTCTCCGATATGAATCAACAAATCCATAATAGCCAAATTACTAATACTTTTCCCCTGAGTAACTAATAGAGCCGCTTGAACTCTATATTTCCCCTTATAGCCGCTGGTATGATCACAAATGACAACAGCATTGTGCGAACTACAGAATGCATCCAATGCCTGTGTTTCAGCATCCGAGAATTTCACATGCGCACCAACAAAAACAGCAACACGACCTTGCGGTAAAGATGGGAACTCGTCACCTCTACAAATTCGACGGATCATCTTAGCCACTGGAAGTTCTTTAACCGAATAATCCTTACTATAAGTAGTAGTCAAATTAAGATGAACGGGACCACCTCCTCTATGCTTTAACTCCAATATAGCCCTGTTTATTTTAATGGTATTACTCCATTCTGTTGTAGCATCATTGGTTATAGGAATATGCTCACTCAACAAAGCAATATCATTTTGTATAACACTACGGTCTATTACTTGAGCCCGTAAGTGTCCTACTCGCGTTACATCTTGGGTACTTGTCACAGCCAAAACAGGTAATTTACGATAATATGCCTCTGTAAGGCCAGGAATATAATTACGGGAAGCTGTCGCACCTGTACAACTCAAAACAACAGGTTCACCTGATTCTGCTGCTATACCACAAGCGATATACGCAGCACTACGTTCATCCACAGAAGAATATAATTCAAAAAAATCGTCCTGTTGAAGACTGGCAACGAAAGTAACATTCGTTGCGCCGGGAGAAACAACACATTTCTTTATACCATGCTGTTTCAACAAAGATATAAGGATTTGTATGCTCCTCTCGTTACTATAATATTTCCCATCCATATTTTTATCTTATAACATATTTATACAAATTATACTTCACCTTTTGTTTAAAGGTTGGAATTTCATTCCACGATGTCCTTTCACCAGCTATGCGATCAAATATTGCTTCATCGCCAAAATTTATAGCACGAAATTTCGGCTGGTTTAAAAACGTTTCCAAACAAGAACGCAAACCATTAGTGGGGATCCAAAAAGTATTGACATCAACAAAATGAGAGATTTTTGAATTATCAAAGCATCGATTATAAAGCCGATCATATATCACTTGATATTTCCTTGCAGAAAAATCTAATTTATATGATTTTTCTGTTAAGATAACTTTGGGACATATACCCATGTGATGTTCCATAACATCCAAATAAATTTCCAGCACATCATTCCATTGTATGCTTTCTGAAGAGGTAATATGAAACGCCTCACCTTTTGCCTCTTCTTTGCCAACTAATGCAGCTATTCCACGCGCTACATCCAAACCATAGGTCAAAGTTGTTGTTTTCTCCGCTATATCTTTTGAAAACACAACAGATCGCCCACGCAAAGCTCTATATAGCCAATTTTCCATTTCTTGAACGCCTAATTGAAGACGGTTTTCACTATATGTAATATAAGGACGAATAATGGTCCAATTAACATATCCCGAATTTCGTAACAAATCTTCCTGACGTGCTTTTGCTAACGCATACTCATCCATTGACAAATATTCAGGGTCCTGTACAACATCCAATAAACGAGGAGAATCTTCAGTTATCGGTGTATCCGAATTCGCATAAACACGTGAAGAGCTTAAATACATGTATTGACCACAAGAAGCTAATAACAGTTGATACCGTTCTTTGAACTCTTCCGTGTGGTAATTCATAAAGTCAACAATCACATCATATCTTTCTTTCAAAAGTTGTGAAAGAAAGGCTATATTGTGAGCATCACCCCGGACATAGGTCAAGTTATCTTTTCCCGATTGCTCACGACGACTACTGACAACAAGCTGATTATTGGGATATTCAGACAATAGGTTTACTAAATGTACACCCATCGCCCCCGTACCACCTAAAATTAAAATTTTCATTGGATATTATCTATGTAACATATTATTTTAATTCGCTTCAGCCCATCGAGACAACTACCAAATAGTTTTACAAAATATTACTGAGCAGATTAAATGCCAAGAACACGCTGAGAAAATACAGCTCGTATAAAAAAGGGAAGTTTACATCAACTACCTTTTACGAACGACTCTATGCCAAATCTTCGTAGAGGCATTAACAAACAAAGCCCGCTCACTACGATTTAAACCGAACAGGTATATCACAACTCCGGTAAAAGCCATCACCGTCAATGCCACAGCCACGAAACGGACAAAGGCATGTGATATGGATAGCTGAATCCACCAGGCAAATATACCGGACAAGGCAGCTACCAAAACAGCATTGATCAACACATCTATACAATATTGCTTGACGGGCAACTGATAAGTTCTTCCAGACAACCAGATACGTGACCACATAATACCAACCTCTACCACGATGGAAACCACATAAACACTTTCGGGGGCGAAACCCATCCGAAGTGCCAAATACGACAAAAGTACATTACCAACATTCAATACAACCAGTACAATCTCGTACACGCGAATATTTCCCTCAGCCAACAAACCTGTCATTAACGGTTGAACCAAACAGTCCATCAAACAAAACACCATTAATAACCGAATGAAGAGAGCCGTATGATCAGGCACCGAAACAAGCCAAAGTCCCAGTGCATAATCAATGCACTTCATCAATGGAAGTCCTAACAGCAACATCAGATAAAAAGAAAAGCGTGAACTCCTGAATATCAACCGATGCATCTCATCCAAATTGCCGGAAGAATAAAACTTTGTTATCTGAGGATTGACTGCTTGCATGAAGTTAGATACAA
>ENA-OOXJ01001871-OOXJ01001871.1-human-gut-metagenome-genome-assembly--contig:-NODE-1871-length-12026-cov-2.310918_pt1 | contig 12026 bp, 8 predicted proteins | sample MGYA00241587_ERZ501343 | MGnify/ENA primary metagenome ERZ501343 (study PRJEB25962, sample SAMEA2042918) | human gut metagenome | biome: human gut; feature: human-associated habitat; material: faeces... | reverse complement strand
AAGGCCGCGGCCTATATGCTGCTGACCGGCCGGGAGGCCCCGACGGTCGACCTGCTGACGCCCAAGGGCATCGCCCTGACGCTGCCGGTTTTGCAGACGGCCCGCGGCGCGGACTTCGTCTCCTGCGCCATCCGCAAGGACAGCGGCGACGACCCGGATATCACCCGCGATACCCTGATTTACGCCGAGGTGCGGAAAACGGAGGACGCGGGCATTGTCATTGACGGCGGACAGGGTGTGGGCCGTGTGACCAAGCCCGGGCTTGACCAGCCGGTGGGCGCGGCGGCCATCAACTCCGTTCCCCGCCGGATGATCCGGGAGAATGTGGAGGAGGTCTGCGGTCTGCTGGGCTACACCGGCGGCCTGCGGGTGGTGATCTCCGTCCCGGAGGGGGAGGCGCTGGCAAAGAAGACCTTCAATCCCCGGCTGGGCATCGAGGGCGGCATCTCCATCATCGGCACCTCGGGCATCGTCCGGCCCTTCTCGTCCGAAGCCTTTGTAAGCTCCATCCGCAAGAGCATGGAGGTGGCGCTGGCCACCGGGAGCGAGCGCGTCGTCATCAGCTCGGGCGCCAAGAGCGAGCGGTTTATCCGTGCCCGCTACCCGGAACTGCCCGCGCAGGCATTCGTGCACTATGGTAACTTCATCGGGGAGACGCTGGAACTGGCGGCAAAAGTGGGCCTCCGGCAGGTTACGCTGGGCATCATGATGGGCAAGGCGGTAAAGCTGGCCGAGGGACACCTCGATACCCACAGCAAGCACACGGTGCTGAACCGTGCCTTCATCGCCGCCCTGGCGCGACAGGCGGGCTGCGAAGGAGAGACGCTCACCGCCATCGCCGGAATCACCCTCGCCCGCGAACTGTGGAGCCTGCTGCCGACTGACCGCGTGAAAGCCTTCTGCCAAGTGGTATTGGCGCACTGCCACCGCCACTGCGACCCGCTGCTTCCCGACGGCACACTCACCCTGCTGCTCATCGACGAGGAAGGCGGCATCTACGGACAGGAAACCGGGCGGAAAACGGAACGGGAAAATCCGTGACGGAAATCCTTGGAAATTTGAAAACAAATGCGTACCTTTGAAAACAGGGGAAGAAAACGCCCGGTTTCCGGGAACTGCCTTCCCGACTTGCAAGGACTGCCTTCCCGCTTCGCAAAAGCTGCCTTCCCGAATTGCGGGAGCTGCCTTCCCGAAGTCCGAAAAGGCAGTTCCCGGAGTGCAAAAAGGCAGCTCCCGGAAAATAGGGGCTATGTACAAACAAAACAACAAGCAATCAAAGCCAAGGGCGAAGGCTAGTTTCGCCCGTTCTATAAACCTTAAAACTGATACAGAGATGGCTATCAAGTACAGGTTATTCCAAAGCACCCAAGAGGGACCAACTAACGGCAAGTGGTACGCCAGAGCCGTGGTAGATGAAGTAGTGGATACGGACGCGCTCGCGGAACTTATCCAACGCAACTGTTCCGTAAAGCGTTCGGACGTCAAAGCAGTACTGACCGAACTTTCGGAAGTGATGCGCGACCAGCTGCTGGCTGGCAACCGCGTGAAGATTGAGGGGCTCGGCTCGTTCAAAGTGGGCTTCACCTCGAAACCGGCAGCTACCCGTGCCGAGTGGGTATCGACCACCCACGTCAGCGGGACGCATATTAACTTCCAGCCGGAAACTATAGATACCTATTCGGCAGGGAAACGCACACGTTCGGCGGCGGCCTTGCAGGGCATCGAATTCACCGAGTTGCGCGGCTACGACGACGGCAGCACAAGTACGTCCGGCCCGGATGAGGGCGGCGGAGAATTGCCGTTGGGCTAAGAAAGCATACCGCCAATTGAATGATTATAGACGCGGACGATGCGGATACGTGGGAAGTTGCCCGGCAACGACCTGCGGAATCCGCATCTTTCGTATCTGTCCGTGACTACGTGAAGCCAGCCTGCGGAAGACCGTCACCGTTCTGCCGCCTTCATTTCACGCAGCACCCCGACGGTAAGCGGGATGGCAAGGAAGAACGTCAGCAGGTCGGACACCGCCTGACACATCTCTACGCCCTCAATGCCCAGGAAGTGCGGCAGGATGAAAATGAGTGGTATGAAGAACAGTCCCTGCCGTGCCGACGAAAGGATAGTGGCGCGCACGGACTTGCGGATGGTCTGGAGCATCATGTTGCAGACTATCGTCCACGCTCCCAGCGGATAGGCAATGAGTTGCCAGCGCAGAGCGTCCGCACCTACGGCAATCACGTCCGGGTCGCCCTTGCGGAAGAGTTCGACAATCTCTTCGGCATATCCCATGCCCGCAACAGCCACCAGCAACAGGAAGGTCACCCCCACTTTGACGCAGAACCAGAACCCTTGCCGCACCCGGTCATAGAGCCGCGCGCCGTAGTTGAAGCCGCACATGGGTTGGAAACCCTGCCCGAAACCAATGAGAAACGAGTTGATAAACATCCCGATACGCGACACGATGGACATGCCGGCGATAGCTGCGTCGCCATAGGCACCGGCTGCCACGTTGAGCAGGATGTTGGCCACGCTTGCCAGTCCCTGCCTGGTGAGTGAGGGAGTACCCCCGCCTATAATCTCCTTGACGTAGCTCAGGGATGGCGTAAAGTTGCGGAAACGGATGGCAATGTTGCCTTGCCGGGAGGCCATGTAGAGCAGCAGCGTAAAGCTGCACAGCTGGCTCAGGACGGTGGCAAGTGCCGCCCCGGTGATGCCCAGCCCGCAGACAAAGATAAGCAACGGGTCGAGCACGACGTTGATAACGGCTCCCGCCACGATGCCAACCATGCTATAAGCAGCATTCCCCTGAAATCTTATCTGGTTGTTAAGCACCAGCGAGGCAGCCATAAAGGGTGCTCCCAGCAGGATAATGCCCAGGTATCGGCGGGTATAAGGCAAGATGGTGGGTGTCGAACCCAGTGCTATCGAGATGGGAGTAAGGAATATCAGCCCCAGCACAGCCAGCGCCGCACCTGCGAAGAAGGCCAGAAAGAAACCGGTGGCGGCCATGCGCTCGGCGTTGGCGGTGTCCTGCGCCCCGAGGCGGCGGGAGATATAGTTGCCCGAACCGTGCCCGAAGAAGAATCCGACAGCCTGTATGATGGCCATGGCGGAGAAGACAATGCCCACCGCAGCGGTAGATTGCGTGTTGAGCTTACCCACAAAATACGTGTCGGCCATGTTGTAGAACGACGTCACCAACATGCTGATGATGGTGGGAACGGCCAGCTTCATGACGATGCGGTGCACCGGCGCGGTGGTCAGATAGATAAAGTTTTCCTGGGCAGTGTGTGTCATTTACCCTACAAAGATAGTCATTTTCGTTGGGAAATCACGGCATTCAGCAACTCGTCTATGCTGTGGAGCAGAATTATTTCGCCCGTTGCCCGGTGGAAAACGAAGTCTCCCCCGCCCCGCAAATCACCCGTTTCGATGTAGTCGGGCGACTCTACGTTGCGGTTGGCCAGTATGCCGTTGCGTTGCAAAGCCTTGCGCACCATGGCGTAACGCTGCCCGTGCCCCACGAGACGAATCTGGTCCGCGTAGTCGTTCTCCACGCGGAAGAGCCCAGTTTCCAGGTCGAACACGATGCCTTTACGGGCAAAGAAGCTGCCCAGCGAGCCGTCGAGCGAAAGGTCTTCGGGCGTTCCCACGGTGACGCCGCTCTGCCGGTCCATGAGCCAGACCTTGTCGGCAATCTGCAAGGCCAGCTCCAGGTCGTGTGTGGAAAGGAAGATTGTCTTCCCCGTCTGGCGGCTGAGGCGGTGCAGCAGCTGCATCATCTCCACCTTGCTGGGGAAGTCGAGGAAGGCGGTAGGCTCGTCCAGGATGATGACGGGGGTCTGTTGCGCCAGTGCTTTGGCAATCATCACCTTCTGACGCTCGCCGTCGCTCAGGGTGTGCACCATGCGTCCGTCAAGATGCGCGATGCCCACCAGTTCGATGGACTGCCGCACTATCTCCCTGTCTTCGGCCGAGAGGGTTCCCCAAAAGCCTGTGTAGGGGCTTCGGCCCAGCCCCACCAGTTCGGAGACGTACATGTTGCGGATGTCGCATTTCTCGGTCAGCACCACGCTGATAAGGCGCGACAGCTGCTTGTCGGTGTAGTCCCCTATCTCGCGGCCGTCTATGTAGATGTTTCCGCCCAGCTTGGGTTGGAAGGCGGAGAGGGTGCGCAGCAGGGTTGATTTGCCCACGCCGTTGGCGCCAAGCAGGCAGGTCAGCTCGCCGCTACGTATGTCGGCACAGATGCCGTCGGCCACTATCTTGGTGCCGGACTTGTCGGGATAGCCGATGCTGAGGCTGTCGATGTGTATGGTGATTTCCCGGTTCTTATTCATGAATCTCCCCCTTTCTGCGGTTGAACAATACCGATGCCACGACGGGAGCACCCACCAGCGCGGTCACCGAGTTGACGGGCAAGGCGCCTTCCAGCCCCGGCATGCGGGCAATGAGGTTGCACGCCAGTGCCAGTGCCGCCCCCACCAGCAGCGTGGCAGGCATCAGTACGCGGTGATCGGAGGAGCGGAAGATGGCCCGGCACAGGTGGGGCACCGCCAGGCCGATGAACATTATAGGGCCGCAATAGGCCGTTACGATGGCCACCAGCACCCCCGCACAGAGAATGACAAGCAGCCGCGCACGCCTGATATTGAGTCCCAGGTTGCGCGCGTAGCTATTGCCCAGCAGCAGCAAGTTCATGGTTTTGATGAGCAGGAAGGACAGCGGCAGCAGCACGAGCATAATGCCCACGAAGAGCATCATCTGGTTTCCCGAGACGCGGGCAAAGCTGCCCAGTCCCCAAATGACGTAGGCGCGGATGTCTTCCTCCACACTGAAGAACTTGAGGACGCCGATAATGGCATTCGCCACATAGCCTATCATCACACCGATAATGAGCAGCGTGACATTGCCCTGCACCTTCATCGACACGTAAACGATGAGCGCCATCACCGCCATGGCACCCGCAATGGCCGCCAGCGACAAGGCTACCTCGCCCAGATATCCCAGCCGGCTCAGCGCCACTCCGCCCAGCGCTCCCGAGAGGAGCACTACGAAGGCCACACCGAGACTGGCCCCCGAGCTGACGCCCAGCACCGAAGGGTCGGCCAACGGGTTTCGGAATACGGTCTGCATCTGCAAGCCGCTCACCGACAATCCGGCACCTGCCACCAGTGCAGTCAGTGCCTGTGGCACGCGCGACTTCCAGATAATGTTGTGCCACACCACAGGTTCTTCGGTGCCGCCCAGCAGGATGCTGCACACGGCCCGTGCGGGGATGTGTACCGAACCCAGCAGCAGGTTGAGCAGGAAAAACAGCACGATGCATGCCAGCACAAGCAGCATAAGGGGCAAAACGGGACGTTTCATCATTTCAGACGTTCGTAATAGACAGGTTGGTAATCAGCCGGCAACAACCGGGGATGGAATACGTGAATCAGATCGGCCAGCACCACGTCGGGCTGCATGGGCATCGTTTCATAGAAGGGCTTCTCGCGCATGTTGCAATAGATGATGCCTCGCTCGCGGAAAGCACGGAAATCAGCGTACCGGGGGTCCATACTCTTCAGCGCATCGTAGGAGAATGCGCCCTCGTAACTGTTGACTATGCGCCAGAAATCTGCCTTGTCGGCCTGGCTGTACACCGTCTCAAAGTCGAGGGTAACGCCACCCGAACGGGGATCATCCTTCAGAAAATAATCAGCCCCGGCATCGCGGAACAGCTGTGCCAGGAAGCTCTGGCCTCCCACGGCATACCAGTTTCCGCCGCGCAGTTCACCGCTAAACACAACGGGACGCTTCTGTACGCTGTCGGCCTGTGCGGCCAGGGTCTTGTAGCGCTGCTCGATGGCAGCAAACTTTACACCGGCTTCCTGCTCCATGCCGATGAACAGGCCTACCAGCTTCACCCATTCGGCCTGCCCCAGAGGGGTCATTTCCTTGTAGCCCAGGTGGGGAACAAGGGGAATACCGGTCTCCATCATGCCTTCGTACCCCCCGCGCTTGAAGGGCGAAATGAAGATGATGTCGGGCGCCATGCTCATCACCAGCTCGCTGTCGAAGTTGCCTTCGATGCCAATCTTGACAATCTGCCCGGCCGCTAGCTGCCGCTGCATGGTTTCATTGAACAGGTGCCGGGTACTGGTGATGCCCGTCACGCGGTCGCAGGCCCCCAGTGCAATGAAGTTGGAAAGCTGAAGCGATGTCATGCAGATAACGCTGCGCACAGGAGTACGGACTACGGTATAGCCGTCGGGCACACCGGCAGGCTCCACTCCCCGGGGCACCAGGGCAAAGCGGTAAAGCTGTCCCTCGGCGTTCTGCGGGTCTTGTATGTCGACGAGGCGGATGCCGCCTACACAGGACGATATGCGAAAACCGCGGGCATAAGTCACGGTAGGAATAGAAGCAGTGTCGGTAGCAGTTTGCAAACCGACAGTTGCCTGCTCACCGGTTGCCTGGCTGCTGCCAGCATTCGGCTTGCAGCCGGCTCCGCACAAGGCGAGGCAACAGACCAAAGCTAGTTGGATAATGCGATACATGGTGTCTTTTCGGGTTTACGATTGGCGGTGCAATATTCGCTATTTTCAGCGACATACGCAAACATGCCTGCCAAAAATAGACTTCCATAGAAAGCCAACAAACCTCTAACTGGATAAGAAAAGAGAAAAAAGGAACCACCACTACCTGTTAATTGCTTTAAATTCGTATATCTGTCCGTGCTTTCACATGAAGTGTAGGCACAGACAAACGAAACAAACAAAACAAACCTACTTTATGAATACGCCTGTAATAAAAACGAGCTGCCTCACTATTGTGCTGGCAGCAATGATTATGTCCTCCTGCACCCAAGAAGTATTTACCCAAGGTGACCTTCCTATCTACAAGGGAGAAGCGGTGGAATCCACCCTTACACTCAGCCCTGCTTCTATACAAGTTATTGGCATGCCCATGAGTACAGATGGCAGCCAGGGTGCGCAGCAGACACGCAGCGTTCAAGAACCCGATGCATTAGAAAAACGAGTAAACGATATCTGGGTATTTCAGTTCGATGAAAACGGGACGCAGATAACCGCTCCTCAATTCTATACCGTCAGCATGCAGGGAAACGACATCCAGCCAGTAAAGCTGATGTTGCATGCCTATGAGAAGTCGCAACTATATGTTGTGGCAAACACCAACGACAAGGCATGGGCACAGGACAAGCTAACTCTTACCGCAACCCAGCTCGATGCTCAGACCATCACCTTCACCTCGGAACAGGATGTGTATGGCGGCGACAAACAGAACCTTCCGATGACCGCCTGGATAAAAGACGTAACAATTAACGCCGGTGCACAGAACAACACCGTCAACATTCCTCTGAAAAGCCTGCTGGCAAAGATTTGTTTCAGCTATACAATAGACGAAAGCCTCAACAACGAATTGAATATTACCGATGTACGGTTGTACAACATCCCCAATCTGGTACAACTGGGTGATGCTACTGCCCCCTACCCCCAAAAAATCACAAGTCTAACCTATGCCGGAATCAGCAGCCCGGCAGCCGGAAACACATATACCTGGTACATTCCGCAAAACCTGCAAGGTATTAAAGACAACCAAGACGCCTCAAAGAAAAACGAATTTGCCCCACAGAACGCCTTCTACATCCGAATGTTTGTAGATTCGGACCGGGACGGAAGCAACTATGCCTATACCATCTATCCAGGTAAAAACACCACCAACGACTTTAACCTGGAGAAAGGATACTGCTACAACATCACGGTAAAAATCAACTCTGAAAAGACTGACGACCGCGTACTTGCCTCGCCAGCCAACTGCTTTGTGATGAAAGAAGGAGCCAGTCTGGTGTTCGACCCGTACAACCGCCCGGAAACCGGCGGTGGGTGGGTTTATTCCGACTACGTAAACAAAGATGTGGCAAGCAAACGTATTGATCATGTAGACATCTTGTGGCAAACAAAATACAACGGCAAACTGGCTATCGGTGACAACAGTAACGGAGACCTCGTCCATCTGGAAGGCGGCAACCGCGTGATTGTCAACACCAATGGCGAAGGCAATGCCGTCATTGCAGCCTACAACAGCGAAAACATCATCCTCTGGTCGTGGCACATCTGGGTGAACAATAGTTCACCGGGACAAAAGTCGAAAGCCGTGCTCTACAAAACCTATAAATGGGATGCTACGAACATCTATGGCGAAGAAAGCGGTGAGCCCCGCGTTGACGGCTATCCCTTTATGAGCTGTAACTTAGGTGCTTTGAACAACGAATCGGGTGACCCACTGTCGGCAGGACTGTTATACCAATGGGGACGCAAAGATCCTTTCCCGCAGGCAAAAGACTATTCGGACAACACATTCCGTTCGTATACCAATGCCAACGGAATCATTGAGGTATATGATGCAAATGGCAACCAGATTCCTATTACTTCGACAGCAGGAATAGAAGGACAACTGTTTAATGCTGTCATTACAGATTCTCAAAAAGGAACCATAGATTATACCTTGCAGAATCCTACAACGTTTATTGCCGCCGCCAAAACTATTGATATGTTTGCAAACGGCAATAATGGCACAGGCAACGGAACCAAAAGCAACTACATCAATAATGGAGGCTGGTATTGGGTAGAAAACGAGAATTACACCGAAAGCGACCGCCTATGGGGAGGTGAACCTTTCGGGACTGAGGGACAAACCATACTTACCATAAATGATAACCAAATTCTAGCCGACAACGGCGCTAAGCCGGAAAATAAATCCATCTTTGACCCCTGCCCAGCCGGTTGGATACTCCCTGCTGCTGATGCATGGTTGGGATTTACCATTGACGGGCTGAACCATAGTGGTAATGTGAATCAACTGAATTATACCACTACTCCAACAATCGGAACAATGCAACTGCATACACAGGCCTGGAAGGATGGTCCTGAGCTCAATTTCCCTCTACAAGGCTGGCGCATGGCTGACGGATGTATAACACGTACATTAGGTTGTGGTACCTATTTCACATCTGCAGCCTCACCCGGCGGAAATGCTTATATTTTCCATATACACTCAGGATTCGTATATCCATACGACTTGGGAACTTACGGCTATTCCCGACGTGCCAACGCAGCCCCAATTCGTTGTGTGCGTACAAGCAAGTAAATTTGTTGCAGCAGGAAGGTAAAAGAAAAAACATTTTCCACTTGCCTTCCTGCAATTATTTCCCCACCTTTGCGGCAAATTTATACGCCATGCAACCACAATATCCCGTCACATTCGTATCACTAGGCCCAGGCGAAGCCGAACTCATCACCCTGAAAGGGCTGAAAGCATTACAAACAGCCCACTGCATTTTCTGTCCTGAAACCATCATGCCAGGAGGCCACCGCACCTCACGCGCAGCTGACATTATACACCAGCTCGGCATTGCAGACGAAAACATACGTCGTTTTGCTCTACCCATGAGTAAGCAACGTCAGCAAGCTTTGGTTGCTTATGACCGCGTGTATGCCGAAACCGTTATCCTGCAACAGGAAGGCAAAAATGTATGTATCGTAGCCGAAGGCGATGCGGGATTCTATGCCTCCATCCACTACATCTATGAAAAACTACAAGCCGATGGCCTTCCAGTGAAGCACGTAGCAGGTATTCCTGCCTTCATAGCCGCCGGTGCCCGGGCCGGTTTGCACATAGCCAGTCAAGAAGAACGAATGACTGTAATCCCTGGAACTGCCACCGCCGAAGACATTATAAAGTTGATACAGGAAAAAGGCGTGGTGGTAATTATGAAACTTTCACTATGTGCCGACGAAATGCATCGTTGCATGGAACTGCATCCCGAATACAGCTACCACTATTTTGAAAATGTAGGTACTGACAAGGAACTCTATTTGAATGATGTGCAACAGATAGAAGGGCGACGATTCCCTTACTTTTCATTACTTATTGTCCGGAATGACAAGTTTTAAGGGCTGTTTTAATACTATTTCGCATACAGTAAGATGTATTTTCTTAGAAATAGCCTACCTTTGCTACCACTTATAACTAAAAAGACTGTAAATTATGAAGAGAGTAATTTTTTGCATGGTGATGGTACTCATGGGGGTTGCTTATACATTTGCCCAAGGGACAGCCGATATCAAATTTGACAAAACGACACACAATTTTGGAACATTCTCGGAAAACGATCCTGTAGTAACCTGTACCTTCACCTTTACCAATGTAGGCGACGGTCCGTTGGTTATTCACCAGGCAGTAGCTTCCTGCGGTTGCACAGTACCCGAATATACCCAGGAACCGGTATTACCCGGTAAGACTGGAACCATAAAAGTAACCTACAACGGTGCGGGAAAATACCCAGGTCACTTCAGGAAATCTATTACACTGCGTACCAACGCCAAGAATGAAATCATGCGGTTGTATATTGAAGGAGACATGACCGCTAAAGATACTAAATAGAAATAAACAGAAGCTTTTAAGCCATAGAATAATAAGGAGAGTCTTTCGATTCTCCTTTTTTTTTGCTTCCTTTGAAAACTTTTTGAACAAATATCTATAAATATCATACTTATGAAACAAGAAGAAGAACCAATTACCGGATTACCGGAAAACGCATTCCGAGAACTGAAACCGGGCGAAGTGTACAATCCCCTGATGAGTCCCAACAGGCAATATTCAGAGGTTAACCTTTGGTCAGTATCATGGGGTATCTGTATGGCCATCCTGTTTTCGGCAGCCGCAGCCTATCTGGGGCTGAAAGTAGGACAGGTTTTTGAAGCAGCCATCCCCATTGCCATTATTGCCGTAGGGGTATCGGGAGCAGCCAAACGTAAGGCAGCATTGGGCGAAAATGTCATCATTCAGTCCATCGGCGCCAGTTCGGGCGTGATTGTGGCAGGTGCCATCTTTACCCTACCCGCCTTGTACATCCTCCAAGAAAGCTATCCCGAAGAAATTACAGTAACTTTTGCACAAGTATTCATCAGCTCGCTGCTGGGAGGTATTCTAGGTATTTTGTTCCTCATTCCTTTCCGTAAATACTTTGTGAGTGACATGCACGGTAAATACCCTTTCCCCGAAGCTACAGCCACTACACAAGTACTCATCTCGGGCGAAAAAGGAGGCAGTCAAGCCAAACCGCTGCTCATGGCCGGTATCGTAGGTGGTCTATATGATTTTATTGTAGCTACTTTCGGCTGGTGGAATGAAAACTTTACTACCCGTGTGTGTAGTCTTGGCGAAACACTGGCAGAAAAGGCCAAGCTAGTATTCAAGGTAAATACCGGTGCAGCCGTACTTGGTCTGGGCTACATCGTGGGACTGAAATATGCCGCTATTATCTGTGCCGGTTCACTGGCCGTGTGGTGGATTATCATTCCAGGCATGTCTGTTATCTTTAGTGACAGCGTACTGAATCAGTGGAACCCGGAAATTACAACCACCGTAAGCAGTATGTCACCCGAAGAAATCTTTACCTATTATGCCAAGAGCATCGGCATCGGCGGTATTGCCATGGCGGGAATCATCGGCATCATCAAGTCGTGGGGCATTATTAAAAGTGCCGTGGGACTGGCTGCCAAGGAAATGGGTGGAAAGGTCAATCCCGAAGCAAATGTAAAGCGCACCCAACGCGATCTGTCAATGAAAATCATTGCCATAGGCTCCATACTCACGTTGGCTCTGGTATTCATCTTTTTCTATTTCAATGTAATGCAAGGCAACTTGTTGCACACAGTGGTAGCTATTCTATTAGTGGCAGGCATCTCTTTCCTATTTACTACCGTAGCAGCCAACGCCATCGCTATTGTAGGCACCAATCCGGTATCGGGCATGACGCTGATGACACTGATTCTGGCTTCTGTAGTCATGGTAGCTGTGGGCCTGAAAGGTCCCGGCGGAATGGTTGCAGCACTGGTCATGGGTGGCGTGGTATGTACGGCCTTGTCGATGGCTGGTGGTTTCATCACCGACTTGAAAATCGGTTATTGGCTGGGAAGCACCCCCATCAAGCAGGAAACATGGAAATTCCTTGGTAC
>ENA-OOXJ01001870-OOXJ01001870.1-human-gut-metagenome-genome-assembly--contig:-NODE-1870-length-12027-cov-2.676746_pt1 | contig 12027 bp, 10 predicted proteins | sample MGYA00241587_ERZ501343 | MGnify/ENA primary metagenome ERZ501343 (study PRJEB25962, sample SAMEA2042918) | human gut metagenome | biome: human gut; feature: human-associated habitat; material: faeces... | reverse complement strand
TATTTTCCTTTTATGAGGCAAAGATAAGTCCCTGGATCATCGGTGGAATTTTGGCAGTGCTGACAGGCTGGTGTCTGCTTGGCGGCGGATCACGTATCGTAAAAGTAACGTCAATGGTTGTACCGGTAATGGGGATTGCTTATATTGGGATTTCACTTTTGGTAGTAATTATCAATATTCAGAATGTGCCTGCAATGTTTGTGCGCATTTTTGAAGAGGCATTTGATTTTACTTGTTATTTGGCTGGAGAAGAAGGAGAAAAAATCCAGATGAATGTCATCTATACACAACCTAAGAACCCTAAATAAATCAGATATTTCATTCTGAAAATATTACATATAAAAAAGCAGGAGAAAACGTTCGATAAGTTTTTTCCTGCTTTTTTTATAACCTTCCACAACATACCTGCCAGCCCTATCTCTTTCAGGAGTCAGCACTCAAAATCTCCACACCCTAACCTTTCTCCACAGAATAAAAATACGGAGTCCATCTCACGACAGGCTCCGTATTTCAGACTGTTATTATTTAAAACAGACTTCCAGATTTATCTATTATGAAAACTGTTATTCACTTTTTTTGGTAGTTTTCTTAGCTGCAGGTTTCTTTGCGGCAGGCTTTTTGGCAGGAGCCTTGGTCTTTGCCGGTTTTTCTGCGGCAGATTTAGCTGTAGCCTTGCTCTCTTTCTTTTCTGCAGCCTTTATCTTCTCTAACTTGGCCTGTGCTTTCTCCAATTCCTTATGCAGTTCCTCTATCTCGGCACCTTGGTTCTGGATAGTGGTCAGCAATGCATTCAGCTCTTCATTATCTATATCCACCGGATAGAGAGAATCGACACGTTTGATAAAGTCACCAAGAATATTCATATAATTGGTAAAAGCATCAAAAGGAGATTCATAAATGCCACGGTTCAAACCGACACCGCTTTGCTTGGTAGTCATGAAACGGAAGTTGTTACTTGCCTGCAGATAATCCCAGTCTTGCTTGATACGGCGGTCATCACAGAGATGGACACGTTCGGCAACACTATACAGCTTGTTGAATGCTTCACGCTGCATCACGTTACCCAGCCAACAGCTGGTATCTCTTTCTTCGTCCACCCAAGACATCGGGTATGGAACATCCAACTGGGAAACAGATTTCAGTTTGGTAACCACTTCTGTCGGAGTAGAGAATGTAATGCCTCTTTCCTTCGCACAAGCCGGCAGAGCTTTCAGGAATTCCAGAATATTTGAGGATAAGGGTTGAACCATACCCAGTGCCTGCAATTCCATAAAGATATTGATTACCTGTTCCCCTTCCGGCAAAGCTGCAATCCAATCTATATATTTGTCGGCAAACAACGGATATTCATTCCAATCCGAATTGGAGAAACGCAAACTTATATCATCTGAAAGTTTATAGTCACGCAACAAAAGCTTCAGATTCGGATTCATATTGCAATGATATACGTAGTGTGGACTCTTCCATCCCAACACATGCTTAGCTCCTTCAGTCAACACACCTTTAAAGCCCATACTGGCAACCATCGCTCCTATCTCATCCGAGTAAATCAAACTAGAATTGCGGAAGACCTTAGGTGCCTTACCAAACATTTGTTTCATCTTGGCACTCTGACGCAATACTTCTTCCTTAAAGCAATCTTCATTTGCCAAAGAAGAAAGACCGTGTGAATAAGGTTCTGCTAAAAATTCACAACATCCTGTATCGTTAAGCTGATGCAACAAATCGATTACAGCCGGGGCATGGATTTCCAATTGTTCCAAAGCCACTCCCGAGATGGATAATGCTACTTTAAAAGCACCACCAGAATCTTTTACCATGCCAATCAACGTATTTAAGGCAGGAATATATGAATGTTCAGCTACATCATTAATACTGACTTCATTGGCATAATCATCGTAATAATAATGATTCGTACCTATATCAAAGAAGCGATAACGCTTCAAATGAATTATCTGATGTATTTCAAAATAAAGACAGATCGTTCTCATTATATTTTTCTTTTAATTTTATACCACATTTATTTACCATAGTTTCTCAACACATCCTCATAAAGAGAGCGGATTCTCCAACCTACTTTTTCCCATGTAATACCATCCACTTCCTTCATACCTTCTTCCTGAAGATAATGGAACAAAGCTGGAGAGTTGCAAATAGAATAAATGGCATCCGCCATTGCGTGAATATCCCAATAATCAGTCTTGATGACCTTATCAAGAATTTCACCACAACCCGATTGTTTCGAAATAATAGAAGGTGTACCACATTGCATAGCTTCAAGCGGTGCAATACCAAATGGCTCGGAAACAGAAGGCATCACAAAGACATCGCTGTTTTTATACACCTCATATACCTGTTTACCTTTCATAAAACCAGGGAAGTGGAAACGGTCGGCAATACCACGCTCGGCCACCAAATTTATCATAGCATTCAACATATCACCAGAACCTGCCATTACGAACCGGATATTGTGCGTACGTTTCAATACAAGGGCAGCAGCCTCAACAAAATATTCAGGCCCTTTCTGCATGGTGATACGCCCTAAGAAGGTTACAACCTTTTCTTTTGAATGGTCAGGACGAGGAATATCTTTATATTCCTGCGAAAGCGGATATACGGCATTATGAACGGCAAATACCTTACGAGGATCCTGATGATACTCATTAATAACCGTGCGACGTGTCAGTTCCGACACACACATAATACAATCCGCATAATCCATGCCATTCTTTTCAATGGAATAAACCGTCGGATTTACCTTACCACGGGAACGGTCAAAGTCCGTAGCATGTACATGAATACAAAGAGGCTTCCCGCTAACCATCTTAGCATGAACTCCTGCCGGATAGGTCAACCAATCATGCGCATGAATAATATCAAAATCCTCTCTGCGGGCTACCACCCCGGCTATAATGGAAAAGTTGTTGATTTCCTCATGCAGATTTCCCGGATATCCACCAGCAAACTCCATACAACCGAGATCATTGACATGCATATACGAGAAATCGGCATAAATATGGTCACGATAAGCGTAATAGTCTTCAGGGGACATCTGCCCATACAAACGTGATTTCAAATAATCATAATTAGCATCACGCCACACAATAGGCACCTGATTCATGCCTACTATTTTCAGAAACTTCTCTTCATCGCCCGAAGGTCTCGGCATACAGAAAATGGTTTCCATATCGCCTTGCAAACTTAGTCCTTTCGTAATACCATACGAAGCAACAGCAAGACCTCCATATATTTTGGGAGGAAATTCCCAACCAAACATTAAAACTTTCATTTTCTTTCCTCCTCGTACAAATTATATTTAGACAGCAGGTTCAATATACGCAACATTTCTGCCACATTCATAGCAAAGGAAACAGCACCCCGGCCTGTAAAGGGTGGATTTCCATCAAACAGTTCGGGCAACGTACCGATGCAATGGCAAGTCATTTCATCCTCCATACCGACCAGGTAACGCTCCACAAAAGATATACCGCTCATTTTATAGATGCGTAAATAAGCCTCCATATAAAAGCCCATAAGCCATGGCCACGCCGTACCCTGGTGATAAGCGTAATCGCGCTGGATTTGTGGACCTACATAATTGGGATTATATCCACCACTCTTAGGACTGAGGGTTCGCAAACCTTTAGGTGTCAATAATTCTTTGGTTGTAATATCAAGAACCTGTTTTCTTTGTGCACGGTCCAATGGAGAATAATCAAAAGCCGCCGCAAAAATCATATTCGGACGAACGCTCCAATCCATCATATAACCATCCACATAGTCAAACAGATAACCATATTCATTACGGAACACAGATACAAATGATTTACCCGTAACCTCAGCTTGTGCATCCAAATCATCTGCCAAAACGGTATTACCTCCCTCGCGAGCCAAATCGGCTACAAACCGGAGCGCATTATACCACAAAGCATTTACCTCTACAACATATCCTGTACGAGGAATGACAGGACGACCATTTACAGTAGAATTCATCCAGGTTACCGCCTTCTCTGTACCATTGGTATAGAGCAAACCATTGTCATGCAAGAACAAATTATCATGCTTCCTACCTCGGATATAGTTCATGATATCCTCCAGTAACTGGCCATACATTTCCCGACATTTATCACGAGAAGTATACTTTGCATATTGTTGCAAGCACCACACAGCCCACAAAAGTACATCGGGATGTTCCATCTCATAAATCTTGCAGGTAGAAAGTTCATCATTTATATACTCGCGAACAGCTTTCTGAGCCGTTTTCATGACATCTTCAAACTCATTCTGCTCATCTACTGCCAGCGTAAGCCCTGGCAAAGAAATAAACAAATCGCGTGCACGGCACTTGAACCAGGGATAACCTGCCAAAATATAATGCTCATCTCCCTGTTTGTTATGGAATTGGTGAGCCGAGTTTTTCAAACAGTGGAAGAAGCTATCCCGGGGTGTACGGTCTTCGGCTTCCGACTCAAAAATCTGTTTCAGCTTACGAGGAGAAATTTCAGATATACCAGCCGAGAAGACCACACTTTCTCCTTTCTTTATATCGACCTCAAAATAGCCCGGCACATAAAGATCTTCATTAAAGTCGTATCCTCGTTCCTGTTCTTTAGGATATTCAATACCCCGATACCAGTCAGGCTGAAAATGGAACTCATTCTTCTTGTTCAGTTGCATAAACAGTTCCGGATAACCGGGATACATACACGTTTTAATACCATTTTCCACCAACTGATATTCGCGGCTAGCCTGTGGATTTTCATGTGTATATTCTCTTACACTGCGAAAAGCCAGGAAAGGACGGAAACGCAAAGTGGTAGCAGAATGTGCATCAACCAAGGTATAACGAATTAAAATCCTGTTTTCATGATGTACAAAGATTTTTTCCTTACGAAGGATAACACCTCCAACACGATAGGTTGTAGCTGGGATGTGCTCACAATCAAATTCACGGATATACTTATGCCCGTTCGGACTGAAGCATCCGTTTCTATACATATGCAATCCCAGGTTAAACTCAGCCCCGTGTTGAATCACAGTTTCATCCAAAGAAGACAACAGCACGTGATTCTCGTCATCCAGATTGGGAACAGGTATCACCAGCAGACCGTGATATTTACGCGTGTTACAATCGACAACCGTTGTACAATGATAAGCACCTGATCTGTTTGTCCGAAGTATCTCCCTTGGCAAAGATTCTTGCAGATTAATCATCAGAGTCTTGTCAAATCGTAAATAACTCATAGATATACTTAATTTAAAGGTTAATTATTCAGGTTATAGGCGCTACAGCACCTGTAGCTGGGTTCAAATGTACAAATTAATGCCTAGCTGCAAAATAAAAAGTCTACTTTTTTTTCATATTTCCATGAAATAGTTGTAGTATTGCGCCAAATTTTACAGCAATATGAAACTTGAACTACGACGAATGCTCCTGGCAGCTGTGATACCCATATTCTTGCTTTTCATTATGTACCTTCTAAAAGTGCTGGAAGTAGGTATGGAATGGGATTTTACGCGTTTGGGAGTATATCCCATGCAGAAGCGGGGCGTTTTCGGAATATTTGCCCACCCGCTTATACATAGTAGTTTCAAGCATTTACTAGCCAATACAATTCCCTTATTCTTTCTGTCGTGGTGTCTATTTTATTTCTATCGGCACATTGCATCTTATATTTTATTTACCGTATGGATAGGATGCGGAATACTGACATTTCTGATAGGAAAACCAGGCTGGCACATAGGTGCCAGTGGCATAATTTACGCATTGGCTTTTTTCCTGTTTTTTAGCGGCATATTGCGCAAATATGTACCATTGGTCGCCATTTCCCTATTAATCACATTCCTGTATGGAGGCATGGTATGGAATATGTTCCCGCAATTTGCCAAAGAAACCACCTCGTGGGAAGGACACCTTAGTGGAGCAATTGCAGGAACCCTTTGTGCCATAGGATTCATGGGACAAGGTCCACAACGTCCCGATCCATTTGCTAACGAAGAAGAAACAGAAGACATCTTTGAGAATCCAGAAAGTAAATCGGACGAAACCGACACACCAAACAATACTTCAAACATTCAATAAACCTATGGAAGGATTTATTTCAGAAAACGCATACAGCTATAATAAGAAAAAAAATAACAGTAGCCTCATCAATTGGAAAATGATTTCGCGTGTGCTCAGTATTCTGTTGCTGGTTGAAATGTGCATGTTCCTGCTATGCGCCGCCGTGTCATGGGTCTACAATGAAGAAGACACACAGGTATTCCTTTTAACGGCAGGCATCAACACGGCAGCCAGTGTAATATTGTTTGCGCTAAGCCGTGGAGCCGAAAAAAAACTGGGGAAACGTGACGGTTATTGCATAGCCAGCGTAGCATGGATATTGTTTACCTTATTCGGTATGCTACCTTTTTACTTCAGCGGAAGTGTAAACAGTATTACAAATGCATTTTTCGAAACCATGTCAGGGTTTACTACCACAGGAGCTACCATTATGGACAATATAGATGCCCAATCGCACGGTATCCTGTTCTGGCGCAGCTTTACCCAATGGGTTGGAGGTTTGGGAATTGTATGCTTTGCCCTTGCCATACTACCCATTTTCAATGAAGGTAACATGAAACTTTTCTCGGCCGAATCCATCGGAGTGACACACGACAAAATCCATCCCAAAATCAGCATTATGGTGAAATACATCTGGTCAGTATACCTCATCATAACCATTAGCCTCACCATATTGTTACTAATTGGAGGTATGGACCTTTTTGACGCCATCTGTCATGCCTTCACAACCGCCGCCACAGGAGGATACTCTACCAAACAGGCCAGTATAGCCTATTGGAATTCTCCGTTCATAGAGTATGTGGTTGCCATCTTTATGATTTTGTCAGGAGTAAATTTTTCTCTCTACTTTTTGTGCCTCAAAGGAAAAGGGCAGAAAATGTGGTACGACGAAGAACTACGCTGGTATCTTTGTTCAGTAATTGCGTTAACACTGGTCATCACCGGCGCACTGATAGGCTATAACAATTATGATCCTGAAAATGCATTCCGAAAAGCTCTTTTCCAGGTAGCTTCCATCCATACTTCCTGCGGATTCGGAACAGACGACTATACCCTGTGGCCTCCATTCACATGGTTGCTACTGATATATGCCATGCTGGCCGGTGGATGCACCGGCTCTACAGCCGGCGGAATGAAAAACATCCGGTTACTTATGATGGCCAAAGGATTCCGTAATAATTTCAAAAGGCTTCTACATCCCAATGCCGTTATTCCCGTCAGAGTCAACAAGCAGCCCATTGCCCCGAGCATTGTCATGTCTGCCGCTATTTTCGTAGGATTCTACGTGTTTTGTATATTGGTAGGATGGACGATTATGCTATTTCTGGGAGTAGGCTTTGACGAAGCCTTCAGCACCGTCGTATCAAGCATAGGCAACGTAGGCCCTGGCCTGGGAAGTTTCGGCCCGGCATATTCGTGGAATGCATTGCCCGATGCAGGTAAATGGGTGCTCTCATTCCTGATGCTAATAGGACGTCTCGAAGTGTTCTGTGTACTGTTATTGCTATACTCCGGTTTCTGGAAAAAATAACCTACTTATCAAGCATCTCGAGCAAAAGCGAAATGTTGGTCATAAACAGCTTGACTGAAATGGCCAACAGAATAATGCCGAAAAACTTACGGATAATGTAAATGCCCCCTTTGCCCAGAAAGCGTTCCACACGTCCTGTCATACTGACAACGAAGTAGACCCACACCATATTGAGTACCAAAGCAATGACAATATTGATGCTGGCATATTCGGCACGTAACGACAACAATGTGGTAAAAGCTCCTGCTCCGGCCAGCAACGGAAAAACCAACGGCACAAGGGTAGCCTCCTTGATGGGGCCCTGGTTCTTGAATATCTCAACATCGAGAATCATTTCCAATGACATCAGAAAGATGACAAAGGCACCTGCCACGGCAAATGACTCAATGTCTACATGAAACAGCTTCAGCATCATATCGCCCACATAGAAGAAACCTATCAACAGCACGAACGAAATCAAAGTAGCCTTCAAAGCGTTTACTTCTTTTCCCTTTTCCTTGAGACTTATAATAATAGGTATGGCACCGATGATGTCAATCACAGCAAACAATACGATAAAAGCACTGATCATCTGCTGAAAATCAAAAGCTGCAAACATAACGCCCTCCTTTTTTCAGGCAAAGATAGTCTATTTTTATCCATTTGACAAGATTAGGGTATTACGATTGGACTTCAATTTTAAGAAATAATAAAAAAAACAAAAAGAGACACACGACAAAGTAGATACACCTTAAGTTTGCCTACTTTTGCTCAAAATCAGAAAGATAGAACCGAATGGACACAATGTTCGATACCCTTTTGCAGTTGCCACTCTTCCAGGGACTGGCCCAGGAAGACTTTACCTGCATACTGGGAAAGGTGAAATTACACTTCACCAAACACAAAACAGGAGAGACCATTGCCGTTGCCGGAGAATGTTGCAACCAGTTGGTATTCCTCCTGAAAGGCGAAATAAGTTCTTGCACGACATCGCCCGACAATACGTATAGCCTCATCGAATACCTGCAAGCGCCCTGCCTGCTGGAGCCACAATCCATGTTTGGCATGAACACCACCTATACATCGACTTATTCAGCCGGTGCCGAAGCACATACGGTAAGCATCAGCAAGACTTTCGTGCGTGAAGAACTGTTCAGATACGAGATTTTCAGGCTGAATTATACCAATATTATCAGCAACCGAGCGCAGGTTCTGAATACCAGACTATGGGAACCTCTTACCGGAACACAGGAAGAACGCATTGCCCGCTTCATACTGAATCGCTGCGAGCGCCAGTCTGGCAAAAAACTCCTCAAAATAAAAATGGAAAAGCTGGCCGAGATTCTGAATGACACCCGCCTGTCCATATCGAAAGCTCTGAACAAGATGCAAGACAACGGGCTATTGGAATTGCATCGGGGAGAGATTCTCATTCCCGAAGTCTCGCTGTTACTTCCCCAAGACTGACAAGGCGAACTATCCTAACCACTTATCCTATCAAACAGAACGCCTCCCCTGCCAGACACCGCTGGCAAAGGAGGCGTTTCTATTAGAATGACTAGTGGAATTTATTCCCACTCGATTGTCGAAGGCGGTTTGGACGAGATGTCGTAGGTTACACGGTTCACACCCTTTACCTTATTAATAATGTCGTTCGATACTTTGGCCAGGAATTCGTAAGGCAAATGAGCCCAGTCGGCCGTCATGGCATCGGTCGAAGTCACGGCACGCAAAGCTACGGCACGCTCGTAAGTACGCTCGTCACCCATCACACCTACCGACTGTACAGGCAACAGGATAACGCCTGCCTGCCATACCTGATGGTAAAGCGATGTTTCGTTACCGCCGGCATCTTTCACCTTCCAGTCGCGCAAACCTTGTATGAAGATATCGTCGGCATCCTGTAAGATGCGCACCTTCTCGCGAGTAATGTCGCCCAAGATACGCACGGCCAGCCCCGGACCGGGGAAAGGATGACGGCTGATGAGATGATCGGGAATACCCAGCTGGCGACCTACGCGACGCACTTCGTCTTTAACCAGCCACTTCAGCGGCTCGCACAATTGCAGGTGCATTTCCTCGGGCAGACCACCCACGTTGTGATGGCTCTTGATGGTCTTTCCGGTAATGTTAAGACTCTCAATGCGGTCGGGATAGATGGTTCCCTGTGCCAGCCATTTGGCATCGGTTATCTTGCGGGCCTCTTCGTTGAACACTTCCACGAAGTCGCGGCCAATGATTTTGCGTTTCTTTTCGGGGTCGGTCACGCCTTCCAGGTCTTTGAAGAACTTCTGGCTGGCATCCACGCCAATCACGTTCAAGCCCAGGCACTCGTAGTCGTGCATCACGTTCTTGAACTCGTTCTTGCGCAGCAAACCATGGTCTACAAAGATACAAGTAAGGTTCTTGCCTATGGCCCGGTGCAACAGCACGGCAGCTACCGACGAATCGACTCCACCGCTCAAGCCCAGGATGACACGGTCGTTGCCCACCTGTTCCTTCAACTCGGCCACCGTCGTATCAACAAACGAAGCTGCGCTCCAGCTCTGGCTGCATCCGCACACGTCTACCACAAAGTTTTTCAACATCTGCGTACCGTCTTCGCTATGGAACACTTCGGGGTGGAACTGTACACCCCACATCTTTTCGCCTACGGCCTGATAGGCAGCAATCTTTACCTTGTCGGTCGAAGCAATGACCTTGAAATTCTCGGGAATGGCCGTAATGGTATCACCGTGGCTCATCCACACCTGTGTACCGGGACGCACACCTTTGAAAAGCACGTTGTCGGCATCGAAAGTGCTGAGGTGGGCACGTCCGTACTCGCGTGTACCGGCCGGCTCTACCTTTCCGCCGTTGGTGTAGGAAATGAACTGCGCACCGTAGCAGATGCCCAGAACAGGATATTTCCCGCGGAATTCGCTGAGGTCTACCTTAAAGGCGCTTTCATCGTACACCGAGAAAGGACTTCCCGAAAGGATAACTCCCTTCACCGTCTCGTCGCCCTTAGGAAACTTGTTGTAGGGTACAATCTCGCAATAGACATTCAATTCGCGCACACGACGGCCGATGAGCTGTGTGGTTTGCGAACCGAAATCGAGAATAATAATCTTTTCCTGCATATTATTTCAGTCTGGATATTAGTAATAACTTCGCAAAAGTAGCAAAAAACGGGAAGATAACCGTGCTATTTCAGAAAAATCAATACTTTCAATACACACATCCGCACCTACGGTGTCGCCCGCATGACAGACGCCTCGAAAGCAGAATGACATTTTGAAAGCCAAATCTGACGGACGCAGGCAGTTTGCAAAAGAAAAAGTGCTTCAGCCGACATCACCGTTTTTCAAAATTACGCTAAAAGTTGAAACGGAATAGAATTTCTGCATAAAAATACAGCAAAAAGGTTCTGTTTTCACATAATATGCACCGTTTATGCAAAAAAACACTTACTTGCGAAGTAATTCCGACAGGTCGGAAACAAATCTGCAACCTGCCGGAAGCACGCTTCCAACAGGTCAGAAGTCCGCTCGCAACCTGTTGGAAGGAAACGGACACGCCAACCGTAACCTCTTTCTTGCCCGCGACAAGCGCATTTAACATCCTTTTGCACCTCCTTCAAATGTAAACATTTCGCTACCTCCCTATCTGACAACCAATTGCCTTCATCCGGCTTCGACAAAAGCCTCCACCCCTTCCCACGCACGCAAACGAGCCAGCCACAAGGGCTTTGGCATGCAAAATGTCAAAACGTCAACTCGGCTTTCAAAGGTGAAAAAACAAACTTTTTCCATGCGTTAAACATATTTAATCATGTTTTTAAATACGAATATGAAAACATTTTCTTAATTTTGCACCGCATTTCAGAAAAGGGGAATGCAACAAAGAACGAGAAATTACATCAGGAATTATCTCTAAACATTATAAACCCTTAAAAGTTTAAACAAAATGATTAAAGTAGGTATTAATGGATTCGGACGTATCGGACGTTTCGTATTCCGCGCTGCTCAGACAAGAAACGATATCCAAATCGTTGGTATTAACGACCTTTGCCCGGTTGACTACTTGGCTTACATGCTGAAGTACGATACAATGCACGGACAGTTCAACGGCACTATCGAAGCTGACGTTGAAAACAGCAAGCTGATTGTAAACGGTAAGAAAATCCGCGTAACTGCTGAGAAGAATCCTGCTGACCTGAAATGGGATGCTGTTGGTGCAGAATATGTAGTTGAATCTACTGGTCTGTTCCTGACTAAAGAAAAAGCTCAGGCTCACATCCAGGCTGGTGCTAAATATGTAGTAATGTCTGCTCCTTCTAAGGATGACACTCCGATGTTCGTTTGCGGTGTTAACGAAAAGACTTACGTTAAGGGTACTCAATTCGTATCTAACGCATCTTGTACTACTAACTGCTTGGCTCCTATCGCTAAGGTTTTGAACGACAAATGGG
>ENA-OOXJ01001867-OOXJ01001867.1-human-gut-metagenome-genome-assembly--contig:-NODE-1867-length-12059-cov-2.926941_pt1 | contig 12059 bp, 11 predicted proteins | sample MGYA00241587_ERZ501343 | MGnify/ENA primary metagenome ERZ501343 (study PRJEB25962, sample SAMEA2042918) | human gut metagenome | biome: human gut; feature: human-associated habitat; material: faeces... | reverse complement strand
TTACGACCCGGAAACACCCGGGCGTGAGTCTCCGTAAAACTCTAAGCGCCATAGGACGCAGCTCCATGCTGTACCCTATGGCGCTTTTGTCAACAGGGCCGTTTCACGACTTCCTCGGCAGAAATCTTACTGAACTTAGGAGGTAACATTTGACTAACTACATACCCCAAAGCGACTACACCGACACGCCGCCGAAAGAGCTGCTCGACCAATGGGCATCCGAGCTTGAACCAAAGCCCACGCTGGACAACACCGCGTTCTACGCCACGGACGAGGACGGCGAGACGTACTTCTACTGCGGCAACTCGCGGGTGAAAGTGTCCGAACACTTCGCGGATACGGGAAAGCCTGTAGATTCGCTCATAGAGAACGTCATAGGCTACGCAGCCCAATAAACTGTTGCCGTCAGCCCGCGCTTACAGTATAATACTTGCATAAGCGCGGGCTGTTTCGCACAAAGGAGGTAAATTTGAAACAGCCAAAAACATACAACACTGCACTGTACATGAGGCTCGCCGCGACGATGAGAGTTACGGCGACAGCGTAAGCATCGAGACTCAGCGTACCATTCTTCGTAAATACGCCGCTGAAAACGGACTACGCGTCGTTGATGAGTACGTTGACGACGGCTGGAGCGGAACGAACTTCGAGCGTCCCTCGTTCAAGCGAATGATGGCAGATGTGGACACTGGCAAGGTCAACTGCATCGTAACGAAAGACCTCAGCCGTTTTGGTCGCGAACACGTCATGATGGACTACTACCTTGAGTTCGTGTTCCCGGAGAAGCAGATACGCTACATAGCCGTCACGGAAAACGAGGACACGGAACGAGGGCTGTCAGATTTCGTCCCCTTCAAAAACTTATTCAATGAGTGGTTTGCCAAGGACACCAGCCGCAAGGTGAAGAGCGCGCTCCACGCGAAGTTTGAAAAGGGAGAGCGCATCTTTGCCTACGCTCCGCTCGGTTACAAGCGCGACCCGGATAAGAAAAATGCCCTCGTCATTGACGAGGAAACTAAGTGGATCGTCGAGAAAATCTTCGACATGGCGTTCCACGGCGCTGGAGCCGCACACATAACACACTGGCTCTTTCGTGAAAAAATTCCGACGCCCGGCTGGCTCAACTACACCCGTTATGGCACTTTTGCGAACATCTATGCCAACGCGCCCGAAGAAAAGCGCTATTCATGGACAATAGGCCATGTGAAGAAAATGCTCAAGGATGAGACGTACATTGGCAACACAGTCCATTACCGGCAAACCAATGTCTCGTATAAGAGTAAAAAGAGTAAAAAGCGCATCCGCAAACCGGAAGCGGAATGGGTGCGTACAGAGAATACGCACGAGGCCATCATAAGCAAAGAGGTCTTCGAGCAAGTGCAGCAGCAAATACAGTCACGCCGACGCAAACAGAAGAGTGGTCATCCACAAGTGTTTGCCGGCCTTGTAAAGTGCGCTGATTGCGGCTGGTCTATGGCCTATGGTCTGCACGCTTCCGGCAGTAAACCGTTCGGCTACTACCACTGCAGCAAACATGGTCAGGGCATGAAACAGTGTACTATGCACTACATCCGCTATGATGTACTCTACACCTACGTGCTTGCACGAGTGCGCTACTGGGCCAAACAGGCCGAGATTGACGAGGATGTACTACTTCAACGGCTTCTTAAAACCGGTGACAGGGAACGTCAGGCAGAGTCCAAGAAACAGGCCGACGAACTCAAAAAGGCCGAAAAACGCAAAGCCGAAGTAGACCGCCTGTTCGCCAGAATGTACGAGGACTGGGCGGCGGGACGCATCACGGAGTACAACTTCAATATGCTCTCGCAGAAGTACCAGTCCGAACAGCAGTCACTTACAGAGCAGATTGAGGCCCTAAAAACTCAGCTCGCCACTCAGGAGCAGTCCACAGCGGACGCTGAGAAGTGGGTCAAGCTCATACGCCAATACACCGACCCAACCGAGCTGACCGCCGAACTGCTGAACACCTTGATTGAGAAAATCCTGATACATGAAGCCGTCAAACAGCCCGACGGCACACGGGAGCAGGAAGTAGAAATCTTCTACCGCTTCGTCGGCAAAATTGATTGAACGTAAACCAGTGTCTTTAAATGTGTGAAACCGGCGCGTCCGACCCGAGCACGACGAACCTCATCGCCCTAGCCAAGCTCTTCGGCGTCGCCCCTGAGGACCTGCTGCGCGAGGTGGAATAAAAGAAAAAGAGCCCGGAGCGTTCCGGGCTCTTAGCTCGTATCTCAAGGTCTTCAGGCGACGGTCTCGACGCTGATGAACTGGAAGTTCGCACCCTCGACGGCGGCCTTGAGGGCCTCGTCGGTGACGCTCGCGTCGCAGACGACGGAGGCGGTGCCGTCCTCGTGGCTGGCCTCGGCGCTCTCTACGCCGGGCATGGCCTCTAGGGTCCTCTTGAGACGGCCGGAGCAGCCGCCGCAGTGCATGCCTTCAACCTTCATGAGCTTCTTCATGGTGAAATCTCCTCCTTAAAAACTTGCATTTATATTCTGGCCCGGGCGGGATCACTCGATGCCGAGGAAAACGTATCCGGCCTTGGCAACAGCGGCCTTTAGGGCCTCTTCATCCGTGCCGGGCTGCTGGCGGATGACCGCGGTGCCCGCCTTGGCGTCGGCGGTGACGGCCTCCACGCCGTCCACAGCGCTGAGCGCCTCGGTCACGGCCTTTTCGCAGTGCTCGCACATCATGCCGTCAATTTTCAGGGTCTTTTCCACCGTGCCGGTGATGGGGCAGGCGGTGACGTTCTCGCCGAAGCCGACGAAGATGTAGCCGGCCTTGGTGACGGCGTCCTTGAGGGCCTGCTCGCTGGTGTCGGGGCTGATCTTGAACTTGGCGATGCCCTTTTCGGCGCTGGCAGTGACGTCCTGCACGCCCTCGACGGCCTCGAGGGCCTCGGTTACGGTCTTTTCGCAGTGTGAGCACATCATGCCGTCGATGCGCATGGTGACGTCGATGAGCTCCTCGTCGTCCTCGACGGGGGCGGGGGCGGCCTTGTGGCGGCGCGGCTTATCCTTGCTCGCGTTGTACATCTTGAAGAGGTTGAGCCTGAGCGCGTTGGACACGACGCAGAAGGAGCTGAGGCTCATCGCGGCGGCGCCGAGCATCGGGTTGAGCGTGAGGCCCGCCCAGACGAAGCAGCCCGCGGCGATGGGGATGCCGATGGTGTTGTAGAAGAAGGCCCAGAACAGGTTCTCGTGGATGTTCCGCAGCGTGGCGCGGGACATGCGGATGGCGGCGGGGACGTCCGAGAGCTGGCTCTTCATGAGCACTACGTCGGCGGCGTCGATGGCGACGTCGGTGCCGGCGCCGATGGCGATGCCGATGTCGGCGCGGGTCAGGGCCGGCGCGTCGTTTATGCCGTCGCCGACCATGGCGACCTTGCCCTGGCGCATGAGCTTGCGGATGACGCTCTCCTTGCCGTCGGGCAGGACGCCGGCGATGACCTCGTCCACGCCCGCCTGGGCGCCGATGGCCTTTGCGGTGCGCTCGTTGTCGCCGGTGAGCATGACGACGCGGATGCCCATGTTGCGCAGCTCCTGGACGGCGCGCGGGCTGTCCTCCTTGATGACGTCGGCCACGGCGATGATGCCGGCCAGCTTGCCGCCCTCGGCGAAGTACAGCGGGGTCTTGCCCTGCTCTGCCAGGGCCTCGGCCTTCTCGCGCATGTCGTCGGTGACGGTGGCCTTGGTGACGATGAACTTGTGGTTGCCGGTGGCGAGCTCCTTGCCGTTCATGCTGGCGATGACGCCGTTGCCGGGCAGAGCCTCGAAGGAGCCGACCTCTCCCGGCTTCATGCCGAGCTCCTCGCCGCGCTGCATGATGGCGCGGGCGAGCGGGTGCTCGCTCTTCTGCTCGAGCGCGAGGGCGAGGTCCATCAGCTGCTCCTCGCTGACGCCCTCGGCGGGGATGACGTCGGTGACCTTCGGCTCGCCGGAGGTGATGGTGCCGGTCTTGTCGAGGGCGACGATGTCCATCTTGCCCGCCTCCTCGAGGGAAGCGGCGGTCTTGAAGAGTATGCCGTTCTTGGCGCCCATGCCGTTGCCGACCATGATGGCGACGGGCGTCGCGAGGCCGAGCGCGCAGGGGCAGCTGATGACCAGCACGGAGATGCCGCGGGCCAGCGAATAGCCGAAGCTCTGGCCTATGAGCAGCCACACGACGGTGGTGATGACGGCGATGGTGATGACGGTGGGCACGAAGATGCCGGAGACCTTGTCCGCGACCTTGGCGATGGGCGCCTTGGTGGCGGCGGCGTCGGAGACCATCTGGATGATCTGGCTGAGGGTGGTGTCCTCGCCGACGCGGGTGGCCTGGCACTTTATAAATCCGCTCTGGTTGAGCGTGGCGGCGGAGACGGTGTCGCCCTCCGCCTTGTCTACCGGGATGCTCTCGCCGGTGAGGGCGCTCTCGTTCACGGCGCTGTGGCCCTCGAGCACGATGCCGTCTACCGGGATGTTCTCGCCCGGGCGGACGACGAAGATGTCGCCCTTTTCGACCTCGTCCACGCCGACGGTGACCTCCTGGCCGCTGCGCACGACGGTGGCGGTCTTGGGTGCGAGCTTCATGAGGCTCTTGAGGGCGTCCGTGGTCTTGCCCTTGCTGCGGGCCTCGAGCATCTTGCCTACGGTGATGAGGGTCAGTATCATGGCCGCGGCCTCGAAGTAGAACTCAGTGTGCATGACGTGCATCTGGTCCATCGGGTCGCTGTAAGTCGTCATCTCAAAGAGCGCGTAGGAGCTCCAGACGAAGGCGGCGCTGGAGCCGAGGGCGACCAGGGTGTCCATGTTCGGCGCCCGGTGCGCGAGGCTCTTGAAGCCGGAGATGAAGAACTTCTTGTTGATTATCATGACTATAACAGTCAAATAGAGCTGGATGAGCGCCTGGGCCATGTAGTTCGAGGCCAGGAAATCCGGCAGCGGCCAGCCCCACATCATGGCGCCCATGGAGAAATACATGAGCACTATGAGGAAGCCGACGGACGAGATCAGGCGGCGCTTGAGCACCGGGGTCTCGTGGTCCTCAAGGGCGGCTTCGGCCTCGGCCATGGAGCTCGAGGCGCTCTTTTTCTCGGCGCCCGCGCCCTTTTCGCTCGCGCCGTAGCCCGCGTCCACGACGGCCTTGATTATGTCCGCGCTGGAGGCCGTGCCCTCAACGCCCATGGAATTCGTCAGCAGGCTGACCGAGCAGCTCGTGACGCCCGGGACGGCGTTCACGGCCTTCTCGACTCTGGCACTGCATGCTGCGCAGCTCATACCTGTTACAGTATACTGCTTCATACGATACCTTTCCCTCCCTAAAGCGATTACCTCATCAACTTCTGCAGGGTCTTGAGCAGTTCGTCGATGGTCTCATCGTTGCCCTCGCGGATATCATCGACGACGCAGGTGCGGATATGGTCGCTCAGAAGCTCGCGGTTGAAGGCGTTCATCGCCGCCGTCACGGCTGCGGACTGCACCAGGATGTCGGGGCAGTAGACCCCCTTCTCCACCATTCCGCGTATGCCGCGCACCTGGCCCTCGATGCGGTTGAGCCGGTGTATGAGCTTCTTGTACTCCTCAGGAGTCCGCTGTTTGGTCCGCTGGCAACAAGAATTCTTTGTCTCTCCCATGATAAGCTCCTTCCATGCAGATACCCATCAGGGGTAATTATAGTATACCCCTGATGGGTATAATGTCAATACCCATTTCGGCAATTTCTCGTATTGCAATATCTCGCACATTTCTCACAAAATGCTCCATTGCCCGTATAATACACCGCAATGCCAGCTATTTCAAGCATTTCCGGCTCATACGTATCCAGGGTATCCACTATCTTCCCCTTGTAGACGACTCCTATGCGGTCGGAGATGTATCCGGCGATGGAGAGGTCGTGGGCGATGAACAGACAGGTCGTATCCTGCTCGGCCATGCGCCGCAAGTATTCGGCGTTGTAGGCGGCGTCGCCGGACTGCGCCCTGTTTGCGCAATGCGCCGGAGCGAGTCTCCGGTTGCGGTCATCGGAAATATATGTTATATTGTTGCCAGGGAACGTATGAAAAATTGTGTCTGGAGAGGAGCGGCGCCGATGAAACTCAAAGGATGCTTGCCGTCACTATCTGTCGCACTTGTTCTGGCCTTCGGCCTGCTCAGCGGCTGCAGCGGGGCTCAGGAGATGTCGCCCGGAGTCACGCCGGAGACGGCGGTCGAAAGCTCTGCGCCGCCGGAGGAGAATAACGCCATGTGCTCGGCCAATATGAGCTGGTGTTCGACCGAAAACGGCCTCGGTTTCTACATACCCGGCAGCAAAATGCTCAACTACTACGACCCGGAGTACGGGCAGATGTTTGCCATGTGCTCCCAGAGCGGCTGCTGCCACACGGACGAGAGCTGCGAGGCCTGGATAGGCAATAATGTCGCTTACTTTGCGCCCTATGACGGGGCCTGGTGGTCCATCTCCAACGAGTCCGACGGCAGCGTCGTCATCCGGCGCATAGACCCCGAGTCCCGCAAGCGCGAGGTCGTGGCTGCGCTCGAGTCCACGGATGAGGTCTCCTATTACGCCGGAAATGCATACATCTCCCACGGCTATATCTATGGCAGTTTTTATAAGAACATCTTTTCCGCGGAGGGGCAAAGCAGCGAGGCGCTGTTCATGCGCTTTGACCTTGACGGCGACGGGGTGGAGACGCTCTTTTCCGGCTCCGAGAGCGTGAACTTCGCAGGTTCCGACGGCCAGAGCGTGCTGCTCCTCGTCAGCGGTTACGACGCCGAGCCGCTCACCTTCTCGGAATACGCCGCGCAGTTTCCCGATCGCGACTACGGCGAGTATATAGACGGCTATATGGATGAGCACCTCAGCACCGAGCTGCGGCTCTACGCCTTCGACATGAGCAGCTATGAGGCGCTCGCCTCGGAGGACGTCTGGCTGAGTTCCTCGATGTTTTTGTGCCGCTACGGCGACCTCTCCCTCTACGCCGTGGGCGACACACTCTGCTGCTACGACTTCGCCGCGGGCGAGAGCCGCGAGTTGTGCACACAAGAAGGTTTGGTGAACTTCTGGGCCATGGACGGCAAGGCGTTCTATATCTCCAACACCGGCACGCTGGAACTCCGGTACTGCGACCTCGCAGGCGGGCCGGAGACGCTGATGGAGAACGAGGGCCGCAATGCCGCGGACGGCGCCATAGTCATCTCACCCTCGGCTGAGTGCGCCGGGTACATCTACGGCATACGCTCGCGCGAGGACAGCGTCCACGGCGTCATAAGCAAGGCGGACTACTACGCCGAAAACTACGACGCGCTCACAGTGACGGGGTGAGGACATGGAGCTTGTCTTTGACGCGGTAGCCAAGAGCTACGGAGAAAAACGCGCTCTCAAGGGCGTGAGCTTCAGCCTGCGTGAGGGCATCTACGGCCTGCTGGGGCCGAACGGCGCTGGCAAGAGCACGCTCATGAACATCCTCACCGGGAACCTCGAGCCCGACTCCGGCGAGATACGCCTCGACGGCGAGGACATACGCAGGCTGGGACGGAGTTTCCGCGCGAGGCTGGGCTATATGCCCCAGCAGCAGACGCTCTACCCCGGTTTCTCCTGCGAGAGCTTCCTCTACTACATGGCCTCCCTGCGGGGCATGCCGCAGAAGCGGGCGAAGGAGCGGATAGAGCTGCTTTTGGGCCGTCTGGCGCTGCTGGACGTGCGGAAGAAGCCGACGCGGGCGCTCTCCGGGGGCATGAAGCAGCGGCTGCTGCTGGCCCAGGCCATGCTGGACGACCCGGACATCCTCGTGCTGGACGAGCCGACGGCGGGCCTTGACCCCAAACAGCGCATTGCAGTCCGCAACCTCATCGCGGGCGAGGCCCTGCACAAGATCGTGCTGCTCTCCACCCACGTCGTGCCGGACGTGGAGTACGTCGCCCGCGAGCTCATCCTCATCTCCGACGGCGAGATACTGACCCAGGAGACGCCGCAGAAGCTCTGCGCCGATATGCGCGGCAAGGTCTGGGAGGTCGAGCTGCCGGAGGACAGGCTTGAAGAGGTCTCAAAGCTGGGTCCGGTGAGCTCCCTGCGCCGCAGCGGCGAGGGCGTGGCGGTGCGTCTCATAAGCGAGATGCGCCCTCCCTTCCCCTGCCGTGAGGCTGAACCGCTGCTCGAGGACGTGTACCTGCACCGCTTTGGCGACGAGGTCGGCCTATGAGTTGGGAGCTGCGCAAGGTGCTCGCCGAGCGCGTCGTCGCCCTGCTCGCGCTCGGGGTGTTCATAGCCGGGCTCTTCCTCTTCCACAGCGAGGTCCGGGACAGCGGACTGCACGAGGTGGAGGCGATGTACGGATACGAGGGCGACATAGCCGGACTTCGGTCCGAGCTCTGGGAGCATGTTCTCGCGGGCAATGAGGACTATGAAGGCGAGCTGCTGACGGGCGACATATACAGCGAGATGCGCCTCGTGGAGGAGACCGCCGCCCGCTTCGAGCGTGATCTTCGTCGCGTCGACGACGAGCACCTTCGCCTTCGACGAAACGCCGAGGCGGCGGCGAAGCTGCACAGCGGGCTTTTCGGCACGGACGGCGGCTTTGATATGCGCTCCATCGAGCGGACGGAGGAGGTCTACTCGGGCTTTCTTAACTTGGAACTGCCGGTGGTGTTCACGGGCGGGCTCGAGCTGCTGCTCGCCTGCAGGCTGCCGGACCTGTTCGCGCTGCTCTTCAGTCTCACAGCGGCGCTGCTGCTGTTCTCGCGGGAGCGGGAGAGCGGCACGCTCTGCCTGCTGCGGCCCACAAAGCGCGGACACGGCGAGCTGTATTTCAGGAAATTTGCCGCCGTCGCTTTCTCGGCGCTCATACCTGCTGCGCTCATGTACGCGCTCTGCGCCGTCATAGCCGTGTCCGAGTTCGGCACTGTGGACTTGAGCTTGCCGGTACAGGCGGTGTACGGGCTCACTGCCTGCCCGTACGAGCTGAGCATCGGCGGCTTTCTCGCGCTGTTCTTCCTTATGAAGGCGCTCTGGCTCGTCGCCTGCTCGGGCTTTTTCACGCTTGCGGCCTCTGCGCTCAGGAGCGCCCTGGCTCTGCCGGTGTATGCGCTGGCGGCGGCCGTCTCCTTTGCGCTCTCGGCGCTGCCCATGAATCTGCCCCGCTGTCTCAATCTCGCGGCGGCCGGGGACACGCTCAGGCTCTTTGACGGGTTGCTGTTTTTGGATTTCTTCGGCCTGCCGGTGCCGAGGCTCGCGGCGACGGCGGCGTTCTGCGCTGTTCTGGCGGCGCTTTGCACGGGCGTGGGGCTCGCGCTGTTTCTGCGCCGGAGCGCGGTCACGGCGGCACACCGGAGCGGATCGCTGCCGGCCCTAGGCATCCATCTCAGGCCCATGTGGCACGAACTGCGCAAGCTCTTTCTCTCGAGCGGGGCTATGGCCGTGCTCGGCGTGCTGCTGCTGGTGCAGGTCTGGGCCAATCTGGGCGTGGACTCCGGCACGGTGCAGGAGGCGCAGTACAGGCAGTACAGCGCCGTTCTCTCCGGAGCGCCGGACACGGAAAAGGCCGAGTATATCGAGGGCGAGGCTGCGAGGTTCGACGCCCTGCGAGAAGACTATGCCGCCCTGATGCGCAGCGCCACGGACGGAGCCGCCGCTGCAAGCCTGGGCAGCAGCCTCCTGCGTGAGCTGGAGGCGGAAACCGCGTTCCTCGAGGCGCGCTCGCAGTACGAGGCGCTTGCCCCGGGCGAGAGCTATGTGTACAAGACGCCCTACGAGCGGCTCTTCGGCGCTCAGGGACGGGCGGACGCCGTCTCGGACACGGCAAAGCTCGTTCTGGCGCTCTCGTTGTCGCTGCCGTTTTTCTTCTGCATGGACGCCGAGACGGGCGTGGAACAGCTCATCGTATCCGTCGGCGCTCAGCGGGATGTGAGACGGAGGAAGCTGGCGTCGGCCGTTCTGTTCGCGCTCTTGTGCGCGCTTGCGGCGTATGTGCCGAGGCTTGCGGCAACGGCTCTGGCCTACGGGCTGCCGGAGTTGACCGCCAGGGCGGTATCTCTGGAGCTGTTTGGCGCTCTGCCGGAGTTTTTGCCGCTCTGGTCTGTGTTCGCGGCTTCCGCTCTGGCCTGCGCCGCCGTCGCTGTGCTGGCAGCGCTCGTCACCGGCCTTGTCTCGTCCAAGACCAGGTCCAGCATCGCCTCGGTCCTCATCTGCACCCTTCTCTTAGAGGGGCTGTGCTCTCTGGCATGAGGCGTGGCGTTGAGCCGATAGCGGCATCTTTAGCCCGCCGTCATCACGCTCGCACGGCGTCAGGCCGTCACATATTTGGCACCTGCTCCTAAAGCCGCCGGGCTGTGAGCAGGATTGATTGGAGGCAACCGGCATGAAACGCATAATTCCCCTCATTCTCGTCCTTCTCCTCATCGCCGCCTGCGGTGCGGGGGTGGTAGAGGCAACGCCGACGCCTGAGCCGACGCCGGCCTCAACGCCAGAGGCGGGAGACTCTGCCACGCCGTCGGATATGATGACCCCGGCGCCGTCAGCGGAATATACCCCCGAGCCCTGGCCGGAGTTCGTCGCCGGGCCCGCCGAGGGCGGCTATGAGTTTTGCAGTGAGGAGCTTGGCTTATCGTTCACCGTGCCTGCCGAGGTCTCTCAGAAGGTCGCCGTGGCCTCCGGCGTGAAATATTACGACCCGGACGGGACGAGCATCACGCTCTACTACGTCCCCGAAAACGGGAGATACCCCTTCACCATGTTCTACATGGTCGCCGAGTCGCCGCGCGGGGACTTTTTCAGGCCGGGCAGCTGGTACTACTCGACCTCGACCGGCCACCCAATAGCGGCAATGAGCGATAACAGCGTGTACTTCACGATGGGCCCGCTGGGCGGCTCGGAAATAGGACGCGACGACCCGCTGTGGGACGACTATATTGAGACCAGCACAGCCGTCAGCGCGGCTATAAGAGAAACCATAGTTGTTGATGATCCCTCGTCAATACCCGAACTGGACATAGTCACCGTGTCCTCCGCCGCGGACGAGCTCGCAGCGCGCGGCGACGCTGACCTGACCCGTGCTGAAGCGGCGCAGCTGGCCTTTGGCCTGCTCTCGGCGGAGAACAAGGCAGAGACGTATCCGCTCAATTACACCGACGTGGAGCCCGGCAGCGATGCCGCGCAGGCCATCGCGTATCTAGCGAGCTACGGCCTTCTGACACGGTACTCATGGGACGGCGAGGACCTCGATGGCGGGCTGTTCCGCCCCGACGAGGACATCAGTCGTGCGGAATTTGTCACGCTGCTGCACCGCCTGTCCTTCCAGCCCTGCCCGCTGGCTTACGGTGAGATGCTGGAAAACGTCGGTATCGATTACTGGGCGTGTTCCTATGTGGACTACGCCTGGAAGTGCGGCTGGCTGGAGCTCAGCGACGGCGACATCCGCGCCGACGAGCCGATAACCTGCGCCGAGGCCGCCAGGGCGCTCATGTGTGTCGCCGCAGATGGCTATCCCACCCCAAGCCTTGAGAACAAGGAGATCGGGCAGATACCGGTGCTGCTCAGCCTTGCGTCGGATGATTTGACAGACAGCCTGGGCGAGCTGCCCGAGTATGGCCCAAGCGAGGAGGAATACGCCTGGAAGCTGCTGCTCATGGCTAAGGAAACGCTGCGTGACTTCAAGTTTGTCAGCCTGGAGCCGACGCTCGATGAATTCATTCCAAGCGCTGTGCTCTGCGAGTACAGCGAATTGGGCATGGGCACGCCGCTTATACTCTACGCAACTTTCCCGGGCACATTTTCGTGGTTTGGCCTGAGCTTTACGGACGAGGACGGAAAAGAGTGGCAGCAGACCATAAACGCCGACTGGTCCTCTGACGAAGGCGGCGTGTCCCTCAATACGTATTACATGCAGGACTGGGAATGACCCAGCGCAAAAAGCCGCCGCCCCATTTTGGGGCGGCGGTGTTGCTTACGCCGGTTCCAGCTCCTCGTCGAGCCAGGTGTCGGTGGGGGAGAGCTTTCTTGTGAAGATCCGCGCGCTGTCGGCGGGGTATTTGTTCTGGTGGAACTTGAAGATCGTCTCCTCC
>ENA-OOXJ01001864-OOXJ01001864.1-human-gut-metagenome-genome-assembly--contig:-NODE-1864-length-12074-cov-15.665114_pt1 | contig 12074 bp, 11 predicted proteins | sample MGYA00241587_ERZ501343 | MGnify/ENA primary metagenome ERZ501343 (study PRJEB25962, sample SAMEA2042918) | human gut metagenome | biome: human gut; feature: human-associated habitat; material: faeces... | reverse complement strand
ATGCAGATTATTTTCGCTTCTGTATCATATTAGGCGCGTAGTTGCGGATTTGAGGTTTATTGGGAATTATTCGCGACATTTGCGGTTCAATACTCCGAGAGTGTTGTCCGTAATTGAAAATATTTTCCTACCTTTGTCCGCGTTGAGAAGTCAACGGACATAATGAAAGTGTTTTCGCACTGTCCTTAACAGAAAATGTGGCAATTTTCCGACACGGGGACAACGGACAGCACTCTTTTCTTGTTTAGGTATCACCATATCTATACGAGTGTGGAGTATTGGGTATCGTCTATCCGTGTCAGGTTCGCCACAACCTTCTGTTAGATAGACGAAAATCGGCTCCACACTTTCTTTTTAGGATTAACCTTCCTGGAGCCGGGGAGAAGGATAAACTTTAATTTTTATGAAAAAATTTTCAATTGCCGCAGCCTCTGCAGTTCTGTCTCTGATGGTCATGTCATGTGGCGCTCCAAAGCAGATGGCGACGGCTCCGGCTTCCAGCAACAGCCCTTTCGGTGAGACATTCGAAGCTCCGTGCCAGGAATATGACACAGAGGAGTATTTCACTGCCACCGGTATAGCGAGCGGTTCTCAGAACAGAATCGGAGCTGTACACTCCATGGCCCTGAGCAATGCCCAGAGCATCGTGCGCCAGAAGATGCAGCATGCCTACAAAGGAGCGATCGATGACTACAGCAACGCTATCGGAACCAATGCCGGAACTGATATCCAGGAGAAAATGGAACGCGCCGGCACTCAGGTAATAGACAGGATTATCAATGACACGGATGAGAACTGCGTCAAATACTCATCCGTAGACGCACGCGGCAATGTCAGCTGCTACGTCGGCATCAGAATCTCCAAAGAGGTAGTCGCAGCCTCGATAGCAGATTATGTATCAGATGACGAGGAGCTGAAAGTAAGATTCAACGAATTCGACTTCCGTAAGAGGATGGAAGAGAACTTCAAGAAATTCAAGGAATAATAATGAGAAAGATACTGGCAGCCATGCTGCTCATAATGCTCCCTGCGATAGCGGCATTTGGACAATACGCACGCAAGGGAGACCGTCCTGCATGGACCGGGGGGTTCTTTCAGGAAGAACGCAATTCGTACATAGAGGTTGTCTCCGCATTCGGATATGACGAGGAGTCCGCCCGCAATAAGGCGGCGGAGGTCGCTATCTCCAGACGCAATCTCGCTACAGGTGCGGAGATGAAGGTCCGGGTAAGCGGAGGAAACATCACTGTAGACGGAGACGGCAGTCTGATAGTAAAATCGAGAATCGTAGACGAATACATCGAATACACGCCCGGACAAGGCTACAGGGCATACCTCTTGGTTCAGACGGCGAAGAATCCCACCTACGACTTCGAGCCGGTCAACGTCACCGACAAATATCCCTTCTCCATGAGAGCTTTCGTGCCGGGTATGGCCCAGATACACAAGGGCAGTACCGGCAAGGGTATCGCCTTCATATCGGCAGAGGTAGTGATGGTCGGCGGAGTAGTGGCTTTTGAGTGCATGAGGTCCTATTACGACGGAAAGATCGGCACGACCCACAACTCTGATGCCGTTCAGGCCTATATGAACAACGCCCGCATGATGTCCGGCCTGCGTAACGGATTTATCGCCGGAGCAGTGGCCGTATATGTGTGGAACGTGATTGACGGCATAGTCGCTAAAGGAGACAGGCATATCATGGTAGGAGAGGCCTCCTGCAGTATCTCTCCCTATGCGGTACCTGACTCAGGTGGAATAATGCTTACTCTAAATTTCTAAAATTCATACTATGAAACATTTTTTAAAATTATCCTTTATACTGTTTGCAGCCATACTGCTGACCAGTACATGTGAGGAGCCGGAGTACGACCTGTACGGCAGCGTCTTCGGAATGATTACAAACTCTAAGACCAATGAGGTCGTATCCGGGGCTCAGGTAGTTCTGGCGCCTGGCAATATCACAGCCGTAACCGGCGCGGACGGCAATTACGAGTTCCAGGAGCTGGAGCCCGGACAGTTCCGCCTGACAGTATCCGCTGACGGATACGAATCATATACCAGACAGATTACAGTAGTCGTAGGCGAGAGGATCATCTGCGACGTGCAGCTCACTCCTCTGGAGCAGATTTCCGACATGGAACTCTCCACCGACAGACTGGATTTCGGTACCAGCCGTACTGAACTTACCTTTAACATCAACAATATCGGAACTGCAGGAGATCTCAGCTGGACCATCACCAACATTACTGTGCCCTGGCTCTCAGTTACTCCTGATGAGGGCACCACGGAACAGGGTAAGTCCAGCAGCGTCAAGGTAGTAATCGACAGAGATATCATAAAGAGCGATGTCACTACATCCTTCAATGTCGAGGCTGCCGGCGGCTCTAAGTCTGTAAGTGTATCTGTAGTATACGATGACGGCAGCTACAACGAATCTGACATGGTTATTGATGACAAAGAGCTGGACTTCGGGACAGAATACGATGAGATGTCATTCTATATACGCAACACCGGCGCTTCTGAGACTCTGGTATGGTCTATCGACGAGGTTACCGCAGACTGGCTGACAGTATCTCCTACATCAGGAAATACTGCCGCCGGCAAGTCGACAAGTGTACGTGTTACAGTTAACCGCAGTCTACTTACCAAAGATGCCGATGCCGTGATTATCGTCAAGGCGGAAAACGGTGCGTCGGAGTCAGTCAAAGTGACAGTGAAGTATGACGGATCCAATGAAAAGCCGGACCTCGACCTGTCGGTCAACGAGTTGGATTTCGGACATGATCTCAATCAAATGTCCTTTGAAGTCCTCAGCGTCGGCACTACCGGAACACTTGAGTGGAGCGTCACAGAAATCTCGGTACCTTGGCTGAGTGTAAGCCCGACAAGCGGAAGCACCCCCGCCGGAAGCAAGGAAAGTGTAGTAGTAACCATAGACAGAACCCTGATAACCAAGGATGAGAATACAGTATTCACCGTATCGGCGGACGGCGTATCTGAATCTGTCAACGTCAGCGTCGACTATGCTATAGACGAAAATCTGAGCATGGAGCTCTCTGAAAGTATCCTCGACTTCGGAACAAGTGAGTCTGAACTGTCATTCAACATTATGAATACTGCTCAGACTTTAGATCTGAATTGGAAGATTACAGGTATCAAGGAATGGATGACCGTCACTCCCTCCGAAGGTGTCACAGAAGCCGGAAGGTACACTACCGTTTCGATTACTGTAGACAGAAGCAAGGTCCAGGCAGATGAAACTGCTATCCTTATGGTTGAGGCTGACGGTATTACAGAGGCATTAGTTGTCAAAATAGAATATGTAGCCGGAGGGGACGGTTCGGAAGATGTAACCTCAGGTCTTTACGTATACTACAAGTTTGAAGACGATTTCAACGATGCATCCGGAAATGCCATCCATGGATTCGGCAGCAACAACCCTGAATTTACAGACGGCGTTCAGTCCGGCTCTAAGGCAGTGAGGTTCCAGCGTACCCAGAACAGCTACATGACAGTACCTTCACCTATCATAGATTCCAGGAACATGACGATTTCATTCTGGGCCAAAGATCTCGGAGACGGAAATATTTTCTACATGGTCTCCTCGAATAACAACGAACCGATGTTTTCCCTTAGCATGAGCAATGGTTCCCTGAAGTATGTAGTAACACGATATGATGTAAGGATTGATTTCGACTATATGACGCCTTTCTCCCACATAAACCTGAATGACGGAAACTGGCACCATATCGTTCTGACCTCCGATTTTAATCAGATAAAATACGCCACGATTACCACAACACTGTATGTTGATGGACAGAAAATGGACGTTGTCACTGAAGAAGCCAACCCCTTCAGCGAGGACGGTTCAGACCAGTCCAGCTACGGAACGGGCATCAAATTCGTAATGGGCGGAGAGGTTAAGATATCCTCTAATAAAACCTTGAGCGGTGCTAATATGGTTATCGACAACTTCCGTGTGTACGATACCAAGATACTGAGTGACTCAGAAATAAAACGGATTTATAATTTTGAGCGCTGATTACCTGAATTTATTTTGAAAATGAGCCCGGTGGAAATTGCTTCTGCCGGGCTTTTTTATTTGAATTATGATTTACTTTGTCATCGGAGCCTCATTTCCCTCCGTCACCGGCAACATCCAGGAGTGGAAAGTAGCGTAAATCGGAAAAATATGCTTACTTTGCGGCCGTAACTAAGTAAGATTATGCCAGGTTCGAATTTCATAGACTATGTAAAGATATTCTGCGCCTCAGGAAACGGCGGCAACGGTTCCACCCATCTGCGGCGCGAGAAGTACATCCCCAAGGGCGGGCCCGACGGTGGTGACGGCGGCCGCGGAGGCCATATCATACTCAAGGGCGACCCGCAGTACTGGACCCTCATTCATCTCAAATACCGCAAGCACATCAAGGCCGAGCACGGCGGAGCGGGCAGCGGAGGCCTCAGGCACGGGGCCAACGGCAAGGACATCATCCTCGACGTCCCTCTCGGAACTGTCGCCAAGGACGCCGAGACGGGTGAGGTGCTCTGCGAGATACTGGAGCCGGGGCAGCAGGAAATCTTAGTGCGCGGTGGTCGCGGAGGCAAGGGCAACAACTTCTTCAAGACGGCCACCATGCAGACCCCCCGTTTCGCACAGGAGGGAGAGCCGGGCCGCGAAGGCTGGTTCATTCTGGAGCTCAAGCTGCTGGCCGATGTAGGTCTGGTGGGCTTCCCCAATGCCGGCAAGTCGACCCTCCTCTCAGCCGTATCCGCAGCCAAGCCCAAGATCGCCGACTATCCCTTCACCACCCTCGAGCCCAACCTCGGCATCGTCTCCTGCCGCGACGACCACTCTTTCGTGATGGCCGACATCCCGGGCATCATCGAGGGAGCGCATGAGGGCAAGGGCTTGGGGCTCAGATTCCTCAAGCATATCGAGCGTAATTCCATGCTGCTTTTCGTCATACCCGCCGACACCAAGGATATACGGGCCGAATACCGCACCCTCCTCGGCGAGCTGGAACAGTTCAACCCGGAACTGCTGGACAAGGACCGCGTCCTTGGCATCTCCAAGGCCGACATCCTGGACGACGAGCTCCGCGCCGGCCTGCAGAAGGAACTGCCCGAGGGCATCCCCGCCATATTTTTCTCATCGGTGAGCGGAGAGAACATACCGCAGCTCAAGGACCTGCTCTGGAACACCCTTAACCGCAGTGCGATATGATAGACTGGCTGATACAACTTGACCACGACATCACACTGGGCCTCAACGCCCTGCACACACCGGTCCTGGACAGCATCATGCTCTTTCTATCGTCGAACAAGGTGTGGATTCCGCTGTATGTGGTCATTGCCGCACTGATGTTCATTCCCAAATGGTACGGCCGGAAATCGCCTGCATTCCGCCTCGGCAGCCGGGTACCGCTCTGGCTTACAGGACTCATCGGAGTGCTGGCAGTGGCGCTGTGCTTCGGTCTCACTGAGCAGATAACCAACATAGTCAAGGACTGGGTCGCCCGTCCCCGCCCGAGCCATGACCCCCTGCTGGAGGGCCTGCTCCATCTGCCGGAAGGCAGGGGCGGCCTCTACGGTTTCTTCTCGGCCCACGCCTCCAACACCTTCGGAATGGCAGCCCTCACCGCCCTGATATTCAGACGCGGGTGGTATTCCGCCGGCATCCTGACCTGGGCCGCGCTGATAGGCTTCAGCCGCATCTACTTAGCCAAGCATTTCACTACGGACGTAGTCTGCGGCGCCCTCGCCGGAGTGCTGGTCGCCTTTGCGGTCTACAGCCTCTACCGATGGGTATTGTCCCTGATTTCCAGAAAATATTCATAGCCCCGACCGCCACATGCTCTGCATCGTAGACTCCACCACAGACCCCTACTGGAACCTCGCCGCCGAGGAATACCTCCTGACAGCTCTCTCCGAACCGGTATTCCGCCTCTGGAGAAATGCCCCTTCGGTCATCGTCGGCCGCTACCAGAATGCCGCCGCCGAAATCAACTCGGAATATGTCCGGACACGCGGCATACCTGTAGTCCGCCGTCTCACAGGCGGAGGCGCGGTATTCCACGACTTAGGCAATGTCAATTATACCTTCATCGACCGGAAGGTGGAGGGGGAGGACACCGCGGCCATGTTCAGGCGCTTCACCGCTCCCGTCATCTCGGCTTTGCGCTCGCTCGGGGCAGAGGCCTCGCTCGAAGGACGCAATGACTTAGTCATCAGCGGCCGGAAGTTCTCGGGCAATGCGGTCTGCGTCCACGGCGGCCGAGTCCTGCAGCACGGCACCCTGCTTTTCTCCGCCTCCGTGGCCGACCTCTCGGGCGCTCTCAACACCCGTCCGGAGAAATTCATCGGCAAGAGCGTGCAGTCCAACCGCTCGCGGGTCACTAACATCTCGGAGCATTTGCCCGCCCGGCACCGTTCCATGTCAGTGGAGGAGTTCATCACTTATCTTCAGGATCATATTGCAGGCGGTACGGACACTCTCCGCGGCTACACCGCACAGGAGACGGCGGCCATAGACCGGCTGTGCCGGGAAAAATACTCCACCTGGCAGTGGAACTACGGCAATTCCCCCCGTTACGGTCTCAACCAGACCCGCCGCTTCCCCTGGGGCTTCATCGAGGTCTCTCTCGACGTCTCCGGCGGCCTTATCCGCTCCTGCTCCATCCGCGGCGACTACTTCTTCACCCGCCCCACAGAAGAAGTGGAGCAGGCCCTGACCGGACTGCCTCACTCCCATGATGCCGTGCTCACCGCCTTGTCAGCGCTGCCGCTGAGCGACTATTTCGGACCGGTCACGGCCGATGAGCTGGCCGAACTGTTTTTATAGAAAAAACGGGACCGCCCCGCAGAGGGACAGTCCCGAGTCACTGAAAACTTTATATGTCGTCCGAGGGGCTATTTGCCGAACCTCTTCTCTTTCATCTTGATTATCTGATCCTGGAGGACATCGACGCAGTCAACCACCGCGTCCTCGAAAGTAGGTGCTGTCCTCTCGATGATAAGGTCGTCGCCGGGGATGCCGAGTCTCACCTTCACGGTCTTGCCGTGATCGGGCTGGACAGTGAGGGCGACATCACAGCTGATGATGTTGTCAAAAAACTTTTCCAGTTTACCGACTTTCTTGTCGATGAAGTCGAGCAGTTTCTGATCTGCATCGAATTTGATCGATTGAACATTAATTTTCATTATTACCTCCTTTTTTAGCTCTTGGATGAGCGGTTAAATAAGTATTCTTCAACTGTTCGAAGGAGTTGTGGGTGTACACCTGCGTGGCTGCCAGCGAGGAGTGTCCCAGTATCTCCTTTATCGAATTGAGGTCAGCCCCCCTGTTCAGCAGGTGGGTCGCCAGCGAGTGCCTCAGCACGTGGGGTGACTTGCGTCCGGTGAAGCCCTCCACCCCGTCCAGCTCCTCATGCACCGTCTCGTTCACCAGTTCCGGATATATCGGCTGTCCCGCATCGGTCAGGAAAAACCTCCCGTCCACCGGAACATCCGGAAACTCCTTCCTAATTCTCTCCAAATATAGTAAAATTTCCTGACAAACGGAAGCCGGAACGGGAATTTCCCGCATTTTATCTCCCTTGCCCAGTACCGTGAAGACCTTCCTCCCCGGGTCAAAGTCGCTGCGGCGCAGCCCCACTATCTCCGAACGGCGCATTCCCGTGGCGTACAGCACCAGCATCATCACCCCGTTGCGGTACTCGTGCAGGCTCATCCGGGCGCAGGCATCCCCCGACCCGTCCAGACCTTTCGAGGCGAAGAAATGCTCCAGGGAAATCTCCGTATAGAACTCCGGCAGGCGGCGGCTCTCCTTCGGGCGGGCGATACGGCGCACCGGATTGGAGGGCAGCAGCGAGCGGCGCACGAGCCAGGAACAATAGCTGCTGAGGGCCGACAGCCGCAGATTGACGGTTCGGGGCGAAAGGCCCTCGTCCATCGAGAATGCTACGAATCCGCGGATACTGCTGAATGTCAGTGCCTCAAGCTGCTGCTGCGGGGACAGCGGAGCCGGGAGGGCGCCCGCCTCCGGAGCATTGTCCTGAGGATAGGCATAGCGGTAGAATGCCTCTATCGCCTCGCGGTAGACGGCACAGGTGCGGGGGGAATACCGCCTCTGGGCAGCAATGTACTGCAGGAACTCCTCGGGCATTCCGTTCTATCTGACTCCGGATTTCTCCACAAATGTCCTGAAACGGCCAAGCCCCTCCTCGAGGATGGAGCGGGGGCAGGCGAGGTTCCAGCGCATATACCCCTCTCCGCCCGGACCGTACATCGTTCCGGCATTGAGCCATATCCCGGCCTCAGCCTTGAGGGTCTCCTCGAGAGCCGCCGAGGTCATTCCGAGGGCCGAGCAGTCCATCCACACTAAATAGGTACCCTCGAGCTTCATTATGGGGAAGGCCGGCAGGTATTTCTCGATGTACTCGCGCATATACTCATAGTTGTCGGAGATGTAGACATTTAGCTCGTCTATCCACTCGGCGCCGCCCTCGCTGTAAGCAGCCGTCAGGGCATCGATGCCGAAGGGGCCGGGACCGCTTATCTCCCGCTGCTCCACGACTTTGCGTACGCGCTCGCGGATATCGGGATCCGGGATAATAATGTTGGCGATTTTCACGCCGGCCATATTGAAGGGCTTAGTAGGAGACACACAGATGATCGCGTTGCGGGCAATATCCTCTCCTACCGTAGCGAAAGGCGCGTATGCATAGCAGGGAGCGGCCAGCTCGCAGTGAATCTCGTCGGAGACCACCGTTACCCCATGCCTCAGGCATATCTCTCCCACCCTGCGCAGCTCGTCGCGGGACCATACGCGTCCCACCGGATTCTGGGGGTTGCAGAGTATCATCAGGGAGATATCCGGGTCGGAGGCCTTCTCCTCTAAGGCGTCAAAATCCATACGGTAAGTATTTCCGACGCGGATCAGCTCTGCGGAAACCGCCTCGCAGCCGTTCTGTTCGAGGGAGATGAAAAAATGGTTGTAGGCCGGGGACTGTACTAAGACCTTGCCGCCATGAGGCATATAGGTGCCGATGGCCGCAGACAGGGCAGGTATAACACCGGTCACGGGCAGTATCCACTCCCGCTCTATCTTCCAGCCATGGCGGTTACCGAACCAGCTGATAACTGCATCATAATAGGCATCGGGAACAGCCGCATATCCATATATCCCGTGTCTGGCACGGCTGATGAGTGCCTCCTGTATGCAGTCGGCCGTCCTGAAATCCATATCCGCTACCCAGAACGGCAGCACTTCGGGGTCCGGGCAGGCGTCCCATTTGAGGGAACCTGTTCCCCTTCTGGGGATTATCTGATCAAAATCGTATCTCATAAGGGTCAGTTTTATTTGCAAATTTAATAAAAATATCTACCTTTGCAGCCCTAACAAAAGGAGGTGGTAAAAGAATGATTATAGTACCTATCAAAGAAGGCGAAAATATAGAGAAGGCTCTCAAGAAGTTCAAACGTAAATTCGAGAAGACAGGAGTGGTACGCGAGCTGCGCAGCAGAAAGCAGTTCGAGAAACCTTCTGTCAAGAGAAGAAACGAGATCAAGAAGGCTATCTACGTACAGCATCTCAGACTGAACGAGGAGTAATTCATACAGCCTTTAATACTCATACAACATACCGGCAGAATCAATTCCGAGCTGCCGGTTTTTTTTATGCCCGGCAGTGTCACTTGACTTTCGGTACCTACCGGAGCACATACAAATGCTTAATAACTGAGTATTAAGTATTTAATAAGCCAGCCCGCTCCCGACTCGTCCTCCGGACCCCGCCACGGGAGCGTGCCTGCGCAGTAACATTCTGATAATCAAAATTGTTCTTTTAAGTAATTCTCCCGATATTTGTATTTTCGAAGAAGCCCATGAGAAAATTAATTGTCCTCGGCGCCGGGATGCTGCCCCTGGCCGCCTGCACGGACGCAGAACAGCAGCAGAAAGACCCTAATGTAATATTCATCATCGCCGACGACCTCGGTTACGGAGACCTGAGCTGTTACGGCCAGGAGAAGTTCCAGACGCCCAACATCGACGCTCTTGCCGCAGACGGAGTGATCTTCACCCGCCACTACGCCGGCACGTCGGTCAGCGCCCCGTCCCGCTCGTCCCTCATCACCGGCCTGCACACCGGCCATACCCCCATCCGCGGCAACAAGGAGCTGCCAGTAGAGGGCCAGCACCCCATACCCGGCGACACCTATAACGTATACCGCCTTATGAAGTCACAGGGCTATGTCACCGGAGTATTCGGCAAATGGGGCCTCGGAGCACCCGCTACAGAAGGCGCACCCGAGAATCAGGGCGTGGACGAGTTCTTCGGCTACAACTGCCAGAGGCTCGCACACCACTACTTCCCCTACCACCTCTGGCACAATTCCGAGAAAGTGATGCTCCCCGGCAACGAGGGCACCTCCGAGAACGACTACTCCCCCTACCTCATCCATGAGCAGGCTCTCGACTTCATCCGCGAAAACAGCGACAGCAGCTTCTTCATGATGTACACTTCGGTCATTCCCCACGCCGAACTGCGCCTGCCCGAGGCTGAAATCGAACCGTTCATAGGCAAGCTGGAGCCCGAAAAGTCATTCAAAGGCTGTGACGGAGGTCCCGGCTACCGCCAGGCGGCATACGGCTCGCAGGAGCACTGCCACGCGGCTTTCGCGGCTATGATCAACGTCCTGGACCGACAGGTCGGTGAGATCCGCGCCCTGATAGACAGCCTCGGCATCAGCGACAACACCATCATCGTCTTCACCTCCGACAACGGTCCTCACATCGAGGGAGGAGCCGACCCGGCCTACTTCAACAGCAACGGCGGCCTCCGCGGCATCAAGCGCGACCTCTACGAGGGCGGTATCCGGGTGCCCTTCATCATGGCCTGGCCAGGACACATCCAGGGCGGCCGCACCACTGACCACGTCAGCGCATTCTGGGACTTCCTCCCCACCTTAGCCGACATCACCGGCGCATCGACCCCTGAGGGCTACAAGACCGACGGCATCTCCTATCTGCCAGCAGCCACAGGCGACGGTGAGCAGCCTGAGCACGACTACCTCTACTGGGAGTTCCACGAAGAGGGAGGCCGCCGCGCCATCCTGCAGGGCGACTGGAAGGGCGTCATCTACGACTACCGCAAAGGCGGAGCCATGCAGCTCTACAACCTCGCCGACGACCCCGCCGAGCAGCACGACGTCGCCCCGGAACACCCCGACATCGTCGAGCGCCTGACCGCCATCCTGCAGACAGCCCGCACCGAGTCCCCCATCCCCGAATTCAATTAGGGCAGTGACCGCAGCACAAACGAAAAAGCCCGGCCGGAGCAGTTCCGGCCGGGCCTAATGCTTTACTGGACAGGCTTGCGCACTATCTCATGTTGAGGAGTTCGATCATCTTGATGACGGCGGTGGAGATACGTGTACCGGGGCCGAAGATGGCCACTGCACCGGCCTTGTAGAGAGCGTCGTAGTCCTGGGGAGGAATAACGCCGCCGACTACCACCATGATGTCCTCGCGTCCGAGCTTCTTGAGCTCTTCGATGATCTGAGGAACGAGGGTCTTGTGACCTGCTGCGAGGGAGGATACACCGACGATGTGTACGTCGTTCTCCACAGCCTGCTTGGCTGCCTCTGCAGGAGTCTGGAAGAGAGGACCCATATCCACGTCGAAGCCGCAGTCGGCATAACCGGTAGCCACAACCTTGGCACCGCGGTCGTGTCCGTCCTGACCGAGCTTGGCGATCATGATACGGGGCTGACGGCCTTCCTTCTTGGCGAACTCGGCCACCATCTCCTTGGCCTTCTCGAACTCACTGTCGTTCTTGACCTCAGAAGAGTAAACACCTGTATTCATACGTATAACTGCTTTATATCTTCCGACAACTTTCTCGCATGCATCCGAGATCTCGCCGAGGGTGGCGCGGTTGCGTGCGGCCTCGACTGCGAGCTCGAGCAGATTGCCGCTCTTGGTCTCGACAGCCTTGGTGATGGCATCTAAGGAAGCCTGGACAGCGGCATTGTCACGGTTGGCGCGGAGCTCCTTCAGACGGGCGA
>ENA-OOXJ01001863-OOXJ01001863.1-human-gut-metagenome-genome-assembly--contig:-NODE-1863-length-12085-cov-18.579884_pt1 | contig 12085 bp, 9 predicted proteins | sample MGYA00241587_ERZ501343 | MGnify/ENA primary metagenome ERZ501343 (study PRJEB25962, sample SAMEA2042918) | human gut metagenome | biome: human gut; feature: human-associated habitat; material: faeces... | reverse complement strand
CGCATTTCCGTCCCACCTTCCGAAGGTGCGCAATCGCCTTGGGCCCTCTGTAGCGCCTGTACCCGCGTTTCCATCTCACCTTCTGAAGGTGCGCAAATCCCGAATCGCCTCCAGACGTTCTGTCGTAGCTTTTGTGCCGTTTATGACATCCTCCCCATCAGAAGGTGCCGGGTCAAATGGCCTTTCTCCACCACCTTCTCATTTTCGTTATCAGCTGACCTGCATCAGAGGTGGCTCTCGGTAGTCCTGCCATGCTTTCCTTCTGAGAAGGTGACGGTGAAAAGCCACATCAGTCGGCACCTTTTCGGCAGCATCGGAGGCAGAGCGCATATACAGGCCTTTTCACAGGGAAGTGAACCGCTTTCACGGTGAATCCGGCCACTTTCTCACTTTTCACCCCTTCCGAAGGGGTTATCGGGTCATGAAGGGCCGTTTTCCCGAGATTTTAGTAGGAAGATGACCCGATTCCGGCCAGCGGTGTTATTCCTTGCGCAGCGCATCGACCGGACTGGTGTCGGCGGCCCGGATGCTCTGCCACAGGACGGTGAGGGTGGAGATGGTCAGGGTAAGGACGCAGGCTATGGCGAAGATCCACCAGTGCATGTCGATGTGGTAGAGGTAGCCCTGCAGCCAGGAGTGCATCAGGAGCCAGGCGACGGGCACGGCGATGACGAAGGCCAGGAGCACCAGTCTGAGGTAGTAGAGGATGAGGCCGAGCAGGATGCGGCGGCGCTCTCCTCCGAATATCTTCTTGACGGCTACGTTCTTGCGCTCCTGCAGCATGTAGTAGGTGCTCATCGCGAGCAGGCCCAGGGAGGAGAGCAGCACGGCTATCACGGTGAATATGAGGACGATTCTGAGGGTCTGCTTCTGGGTGGAGAAATTCTCCTCTATCTCGTCCTGAATATAGGAGGCCTCGAACTGGCGGTCCGGGCGGAGCTCGTGGAAGACGGCGGCTATCTGCGCGTAGGCTTCGGCGGGGTCTCCGTTGACCTTGACCAGAACTGTCCAGGGGAATTCCTCCCGTGGCCAGGAGTGGTAGTTGAAAATCATCGCCGAGGACTGGGCATAGAGCAGCGGGCGGATCTTGAAGTCGTAGTAGATGCCTCCGATGGGAAATCTGTTGCCGCCCTCGAATACGGCCTCGGGTGCGGACTCATCGATGCCCATCTCGCGGAAGGCGTATTCGTTGAGCCACCAGGAGGCCTCAGCGGTGTGGTTGTCCTGCTTCTCCCGGATGCCTAGGATGTCGAAATAGGCGTCATCTCCCTTGAACTGCTGGAAGGAGACCAGGCCGCCGTTGTAGTGCATGGTCAGGTTGTTGGTGCCGTACAGGGGTGTGCCCTCGCCCAGTCCGACAGCGTCCACGCAGCTGAGTTTCAGCAATCTGTCCCGGAAGACGAAGGGACCGGATATATCGTCGAAGATATCGGTGCTGACGTTGAGGATGTTCTCGGTATTGTACCCGAGCGGAGCCTTGATCATGGCCCTTATCTGTAGTGCCATAGTGAGTACCGCTACCAGCATTACTGCCGTGACGGCGTTCTGCACCACTATCATCACCCGGCTGTAGACGGTACGGTTGCGGGTGCGGAAGGTGCCGCGTACCACGTCGATGGGCCTGGAGGCAGAGATGATGGCAGCCGGAATGATGCCCGAGACCACGCTCAGCACCGCTGTGAGCAGCACCACGGCTGCGATGCTTGCCGCTGAGGCCTCCCCGAAGATGGAGAAGTCATAGCCTAAGAGCCGGGATGCCGCCGGAGAGAGCGCCTCCGCCAGCAGTACTGCCAGGAGCATTGCCGCGACGCAGAGTATGCCCGTCTCCCCGAGCATGCGGCCGATGACCTGCCCCCGGGAGTCCCCGAGCAGCCGCCTCGTCGCCATTTCCCTTGCCCTGAAACCGGCCTGGGCCGTTGTCAGATTGATATAGTTCAGCACTGCGAACAGCAGCAGGACGATGCAGACCGAGAGCAGCAGCATGACTAAGGATTTGTCCCCGACCCGGAGGCCGCTCCAAGTCGTGCCGCCGTGGAAATACAGTTCGTCCAGCGGAATCAGCACCACCTCCTTGCTTGCCCCGCCCTCGTATATCCACCAGTGCTCCTTGAAATATTCCAGCATGTCGGCGGTCTTGGAGACGATGTCCGCCCCGGGCCAGGTCATGATGAAGGTGAGGACCGAACCGGAGTTGCCCAGACCCATATTGTGCGAAGGGTTGAGACGGGGCAGCCATTCCCCGCGGACCATGATGTCGCAGTAGGGGATGGTCGAGTTGTCGATGTCCTCCATCACTGCCGCTACGTTGAGCTCCACTTCGGAACCCATCATCATTACCGTTACCGGCTGCCCTACAGGATCCTGGCCCGGGAAGAGGGTGCGGGCGAGCGTCCGGCTGATGACCGCGCTGTTGACCGACCCTTTCCATGCCTCATTGCTACCCTCCGTAAGCCGGAACGAGAACATGTCGAAGAACGTCGAGTCCGCGATGCCGACCATCCCAAGCACCATATTGTCCCCGGAATGTATCTCCATGGAGGACTGGCCGGCAAACGCCGTGGTCTTCTCTATCTCCGGGTAGCGCTGCCGCAGATAGGTCTGCAGGTAATACGCGCTCTCGTACTGTCGTTCGCTGGCCACCAGGTAGATACGGTCAGCGTTCTGCTGGAATGAGTCGGTGCGCAGCTGCTTGGTCACGTAGCAGGCGAGCAGCAGCACGAAGGCCATCGACACGGTCAGGCCGGTGATGTTGATGGCTGTGTAGAGTTTGTTCTTCTTCAGGAAGTTGAGGAATGAATGCATGGTAGGTGGTGCTATAAGTCAGTTTTCGATTAAATAACGTACAGGCGGAGGCAAATGTTGCATCGGCGTCCACAAAATTTGGGCAGCAATGGTAAGCAGGGAGACGGGGGTGTTTTGTAAGCGCTCGGGAATCAGGCTCTTGCAAATCAAGGTGTGCTTCGCGAAGGCTCAGAAAGCTGCGAAAAGAACTCGTTGTGGTTGCAAATACTTGTTTTGCAGGTGTTTATGAAACGACCCCGCTGCACTGCTTACCGTTGGCGGAAGAGCGGGCCGGGGGTAATTAACCAAGTCAGATCAGAACCCGTTGAGCGGCAGCAGCACTGTCGGCAGCAGCAGAAGGAAGCCCAGGACAATGAGCACCAGGATGAACTTCCAGACCCAGCGGACCCACTTGGCGTAGGGTATGCCGGCGATGCCGAGGACAGCGATGAGGACGCCTGAGACGGGGGTAATCATGTTGGTGAAGCCGTCGCCGAACTGGAAGGCGAGGACGGTGGCCTGGCGGGAGAGGCCGATCAGGTCCGAGAAGGGGGCCATGATGGGCATGGTGAGGGCGGCTTTGGCAGTGGCCGAGGGCATGAAGAGGTTGATGCCGGTCTGGATGCCGTACATGGCTGAGAGCGAGCCGATCTTGCTGCCCTCTCCGAGACCGGAGGCCATCGAATAGAGGATGGTGTCGATCACCCGGCCGTTCTCGAGGATGTGGATGATGCCGGCAGCCAGGCCCACGACGAGGGCGGCGGAGAAGATGTCCTTCGCCCCTTCGAGGAACTCCCGTGCGATGCGGTTGGCATTGTACCCGGCGGCAATGCCCGAGAGGATGCCGAGGGCGAGGAACAGGGCCGCAATCTCTTCAATGTACCACGAATAGCCGAGGGCCCCGACGATGAGGTACAGCACCGAGAACAGCAGCATGGTCAGGATGAAATACCGGACATTGCGCCTCAGGGCAATGAAGGACAGGACAATATAGCAGAGCGACACGGAGGGTAGGAGCCACGCGGCGCGGTAGGTGCCGTTGCCCACGCTTATAGTGCAGTCGTCCGCGTAGAAAATGGAGAAAAGCACCACGGCCGCCGAGGACAGGGCGAAGGCTATCCAGGAGGAGCGGGTCCGGAGCACGTCGGGCTTGGAGGAGGCGTCGGCGGCCTTCTCCCTCCAGCGGGCGTCCGCCTCATACATCACCGACCGCCGCGGGTCCCGGTGCACCTTGTGTGCGTAGCGGAGCACGAATATGATCATGGCCAGATTGAGCACCGCCCAGCACACGAGCCGGTACTCGAAACCGGAGAACATCGGCAGTCCCGAGAGATTCTGCGCCACCCCGACCGTGAACGGGTTGAGGACCGCCCCGGCAAAGCCCACATGCGCCGCCACATACACCATGCACACCCCGACTATCGAGTCGTAGCCCATGGAGATGGCCAGCGGCACTATCAGCACCGTGAAAGCGATGGTCTCCTCGCTCATTCCGAAGACCGCCCCGAAGACCGAGAACAGCAGCATGATCAGCACCAGGACGATATTGTTCACGCCGACCGCCCGCAGCACCCGGAACCTCTCTAACCGCGAAGTGAAAGCTAAGAACGAATGAATCCCCGCATCCACCGCCTTGGCCGAATTGACGATCCAGAACGCCCCGCCGATGATCAGCAGGAAGACGATGATGCCCGCCTGGGCCGTAAATCCCTCGTAGAGCGAGGTCATGATCTGCCAGGTCTGCGGCACGGACTCCTGCTGGACGAAGGTCACCCCGTCGTCCCCTGTCACATATTCCCCGCCGGGGACAAACCAGGTTGCGGCCGCGGCTATGAGCGTCACGGCGAAAATAATTACATAGGTGCTCGGAAATTCCAGCTTTCGGTTCAACAGTTTCATTTCACAAAAATAATGTTAAATTTGCGGAAAATAAAAATCCCTATCCTATGAACATATCACCCAAAGCCCAGCATTACATCGATCTCGAAGACCGTTACGGAGCCCACAACTATCATCCCCTGCCTGTAGTCCTCTCGCGCGGCGAGGGCGTCTACGTATGGGACGTGGACGGCAAGCGCTACTATGATTTCCTGTCGGCCTATTCGGCTGTCAACCAGGGACACTGCCATCCCAAGATAGTAAAGGCCCTGTGCGACCAGGCCCAGAGGCTCTGCCTTACGTCCAGGGCATTCTACAACGACTGCTTAGGACCCTACGAGGAGATGACCACCAAGTTCTTCGGCTACGACAAGCTCCTGCCCATGAATTCCGGTGCAGAGGCCGTCGAAACCGCCCTGAAGCTGGCCCGCCGCTGGGGATATGTCAGGAAGGGCATTCCCGAGAACGAAGCCCTCATCATCACCTGCGAGGGCAACTTCCACGGCCGCACCATCACCATCGTATCCATATCCACCGACCCGGACAGCTACTCCCAGTACGGTCCTTTTACCCCCGGCTTCATCTCTATTCCCTACGATGACAGCGAGGCCCTGCGCAAGGTCCTCGAGGAGAAGGGCGACAAGGTAGCTGCTTTCTTAGCGGAACCTATCCAGGGCGAGGCCGGAGTCTACGTGCCCCACGACGGCTATCTGAAGGAGTGCTACGGCCTCTGCAAGAAGCACAACGTTCTGTTCATCGCCGACGAGGTCCAGACCGGTATCGGACGCACCGGACGCATGTTTGCCTGCGACCACGAGGGCATCCGTCCCGACATGATAACCATCGGAAAGGCCCTCTCGGGCGGCGTCCTTCCTATCTCGGCAGTCTTAGCTGACGACGAGATCATGCTGACCATCAAGCCCGGGGAGCACGGCTCCACCTTCGGAGGCTTCCCCCTCGCGGCCAAGGTGGCGGTAGCGGCCCTCGAGGTCATCCGCGACGAGCACCTGACCGAGAATGCTGAGAGGCTCGGCAAGATCTTCCGGGAGGAAATGTCCAAAATCAATTCCCCCTTCTTCAAGTCCGTCCGCGGCAAGGGACTGCTCAACGCCGTCATCACCGAGCCGCAGAAGGGTCTCGAGGCCTGGGACATCTGCCTGGCAATGGCCGATAAGGGCCTCATCGCCAAGCCCACCCACCGGCACATCATCCGCTTCGCACCCCCTCTAGTCATCAACGAGGAGCAGCTGCGCGAGGCCGCCGGCATCATCAAGGACGTATTCGAACATCTCTAAAGACAAGATATCACCATGCAGACGACATCCAAGGTACTGATGGTCAAGCCCGCCCGTTTCGCCTTCAACCCGCAGACGGGCGGCAACAACGCATTCTCCCGTCCCGGCCGCGAGTCTTCGGCCCAGGAGAACGCCCTGCGCGAGTTCATTTCATACGTTTCCCTTCTAAGGGCCAATAAGATAGATGTGGTCATAGCCGAGGATACACCCCAGCCCCATACACCCGACTCTATCTTCCCGAACAACTGGTTCAGCACCCATGAGGACGGGACCCTTGTCCTCTATCCCATGTCAGCACCGAATCGCAGGCACGAACGCAAACCCGAGGTCCTGGATGTAATCCGCAGGAACTTCGATGTCCGCAGGGTGATTGACCTTACGTGGTGGGAGAACGATGGATTGTTCCTCGAAGGCACCGGAAGCATGGTTTTAGATAGGGATAACAAGATAGTTTATGCCTGCAAATCCTACCGTACTTCGGAGCAGGTTCTCGGTGATTTCTGCAAACAGATGAGTTATACTCCCGTATTTTTCGAAGCGTATGACAGAAATGGCGTTCCCGTTTATCATACCAATGTGCTTATGAGTCTCGGCACATCCTATTGTGTCGTCTGTACGGAATCCATCCGTCCCGAGGACCGCGAAAGAGTCCTCTCGTCTGTCAGTGCCGGCGGCAGAAAGATAATGGAGATATCATTTGACCAGCTGGAAAGTTTCGCAGGAAACATGCTGGAACTCAGCAGCCCTTCCGGACGTCCGGTCCTTGTGATGTCCGCGACGGCCCGCAAGAGCCTTACTACCGAACAGAGCCGCGAACTGAGTGCTCATTATAAACTACTCTCTCCCCAGCTGGACTACATAGAAACCCATGGCGGAGGCTCAGCCCGCTGTATGCTGGCCGAGCTGTTTTATGAATAAGTCCGCTATAATCTTACTGTTGCTCTCTGTGATGCTTGCGTCCTGCTCGGACGGCGGCGGGTAGATCCGTTCTACATTGGCAACAGCCGATTCCCTGATGAACGTCGCTCCGGCGGCTGCTCTTGATACACTTTATGGGTTGGACAGCTTGTCGGTATTGTCCTTGAAAGGCCGTGACCGTGCCGACTATACCCTCCTGATGACGGAAGCCAGATACAAATGCTATCTTCCCATAGCCGGGGATACTGCCATCTCGAAGGCTTCTGACTACTATCGCAGACACGGTCCGGATAGCAGGTTGGCACGTTCCCTGATGATGTGCGGAGCTGTCTATGGCGAAAGGGGCAATCCTGTGTTTTGAAAAAGGCGGTGCAGACCACAGACTTCCAGCGGCCTGTCTGAGTCTTGCCCGTGTCCTGCTTCCTGATAAGGACTCGCTCCGCGAATGGAAGGTCTATTATGAGAAGGGTCTTGGATATGCCATTGCATACAGGGATACGGCAAGACTGGTCGAGGCAATGGACCAGAAAGTCATGTACCTGCGCCTGTATACGAAGGATTTTGCAGAAGCGGCAGTACCGAAGATTGGGAATCGGCGTACGGTTCTTTCCGGAGTTATCGGACACTTCAGGACAGTCTCCGTGAATGTGGAGAGGATTATATGCTGTCCCGACTGGAATCGTCCTTGGATAAACGGAGAGCGGAGGAGGAACACATGCAGGAGAAACGCAGTCTGAAGGCAGTTATAGCTTTTGCCATCGCAGTCGCTCTTGCCGCCTGTGCTTACGTGGTAAGAGTTTTATACAACCTGAGGGCAATCCGTTCAAGTATCCGGGAATCTCTGGATACGGCGGGAGTCCCGGCAGAATTTGAAGACAAAGGGTTCGATGGCATAATCGTTCTGCTGGCCTGTGTCAATCAGCGTCTCCTTGTCATGCGGGAGCGGGATGTCAATCTGTCTGAAGTTCTTACAGTCCTGAAGGCCCAGCTTTCCTTTCTTGACGAGATACTGGGAAATTACTATGTGTACGGGAAATCTGATAACAAGTTAAGTCTCCGACTGTCGGAGGTAATAGAAAAGCGTCTGCAGAGGAACAAGGCAAAGGAGGCTGTCATCCGTGCATCGTCTGTGATGTATCCGGGTTTCCTTGAATACTTGCAGGACAGATACGGTTTTACTGAAACAGACCTGTTCTATACTTCATTGCTGTTGTGCGGATTCAGCAGTGAGTCCCAGCAGGTTCTTACCGGCAATAAGATGGCATCTATCTCAGTTGCCCGTTCAAAGGCAGCCTCCAAGACAGGCCGGAAAGTCAAGCTGACCACATTCCTTCAGGAAGAACTAAGAAATAAATTTCCAAATCACCGATAATCAGTATATATTCTCGAGTGTGACTAATGTTTTAAATTTGGTTTTCAGGACAAAAAAACCGAAATTTGTAACGACAAAACACTCGTATTTATGAAACATCATATCGCACCTGCGTTCTCAAGTACCGTCGGGGAAGAGGACGATATTATGATATATAGAGTAACCGATGCGACGACGCGTTTTTACCCGAAGCCACCATCAGCAATGATGTCCTGTGCGTGTCATTCAGATCGTCCGGAATGTATACCTTATGTATTTCGGACCGCTTCGGTTCTCCAGTCTACATTTCGACCTTGCCGGCAGACGGCATGGAGTACTCTTATGACCTTTCCGGAATCGGGGAGGGTGTGTTCACTCTGACTCTGGAAGGAGTCTCCGGGGTGTATGAGGGATGTTTCAGCATGAATTAGAATTAGACTATGGGAACCTTCATCGTTTCATGCGTAGTCTGGCTCGTCTGGACGTGGCACTTCATCAGGGCAGTTCATCATGTCGCACGGTCAGGAGGATGACTGTGCGTACATAGAAGTCACCGGCATCGGATTATCCCCTGTTCGATGTCAGGTTCAAGTTCTGGGGAAAGCCAAGTATTTTACCGACAGACATTATAATTATAAATAACCTAAGTATGAAAAAGAGTTTCATAGCCATTACGGCATCGACAATTTGCCTTTTAGTGGCAATCTCCGTGTGGGGAGCAGGAGCCACAAGCAGTTTTATCGATTCAAATGCAGCGGCATTGGAAGCGGCAGCATCGGATGATGAGGGCAGCATAGTGGATTGTTTTTCCCAATCTGAATATAATCCGACAGATATTATAATGCGTACGTATTACGACTGCGGCAAGTGTATCAGACGTTACGGTTCCGGTGTAGGTAACAGCCGTATATGTATTTACAAGGGACTGGATGAGACGATTACGTCACCGGATCCCGGGACGACAGAACCAGCATTATAGTTCAAGCTCGCGTATATATGAAAAAGGAGAATATAAGGATACTGCCATGCATCGTCATGGCGGTATCCCTGATTATAGGTTGTTCCGAGCAGGATTACAAGGTAATCAGGTCCCTTCCTCCATCCGCGGAGATACCGTGCGAGGAAGTGCGTTACGACCCGTTCAAGGTGCGGATAGGGACGTATGACAGGGTACCCGGCTATTGGCTTGTCGGGCTGGACCCCCGTGGGAACAGCAACGGGGATGTGTTTGCCGTGCTCGATGATACAGGCAGAGAGGTATGCCGTGCCGGCAAGTTCGGCCGTGGCCCTGACGAGGTTCTCAGGGCAGCCGCTCTACAGGTGTTGCCTTTGGATGACGGAGTCCTGAGCTACAGGGTTCTGGACTTCATGACGGGCCGTTACTATACCTACAAGACGAACCTTGCGTCGGGAGAGACTGACGTCCTCCTCGAAGTGGACTTCGGGGCGGGGATGCGTGAGGTGAACTACCTTGGCGACGGGCGTTACCTGTGCAACCCGGAGAACAACAGGTATTACTTTTACGATAAGGAGAGCGGAGAGAAGACTTATCTTGAGGGCTGGGACGAGGGGTACAACGCGGCAGTGGAGAACACGTCCTGGTATGTTCCGGATCTTCAGACGAGTTCCATCATCAGCAACGACTCCACCGTGGTTTACATCTTCGGTCTGTCTCTACCGGTGCTGTATGTGCACAGCCTGTCGGACGGCCGTCTTCTTCATCGTGTGTATATCGAGCACACTCCGGAGGAGGTTGCAGAGATAGAGCAGGGGATGGAGTATCATGGGACCTACAGGATGTATGACCTTGGCGAAAACCTTCTGCTGTGCTACTACGATTTCGAATATGAGGACGGCGCGTACATCCCTGACATGTATTCCTACAAGATAGTTGTGATGGACAAGTCTTTCCGTCCCCTGGCGAGCTATCCTATCCCCTATGTCAACCGTTTTGTACTGGACCGATGGAGCGGCCGTCTTATAACACTGAGTTTCGATGAGGAGGTATTCAGGATCTATGATTTGTCGGAATGGATGCAGTAGTGCATTTTTTTCAAGTATCTTTGCTGTATGATCAAGTCCGCCGTAACCATACTGTTGCTCTCTGTGATACTTGCGTCCTGCTCAGACGGTGGCGGGCAGATCCGTTCTACATTGGCAACAGCCGATTCCCTGATGAATATCGCTCCGGCGGCTGCTCTTGATACGCTTTATGGGTTGGACAGCTTGTCGGTATTGTCCTTGAAAGGCCGTGACCGTGCCGACTATACCCTCCTGATGACGGAAGCCAGATACAAATGCTATCTTCCCATAGCCGGGGATACTGCCATCTCGAAGGCTTCCGACTACTATCGCAGGCACGGTCCGGACGGGAACCTTGTGCGGGCATTGATGATGGAGGGAGCAGTGCTGTCCGAACGGGGAGATTCCGAAGGGGCGATGACTGCCTTCAAAGCTGCAGAGCCTGTCGCGGGGCGTGTGGGAGATGCGGAGCAGTCCGGGCTGCTGAATACGAGGATCGGCGAACTCTATCAGCGTAATATCTTCAATGGGCAAGAGGCTAAAGTCAGATTCAAGGAAGCCCTGAAATACTTCGAAAAGGCAGGATTGGAGGAAAGAACGATGTTTACGCACCTGTCCCTTGCTTCTCTGTATTTTGAAACGTCAGCCGATACAGCAGTCTGTCATCTGGAAAAGGGCCTGGAGATTGCCCGTAAGTCGGGAAACCGGATAGGCGGTATAACGGCGTATTTTCAGTACCTGCATCACTACTGTGCTCTCGGCGATTCGCTTGCCATTCAGATTGCGTGCAAATTCTTTTCCGAATATGGGGACAGACCTCAGGCTCAGACAGAAACCTCATTGTACAACATGATATATTACGATGCTGCTGCAAACTGCATTGAACTCGGCATGCACGCTGAAGCCGCAGAACTGGCAGCCATGATGGATCCGGTGACTCCTGTCGACAGTATGTGCCTGTTCTCTATCTATTCAGATCTTTCCTTATACGATGGGAATCTCCGTGATGCTATGAGGTACAATTCCGAAAGCAACAGTATATACAGAAGGATTCTTGTCGATGACTATGAGAACCGCATTCTGGAAGTCGAAAGGAGGTACGATCATGCAGTACTGTCTGAGAATCTCCGGAAATCAAGAAACAGGGTGGTGACCTTCTCTCTGCTTTTCGTATTGGCCCTCTCCCTTTTGTCGGTGATGTATTTCATGTTCAAGTCCAGAGCGAGGAAAAGGGAACTGATGCTGGCAGAGGCGGTCAGGGAAGTCCAGTCGCTTCAGTCAGAACTCCAGTCGAAACAGCAGGATACAAGCAAGATGAACCGAGAACTGGTGTCTGTCAGCGGGGACTTGTTGGGAATCCTAAAATCTGTGGCTGACATCTGCTATGTATATGATGGTACGTCGAATATGACGGACAAGATTAAATCCGAGGTGGAAGGGGCCCTTTCCGGTGACAGCCTTTATGCGGTAATGGAAAGGATGCTGGAAGTGACATCACCCGGTTTCATCTCAGGACTGGAAAGGGAGTTCCCGTCGATAAATGAACGTGACAGAAGGCTGCTCGTTCTGGTGTCTTGCGGATTCACGACAAATACCATCAGTGTCTTGCTCGGGACGGCTCCCCGAAGTGTCAATTCAAGAAAATACAGGCTTGCAAGGAAGATGGGAATCGAAGGCAGACTGTCTTCCTATCTGAAGCAAACTCGCGATTTAACAAAGATTTAACATCAAAAGTCGCTGAAAAATTAGGCTTTATAGGATTTTTATGTATCTTTGCAGCCCGTTTAATTTGACGGGAATAATGTAAAGTTAAGATTAACAAACATTTATGCCAACAATT